>SXGS01334370.1_pt1 | contig 15185 bp, 15 predicted proteins | sample 3174681 | NCBI WGS metagenome assembly SXGS01 (sample SAMN11356861, study PRJNA531348) | freshwater metagenome | isolation source: freshwater sample F1-80 | place: China: Fuxian Lake, Yuxi | collected 2017-12-25 | reverse complement strand
TTCAGTCTTGGCCTGGAGCGCCTTGGCGGCGAAATGCTTCAATTGCTCGTAGGCCTTGAGGTAGTCCTCGTACGGCATGCGAACAAACTCTTCGAGGGCTTTTATTTTCCGCTGCTCGCCCTGAATGATCTGCTGCTGCTGCGCGGACTTGCGCATGGCTTCGAGATCCTCGATCGCGCGCAAGCTGACCTGAGTTTTGTCGTGGATGTTCTCCGCAACGAGGGCCATTTCCTCGATGACCTTCTGCTTGAAATAGAATTTCGGGAAACTGTCCTGAAGCTTCTTGTCGAGCTTGGCGAGTTCAGCCTGGGTCTTGTCGCGCTTGGCCTTGTTCGGGGCTGTCTGCCATTCCGCGTATTTGTCGTCCACCTGCTGATCGAGCACCCGCACAACCTTGACCAGTTTGCGCAAGTCCTTGAGGTGCTGTTCGCGGTTTTCGATCTTCTTATCCACGATGACGCGATCGAAACGTTCCTTCGGGGGCTCAGAGATCAGTTTTTCCGCAAGCGCGATGTGTTCCTTGCCGGAGAAACCAAAGCTGTAAATGATCCGCTTGAGCTCGTTTTCGGCCGTCTCAATGCGTTTGGAGATTTCGACTTCCTGCTCGCGCGTGAGCAGGGGCACCTGGCCCATTTGCTTGAGGTACATCCGCACCGGGTCATCCAAGATGTCCAAGCGGCTCTTGTCTTCCTCTTCCTCTGGTTCGGGCTGCTTGACCCGGTCCACATCGGATTGATCGACAATCTCGATCTCCAAATTACGCAGCTTGATGTACACCTCGTCCATTTCTTCGGGAGAAATGGGGGAGTCTGACAGCGCGTCACCGATGTCGTTATGAGTGAGATAACCCTGCTCTTGGGCCAGTCGGAGGAGTTCCTTAATCTTCTCGGTTAGATCTACTCCTGACGCGCTCTTGATTGTTCCCAACGACTGCTGGGCTTGGGCAAGTTGGGCTTCGGTAAGGCCGGGAGCGGAGGGCTTTGCGGCGGCTGGAACCCCAGCACGTGCTGCGACCGCAGGTGTCGTAGCGACTGGCGCTGCGGATGCCGCAGCCTTCTTGGCGGCCGGGCGGCGGGCCTTGGCGGAATCTTGCTTCTCGGGTTTCCGGACAGTTTTCGAGGCGGCCGTTTTGGCCTTAGATTTCACCATAGACAATGTTTGGATGCGTGGACTGGAATCGCGCTTCAAAAGAGCCGTGAACTATGGTAGTCACGCTACCATGCGTCAAGGCGGGACTTGATTAGCGAGCGACTTGGAAAGAAACGCGTGGGAACTCGGTTTCAGATGCCAGAATTCGACGGAACACGTGCTAAACCCGCTCGCAACCTCGGGCATGTCTGGTGCCAGAGGAGGGAATTGAACCCCCGACCAAAGGCTTATGAGTCCTCTGCTCTACCCCTGAGCTACTCTGGCATTCGACAAATCAGCCCGGCTTTCACCGGACGAACAGTGGTCATTATGCGTGGAGCGGATGGAGTGGCAAGCTCCGTTTCTGAGGGTGTCGTGTAGTTTTCAAAACCGGACTGGTTCAGAGGACGGGGACATTCCCAAAGTCTTCGGCGCCACCACCGGCCAGCTCCACGCCCTGCGCCCACGAAGTGCTCGAAAGTGCCGGGCTGGACGTACTCGTCGTCAATGCCAAGCGCCTCAAAAACTACCAGCGAGTCAACTCGCGCCCTGCTGCACCGACCAAAATCTTCTTCACGTCTACCCGGGCCGTGCCTACCCTCGCCGCTTCTATGAGTTCAAACGTTTTCAAGCTCGCCGCTCTCGCCGGAGACGGCATTGGTCCCGAAGTCATGCGCGAAGCCATCAAGGTGCTGCGCGCCGTGTCTCCGAAATATTCCATTGAGTTTCAAATCACCGAGGCTCCGGTCGGCTGGGCCGGCATTGATGCGTCCGGCAAAGCCTTGCCGGACGCCACGCTCGAACTCTGCCGCAAGTCCGACTCGATCCTCTTTGGCTCCGTTGGTTTGCCGGATCGCGATCCGACGATTCCGAAGGAAGAACGTCCTGAGCGCGCCGCGTTGCTCCGCCTGCGCAAGGAGTTCGGCTTGTTCGCAAACCTGCGCCCGGTGCGGTTGCCCAAGGAGCTTTCCCACTCGTGCCCGTTGCGCGCGGATCGGCAGGGCGACGGCCTCGATGTGCTCGTGGTGCGCGAACTCACCGGCGGCATGTATTTCGGCCAGCCGAAGAAAACCGAAACGATCTCGCCCGGCGTGCAGCGTGCCATCGACACGATGGTGTACACGACGCCGGAGATCGAACGCATCGCCCATGTTGCCTTCAAGGCCGCGCAGTTGCGCCGCAAGAAGCTCACGAGCATCGACAAGGCGAACGTCCTCGAGAACGGCGTCCTCTGGCGAGAAGTTGTCACTACCATCGGCAAGCAGTATCCCGATGTGACGCTTGAACACATGTTCGTGGATAACGCTGCGATGCAGCTCATGCTCAAGCCGACGCAGTTCGACGTGATGCTGTGCGAAAACATGTTTGGCGACATCCTCAGTGACGAGGCCGCCGCGCTCGCCGGTTCGCTCGGCATGTTGCCCAGTGCGAGCCTCGGCGTGACGGCTGGGACGCAGACGTTCGGCTTCTATGAACCGGCGGGCGGCACCGCTCCGGACATCGCGGGCAAGAACCTTGCGAATCCCATCGCGCAGATTCTCTCCACCGCGCTGATGTTGCGCTACAGCTTCGGGCAGAACGCTGCTGCGGACGCCATCGACGCGGCGGTGGGCAAGGTTATCGCGGCGGGGTTGCGCACGGGCGACATCTTCAATGCGGCCGATCCGTCTGCGAAACGCGTCGGCACGCGCGAGATGGGCGACGCCATCGCGGCGGCGATCTAAGCGGGCAACGGTGGGCGGGAGTCCGATCAAGTCGCGGACGTACGTGGAGTAGCCGCCGACGTGAGGAGGCGGTAGAGCGGTTCGTCTCGGCGATCCGCCTCCTCACGTCGGCGGCTACAGGGTGATTGGTTGCCCTCCGATCGAAGCGAACGCTTGCGTCGCGTTTGTGATCCGGTCTTGAATCCGGCACACCATCAACGATACCAACGCGTCATGAACTCTCTTTCCCGCCGCCAGTTTCTCACTCGCACCACCGCTGCTACCGCAGGTCTCTGGCTCGCAGCACCGCAGTTGCTCCGCGCGCAGGGTGCCATCGCGGCGAACGACAAACTGAACATTGGCGTCGTCGGAGTGAACGGCCAGGGCGGTTACAGCATCGGTCAACTCAAGGACATCTCGAACATCGTCGCGCTCTGCGACGTGGACGACAACCGCATGGCGCCGGTCGCCAAGCAGTTCCCTGGAGCGAAGACTTACCGCGACTTCCGCCGGCTCGTGGACCAGAAGAATCTCGACGCCATCGTCGTCGCCACGCCGGACCACACGCACGCTGTCGCGAGCGTCGCGGCGCTCAAGAGCGGACGTCATCTCTACTGCGAGAAGCCGCTCGCCCGCACCGTTTCCGAAACGCGCATTGTCACCGAAACCGCGCGCCAGACGAAGCGCGTGACACAGATCGGCACCCAGATTCATGCGGGCGGAAATTATCGCCGCGTCGTGGAACTCATCCGCAGCGGCGCGATCGGCGAAGTCAGCGAAGCGCATGTATGGGTCGGTGGTGGCTTCGGCGGCAAGGAGCGCTACAAGGAATTCCCGCCTGTCCCCAAGCATCTCGACTGGAACCTGTGGCTCGGTCCGGTCAAAGAGCAGCCGTATCACCCGGATTGGACGCATTTCAACTGGCGTCACTGGTGGCATTTCGGGGGCGGGACGCTGGCGGACCTCGCCTGTCACTTCATGGACCTCCCTTTCTGGGCGCTCGACCTACATCACCCGACGAGCATCGAAGCTGAAGGCCCACCCGTGCATGCCGAGTCCACGCCCACGTCGCTCATCGTGCGCTACCAATTCCCGGCGCGCGTGAAGGAGGGCACCAAGTGGTCGCCGCTCAAGCTCACGTGGTATCACGGCGGCAAGTATCCGAGCGAATTCCTCACGCCCGAGCAGCACAAGAAGTGGGGCAGCGGCGTGCTCTTCGTCGGCTCGAAGGGCCAACTCGTCTCCGACTACGGACGGCACGTGCTGCTGCCGGAGAAGGATTTCGAAGGCTTCGTGAAGCCCAAGCCGTTCATCCAGGATTCCATCGGGCATCACCGCGAATGGATTGAAGCGATCAAGACCGGCGGCACCACGACCTGCCGGTTCGATTATTCCGGGCCGCTCACGGAAACGGCGTTGCTCGGCAACGTCGCCTATCGCGTCGGCAAGAAGCTGGAATGGGACTTCGCCTCGCTCAAAGCCACGAACTGTCCAGAGGCCGACGAGTTCATCCAGCACCAGTATCGTCGCGGGTGGAAGATCTAGGCTGGCGGCAGCAGTCGCTGCCGTTCGACGCGCGTCACCCAGCGCAGGCACAGCCAGAGCGGCATTGCGCCGAACACGCCGAACGCGCAATCGATCAGCCGCCACCAAATTGGGATGCCTCTCACTGCACCGCAGATCAGCGCGTAGGGAATCACCAGCGCGCAGGCGATGAGGGCGAACTGGAACAGCCAGACGTTGCGCACGGGATCCCGCCAGGCTCCGACGAACGCGATGGCGATGGCGAAGTGACCGAACGCCAGCCAGTCCCCGCCGTAACCGATGAACGGATACTTCGCGTTGGTTTCGCACAGGGCCGTTTGCACGCGGCACAGCCAATCGGCCCATGCGGGCGGCGCGGCCGAATCGGGCATGTCCACCCGCAGTCGCGCCCCGGTGAATTGCACGAGCCAGTTGAGCTCGGTTTCCAACGGAATGGCGGTCGCGCCGCTGAGGAAGAGTCCAACGATGAAGAACGCCACCAGCCAGCGAATCTGGCGAAGGATTCGGTCGGGTTGAAAATTTGGGTCCGCGTTCATGGCTGTTGTCGGCTGGGCAGGCGGGCGGGGTTGTTGTCCGCCGCTTGCAGATGCGTCAGGCCGTAGAGGGTCACGTAGCTGATGAAGAGGAGCGCGCCGAAGAGGACGGGGAGGATGATGCCGCGTGGGTCGGTCGGCATCGTGCTCAACCAGCGGAGTCCTTCGTCAAGAAGCGCGAAGGGACTGAAAAGCACGTCCCAACTGTTCCAGCGCAGGAAGCGGCCGGCGTAGATGCCGAAGCCGCTGAGGGCTGCCATCGCACCGACGAACAGCCAACCCTGCGGCCAGCCGAAGCGGTGCGCCACGAGACGTTGCATTAGGAAGAGCGAGAGGAATCCCAACACGAGGCCGGTGATCGCGAAGAGGAGAATCAAAACAAGATCCGGCCAGTAGTAGCGTTGCGACTTCGAGCCGAGGTGAATGATGTCGGTGAGGATGTAGGGCGCGTTCGGGAAGAAGAAGAACCAGCCGCCAGCCGCAGCGACGAAGGGCCAGCGACGTGCCTGACCGCGTTGGTCCATCCAGCAGGCTCCGAGCGCGAAGAGTAGTGGCAGCCAGGCGAGGAAGAGATTCCAGACGAGAAAGTAGTGGTGAAACTGGCGGAGCAGGACCATGCGCGCGCCGAGCAGGACCGTACTTGCGATAGAGGCAAACGCGAGCAGTGCCAGCGGACGAAGGAGTGCGGGGCTCAAGTGGCGAGGTGGTTGGTTGGGTGTCATAGCGGTGGAGGAATTGCGGCGCGGCGTTGGCTCAGGGTTTGTCGAGCTGTTCGAACCAGTGTTTGAGGAAGAACTTCTTCTCCGTCGGCAACAGCGTATCAGCTTTTCCCACGATGGGCCGGAGTGCGGTGCTCATCTGGATCATGACGAGCAGGAAGATGGTCATCCACACGCGCAGTCCCGCCGGCTTGCCGCTGAGGTGCGCGAAGCCCGCCGAGAGGAAGCGAACGCCGAAGTACGTTGCGATGCCCCAGAACGCGAGGTGCAGCGCGCCCATCGCGGCGAGGGATTCGGTCGATTGCGAGAAGACCCACGCCACGGGCGCGAATCCGACCAGCAGCACGGTCATCAACGCCAGCAGGCCGGCGATCATCCCGACGACTTCCACCAGCCGCGCCTGGGTTCCGCTGAGGCACGAGAAGATGTAGAGGCTCGGCAGGCAGATGAGCGCGGAGAAGACCAGGCCGGCAGCGATCTTCACAGGCGCGGCCCAGAGTTGCGTGCCCATGCTGAAGGTGCCGACGACGAAGCCATAGACAAGGCTGCACGCGACGGCGATGACCAACAGCGCGGCGATGACGTGCCCGCCGCCGGGTTGGCGGAGTTGGTAAAGCACGCGGCGCGGGTGGCGCAGCATGGATTCGATGGCGCCCAGCGGGCCGCGGATGATTTCGCGATCCTGCGGATCATCGCCAAGCGACCGTGAGCCGGAGGGCGCGGCGGGAGTCGGGGTCGCGGGCAGCGAGGGCGGAACGGGCGGCGGAGTCGGGTTCGAGTCGTTCATGGTGTCGAGGGATGGTTTGGGTTCAGGGAAGAAACAGAAATTTTAACGCGCGGAAGATCGCTTCGTAGAAGCTGCCTTCAAACGGTTTGTCGCGGAGGAACTGAACGGGCAGGCCGGGCGAACCAACGAAGGGCCGCAAGATCCACGCGAGCTGGCTGCCGAGAAGCAGGTTGCCGGCGAGCCAGGCGAAGAGAACTTTCCGCGCGGCACTCTCGCTGCCGGCGAGGGCGCGCAGGAGTTGCAGCAGGCGCACGTTCGCCGCGATGCCCGCGAAGGCGATCATGACGGTCTCGCACACCAGCACGAGGCTGTGCGCGCTGGTATTGCTGCCAGCGCCGGCGACGAGTGGTGGTGTGTTCCAGGTGAGGAAGTAGAGCAGGGGACTGAACGCGCCCAGAATCGCCGCCGCGATCGTGAAGCTCATGAGCACCGCCAACAGGCACTGGCGCAGGTTGAGGTTCACACCGAGCAACGGCGCGAGCATGGCGTTGAGCAGTCCGTTGCCGAGGCTGGTCAGGAGAATGATGAGCGGCAGCTTGATCGCCGTGTAGAACGCCTGCACCGGATCGCGCCACGACCCGACCGCCGCACCGTAGAGCCCGGCTCCACCGAAGATGATGGCGAGGTAGAGGAACAGCCGGCGCGCATCGGGATTCTCGATGGCCGCGCGGCCCTCTGTCGCGCTTCCGCGAAGCAGCCCGGGCACTTCGGAACTAAACGACAGTCCTGAGGCGCGCATGTGGATGGAGGTTGTGCTTTTGAGCCTTTGGCACGGACTTTCGTTCAAACACCGGCAGGCTCAGGATGGTTTCGCAGATGTTCGGCGATGCGATCCTGAAAGGCGGCGAAATCTCCGAGCCATCGTTCCACTCCGGCGATGGTCTCGTCCGGTGTCGAGGTGCCTGCGGTCACGCCCACGGTGTCCTGCGCACGGAACCAGATGGAGAGCAGTTCCGCAGCGGATTGCACGTGATGCACGCGGCTGCAGTGACGCGAGCAGGTGGCGACGAGTTCCCGGGTGTTGTTGCTGTGCGCGCCGCCGATCACGATCACGATGTCGCAGCGCTGCGCGAGATCGACGGCGGCGTGCTGGCGCTGCTTGGTGGGCTGGCAGACGGTGTCGATGAAGCGGATCTCGGACTGCGGGAAGCGCTGGCTGAGGAGGAAGACCAGATGGCGGACCTTTTCGATCGGCTGGGTGGTTTGTGCAGCGACGCCGAAGCGCTGGCGTTCGCGTAACGTCACGAGGTCGGCCTCGTTCAAGATCACGTCGAACTCCGCCAAGTCTTCCGTGAGCCCGCGCACTTCGACGTGGTCGCGCTTGCCGATGATGACGGGATGGTAGCCCTCGGCCACGAGTTGGGTCACGGCGCGGTGCGCGACGTGGACGAGGGGACAGGTGGCCTCGATGACGTTCAGGCCGCGTTCACGCAGGCCGTCCATCGCCCGCTCGGAAGCGCCGTGCGCGGTGATCATCACGTCGGCGGTTCTCACGCTGGCGGCCTGGTGCTCGAACTGCACTCCTTGTTCGCGAAGGGTTTTGAGGACGGCTTCGTTGTGCACCAGGTCGCCAAGGACGGTCACGGGCTGTTGTTTCGACCGGCTGAGTGCCAGGGCGACAGCGTCGCGGACGCCGAAACACATGCCGAGGTGGGTTGCGCGGAGAATCTTCATAAACTTCAGAAGAGGTTGAGGTTCGATTGTCAAATTCCGACGGTCACTCTTGATGAGGGAGTAAGTCGCTCATTCTTGTGTTGATGGCTTTCTGCACCTCCGTTTGCACGACCGTCGTCACGGCGGCCACAACGCTCGAAACAAAGGCACCGATTAGTCCGATCATCACGGGACCCGCGCTGTCATCTCCTGTCCCAGCCGAGAGAAACTTCACCCACGCGATTCCTGCCAGCATCAGGAGACCGATGGTGATGGCAGCGTGTTTGATATGCCGAAGAGCTCTGACCGAAAGCTCCGAGAAAGCCTTGTTCCCATCGACGTAGCCCAACAACTTGAACCCCTGATACAGCGCAACAAGGAATAGTGAGGCCTGGGCGTATGCACCGACTAAGAACAGGTAGATCTGCCACGCGGTGTCGGGTGTCTTGGCTGCTTCCTGAGCGATCATTCTGGGCAGTGGCAAAACGCACACCGCGATCGCGGCGATAGCGATCAGGATGATGACCAACCTCAAGAAGATGGCTACGCCTCGATTCATAAGCTGTCGTTTGTTCCACTGATTCACTTTGCGATACAAAGTTAAAGACCAGATCGGCTTTTCGATGTTCAAACTTGAGGGAAACTATTTCTGTTTGGTTTGCTGGACGATTTGCTCCAGCAGGTTGATGTAGGTGCCGAAAGCGGTGCGGCCTTCAGGCGTCAGCGAGTAGCTGGTAATTTGGCGGCCACCCTGAAAAGCCTTGGTAACAGCGATGTATCCGGCTTCGTGCAGGGTGCGGGCGTGGGCGGTGATGTTGCCGTCCGTCATGCCCAAGGTGTCCCGGATGTCTGTGAAGGAGAGTTGCGGCGACGCGGCCAAAAGCGACATGATGGCCATGCGGCCCTTCTCATGAATGACGCGGTCAAGCTGGAGAAACGGTTCTGGATTCACGAGGCATTTCCTCGCTTCTCTGTGAAATAAAGATAGATGCCACAGGCCAAATGCAGCACTCCAAAGAACCCGCCCATGACGTAATGCGCCGTCTCGACTGTGCGCAGTTCTGAGCTCTGACCGGAAGCGAAGAGCAGTCCGCAGCCGCCCAGGACGAAGCACCAGCCGAAGAGCCGCATCCGGTTCTGCATGAAGAATCCTGCGGCGTGGAGGGCGCAGCCATAGACAATCACCCAGCCGAGCGCGAGCCAAGAGGCGGTGCCCGCTGGGTCGCTGACGACGTGGTAGGCGCCGGCGGAAAAACCCACGAAGAAGGCCGGCAGAAGGGCTTCGGTGACGCGTTTGGTCGGAACGGACCAGAATGCTTCGGCCGCCTTCAACGCCTGACGCCTCACGAGGAGAAACGTGATGGCGATGGCAGCCACGGAAACAATCATCCAATACGCCGCGAATGTCCGCCCGGTGTCGATCTGCATCTGGCGGGCCACACCGACGGCAGATATCCCGAGGACACCGCTCCACAACATCACCGGAGCGAGCGCGCGGCGATAAAGGGCAGAGCGTTCCATCAAGGTGCGGATGGTTTGCAGATGGTCGGACGCCAGATTCGTTTCCATAGCGTTACTCTGCAATGCAAAGTATGAACGATCAAGTGGATACTTGGCGCGTGGGCCAGGCCGAACTGCGGTTTGACGTTTCTCTGGTTGCCAAGGCGGACGGGGATTGATTAGACCATGCGTAGATATGTTCACCAACTCACTCCGCCTTCCTCTGTGCCTCCGTGCTGCATTTCTGCTGGCCGTGTTCAGGGCCGTTGCACCGGACGTCAACGCCGCAGATGCGAGCTTGGACAACGGCATTACCTACACGAACGAGCGCATCCGTTCCGAGCCTTGGTCGGCCCACGTGGTGAAGGTTTCCCTTGGGGATCCTTCGCTCGAAGTTCGTGCAACGTTGGCACGAGGAACGGTGCTGGGCTTGAGCACGGTGAGTGAGCAGGCGCTCGACATTCCGGCTTCCGTGGGCACTCCGCTCGCCGGGGTAAACGGAGATTTCTACGAGCGTGAAGGCAGCCGATACCCCGGCGATCCGCGCGGGTTGCAAATCGTCGAACGTGACGTGGTGAGCGAGCCCACGGGCAACGCGAGCTACAGCGTGTTCTGGATCGACACCGAAGGCCGGCCGCATATCGATGACGTGAAGCCACAGTTCGTCGCCACGTTGCCGGATGGGAAAACGTTCAAGTTCGGTTTGAACGAGGAGCGGCGTCCCAGCGATGTGATTCTCTACACGCCCACCCTTGGCCGTGCGACGCGCGCCATCGGCGGGCGGGAAGTGATTCTCGAACGCGCGGACGGCCGGCCGTGGACGCCGTTGCGAATCGGTGAAACTTACACGGCGCGGGTGCGCGAGGTTAACGAGGCAGGGAACTCGAAACTGGACAAGAGTGTGTGCGTGCTTTCGTTCGGCCCGCGTCAGGCGACGAATGCCGCCGGCTTGTCAGCGGGTGCGGAGATCAAGCTGTCCCTCGCGACGACGCCGGACCTGCGCACGGCGCGAACGGCGATCAGTGGCGGCTCGGTCATCACGCGCGACGGCAAAAAGACGCGCATTGAAGCCCCGCGCGGTATTAACATCGGCAACTACTCGGTGAGCTCGATGTTCGAGCGGCATCCACGCTCGGCGGTCGGGTTCAGCAAGACCCACATTTATCTGGTGCAGGTGGACGGCCGTCAGCGCGGTTTGTCTGTTGGCATGACGTTGGAGGAGTTGGGCGAATACATGGCGAAGATTGGGTGCGACGAGGCGATCAATCTCGATGGCGGCGGCTCGGCCACATTCTGGCATCGTGGGCGGGTGGTGAACAGCCCGTGCGACGGCAGCGAACGTCCGGTGGCCAACGCGCTCATCGTTCTCCGCAAGGCCGCTGCTGCCGGCAGGTAGTTGCCGCATCGCAGAGCCGCTAACGCCCGGCGGAGTGCCGGATGTCCCGGCCTTCGTGCAGGAAGACAACTTCCTCGGCGATGTTCTTCGCATGGTCGCCGATGCGTTCGAGGCTTTTGGAGATCGTCATCACGTTCAAGCACGCGGCAACACCGGCTTGTTTCGCGACCATCAAGGCGCGCAGTTCGGCGTGCAATTCGCGGTTCGCCGAGTCGATGATTTTGTCCTCCGGGATGATGGCGCGCGCGGCCATGCTCTGGCCGGACACGAACGCTTCCAGCGCGCGATGCAACATCCCCAGCGCCTGCTCCGCCATCTTCGGTAATCGTCCGCCCGTCTCCGGTCGCGTTGCCGCCCCCAACTCCGCCACCTGCCGGGCAATCGTGGACGCCTCGTCGCCGACGCGTTCGAGGTCGTGGCATATTTTCATCGCCACTGCGACCAGCCGGAGGTCTGAAGCCAGCGGTGCACGCGCAAGGAGTTGGATGGCCCGGTCATCGATCTCCTTCTCCAGCGTATCCAGCCGGCAGTCATCTGCGATGACACTGCGAGCCAGAGAGTCGTCGCTCGTTTGAAACGCTGTCACGGCGCGGCTCACGGCCGCCTCCGCGAGGCGCGCCATGTCGAGCAACTGAGCCTTGAGCGCGTCGAGATCCTGTTGGAAGCGGGCGGGCATGATGACGCCGCAATCGTAACGGACGGATGCCGGCGCACGAGCGGAAAGTTGGGTGGGCGAGTTCCTGGAAGCCTCTGGCGACTCCCGGAGTTTGACCGTGGCGGGGAACGTTCCTAGTCTGCGCGCATGGCCGAACGACTGTTTGATGAGTGCGCGATCGTGCTCCGCGTGGGCGACGATGTTGCGGTGCTCAAGCGCACCATCAAGGCGGGCGACGAACTGCGCGGCGGCCCGCGGCCGTTGCGTGCGCAGCAGACCATCGGCGCGGGACACAAGATCGCTTTGCGCGACATCGAGGGAGGCCGGGCGATTCTGAAGTACGGCCAGACGATCGGCTTCGCGTCGTGCACCATTCACGCGGGAGATCATGTCCATACACACAACGTCGTAATGCGCGACTTCGGCCGCGACTACGCCTTCTGCGCGGACGCGAAGCCGGTCGAGTATCAGCGCGAACTGCGGACGTTCGATGGTTTTGCGCGACCAGGGGGCCGGGTCGGCACGCGCAATTACCTTGCGGTGATATCGAGCGTCAATTGTTCCGCGTCCGTCTCGCACTATGTCCGCGATCACTTTCGGACGGCCGACTTCCGGCGCGATTTCCCGAACGTGGATGGAGTCATCGCGTTCACACACAAGGCCGGTTGCGCGATGGATCCGGGCGAACCGCAGCGTGTGTTGCAGCGCGTGCTCGCGGGCATCGCGCGGCACCCGAACATCTCGGGCTACGTGATGATCGGGCTTGGCTGCGAGGTGAACCAGGTGGACGCGGTTCGGCAGGCATACAAGCTGGACGAACTTCAGCCGCGCGAAAGTGCGCCGGTGTTCATGAACATCCAGGCCAAGGGCGGAGTGCGAAAAACTGTCGAGGCCGGCGTGGCGGCGGTGTTGCGACTGCTGCCGGAGGCGGACGCGCTGCGGCGCACTCCGCAGCCGTTGGGCAAGTTGATCCTCGCGGAGAACTGCGGTGGTTCTGACGGCAACAGTGGCATTACGGCGAATCCCGCGCTCGGCGTGGCTTCGGATGAACTCGTGCGTTGCGGTGGTACTTCGGTGCTGGCGGAGACGCCGGAAATTTACGGCGCGGAACATCTGCTCACGCGGCGCGCAGTGACGCGCGAGGTCGGCGAGAAGCTAGTGGACCTCATCCGCTGGTGGGAGAACCACGCGAAGCAACACGGCGCGTCCATCGACAACAACCCGTCGCACGGCAACAAAGAGGGCGGGCTCACGAACATTTACGAGAAGAGCCTCGGTGCGGTGGCCAAGGGTGGGCAGTCGCCGCTGGCCGCCGTCTATCAATACGCCGAGCCGATCGCCACGCCGGGCTTCTGCTTCATGGACACGCCTGGCTACGATCCCGTGAGCATGACTGGTCTCGTGGCGGGCGGTTGCAACATTGGCGTCTTCACCACCGGCCGGGGCAGCGTGTATGGTTGCAAGCCCGCGCCGTGTCTTAAGGTCGCCACGAACACGCCGCTCTTCCAGCACATGGAGGAGGACATGGACATCAACGCCGGCACGATTCTCGACGGCACGGAAACGGTCGAGCAAGTGGGCCGGCGCATCTTCGAGAAGATCGTCTCCGTGGCCAGCGGCGAACGGACGAAGAGTGAACTCGCCGGCCTGGGCGATGAGGAGTTCGCACCCTGGCAGCTCGGCCCGACCTTTTGAGCGGAGCGTCGCGCTGATGCGGTGCCATCGTCACACCCGTTCTGGCAGATTCCCGAAGCTTGAGAGCTTCTTGCGCCGCGCATATGCAAACCAGACGGCCGCACCGGCGAACAGCAGTGTGATAACACCCGCGATTCCGCATGGCACGATCGCGTGTAAGAACTCGATCAGTAGCGGGTTCTTCGGCAATCCTGCTTTAACAGATTCTTGCGAAAGGAGTGAATTAACGAAGAGCACTGCCAGCATGCACCCGAAGAAGAATCCCGGGATGGAGCCAAGTGCTGCGAAAAAGAGGTAACGCCCCAATGGACGCCGCGCAGGGAAAAACTCGAGGATCACCGATGAGAGCAGCAACCCCATCAATGCGAGCAAGTATCCGAGGAAAAGAATGGGGCCGAGTTCATTCGCGCGCACATCCTTTGGCTAACACTGGATGTTTCTTCCGACAAGTCGGGTAATGACATTGTCGGCTTGTCTCGCAACTTCAATTCGCTCTTAATCCGCGCACTCCATGACAACCAGAATTCTCGCCGTGCTCTTGGTCAACTCTCTCGCGGTCGCGTCGGCGTTGGCCGACTTCCGCGCCGGCATCGCGGTGCGCGTCGTGACGCCCGAGCCGCTGTTGCCCATCTCCGGTGGCATGGGGCCGTCGCGGCCGGCGACGGCGAAAGCCGGCGAGTTGAACGTCCGCGCGCTCGTCCTGTCGGAAGGCGCGACGACGGTCGCCATTGTCAGCGCGGACTTCCTCGGCTTCCCGGCCGCGCTTGGGAACAAGGTCCGCGCACAGGTGAAAAACATCCCGGCCGAAAACATTCTCATCGGCGCTACGCACACCCATAGCGCGCCGGATGCCTACGCGTTTCCCGACGGCAAGGGCGGCACTAGCGCGGACCTGAAGTATCTCGACACCGTTTGCGCGCGCATGGCCGAGGCCATCAATGAAGCGGCCGCGAGGCTCCAACCCGCTAGCCTCAAGATCGCCACGGGCGAAGCGAAGGGAAAGATTGCCTATAACTACTACGCCGACCGGCTTTACGATCCGCGTTGCCACGTCATGCAGGCCATCAGCGCGGACGGCAAACCCATCGCCACCCTGGTGAACTACGCCGTGCATCCCGAAGTTATCGGGGCCGGGCAGGGGATATGCAGCCCGGACCTGGTCGGCCCGCTCTACGAACGGCTCCAGGAAAAGGGCGGCGGCGTTGGCATCTTCATGAATGGCGCCCAGGGCGGCATGGTCACGGCGGACAACCGCCTTCCCGGCGGTAAGGAAGCGCGCGACTGGGCCGAGTGCCAGCGCATCGGCCGACTCCTTGCGGACGAAGCTCTGCGCATCGTGCAGAGCGCGCCTGAACAAAAATCCCCACGCCTTATCTGCGAAGCCCGTACCGTCACCTTCCCCGTGGATTCCCCCGCACTGCGCGCCGTGCTGCAAGCGTCGCCGCTCGGCCTCGGCGACAAGAAGGACGCCACCAAAATCTCCACTCAACTCAACCTACTGAACGTCGGGAACGCGCAGATACTCACCATTCCCGGCGAGGCCCTGCCGAACATCGGCTACTATCTCAAGCGCAACATGCGCGGCGAACACAACCTTCTGTTCGGCCTGTGCAATGACGCGTTCGGCTACATCCTCACCCGTGTGGACTGGAGCAGCTTCAAAACCTACGACTACGTCTCTCGCACATGCCTCGGGGAAAAGACCGGCGAGATTCTGATCGAAGAATCGCTCCGTTTCATCGCCGAAACCCCGGCTCCCGCCGCGATGAAGCCCTGATGTCGGCGCTCCGACGAAACAATCGGGAAATACTTGTTGCGTGAACGGTGCCGGCACCTATAGTCGCCCACCTTGACCGCGGGGTGGAGCAGCC
>SXGS01669188.1_pt1 | contig 15188 bp, 9 predicted proteins | sample 3174681 | NCBI WGS metagenome assembly SXGS01 (sample SAMN11356861, study PRJNA531348) | freshwater metagenome | isolation source: freshwater sample F1-80 | place: China: Fuxian Lake, Yuxi | collected 2017-12-25 | reverse complement strand
CACACCCGATGAATCATCGTCGTTGGTGCCACCGTAGGTCGCATCCGCTCCCAACAAACCACCTTCAATCAATCCACTGCCGCCGGCGATGTTCACCGTCGCATTACCCAAAACCACAATCCCACCCCAGTCACCGTAGGTACGCTGACCCAAAGGCTGGTTCGAAGTGAAAACAATCGGCTCGGTCGCTGTTCCGTTGGCGAAAATCTTCCCTGTCTTGGACACAATCAAGGTGGCCTTGGAGGCCTTGTCACCCTTGATGATCGTGCCAGGCTCGATGGTCAACGTCGCCCCGTCCTTAATGTAACGGTAGCCGTTCAGGACATAGATGTTGTTGCGGGTCCAGGTCGTATTGGTGGTAATGTCCGCCGTAACCTGGATCACGCTTTGAGCCCGCATCAAGGAAGGAACCAAGGTTCCGGCCGTCAGCAGCAGCAAAAGGAGGATGAACTTTTTCATGGGTTTTTGGATTTTGCCCAAAATTCCCATCGCGGCTTTAAGCCATCTTTACAGCCACGTTAAGAAAAGGTTAAGAACCCGTTTACAAACGGTAACTAAAACCAATGCTAGCCGTCCTACCTGGCTGGCTACGCAGGATCACAGCGTCCCGGTCGGCCCGGTATTCCAAGTTTGGTTTTTGGATGCCCACCTTTTCGGCGTCTTGGTACAACTCCTTGTCCAAGCGGCCGTTGCTGTTTTGATCCAAATAGATATACCTCGGTAGATTGAAGAGATCCGATATGGACACGGTCAACGTAGCCCGGCCCCAATTCTTACTCAATTGCAAATCCACCAAGGGTCGTGAATTTTCATAGTAATCAGCCAAATTCACATCCGGAGCCCCAACAAAGGCCACCCGACGGCCAATTTGGTTGTAAAGTAAATTGCATTGCAGGCCGCGCTCCGAATTGCTGTATTGCAGGGCCACATTGAAAATGAAAGGGGACTGACCCTGCATGGGTCGCAGGTACTTGCCCCGGGTGGTATCGGCGTAAGGGATCACAATCTGCGATCGAATCAAGGCCAGGTTGGAGCTCAACGCCATGTCTTTCCAAAATCCGCCCAAACCCCACATGGACAGCGCTTCAAGGTTCCTGCGGACCACCAATTCCACCCCAAAGGTGTTGGCATCCGGCGAGTTCAACCAAGACAAGCCCCGCTGAAGACCGGAACCCACCGCCGCAGGGAAAAACTGCTCAATCGGGTTTTGGAACAATTTATAAAACACCCCGGCCGAAAACATCTGGCCCATCTTTTGGAAGATTTCGTAACGCAAATCCACGTTGTAGATGGTCGCCTGAATCAAAGAATCGTTCCCGTAGGTGGTTGCAAAAAGGTCAAAGTCGTAAAAGACAAAGGGTGCGATTTCCCTGAATTCCGGGCGCGACAGGGTTCTCGAAAATGCGAAACGCAGGTTCGATGACTCGGTCAATGAATGCACCAAGTTCAAAGAAGGCAAAAAGGTAGGGAATTTGTTGGTGGTCGTATCAAAGGCAGTGAGCTCCACATCGGTAGGGGCAATCAGCTGTTGGGTAAAATCCTCGTATCGCAAACCCCATATAGCCCTGGTCTTGGGGCCAAGTCGGTTGGTCATCATCAGGTAACCCGCCAACAAACGGGATTCTGCGCGGTAACGATCACTGGGATTGGTGATTTCGTCCATCCACAAGCCACCTTCGCGCATGTTCCAATCCCCAAAGACTGAATCCAAGCCCATCAAACTAATTCGAGGATCAAAGTTCCCGCCCGATGTCGCATAGCCCAATGCCCTGGCAATGAATTCCCTTTGCTTGGACTGGGCGTAGAAACCGGTTTTGAACTCGTGTTTGTGTCCATTCCACTGAAAGGGTACGGTCAAGTTGACCACAGCATTGCCCACGGTTTCGGTCATCGAAGCAAAGAAGCGATATCCATCGGTGTTGTTGGCGGTGCTGTTGGGGTTAAAACGCCAAATGATAGCGGCGCTGTCGGTGCCGGAATTGATTTCATTCCCGTTAAAACTCACCCTTCGAAAATCCGGCTGATCCCGGTTCATCTGCGAAAGGGAACCGGTCCAGTCCAAACGATATTTGTTGTTATTCAAACTGTGTTCGCCACCCAGCTGGCTGGTCAACAATCGGTTGCTGGTAAACTCAAGTTGGTGACGGCGAAAATTCTCAAACTCGCCGTTTTCGGTGCGGTATCCCTGACCGTTGGTGTAAATCTGGTCGGAAGTGATGTTAAAGGCGTTTTTGAGGTAGAGTCGATTGGAAGCGCCCAGTCGTGCCGAGAAATTTAAGAGGGTTCCCCAAGAAATTTCGCTAGCAAAAACCGTATCCTGGAACGTGTTCAACAAAGAATTGAAAGCGGTCGAATCGCCGAGTCGGCCGTTAACCCCGCCCCAACCGTTAACCTGTTGGTAATTAACTCGCTGATTTAGCGAATAGTTCATGCCGCCGATCATCCCGTATTCGTTATTGCCTTGGGTCTTGCGCAATCCCCCGGACATTTGAAATCCCCCGTAGGGCATCGCATTAAATTCGTTTGGCTGAAACGTGTTTGTAAATTGTTTGGAAAGGTCAAATCGCTTCGCTCTAGGAGTCACGGAATCGGTCAACAATTGCACACGGTTCGTTGGCCAATCCTTGGGCAAAACCCGGGTGCCTTCGCCTTGTCCGTTATCGTAACCCAACCAATCGGTGATGGATCCCTTCACTCTGCGAAAATTTTGGAAGGTCGCCTGGGTGTTCATTCCCCCGGAGGCCGAAATCGTAAAGAAATTGCTGTCCGGCACGTCCTTGGTGTTCATTCGAATGATTCCCCCGGCGAATTCCCCCGGCAAATCCGGTTGGGCTGTTTTGATAATGATCAAGTTATCGAGCATACCCGCCGGGAAAATATCAAAGGAGAAAACCTTCTTGTCCGGTTCCGAGCCGGGGAGCATGGCGCCGTTTACCAGGGCCAGGTTGTATCGTTCGTTCAAACCGCGGACGATGGCATATTTACCATCCTGGATGGTGGTACCGCTGGAACGCTTGAGCACATCGGCGGTGTTTTTGTCCGGGGATTTCTTGATTTGATCCGAGGAGGTCCCGTCCATTAGAGACGCGCTGTTTTTCTGCATCAATTGGATGGCCGAAACGGTGGTTTTGAGGGCCTCCGCTTCGACTTTCACCTCCGAAAGGGCGGTGGAGGATGGGTCCAAGTACAGGTCCATTCGCTCGGTTTTACCAGCGACCGCCATCACCCCCGAAACCTCCAAAGGATTGTAACCCAGGTATTGAACCACCAAGGTCACTTTGCCGGGGTTGATACCGTTGATCAGGTATTTGCCGTCCAAGTCCGTGGAGGAACCGTTGGTGCTCCCTTTGACCAGGACCGCGGCGCCAATCAAGGTTTCGTTGGTCGATTTATCCCGAACCGTACCGGTCAAACTCGCCGTTTGAGCCCATGAAACCAGCGGCAAAGAAGAAGCCACCGCCAGAATCCAAGCCAAAGTCCAACGACGAAGGCCTGAATCGGAACCAATCGTTACAAAAAATCGCAGCATAGAGGGGGAGGTTAGTTTTGTAATCAATTCTATTTCAACTACTTGAAAATCAATTGGGTTTTTGGTGAAATTGACACAAAGCAAAAGGTCATCGAAGAAGCCATTGTTAACGAATCGTTAACCCTTGCGCGGCCCCAGCCGGCTTCTCCCACCGCGGGCGATTTCTTGGTCTGGCCTTCGGTTTTTAGAGGGATAGGGGTATTTTTAGACTTGGTTTGCCCCAACCTCACCCCCGGCAACCGGTAACAACCCCTCACGATATGCATGAATCCATCCAATTTTGGTTAGACGAAGGACAAGAGTCCATGGACAAGGCCATCCAACACCTTCAATTTGAACTTTCCAAACTGAGAGCGAGCAAAGCCAGCCCCTCCATGCTGGAGGATGTACGCGTTGATTACTACGGCACCCCCACCCCCCTGCATCAGTTGGCCAATGTCAACACCCCCGATGCACGGACCCTCTCCGTACAGCCCTGGGAAAAATCCGTACTAGCTGCCATCGAACGGGCCATCATCAACTCCAACCTCGGCCTCAACCCCTCCAACGACGGTAACTTGATTCGGATTAACATTCCTCCCCTGACCGAAGAACGCCGTAAAGAATTGGTGAAGCGAGCCAAGGCCGAAGGAGAACACGCCAAGGTTAGCATTCGCTCCGTGCGCCGTGATGTCAACGAAGAATGCAAAAAACTTCAAAAAGATGGCCTGCCCGAAGACATGATCAAAGACGCCGAAGCCAAGGTTCAACAAATGACGGATAAAATGATTACTAAAGTGGACGAAGTCCTCGCCACCAAAGAAAAAGAAATTATGACCGTCTAAAGAAAGATCACGATGGCCAGTATGGCCTCAATGAAGTGGCGGGCCGTAACCTTCGGTAACACCAGTCTCGTACCCTTCTTGGAACCCAACAGATGACGGCCACAAGAGGCCGGTAACGATAATCCAACCCCTTGATTGCCAGTAGAACAGCCTCCGATTCTCGGTACCAACGACCGCTTAATTCGTCTTGCAACAATACCGAATCCGGGGCCTCCCACCAAGCCGAAGGAAGCCCTTGACGAAGCCATTCCTCGCGTTGTTCCGGCAGAGGACGAAAGCTAAACGCGGCTCGACTGCTTTGATGGCGGCTCATCCAACGCACGACTCGATTGCACAAAGGACATGGCCCTGCGTAATACAAGATGTAGCGAAGGGAAGGTGGCGTGCGTTCTACCGCCACGTACTAGACCATTTTCGATAATGACTCCGCCCTTGCATATCGGTGATGCTTCCGATCCAAACACCAGGGGCTGATAACGAAACGCTTTGTTGAACCATGGCTTGCCCCGAGGGGGCCCGTCCGGACCAAAGGAGCTTGCCCTGCAAATCCCATAAGGCATAGCCAAAGCCCCCTTGGGATGGTCCTTTGACCGTTAGTATCTGACTTTGATGGTCGTAGTGCCAACCCGATTGATCGGCCCATTCCGGCAACACTAGCTCTTGGCCCGCAACCAAAGCGCAAGACAAGGAATCATGCCGCCAATGCGATGCCGTATCAATCACCAAGTTGGTATCCAATGGGGAGGCCCCCTGGGTGGTAAAGTTGAAATAAACCAACATCATCTCATCGCCGGTTCCTTCCCCCAAAGAAATCGTCTGCGGAGGATTGTTCGGGTTGTTGGGATTGGACGTGGTATTGTTGTAGGTCGCGATGGCCACGCCTTTGGTCCCCGGTGGGAGGTAAATCGGCTTTTGGAAGCGGTAATACATCTGCCAATGAAAGTCCCATTCCGGGATATTCACCAAATGCACGGTGTCCCCCCCCGGCTTGAGGGCATAGACCTGCATGGATTGACCCACCAAGTGCATGTGGGGTAGCAGGCCCAACAAAGTCACGCCGACCGGCAGGGTGTACTCCGATCGGAAGGTTCGTACGGTATTGGCGGGAATACTCAAGGGGCCGTTGAGGAGAGCGGGACCGTGATTCAATATGGGTAGCGTCAGCATGGTGCGTAGTCCCGTGTTGGGCCCGTATTTGATCCGCACTGAGGTGCTATCGGTCTGACCGCTGATGCCTCCTGGGTAATGAACTTGGATGCAGAGGTAACTGTTGGGTAAAACCGATTCACCAAAACCGGGAGGATAGAACAAAGACCCCTGACCCGGCACATAACCAGTGATCATTTTGGATGAATTGGAACCCGTTCCTCCAAAGGCCGTGTAACCCGGCAAAGGATCGGCTAGGTCCCTTTGCATAGGAATTCCGGAGGTATCCTGAAAAACCAACACATGATGCACAATTTCGCGATTCCCAGGAACCACTTCAATGCCCGTAATGTTACGAGAAACGATATTGCCCATAGGCATCACAAAAACTCGGTACAAATCAGTGGTGGCATTGACCGTAAAATTCGGTATTTTGTAAACTGTGTCGGGGTTCTGGATCTGAAATGCGCTGCTGTAAACCGGTGGATTCGGTGCCTGAGCAGGATTGCCCAATGGAGCAAAATTGTTGACCCAATCCACGATTTCGTTGATTTCGTGGGGCTCCAAGGTATTTGCGTGCGCATAACGCCGACGCACCTGTTCTGCCGGAAAAGGCGGCATGGAGCGAGCCTGTACCGAAGCGGCTATTGAGAATCGATTCGCATAAACCTCGTTATACGTCGTTAATGGAAAAGGCCCAATGCCTTGGTTGTTGTGACAAGGGGTGCAATGCGAATACACCAAGCAAGCCACGCCATCGGTCCAGGTTGCGCTATGTTGCGTCTGTGCCAAAACGTCTCCGGCAATGGAAACGCCCGCCAAGATGATCCACGCTAAGCCCAGGCGATATCGTCTATGAATTTTTGTAACAAATGTTTTCATCATAAAGGGGTTGAAAGAGGTTCTTGTAACATAAGACAGCCTTCTTGGTGATCTATGCGCACGATGGCCGTGCGATCCACCTGGTTTCTGATCCCTACGCGTTTGCCAAGGTGAAGATCTTCACTCTGCAAGGCATGCACCAGGTTTTCGGTCCGTACCCCGTAGGCTGTGGGGAAGGGCCACAAAGAGAGGCGCGTACCAGCAGCGTAACCTTTGCTGAACTGACTCGGTAAGCGGAAGATTCGCGATTGATCTTGGATCATCGTGACCGAAAAATCCTTGGGCACAGCGGCCAAGGCATGCAGATTCCCTATAAAGTGGTCTGCGTCTTGACCGTTGGCCCAAAGAACATGGGCCGCACGATGACCTTGATCGTACGCCCATCGCAAGGCCTTCTCGAGATCCGTGGCCTCCTGATCAGGGGTATAGACGCAGAGGACCCCGTCTTGCCTTTGGCCAACATAGGCCTTGGCGCCTTCCTGACGTTCTGTTTCGGAAGAGCCTGGGTCATCGAGGATGGTCCCCAAGGCCCCCTGATTCAAACTATCCATGTCGCCAAGGATCACATCCACCTTGATCCCCCAATCCGCCAAGCGATCGAAAGCGCCGTCCACTGCAATGACTTTGGAGCTCCACTCCAACAACTGGCCTACGAGTTCCATGCTGCAGGACTGCCCGTTCGCAAAGATTAACGCGGGCTCCTGATCATCCCGAACTATAACGTGGTGGCTCATGATCTGCAGAAATTAATGGGGTAAGAACTCCTGGCGCCTTGAAAAGTTTAACGAGGTAGGATGGTAGAAGTCCTTCAAAATTATCGTGAATTCGGCAAGTTCCTTGCTTATGCGCCTTGAATGAAACAAAAATGCCCATACTAAGTTAATAAACTATCTTTGAGCTTATTGTATGACAAAAAACCCTCGGCCTGTCTCCGGTTTTTCGAAATTGTCCAAAGAGGCCAAAATTGAATGGCTTTGCAGCCGCTTTTTTGCGGAGCCCGAAGAAGCTTACCGAGTCCTCTCGGGCTATTGGCATCTCGATTCCGCCGTACAGAAAGTACACGATGAATTTATTGAAAATACCCTCACCAATTTCTACATGCCATACGGGCTTGCCCCTAATTTCCTGATCAATGATCGTCCCTATGCTATACCCATGGTCATCGAAGAAAGCTCTGTGGTAGCAGCAGCCTCCAAAAGCGCGGCATTCTGGGCCCAGCGCGGTGGTTTCAAAGCGGAGGTTCTTTCGACGACCAAGGTGGGTCAAGTTCACTTCCTCTGGGAAGGCCCCTGCGAATGGCTTAGGTCTGAACTGCCAGGATTGCGTCAACAAATTCTTGACGAAACAGCAAACTTCACCGCCAATATGCGGCAAAGAGGGGGCGGCATTCGTTCCATTGAATTGGTGGACAAAACAGCTGACGAGCCCGGTTATTTTCAATTAGATTTCCGCTTTGAAACAGCGGACGCCATGGGCGCCAATTTCATCAATACCTTGTTGGAACAATCCTCCAAAATATTGTCCCGAAGGATTGATTCTTCGCCCGAGCTGACCTCGGAGCAGAAGCGCATTCAGATTTTGATGTGCATCCTGAGCAATTATACCCCAGAATGTTTGGTTCGTTGCGAAGTTGCATGTGCCGTTGAAGAACTCAACGATGTGCCTGAACTTGCGCCCGAAGAATTTGCCTCCAAATTTCTACGAGCCGTGAGGATTGCCCATTTGGATCCCTACCGAGCCGTTACGCATAACAAGGGGATTATGAACGGGATTGATTCAGTGGTCTTGGCGACGGGGAATGATTTTCGGGCCGTAGAAGCCTGTGCCCATGCTTATGCGGCCAAAGACGGATCCTACCGCTCCTTAACCCACGCCTCCGTTGAAAACGGAGTTTTTCGATTCTGGATCGAAATTCCCCTGGCCTTGGGTACGGTTGGCGGACTTACCGGCCTGCACCCCATGGTCAAATTCTCGCATGAATTGTTAGGAAACCCCGGAGCCCGCGATTTAATGAAAATCACCGCCGCGGTGGGTTTGGCTCAAAATTTTTCGGCCTTGAAATCGTTGGTCTCCTCGGGCATACAGAAAGGGCATATGAAGATGCATCTTCTGAATATTTTGAATCAACTGGGGGCCAGCGAGGCGCAGAAAGAAAAGGCTAAAATTTATTTCAGCGACAAAATAATTTCGTTCGCCGAAGTGAAAGCGTTCGTGGATCGAATGCAAGGGTATGGTTTGCCGGATCCCAAACTTATCTTGCTAAGCGACGATCATTCCTCTTTGGAATCCTGAGGGATGTTTGGGATGTACTCTGTGTTTGGATAGGGCATGAAGGATGGGTCATTGTCATCGATTCACGGTGATTTGCTTTTTCAACAATGGGTGCCGGGCAAAATCCTCCTGTCCGGAGAATACGTCGTGCTCGATGGAGCGACCGCTTTGGGGCTTGCCTCGCGAATGGGCCAGAGCATGGCCGTGTTTCGGGGCAGTCAACCGGGATGCTTGCGCTGGACCGCCCTTGATCATCACCACAGCCCTTGGCTGCAGGCGAATTATCGCATCGTGGATGGGCAATGGGCTGTAGACGGGATCTCCGCTGCGGCCTCTGAAAGCGCGGGTATGCTCAAAAACTGGCTCCAAGCCGCCTGGACCTTGATGGCCGGGCTTGGCGAAAGTTCAGCATCGGGGATTGGGGGAACATCCTGGAACGATATCCTGCATCAAGAAGGCCTGACGGTGCAGACCCAGTTGGATTTTGCCCGCACTTGGGGTTTGGGCAGCAGTTCCACGGCGTTGGCCTTGTTGGCTCAATGGTTGGGGGTGGATGCCAGGCACCTTTACGCGCTCACCACCAACGGTTCCGGGTACGACCTTGAGGTGGCTTTGCAAAATTCTTCGATTCTGTACCGCCTACCCGAGGGACGGCCTATCACAAATTCACATTCTCCCGCTCCGTTGGAGCCCATCGTTCAGCCCATACCCTACCGATCACCCCAAGGTGGTTGTTTATGGTTGGTGGATCCGGGCGGGAAGCAAATTTCAGCGAAGGAGATCGTGCGGTACCGTAACCTTGATACGAACCAACGCATGGCCTGCGTTGAGGAAATTTCTTCGTTGAGCATCGCCCTTGCCACTTGTCCAGACGTGACCATGATGTTGGATTACTTTGTCCGGCACGATGCCATATTGGAAAATCTCTTGGGGCAACCTTGTCTTCAACGCAGTGCGGGGAACGGCTTTCCGGGCAGACTCAAAAGCCTGGGTGCCTGGGGCGGAGATCTGTTCCTGGCGGTCTCCCCTAGTCCGGAAGATGCCCTCCATTGGCTTGAAAATCAAGCGAATTGGTCGATTTATCCCTTTGAACAACTTATCCGATGCGAGCCTTAAGTTCTTCATCCTCGATCATGTTTTGATAAGAAATTATTTTTTTTAACACTATTATCAATTATTTGGTTTTTGCCCATTGAAGTCCCTATTGAATTTTCAACTATGTCGCTATCTCATTCCGAATCCATGATAATTTCCTCCGGTGAACTTGGCTGGGAATGCCCATCTAACATTGCGCTGGTGAAATATTGGGGTAAATATCCAGGGCAAATCCCGGCCAATCCATCGCTTAGCCTTACGTTATCCTCCTGTGTGACCCGAACACATATTGCCTACCGTGAGTCGGATCAAGGAAGCATGGAATTTCTTTTTGAAGGAGCGCCCAAGCCTGAATTTGCCCACAAAATCCAAAGCTATCTGGACAGCCTTCATGCAGATTTGCCATGGTTAACCCAGGTTCACCTGCGGATAGAATCCCATAACACCTTTCCGCATAGTAGCGGGATTGCCTCTTCGGCCTCGGCCATGGGGGCTTTGGCCCTTGGACTGGCGAGCATGGACCGCGCCTTTCGGGGGTCTGAATCCGGGAATGGACTGAACGATTCGGCCTTCTGGGCTCAGGCCTCGGATCTTGCCAGGCGGGGTTCCGGTTCCGCTTGTCGTTCGATTTACGGGGGTTACACCGTTTGGGGGGCTCATCCGGCTATTCCCGGATCCGATAATCGCCGAGCAGTTCCTTTGGACATGGAAGCAGTGCATCCTTCCTTTCGCAACCTCCAGGATGCCGTGCTGTTGGTCGATCGAGGAAGCAAATCGGTATCTTCTTCGGCAGGTCATGGGCTTATGGATGGGCATCCGTATGCCAAGGCTCGCTTTGCCCAAGGAGCCGAGCGGGTCGCTCAGCTTTGGAATATTCTGCAAGATGGCGGAGAAGCGTCATGGCAGACCTTCATGGATTTGGTGGAATCCGAGGCTTTAACCCTGCATGCCATGATGCTGGCCTCTACCCCCTCGTTCTTGCTTATGAAGCCGTCCACAGTGACCATATTGGAAGAAATCCGGCGCTTTCGAAACCAATGCGGTGTTCCGGTGTTTTTCACCTTGGATGCTGGGGCCAACGTTCACCTACTATTCCCGGAATCTGCTTCGACCCAAGCTATGGAACTTATTGATCAGCAACTGACTCCGTATTTAAACGAAGGGTTGTACCTTTGTGACCGTTTGGGGGATGGGCCTTCGCCTTTGACCCTCTCGTCCATTTAAGAATGAAATCCGCTATCTCCCAAAGCTTGTATTACGCCAAGGTCCTCCTTTTTGGGGAGTACGGCATTATGGAGGACGCGATGGGGCTTTCCATTCCCTATGAGGATTTCCAGGGTCAGTTCAAAAAAGGAGTTCTGGACAGCGAGATGTCCCGCGTCAGTAACCAAAGCCTTCGCGAGTTTGCAGGATATTTGAAAGGACTCTCTGCCGAATTCGTGGACTTAGACCATGAGCGTTTGGCTGAGGATTTGGAACAGGGGTTGCGATTTGAGTCCGATATCCCCCAAGGGTTTGGCGTAGGCAGCTCTGGCGCCCTAGTTGCTGCAGTTTACGAACATTACGCAAGAAATCGTGAAGAGGTCTCCGCCTTGACGGAAGATCCGCAGGCGATTCAAGGCCTCAAAGCCCGCTTGGGTTTGATGGAATCCTTTTTCCACGGTCGTTCCTCCGGTATGGATCCCTTGATTTGTTATTTGCGGATTCCCATGTTGATTGATCGCAATAAAAAGCTTGGTCAAGTCGCTATACCCTCTGAAACCGTCACTGGAAAAGGCGCCATTTTCCTTTTGAACACGGGGCAACCGAGGCAAACCCAGCCTTTGGTCTCTATCTTCCTCGAGAAACTCAAGCATGATGGATTCCGGCAAATGATTCGACAGGAATTCAATCAATACAACAACGAATGCATCAAGGCCTTCCTAAGCGGTAAGACCGGGCCATTGTTCCAAAATTTACGCGATCTTTCCCATCTTGTCTTGCAGCATTTCCAGCCCATGATCCCGGATTCCTTCAGGGCCGTATGGCAGCAAGGGATAGACAGCGGGGTGTACTACCTCAAATTGTGCGGGTCCGGTGGGGGAGGTTACCTACTTGGTTTCACCAAAGACCTCGAACAAACACAATCCATGCTGGATGGCCACGAATTACGCGTCATCCACCGGTTCTAATCCCGGGGAAGAGTCCACTCACTCCCGCTTCCGCCTCAAATTTTTACGGGTGCTGGCCTTTTTGGGGCTGGTTCGTTGGTATAATCTGTTGATTGTGGCGGTGGCCCAAATTCTGGCCGCAGGGTTTCTCTTGGACCAGGCACCCTTGAGGGGTTGGAGATACCTGTTGGATCGGGAACTATGGCTCATCGTGATCGGTACGGCTTCGATGCTTGCAGGGGGCTACTTGATCAACGCCTACTACGACCTGGAGAAGGATATGGCCAATCACCCGCGCAAAGTGATTGTCGGAAGAGTCATTCATCCATCCCAAGCTTTGCGGGCCTGGCTAGGATTGAGCCTGCTCACGGCCCTCCTTCTATGGCCTTTGGGTTATCGTTTCCTGGCTTATTATCTGCTGTACGGAGCAGGACTGTGGTTGTATTCACACAAACTGAAACGCATTCCGTTGTTAGGAACGGCGACCGCCATCCTCCTGCTCCTTGCGGCCTTCATGGCCATGGTCCTTTATTACCGGGATGCGAATGTTCCCACCTTAGTTTTTGTGTTCTACGTGGGGGTCTTAGAATGGGTGCGTGGTCTCGTCAAGGATTGCCAAAATGTGCGAGGTGACGCTATTTTCGGATACCGAACGGTGCCGGTCTTGATGGGTCTTCGCAAAACTCGTAACATCATTTTGATTTCCATGGGAGGGTTGGCTTTGCCGGTGGGGTGGTTGACGCTGTACGGGAACGTTCATCCTTGGTTTCCCTACCTGTTGACCCTGCAAGTACTGGGTGTGACGGCAGGAGCCATCCTGATGTTCCGATCCATGGCCTCCGCTTCCTTGCATGCCGCCCAAAGGATCCTCAAATTGGTCTTGCTCAGCGCCATCGCCGGTCTTATTCTTTGGTAGAAAACGGGTTACCCATCTTCCAAAATTCGTGTTTTCTTAACAAATTTTCACTAACATCTCGTAGAGGTCGGTAACCGTGACTTGGTGTTGGTATACCAACTGCACAATAGCTCCTTGTTGACGCAAAACCCAGTCAGATGGAGCGTGTTGAACAGCTTGCAATACCGCCCCGAATACCGCCCCTTGGTAGTAATCTTGGCGTTGCCCATCGGGTAAATGGGCGCGGAAATTTCCTTTGCGCCATACCATTTTCTCCATGCCCAATCGTGCCCCCTGCAGGCGCAATCTCATCAAAGCCACCAACAGCTGGGCTTGATCGGGTACAGGGCCGAAGCGATCCGCCAAACGATCCGCGAAGGCGTCCAGGGCATCTTCGCTTTCGAGATCATCCAATTCACGGTACAGGCTGAGCCGCTCAGTGGTGTTGCGCACATAATGATCCGGAATCAGTGCGGCGGCGTCGGTATCGAGCTGCACTTCAAAGCCGGGTGGGTCCAAGGGCTGATCGGCATAAAGCTCTGCATATTCATTGTTACGCAATTCTCGTATGGCCTCGTTCAGAATTTTCTGAAAGAGTTCCAGGCCTATCTCGGTAATGAACCCGCTTTGCTCCCCTCCTAACATATTTCCTGCTCCTCGAATATCCAAATCCCGCAGGGCAATTTGAAAACCGGCTCCAAGATCCGAGTGCTGTTCAATGGCCTGCAAACGGCGGCGAGCCTCCTGAGTCAGGGTAAACAAAGGAGGGACGATCAAATAACAGAAGGCCTTGAGGTTGGAGCGTCCCACCCTACCGCGCATTTGATGCAAATCGCTCAACCCGAAATTCTGCGCCTGGTTGATTAGAATCGTATTAGCATTTGGAATATCCAAGCCGGATTCAATGATATTGGTAGCGACCAACACATCCAGGTTTCCCTCAATGAATTGCAGAAGAATTTTCTCCATTTGATCCCCGGCCATTTGCCCATGGGCGACATCGATTTTCAATCCTGGGCACCATTGTTCGATTAATTCAGCGACTCCTTCGATGCCTTGAACTCGGTTGTGCACAAAGAAAACCTGTCCTCCGCGATCGGTTTCAAACAGAATCGCATCCCTCACTTTGTTTTCATCGATCACCATAAGTTCGGTATGCACCGGCTGTCGATTGGGAGGAGGGGTCTGTATGACGCTTAAATCGCGCGCTCCTAACAACGAAAACTGCATCGTTCGCGGAATAGGGGTGGCGGTGAGAGTTAAGGTATCCACGGATACTTTCAATTCCCTGAGCTTTTCTTTGGTGCTTACCCCGAACTTCTGTTCTTCATCAATGATCAGAAGGCCTAGGTCTTTGAACTTGATTTTGGAGCCTACAATTTTGTGTGTTCCAATAAGAATATCGATACGTCCCGCTTCCAGATCCGCAAGCACCTCCTTGACATCGGTAGATGTACGGAAACGATTCAAATAATCCACACGGACGGGCAGGCCTTTGAGCCTCGTTGCAAAGGTCCGCGCATGTTGCAGGGCCAAAATGGTGGTTGGAACCAAGACTGCCGTTTGTTTGCCATCACAGGCGGCCTTGAATGCGGCCCGTATGGCAACTTCCGTTTTGCCAAATCCAACATCGCCGCAGACCAATCGGTCCATAGGGTATGCTTTTTGCATATCCGATTTAACAGCCTCGGAGGCTTTGTTTTGATCAGGGGTATCCTCGTATAGAAACGAGGCCTCCAGTTCGTGCTGCAAATAATTATCCGGGGGAAAGGCATGCCCTTTGGCGGCTTTGCGCCGAGCATAGAGCTGGATCAGGTCTTTGGCAATGTCTTTGACCTGGGCTTTGGTTTTGGACTTTAGTTTGTCCCAGGTATCGGAACCCAGCTTGTGCACCTTGGGTTCAACGCCATCCTTGCCGGAATAGCGTGAAACCTTGTGCAAGGAATGGATGCTGACGTAGAGCAAATCATCATCTCGGTAACTGATGCGCACGGTTTCTTGCCATTGGCCGTTGACCTGTATTTTCTCCATGCCCGCATAACGCCCCACCCCGTGATCCATATGCACCACGAAATCACCCGGCTTGAAATCCAGAATTTCTTTGAGGGTGAGTTTCTCCGAAGCACCGGTACGGCCTCGGGCTTTGTATTTGTGGAATCGCTCAAAGAATTGATGTTCCGTCCAAAATGCAATTTTGCGATCATGGTCGGTGAAGCCTGCGTGCAGCCCAGCCGGCAAAGGAATCATCGTGAAGTCGGCTTCCAGGTCTTCTAAGATTTGTTCTAATCGACTGATCTGTCGATTATTATCTCCACAAATGGTCAATCGGTACCCTTGGGCATGCAATTCCCTGCCAACGGCAACAAGGCTACTGAATTGTTTGCGGATCAGCGGTT
>SXGS01653074.1_pt1 | contig 15189 bp, 13 predicted proteins | sample 3174681 | NCBI WGS metagenome assembly SXGS01 (sample SAMN11356861, study PRJNA531348) | freshwater metagenome | isolation source: freshwater sample F1-80 | place: China: Fuxian Lake, Yuxi | collected 2017-12-25 | reverse complement strand
GGTCGGCGTGATCGAAGGCCTCGCTCTTCCCGGCGGTCCGAGCGTGCGGCTCGATTCCGCGCTCTTCGCGGGCCTCGAAGTGGCGCTTCATTACGATTCGATGCTCGCCAAGCTCTGCACTTGGGGGCGCGACCGCGGCGAGGCGATCGGGCGCATGAAGCAAGCGTTGGCGGAGTTCAAAATCGGCGGTCTCCGCACCAATCTGGCGCAACTCGGCCGCATCCTGCGCGATCCGGAATTCACGTCCGGAACGTACGACACCGGACTTTTGGCCCGCATGCCGAGCGCGAACCCGGGCGACGAGACGTCGCATCTCGCCGTCCTCGCAGCGGCGTTGCTCGCGCATCGCAAGAAGGAGGCGGGGGAACGGCGCTTCGCCTCGACGGACGGCGCTCCGGCCGGCGATCCTTGGAAGCTGGCCCAACGGCCCGGTTACGGGAGGCTCGCGTGAAATACGTCGTGACGCTAGGGCGTCGGGAAGTCCCGGTCGTGATCGAAGATCTCGACGACGGCCGCTACCGCGTGACGGCGGAAGGCCGCACGACGACGGCGGATCTCCGCGCCGCCGGCGGATCGTCGCTTTTCTCGGTGTTGCTCGATGCGAAAAGCTGCGAAGTGTCGGCGATCGAGAAGGAACGCGGTTATCGCTTGACGCTGCGCGGTGCGACGTTCGATCTCGGCGTCGAGTCCGAGCAGGAGCGGAACGCGCGCGCCTTGACGAAGACCGACGGCCCGCCGCGAGCCACGGTGGTGAAGGCGTCGATGCCCGGTTTCGTCGCCAAGATCCTCGTCCAGCCCGGCGATGCGGTCGTGAAAGGCCAGTCCCTGCTGATCCTCGAAGCGATGAAGATGGAGAACGAAGTGCGCGCGGAAGCCGCCGGCGTCGTGGCGGAGATCGTCGTGCAAGCCGGCCGGAACGTGAACGGCGGCGACGTGCTGCTGAAGCTCAAGGCCTGAGAGCTGCGGCGCGGCGGAACGTCCCCGCGCCCCGCCGATGTTGATCCACTTGCTCCTCGCCGCCGGCGCCGGAACTCGGATGGGCGGCAACAAAGGCGTCCTTCCGCTCGGCGGTCGCCCGATACTCTCCCGACTCTTGGACGCCTTCGAGGCTTCGCGCCTCGATCGTGCGATCGTCGTCTCGGGCGCGGAAGCACCGGCCGTCGAAGCGCTGTGTGCGCGGCCTCGCGTCGACGTCGTCCGCAACGTGCATTGGCCGGAAGGGCAGACGTCGTCCTTGCAGACGGCGCTCGGAGTCCTTCCTCGGGATGCGACGGCCTTCTTGATCCATCCGGTCGATCACGCGCTGGTCGACGCACGAGTCCTCGACGCCTTGGCCTCCGCCTTCGTCGCGCTTCCGCAGGAACGACGTGAGTCGGCGATCTTAAGGCCCGTGTTCGAGGGCGGCTACGGACATCCCGTGCTCTATGCGCTGCGCTACGCGGCGGAGTTCCTCGCGCTTCGGACCGAGCAATCGGCGCGGATCGTCTATCGTCGCCGCATCGATGCGGTTCTCCCGGTAGCGGTCGCCGACGATCGCAGCATGTTCGACTTGGATACGCCGGAGGATCTTGCTCGGGCGGAGCGACGTCTGCGGGTGCTTTAAACGGACGCCCTGGCGGTCAGCGGTCGGCGACGACGTAGCGCCGGAGTCCCGCCGGCCGCGAGGCGGCCGCGGGCTCGACCGGGACCGAAAGACCTGCGATGCCGGCGGCGTCGAAGTTCGTCCAAAGCAGTTTGGCGTTCAGCGTTCTGGCCCCGACCGGAAGGCGGTCGCCGTCGGCGGTCTCCGGCACGAACATGAGCCGCATGTTCGGATCGTGACCGATCCGGGAATACACGGCCGCTCCGATGCGGGCCTCGCCGGACAGGGCCGCGGCGTCGTGCGCCGAGGAGACCGCTCTGAGCGCCTTGAGAAGTTCGCGGGGATCGTCGCGCATGGCCGCGTCCTTCTTCAGCGCGAACGGCAGAACGGCGCCGCAGAGGGCCAAAAGCGCGAGCACCGGACGGAACCATGCCGCGCCCGATTCCGCGATGCGGACGGCGAAGACGGCGAACAAGGGTAAGGCGGCGACGGCGGCGCGGAGCGCATCGAGCCCCGCACCGTCGACCATGAGCCGCGAGGATGCGAGCAGGAACACGAGCATTGTCGTTCCCGCGGCCAAGACCGGCGCGCGTTCCTGGCGGACGAAAACGACGCCGAGAAGCAGAGCCGCTCCGCCGGCGACGGCCGCAAAGACCGGATCGGCGACCCCGCCGGCGGGAAGGACGCCTCCGAACAGCGAGAAGACAACGTCCTTGACCGGCTCGACATAGAGGACGGCGGGAGGAGTCGGAAAGAACGTCGCTCGGGCCGTGAGAGCCGCGCCGAGGGCGACGAGGAGCGATCGAAATATTGCGCCGGGTCGGCCGGAAAGGACGGCGCCTAAGAGCAAGACGGCCGCGGCCAGGAGGCCGGTCCTCGGCTCGAGCCGTACGGCCCCGGCTGCACCGAGGATCGCGACGATCAGAGTGCCGATCCCCGCTCCGAGAGGCGCCCGGCGGAGGGCTAGCAACATCAGCGCGATCGGTGCGACCGCGAAGAAGGCGGGCCGAACGAGATCGGCGTCCGCGAAGGCGGGTAGGCCTCCGAAGATCGCCGCGCAAAGCGCCGCCGTCGCGACGCGTTTCGCGCGGACGGTCTCAAGGACCGCGAAACCGGCGAGCAGGAACCCGAGCAGAATCGCGAGGCGGACGGCGCGTTCCGTCACCCCGGTCTGCGACATGAGCAGCGCCAAGGCGCGGGCTTCTCCGTCGGAGGCGTCGGCGGGCAGATCCGGGGCCTCGCTCATAGCGAGAAGCCGGAGGCCCTGATGGACGAATCGGCACTCGGCCGATGAGAAGGGAAGGGAGAGTCCGCCGGCGAAGAGGACGACGATCGCCGCAAAGACCGCAAGGTAGACCGCCGTCACCCGCCGCGCCTCTCGGGCGTCGGTCGGGACGCTCGGTAGCCCGGCGGCTCCGCCGCTGGTACTTTCCGCCGTCGAATGCTCGCCGCTCATCGGCGGAGTCCTTGTATGACCGAAGCCGCCACGACGAAAGAGCTGCTGCTCGTGACCATCCCGGAAGGGACGGAGTTCGTGCCGGAGGTCGCATTTGCGGCATCCGCGGCGCGGGCAATGGGTTTGGTACCGCGGATCATCGCGACGGACTTTTGCACCACGGAGGCAAGTTTTCAAAGCGCGGTGGCCGGAGCCCGGCCTTTCGGAGTCGTTTTCTTCGACGCGGTCGAGTTCCGGGAGGTCATTTCGGGGCTTTCGGACATGGCCGTCAAAGCCGGAGCCGCGCGCATATTGGTCGCCGGACCGTCTCTCGGGGATCCGGATTGCCCTCCGACGTACGCCGCCGCCTTGAGACAGGTCCCGTCGTCGTCGCTTTCCGCGCTCGCTTCGGCTTTGGACCTGCCTCTCCCCGCAGGCTTAGGCCTCGAGACGCTCCCGCTCGACGTCGAGGTCTACGGCGGTTCGGGCCTGCTCGATCGCGGCGTCGGCTGCTCTCTTTTCGGCGAATTGGACTCCGCGATGCTGATCGCGATCCGCGGACCCCGACGCGCGTCCTCGCCGTGCGCGGCTTTGGCGCGGCTCGAAGGCGCCTTGGATGGTGGGAAGCGCGAACTGCTTCGACCGAAGACGGCGTTTCTGCCGCTCGAGCATTTCGGACCCGGCGTGCGCCGAGTGGAATGGCTCGACCGTGATTTCTTCGAAGCGACCGTGCTGCATCCTTCGTGGTCCGGCACCGACGCGGCCGACCGCGCCTATTTGGCGCCGCTGAAAGAGCGAGGGCTTTTCCAATCGGTGCGGGTGAACGCGCGGATCCCCGCGCCGATCTTGGACACTTTGCGCGAACTCGGGGTCGGCCGGGCCGTCTTTGATTGCGATGCGCTCGAGGATCGCGAGAAGCTGCCGGGGGCCGATGCGACGTCCCGCGCACGAACTCGGCCTTGAAGCCGGAGTGCTTCTCGTCGCCGGACTGCCGGGCGAGACGCCGGAGATCATGCGCCGACGCTGCGACCGCCTCCGCGAGTCCCGACCCGAGCGCGTCCGGGTAGTGCCATTCGAACCGTCCGGCGGCGCGGCCTCGGCATGGTGCGAACGCCGGGATCTTTGGCCTCCGCGCGACCTGCGTTGGAATCGCGAGCTGTTCCAGCCCCTGCGGCAGCCGGAGCTCGGGCCGGACGCGTTCGTCCGGCTCTACGAAATCGCGCTCGCATACGCCGCGGAGACGGCGGTCTCCTCATGAGCGACGTCCCGTTCGCACCGCCGCCGCCGCCGGTCGCCGTCAAGCGGCCTCCGGCCGGACCGGTGCTGGTCCTCGCGCCTCATCCGGACGACGAGACCATGGGGTGCGGCGGAACGCTCGCGTTACATGCCGACCAAGGCGATCCGATCCACGTTCTTTTCGTGTGCTCGGGAATCCAAGGCGATCCCGACGCCTACTTCCCGCGGGAGTCGGTGACCGCGATCCGCGAGGAGGAGGCCCGCGCTGCGGGCGCCGAACTCGGCGTCGGGCGGTTCACGTTCCTCGGCTATCCGGACAACTTGAGCGAAGCCGATTTCGGTGCGGTCTTCGTAGGTCTTCCGACCGGCGCCGAAGCCCAACGGCGCGCGCTCGTCTCCGGGTTCGCTGAAAAGCTGGCGGGCATCGTCTCGTCGGAACGTCCGACGACGGTCTACTACCCATGGGCGGGAGAGCTGAATCCCGACCATTGGGCGATCGGTCAAGCGGTCCGGCTCCTCCTTTCGACCCGCCCTGATCTCCGCGATGCGGCGAATTGGATGGGCTACGACGTCTGGACGCCGTCGGCGCCCGATACCGTCGTCGACATCTCGTCGACGGCCGAGACGAAACGCCGCGCCGTCCTTTGTTATCGCTCGCAGTTGCTCTATCGCGACTACGAGCCGGCGATCTTCGGCCTCAATGCGTACCGTGCGCTCTTCTTAGAGTCCGGGGCCGTCTACGGCGAAGGTTTCGTCGGCCGCTATCGGGAGGGGATCGTTTGAGCGCGCAGAAGATCCTGCACGTCCTTCACAACTACCCGCCGGAGTTCCGCGGCGGCGTGGAGCGATCGGTCGAGAACGCCGCGCGCTCTCAAACGAAGCTCGGCTTCGAAGTCCGCGTCGTCGCGGGGTCCGAAACGGTCCTTCCGGACGCCGAGCGCCGGGACGAGATCCACGAAGGCGTGGTCGTCCATCGTCTCTACCGAGGGGCGGGCCTTCGCGATCCCGTCGACCCGTTTCGTGCGGATGTCGCCGCCCCGTACGAGTCCGTGCTGGAGGAGTACCGACCCGACGTCGTCCATGTCCATCATTGGACGAACCTCGCCGACGACCTCGTCCGCCGCGCCGTCCGCCGCGGTGCGCGCGTCGTCGTCACGCTGCACGACTTCTTCGCGACGTGCGCGCTCTACTTCCGAATCCCGGACGGGCGCACGCCGTGCGACCTTCCGCAGTCCCCTGAACATTGCGGCCCGTGCATCAGCCGGACGCTGGGCATCGGCGAGCCCGAGCAGGTGAAGATCCGCGTCGAGAACCGTCGGCTCGCGTTCGCCGAGGAACTCCGCGCCGCGTCCGTCGTGACCGCACCTTCACGAGCCCACATGCGCAATTTGGCGGCGCACCTGCCGTCGGACCTCGCCTTGGAGGAACTGCCGCTCGGCTCCGAGCCCCTTTCGCCCTTGCCGCATGTGCCGCGGAACGGGCCGCTGCGCGTCCTGCATTTCGGCAATCTCTGCCGGTTGAAGGGCGTCGAACTTTTGGCGGACGCCGTCGAGGCGGCCGATCCCGGCGGCGCCGGCATCCGGCTCCGACTGCTCGGCGGCGTGCTCGAGCCGGACTTGCGGACCGGTCGCGGCGAACGGGTCGGCGGGTACTCTCCGGAAACGCTTAGGACCGAGGCGGCCGCCGCCGACGTCGCCGTCTTCCCGAGTTACGCGCGCGAAACCTATTCGTTCGCCGTGGACGAAGCGTTGCGGCTCGGATTGCCGGTGCTCGTCTCCGACCGCGGAGCGATGCCGGAGCGCATCGGCGAGCGCGGCTTGGCGCTTCCGGCCGGAGACGTTTCGGCGTTCGCCGCCGAGCTTGCGCGGATGAAGGCCGACCCCGAACGGACCGCCGCAATGCGCCGCGGCATCCACGTTCCGCTGGCGACCCGCGACGAGTTCGGAGTGCGCGCGGCCGAGATCTACGCCCGGGTTATCGCGATGCCGCCGAAAGCGGCCGCGCTCGAAGCGCTGCATCTCCGTCGTCTCGTGCAGTTCGAGCGGACGTTCGGCCATTTCTATCAAGAGCTGATCCGTTTGAAGGGCTTGGCCGGGGAGGGGCGGGCATGAATCATGATCCTTCGGCGGAGCCGCTCGTTTCGGTGATCACGCGCACGAAGAACCGCCCTGAGTTTCTGCGCGAAGCCGTGGCGTCGGTGGCCGCGCAGACGCTTCGTCCGATCGAGCATGTCGTCGTTAACGACGGCGGCGACGACGTCGCGCACGTCCTTGATCCGTTCCGCGCGAAATTGCCTATCACTTACATCGACTCGGAAGCGGTCGGTCGATGCAAGTCCGCCAATCTCGCGCTCGCCGCGGCGAAGGGGACGTGGATCGCCTGGCTCGACGACGACGATCTCTTTTATCCCGATCACCTCGATTCGTTGTGGCGGTTCGCTCGCGAAACCGGTTTCAAATTCGTCTACTCCCGCGCGGACCGGATCCTGCAATCGTTCGACGCCTTCACCGGTCGGTACGCCGACGTGCGAAAAGAGGCGGCGCCGTATTGGGAGTTTTCGCGCGTCCGGCTGTGGCTCCGCGGCGACCTTCATTTCGTGACCGTGCTCCACCATCGTGAGATCTTCGACCGCCTCGGCGGACTCGACGAAACCATTCCCGTCTTGGAAGACATCGAGTTCTTCGGCCGGGCCGCCCAGGAGTACGATTTCAAATTGCTGGACCGCACGACTTCGGCTTATCGCGTCCGCGACGATCTCACGAACGCCGTGACCGCGCTGCGGAAGGAGTTCGTCGAGACCCGTCAAATCCTCATGGCGCGGCAGTCGCACATGGTGCTGCCCGAGCTCTTTGCGACCGTCGAACACGGCGGCGTGCTGCTCGGCGACGCGATGCGCCGCATCGCCGAACTCGAAGCCGAAGTCCGGCGTCTGAAGGAGAAGGCGTGACCTATCTACGGCCATGGGAGCCGTTGGTCGGTTCCGAGCACGTCGTCAAGGGCGATCTTGTCGTCTTGGCGCCGCATCCGGACGACGAGGTCATCGGTTGCGGCGGATTGATCGCCGCACATCGCGAGCTCGGACATGCGGTGTATGTCGTGATCATGACCGACGGCGGCAAGGGCGACCCGACCGGAGTCATCGGCGGCGCTTCGTATTCCGATTTGCGCCGCGACGAGGCGCGCGAAGCCGTGCGAAGGATCGGCGGGGCGGAGATCGAATTCCTCCGTCATCCCGACGGCGGCCTCGCCGCATCCGCGGGCGCCGTCGAAGATCTCTTGCGCATCCTCGACGCCCGGCGTCCGGCGACGGTCGCTTTTCCGTCGCCCTTCGAAGTCCATCCGGACCATCGTGCGACCGCGTTGCATCTGGCGTCCGCGTGGCCCCGTCTCGCCGCGCGTCCGGCGCTTCTCGCCTATGAGATCGGCGGCTTCATGCCGGCGAACCTCCTGCTCGACGTGACGCGGTTCGCCGAGCGGAAAGCCGACGCGATCCGCGCCTATTCTTCGCAACTCGCGCATATGGACATCCCGGCGAAAGTCGGCGCGCTCAATCTCGCCCGGACGGTCAATATCGCCGACGCGGGCGTCAAAGCGTGCGAGGCCTATTGTCTCGTCCGGTCGGACCGCTTGGCGGCCTACATGGCGGCGGCCGAGGCGACCGTGCGGTTGGTCGACGGCATGGGGCCTTTCGCGGGCTGATTCGCGGCGTCCTGAACATCGCGGTTCGCGTCTAGACGTTCGGCGTCCGATCCTGCCGAAAGAGGGGACGTCGGTGCATCGCGGAGGTCGATTCCGGCGCGGGGGGGCGTGTTAGCCTTCGCCCGCCCCCTTCCGCGCAAGGCTCCGCGCGATCGTCATGACTAAAGCCGAAGCGACCCCAACGGACCGCGCCGCTCCGGCGCGCGCCCCCGCACCTCCGCAGAATCCCCAAAAGGTCGACGGCCATGAGGCGCGCCTCCGATACTTGAATCAAAGTCCGACCGCCGGACGACCGACCGTCGCTGCCGTCATGACGTCGTTCAACAAGCGCGAGGACGTCCGCAAGAACCTCGCTGCGATCCGCGCGCAGACGGTCCGGTTCGATTCCGTCATCGTGGTCGACAACGCGTCGTCGGACGGGTCGATCGAAATGATCCGGAACGAATTCCCGGAAGTGCTGCTGACGGTGATGCCTGATCCGTCCTACGGAGCCTGCGAGACCTTCAATATCGGGTTCGCCTCCGCGGACGCCGAGTTCCTCGCCGTTCTCGACGACGACGTCGTGCTGCCGGTCGATTGGGTCGAGCGCATGCTTGCGAAGTTCGCGGCCGAGCCGCCGTCCACCGCGATGATCTCTTCGCATGTCGACGAACCCGGCACGCCTGATTGGTACCACCGCGATCCGGAAGTGACGCGGGAGCGTTACATGGCGACCTTCCGCGGCTGCGCGACGCTGGCGCGCCGCGCGGTCTTGGCCGAGTGCGGGTACTACGACCCGGATTTCTTCATCTACGGAAACGAACGCGATCTTGCGTCGCGTGTGATCGCTTCCGGCCGTCGCGTGCTTCAGTATCCGGCGGTCGTCGTCAAGCACGGCACGCCGTTCGGAATGAAAGCCGGCCGCCGAAGCCTCTATTATCACGTACGGAACCTGTGGTGGTATTTGTTCAAGCACGTGCCTTGGCCGCAAGTGGTCGGGTTCTTGCTGGATCAGACGGTGCTCCGACCGTTCCGTAAGCGGAATCAGCCGGCCGCCGACGCCGTGGGCACGATCGGAATCTTCAAGACCATCCGCGAGACCCCGGGAGGCTTCGGCGTCGTGGTGAAGGCCACCTTGGATGCGTGGCTCGGACTCCCGAAGATGCTGAAGAAGCGCCGCCCGGTGCGGGCGCCCGATTTCACGTTGCCGTCGCATTAGGTCAGGGCCCGCTTCGGCGGGCGGATCGAGCCCCTCAATGTCGGAGCGCCCCGCGGTCACGGCCGTCGTGACGACGCACAACGCTGCGTCGACGATCCGCCCTTGCCTGCGCTCGCTCTTCGGGTCCGGCGAATTGGCCGAAGTCCTCGTGATCGACAGCGGCAGCGTCGACGGCGGCGTCGATTCCTTGGAGGACGCGCATCAAAACCTCCGCGTGGTCAAGCTCGGCTCGAATCGCGGTCCTTGCGCGGCTCGCAACCTCGGCGCCGCCCTCGCCCGTACGCCGCGCGTGTTGTTCCTCGACGACGACATGATTCTCGAGCCCGGAGTGCTGCGGTTCCTCGGAGCGGCGCTCGACGAAACCCCGGGCGGCGCGATGTCCGGCCCGGTCATCGTCTTCGACGACCGGCGGGACGTCATCCAATATGCGGGCGGCCGCGCCCACTTCGGCGGACTTCCGCATCTCCTGCGTCTCGGCGAGACGCCCGATCGCACGCGACCGCCTCTGAAAGTCGACGTCCTGACGGCCGGATGCCTCATGGTCGACCGGTCGGCCTTCCTCGACGTCGGCGGGTTCGACGAAGACTTCTTCTACTTGGCGGAGGACGTCGATCTCTCCCTCAAGCTTCGTCAAGCCGGGAAGCTGTTGGTCCTGCTTCCGCACGTCGTCGTACGGAACATCGGCGGGAGCGCCGGCGTCTCGTTGAAGGACTCGTCCTATCCGGCGCGCCGCATGGAGCTCCATAGCCGGAACCGCTGGCTCCTCATGGCGGGGCGCTACGACCGTTGGACGCTTTTCGTGCTTTTTCCCGCCTTGCTCTTCTACGAGGCGGCGTGGCTGGCGTTCGCGCTCGCGGCGGGACGCGCCGGCCCCTATCTCCGCGGCAAGCGGCGGGCGGTCGGCGTGGTGCTCCATCGTCTTCTCCGCGGTATCGGACACGGCCCGGTCAAAGCGGTCCGCGACGGCGCTCTTCTCGGCGCGCCCCCCATGACTTTCACGGTCACCGCTTTGGCTCAGCCGCTCGCACGGAAGGGCGCTGCGGTGCTCGACGGCGTGCTGCGGATATTTTGGACGGTTCTTTCCGGAGCGCTGCGATGACGCGCGGCCTGCTCCGCGCGGGCGACGTGCACGTCGTCGTCGTCAATTGGAACGCCGGGGAGGAGACCTGCCGGTGTCTCGCGGCGCTGGCGCAGCTTGCGCCGCCTGCGGGACGCGTTCATGTGGTCGACAACGGCTCGCTCGATGATTCGACCGCGCGGATCGCCCGCCTGCACCCGGACGTCGCCCTGCATCGGAACGCCGAGAATCGAGGTTTCGCAGGCGGCGCCAACGTCGGCGTCGCCGCGGCGCTGGCGGAGGGCGCGCGCGCCGTCTGGCTCATGAACAACGACGCGCGGCCCGATGTCGACGCGCTCGGCCGTTTGGTCGACGCCGCGTGCCGTCTGCCCGAATGCGGCCTCTACGGACCGAAGATCTTTCGCGACCGCGCGCGCGGCGTGCTGTGGTCTTGCGGCGTGGAGTTCCGGTTCGGGCCGAACCTCGCGCGTTTGCGGGGATTCGACGAAATCGATCGCGGCCGCTACGAGACGGAGGAGGTCGTCGAGTCCTTGACCGGCTGCGGCCTGCTGGTTTCGCGCGAGGTCTTCGCTCGGATCGGGCTGCTCGACGATTCCTATTTCGCCTACGTCGAAGACGCCGACTTCTGCGCCCGCGCCGCGGACGCCGGTTTCTTAAGTCTGTATGTTCCGGCGTCGGTGCTCGAGCACCCCGGCGGCGGTGCGTCGGGCGGCGGCTACGGGCCGGGGCGCAAGTATCTTACGGCCCACGGTGCGGCGCGCTTCCTGCGACGACACGGGACGGCTTCGCGCTGGGCGTCGTTCGTCGTGTTCGATCTGCTTTTGTGGCCCGCGTTGTTCGTCGTCGCGTCGGTCCAAGGCCGCGGCCTCGCGGCGATCGCCAAGCTTTGCGGTTCGATCGGCGGCGCGTTCGGAAGGCCTGCGAATCTCGGCTGGCTCAAGGCGCGGACGCGCTTGCAGAAGTCCGAGTCCGCCCGATGAAAATCGTCGTGGTCTCCCATCTCTTGCCGCCTCGACACGAAGCGGGGACGGAGGTCTATTCGACGCGTATTGGCGCGGCGTTGGCCCGCCGTCACGAGGTCGTCTTGTTCGCCGCGGACGATGATCCGCTCCTTGCTCCGGGCTCCGTCAGGCGAAGGCGGCTCGGCGACGTGGACGTCGTCGAGGTGGCGGATTCGCGCCGAGCGGACCGACCCGACGACAGTTGGGATAACCCCCGGGCCGTTGCTGCATTCGCGGGGTTGTTGACCGAGATGCGTCCGGACGTCGTTCATTTTCAGAACTTGCGCTTCCTCGGCTTCGGGCTCGTCGCCGCGGCGAAGCGCGCCGGGGCGGCGACCGTTCTGACGCTCAACGATCCGTGGTTGCTCTGTGCGCGCGACGGATTGCTTCTCGATCGGAACGGCGATTTCTGTCCCGGTCCGGAGCCCGTTCGGTGTACGAACTGCCTTGAGGGTTATCGCTTCGGGTTGTCGGCGGCCGAGGCGTCGGTTCGACGCGTCGGCGCGCACCTTCGTCGGGCGAGCGGCCTTGATCCGACGTCGTTGCTGAGGCGCGCGGCGCTCGTGCTTCGGCGCCGCGGGGCGAATGCTCCTGCGTCGCGGAATTCCGAACTGGCGGCCGCAGTGGCGCGGCGCACGGCCGCGCGCGACGCCGCGCTCGGCTTGATCGATCGTTTCATCGCACCGTCGCGATTCATCGCCGGATTGTTCGTCGCCGCGGGCGTCCGCGCGGAGCGGATCTCCGTGCTGCCGTACGGCGTGGACGGACCGGTCTCGAACGCGATCCCGCACGGCGGGGGATCGGATGCGCTTTCTCGGTCTCGCCGTCCGGTCGCGGATTCGCGCTCCGTCGTCGCATCGCCGCTGCGGGTCGGGTTCTTCGGAATCGTCGCCCCTCATAAGGGCGCGGACGTACTCGTCGATGCCGTACGCCTTTGTCCTCCGGGCCGGGTCCTGGCCGAGATCTTCGGCCGGGACGATCTCCGTCCCGAGTACTCGCGTCCGCTCAAGAAAAGCGCCGCAGGTTTGCCGATCCGCTTTCACGGCGCCTTCAGGCCTGAACACGCCGCAGCGCTGCTCTCTCGGATCGACGTCGTCGTCGTGCCTTCCCGTTGGCCGGAAAACCTCCCTCAGTCGGCGCTTGAGGCCCGGGCGTGCGGCGTCCCTGTCGTCGCGTCGGCGGCGGGAGGTCTCGTCGAGATCGTGCGCGACGGCGTAGACGGACGGCTCTTCCCGCCGGGCGACGCACCGGCCTTGGCGAAGATCCTCGCCGAGCTTTCCGAGGACCGGGCGCTCCTGACGGGGTATGCTTCCCGCATAGAGCCGCCTCCGACCGTGGAATCCCATGCTGCGGCGATCGAGGCCGTTTACGCGTCCCTTGCCCGGGCCGCGGAGCGCGGACATTGAGTTTCGACGACAAACACTACACGCCGGAGTGGCTTGCTCGCTACAAGGACGAGCACGAGGCGCGCGTCCGCGACGACGCGCGACACGGCCGTGCCGTGCTCGACGGCATGCCGCTCAAGGTCACGCTCGAGCTTACGGCGGACTGCGACCTCTACTGCAGGCATTGCGAATTCCCGGAGCCGCGCGAAGAGGGCCGCGAGAAAAACTACAAGATGGACACGCCGTTCGCGGACTACCGCAACCTCGTCGTCCCGTCGCTGTTTCCGCAGCTCCGCATCCTGAACCCGACCGTCGTCGGCGAACCGTTGATGGTGCCGTACCTGGACGAACTGCTCGCGGACTGCGCACGATACAAAGTCGGGCTTGAGATCAATACGAACGGCATGCGGCTCGACGAGGCGATGATCCGCCGGATCGGACCCCATACGGCTTCGCTCGTCGTCTCCTTCGACGGCGGCACGCGCCGCACGTTCAACCGGATCCGCACCGGCGGCGAGTTCCTAGCGATCACGCGCAACATGATGTTGTTCGACCGCTGGCGACGTCATAAGGCGGGGGACTCCGCCTTCCCGGGCCTTTACATGGCCTGCACTCTTCTGCGCGACAACATCGAAGAGCTGCCGACGATGATCGAGATCGCGTCGCTTCTCCGTGTCGATCAATTGCGTGCGTCGTGGATGATCGCTTTCACCGAGCGTTTGAACTCCGCGTCCTGTCTGCAGCATCGCGCGCTGACGAACGCCTGCCTCCGCGCGGGACGGACTAAGGCCGAAGAGTTAGGCGTCGCGGTCCAACTGCCCGCGGATCTCGCCGGTCCGACGGAGGAGGAGATCCTCGCGGCGACTCCGAATTTTCCGTCGCCGACGGACGGGCCGCTACCGCATCTGAAGGAATTGCTCGCCGCCCGCGACGCGGACGCCGAAGCTTGGGCCGCCGCCGTCGAGATCTCCGCCCGTCGCATCAAGCCTGCCGCAGCGCGCGCCGATGCGGCGTCCAAATCGGACGGGGCGAAGTCGCAGACCCTATCTGCGTCGCCCGAGGCGGGCGCGCTCGCCGGACATGCGGTTCAAGCGGAAGCCGCCGCTCCTCTCGGGGGCGGCGTGGTGATCCCGTTGGCGGCCGTCGGGGGCATCACCCACTTGGCGGAGGGGCTTCGTCAATCGCCGGAGGAGCGCCGGATGCAACGCGCCGGTTCCGGGTTCGTGGCCGCCGAGCCGAGCTTGGAGGGCGCGGCGCCGGACGGAAAACCCCGCTACACATGCAAGTTCTTGTGGAACGAACTGTTCATCAACGTCTCCGGCGACGTCGCTCCGTGCTGCACGCAAGGACGCCCGGTCGTCGGAAACATCCACGATCGGCAGTTGGTGGACATCTGGAACGGCCTTGAGATGCAGGAGATGCGGCGACGCCTGTACGAAGGCGATCCGCTGCCTGTCTGTCGCGACTGCAACTACAACACGCAACTCGGGCACGGCGACTACAAAGAGGGCACCTGGTTCGTGAAGCTCGACCGAAAACTCTGATCCCGACCAAGTTCATTTGACGTAGACCGTCCGAGAGTCGATGCTATAGGCCGTCTTACGCCGGAGTCCCATCGGCGTCGCCGTTTCGCAAATCCATCGTCCAACGATGCCGACCCCGCTCAAGCCCCCATTCGAGCGGCCGGGTTTTGTTTCGGAGCCTCTATGCCGAGCCGCCGCCGGTTCGCCGTCCTATCGGCCTGCCTCGTTCTCTTGGTCGCAGACGCCGTCTCCCAGAAGCCTGCGGACACCGGCCTACGCGAAATCGGCGCTTGGGGCGGTTCGGTCGGCAACGAGCCGCCGTCGCCGCAAGGCTTCCGCATCGACTGGGCGGAACAGGACCGACTGACTTCGGCGGATCCCGCTGCAAGCGCGTGGCTCGGATTACGTCCGGGTTGGCGGATCGTCTTCGATCCGGCGACCAAGCTCCCTTGGCGCGCTTTCGGTCCCGGGCTGCCGATAGCGTCGACGGGCGCTTCCGAGTCGGAGATCCGCGAAGCGGCGGCGAGGTTCGCCGTCGATCTTCATGTCGAGCTCGGGCTTCCCGGCGACCCGCCGGTCCTCCGCTATGCCGCGGAGGCGGGCGGCCTTTGGTACGTCTCGTTCGAGCAACGCAAAGACGGCGTGCGCGTCGACGACGCGGGCCTTTCGCTGCGTATCGATCGTGCGGGCAGGCTCGTCATGAGGGGCGGCCGGATCCTCCCGGTCGCCGGAGTCCAAACCGGCGGCTTGGTGCAAGCGGAAGACGCTCGGTTCTTGGCGCTCGCATCGCTTCGCTCCGCGGGATTCCTCGGATCGACTTCGCAGCTTGCTTTCGGCGAAACGACCGCCGTCATCCACGCTCCGCTCGGAGGCGAAGGACGGAGCCCGAAGCCCGCATGGAAAGTCCGGCTGTCGGTCGATCAACCGCTCGCCGAATGGATCCTCTACGTCGATGCCGACACGGGCGCCGTGCGGGAATCTTGGAACGACATCCGTTTCCTCCATCATGAAACGCCGCGGCATCTCCGCCCGCGCCGAGCGCCGGGCGGCCC
>SXGS01221368.1_pt1 | contig 15191 bp, 13 predicted proteins | sample 3174681 | NCBI WGS metagenome assembly SXGS01 (sample SAMN11356861, study PRJNA531348) | freshwater metagenome | isolation source: freshwater sample F1-80 | place: China: Fuxian Lake, Yuxi | collected 2017-12-25 | reverse complement strand
TTCGGGCAGTTCGTCGCGGAACAGCACGCCCAGCTGCGCCAGACTCACGTCGCCCGGCTTGGCCTTCCACCCGCCGCCGGTCAGCGCCGCCATCGATGCCGAGTGATGCGGCGCACGAAAGGGTCGTGTGCGGGTCAGCCGCCCCCCGGCCAAAGTGCCGGCGACGGACTGGACCATCGACACCTCCAGCGCCTCGGCTGCGTCGAGTGGGGGAAGGATACCCGGAAGGCACGCCGCCATCAGCGATTTGCCCGAACCGGGCGGACCGCTCATCAGCAACTTATGCCCGCCCGCCGCCGCGATCTCCCGCGCGCGGCGGGCGTGTTCCTGTCCCTTGACCTGCGACAGGTCGGGGCCGGACACGCCCTCCTCGACCAGCCCCGCCTCGGGCAGGGGCAGCGCCGAGTGCCCCTTCAGATGGTTGATCAACGACAACAGGTCGGGCGCGGCGATCACCGAACCGCCACCGGCCCAGCTCGCCTCCGCGCCTTGTGCGGCGGGACAGATCAGCCCCTTGTCGACCGACCCGGCATGGATCGCGGCCAGCAACACACCCGGCGACGGCCCGATCCGGCCGTCGAGCGCCAATTCGCCGACCACGACATGATCGGCCAGCAATTCGGCATCGACCACCCCCATTGCGGCCAGCAGGGCGAGCGCGATGGGCAGGTCGGCAGGCGACAGGTTCACCGCGATCCGCTTGGGCGGCAAGGCGAGGCCCATGGCGGCGATCGCGGCGCGCACCCGTTCGCGGCTTTCGCCGACCGCCTTGTCGGCCAATCCGACCAGATTGAAGGCCGGCAGCCCGGCGATCAGCTGTACCTGCACCTCGACGGCGCGCGCCTCCAGCCCCAGATAGGCCACCGTGGACACGATCGTCGCCATAGAATACCCCCTGCGCGGGCTCTCCCCTGCCCGCCCGCTTTCCCTGCAAAGGAAGCGGCGCGACCGCAAGGGGAAGATGGGTGGGCGCCACCCGTGCACAGCCGATTGACTTGAAAGCCCGCTTTGCGTAAGCGGCTTGCCACCAAGGCCGTCCTCGTGGCGGCCGTTTTTATTCAGACGTATCCAAGGAATGAACGATGAAGCGGACCTTTCAGCCGAGCAATCTGGTGCGCGCTCGCCGTCACGGCTTCCGTGCGCGGATGGCGACGCCCGGCGGCCGTGCGGTGATCCGGGCGCGTCGCGCGCGCGGTCGCAAGAAGCTGTCGGCGTAATCACGACGCTGACCCGCCGCCGCGATTTCCTCGCGGCCAATGGCGGGCGACGCGTGGCGATGCCCGGCTTCGTGCTGCAGGTTCGCCCGCGTGATGACGGTGATGCCACCATTCGGGTCGGCTTCACCGTCACCAAGAAGATCGGCAACGCGGTCGTTCGCAACCGGATGAAACGCCGGATGCGGGCGCTCGCGCGCGATCTGTTGCCGACCAAGGGCATCGCCGGCGCGGACCATGTCCTGATCGGCCGACAGGGCGGGATCGAGCGCGATTATCAGGCGCTCACCGCCGAGCTGGCCAAGGCGCTGACCCGTGCCGCCTCGCCCGATACCGGTGGCCATGACCGCCCACGCGAACCGCGCGTGCATCATGGCCGTGGCAAGGGGCGTGGCCCCCGTGGCGGCGCGCATCGCCAGCCCGTGACCCCGGCCGTGACCCAGGCCGCAACATCGACTCAAGAGCCCGCGTGACCCTGTTCGCGCGGGCCTTGATTCTGATCGCGCGGGGCTGGCAACTCGGCCCCTCGCTCATTTTGCCGCCCACGTGCCGCTATCAACCGTCCTGTTCGGCCTATGCAATACAGGCCATTGCCCGCTATGGCGCGGTCAAAGGGGGCTGGTTGGCGCTCAAGCGCATCGCGCGGTGCCATCCCTGGGGCGGGCACGGACCCGACCCGGTCCCCTGACACTAACGGGGTTTCCACGTGAACCAAGACCGCAAGAATTTCGTCGTGTTCGCGGTGATCGCGGCGCTGATCCTGTTCGGATGGCCGCTCATCCAGAACAAGTTCTTCCCGAGCAACCCGCCCGCGACGAAGATCGTCGACGGCAAGCAGGTGCCGCTGCCCAAGCCCGAGGCCGATCCGACCGCCGACAGCCCCGCCGCGATTCGCGATCGCCGGGTCGTGCTGGCGGAAACCCCGCGCGTCGCGATCGATACGCCGCGCCTGAAGGGGTCGATCAACCTGAAGGGCGCGCGGATCGATGACCTCGTCCTGCTCGACTATAAGGAAACGGTTGCAAAGGATTCGGCCCCGATCCGCCTGTTGTCGCCGGCCGGCGCGACGGGCGCCTATTTCGCGGGCTTCGGCTGGCGCACCAACGGGCTGAACCCGCCCGCCGCCGACACCGTCTGGACCGCGAGCGCGCCCGTGCTGCGCCCTGGCCAGCCGGTCACGCTGTCGTCGAGCAACGGCCAGGGCCAGCAGTTCCGCATCACCCTGTCGGTCGACAAGGATTACATGTTCACCGTCCAGCAGACGGTGGCCAATGGCGGCGCGGCGCCGGTGCCGGTCGCGGCCTATGGCTATATCAATCGCGGCATCTCGGCCGATCCGGACAGCTGGACGATCCATGTCGGCCCGATGTCGGTCAATAACGGCTCGGCCAATTACGGTCCGAACTGGAAGGATCTGGACAAGGCCCCCACCCGCTTCACCACCACGGGCGGCTGGCTGGGCTTCACCGACAAATACTGGCTGGCCACCATGATCCCCGATCAGGCCAAGACGTTCGACGGCCAGTTCCGCGCCGGCGCGGGCCAGACCTATCAGGCGGACTACACCCTCCAGCCGCAGACGCTGGCGCCGGGCCGTCAGGTGACCCAGACCACCCGCTTCTTCGCGGGCGCCAAGGAAGTCGCGCTGCTCGACCGCTATACCGACAAGGAAGGCGCGACGAAGCTCGATTACGCGCTCGACTGGGGCTATCTGCGCGTCCTGGAAAAGCCGATCTTCTATTATCTCGACTGGCTGTTCCGCCTGATCGGCAATTTCGGCGTCGCGATCATCCTGCTGACCGTCACCATCCGCGCGCTGATGTTCCCGATCGCGCAGCGCCAGTTCGCCTCGATGGCCGCGATGCGCGCGGTGCAGCCCAAGATGAAGGCGCTGCAGGAACGGTACAAGGACGACAAGGTCCGCATGCAGCAGGAGGTCATGGCCCTCTACAAGCAGGAGAAGGTCAATCCCCTGGCGGGCTGTCTGCCCACGCTGATCCAGATCCCGATCTTCTATGCGCTCTACAAGGTGCTGATGCTGACGATCGAAATGCGCCACCAGCATTTCGTCCTGTGGATCAAGGATCTGTCCGCGCCCGACCCGCTGACCCCGGTCAACCTGTTCGGCCTGCTGCCCTTCGTGCCGCCGCACTTCATCGCGATCGGCGTCGTGCCGATCCTGCTGGGCATCTCGATGTACTTCCAGTTCAAGATGAACCCGCAGCCGATGGACGATGCGCAGAAGCAGGTCTTCGCGATCCTGCCCTGGGTACTGATGTTCGTGATGGCACCGTTCGCGGTCGGCCTGCAGGTCTACTGGATCACGACCAACTGCATCTCGATCCTGCAGCAGCGTCTGCTCTACGCCCGCCATCCGGGGCTGAAGCAGCCGGTCGCCAAGTGAGCGAGCTTCCCACCCCCGCCCCCTCCGAAGAGTCCGCCGGCTTCTCGGAGGAGCTGGTCGAGTCGGCGCGCAAGCTGTTCGCCGGGCCCGTCACCTTCCTGAAGTCCGCGCCTGCGCTGAAGTTCCTGCCAGATCCGATCGTGCCGGAAGTCGCGGTCGCGGGCCGCTCGAACGTCGGCAAGGCGTCGCTGCTCAACGCGCTGACCAACCGCAACGGTCTGGCCCGCACGTCGAACACGCCGGGACGGACGCAGGAGTTGAACTTCTTCGACGTCGGGACCCCGCCCACGCTGCGGCTGGTCGACATGCCGGGCTATGGCTTTGCCAAGGCGCCCAAGGACATGGTCAAGCAGTGGCGCTTCCTGGTGAACGACTTCCTGCGCGGGCGGCAGGCGCTCAAGCGCGCGCTGGTGCTGATCGACTCGCGCCACGGCATCAAGGAGGTCGATCGCGAAATCCTGGAGATGCTCGACCGCGCGGCGGTCAGCTATCGCATCGTCCTGACCAAGGCGGACAAGGTGAAGGCGACCGAACTCGCCGACGTCGTCGCCCGCACCGAGGTGGAAGCGCGCAAGCGTGCCGCCGCGCATCCCGACATTCTCGCCACGTCGAGCGAAGGCGGCATGGGCATCGCCGAACTGCGCGCGGCGGTGCTGGAAGCCATCGGCTGATTCGCGGGGCTCGGGGCGGTGTCGTACGAACCGCCTCGAGCCTGCCTGGCCTCGCGAACAAATTTACCATCGTGGTTCGCGGGCAGGAACCTTCGAAACGCCGCCGGGTTGTTGGCGAAACTGCGCCGCCGCATTTTTCCCGCGTCGCTCGACCCGCTCGCGCCATCGCTTCGATGACACAACTCGCATAAATTGTTGCAGAAATGCTGCACCGGTACACAAACGTCAGTAGATATGACGCTTTTGTTGACCCTGTCCGTGCCGGGGGAATAGCCGGTTACGCATAACCATAAAGTTCAGGGGTATGCGTACCATGTCTCACACCATCAAGGTTCGCGCGCTGCGCGACGTCAGCGCCGTGGCGCTGTTGACCATCCTGGCCGGCCCGGCTTTCGCGCAGACGCTGCCGCCCGCCGCCCCGGAGAGCACGACCGCCCAGAGCGGCACCGCCACCGAGACCACCACGACCAGCCAGAACGGCACGACTGCGCAGGATGCGGGCGCCGGCCAGGACGTCGTCGTCACCGGTTCGCGCATCGCACGCCCCGAGTTCGAGACGCTGCAGCCGACCCAGGTCGTTGGCGCCGCGCAGATCGAAAACCGCGGCTATACCAATGTCGGCCAGGTGCTGAGCGAAATCCCCGCCTTCGGCCCTCCGGGCAATAGCGGTGTCGGTGCGCAGTCGTCCTTCGGCCCGGCGCAGACCTTCGTCGACTTCTTCGGCCTTGGCACGCAGCGCACGCTGGTGCTGGTCAATGGCCGCCGCTTCGTGTCGTCGAACACCGCCAGCATCTTCGGCCCGGTGTCGGCCGGCACGCAGGTCGACCTGAACAACATCCCGACGACGCTGGTCGAGCGGGTCGAGACGGTCGCCATCGGTGGCGCGCCGATCTATGGCTCGGACGCGATCGCGGGCACCGTCAACATCATCCTGAAACGCAACTATGAAGGGCTTCAGATCGAGGGCCAGGCCGGCGTGTCGCAGATGGGCGACGCCCCCGACCAGCGCCTCAGCCTGCTGGCCGGCAAGAACTTCGCCGATGGCCGCGGCAATATCACCATCTCGGGCGAGTATAACCGCGTCACCGGCCTGACCGCCGCCGATCGCGACATCACCGCGACCGGCTATTTCTTCGGCACCCCCGCGACGCCCGGCGATTTCCAGCGCGTCCTCTATCCGAACCAGCGCTACAGCGCATTCACCATCGGCGGTGTGCCGTTCAGCGCGGACGACTTCCTCGCCAGCCGTTCGGGCATCCGCAACGCCGCCGGCCAGCTTCTCCAGTTCGGTGCGAACGGCACGCTGGTCCCGCTCGACCTCGGCACGCCGATGCGTCAGGGTTACATCAGCAGCGGCGGCAACGGCTACAACCTGCCGCTCCAGTCGAACCTGCTGACCAACTCCGAGCGCTATGTCGCCAATGCGCAGGCGAGCTATCAGATCAGCGACCGCATCCGCTTCTTCGGTGAGGCCTGGTACGTCCGCAGCAAGGGCGTGAACCTGATCGACCAGCCCAATTACAACACCGCGCTGTTCGACGATGCCGGCACCGCCGATGGCAATCTGCTGATCAGCCTCGACAACCCGTATCTGTCGGCCACCGACCGCGCGACGATCGCGGCCAATCTGCCCGCCGGCCAGAACCAGTTCTATGTCGGCCGCGCGCTGGCCGACCTGACCACGGGTCGCGCCGAGGCGACCGTCGAGACCTATCGTTTCGTCGGCGGCTTCGACGGCACGGTGCCGCTGCTGGGCCGCGACTTCAAGTGGGAGGCTTCGGCCGTCTATGGCAAGTCGATCACCAACGGCCGCAACTTCGAGCTGATCCAGCAGAATTTCGCCAACGCGATCGACGCGGTGCGCGATGCCTCGGGCAACATCACCTGCCGCCCCGGCGTTGTGAATGCGACCATCCCGTCGATCGGTGGCGGCGCCTGCGCCCCGCTCAACATCTTCGGCATCGGTCAGGCGAGCCAGGCCGCACGCGACTATATCTTCGCGGTCGCCACGCCGCGCTCGGCCAATGAGCAGCTGGTGTTCAATGCCAACATCAACGGTCCGGTCTTCCAGCTGTTCGGCAACGACGTATCGCTGTCGCTGGGCTATGAGCATCGCGAGGAAAAGACGCAATTCGATCCGGGCGCCTTCTATTATGGCGAACCCCAGGCGGACGGCAGCCGCGTCCAATATGGCCGCTCGATTCCGATCGATCCCATTCGTGGCAAGTTCCACACCAACGAAGTGTTCGGCGAAGTCGTCGTTCCGTTCGTGTCGAGCAAGAACGAGCTGAGCTGGCTCAAGACGCTCGAGTTCGACGGCGCGGCGCGTTATGTCGACAACTCGCTGTCGGGCGGCGACGTGACCTGGACGGCCGGCGGCCGTATCGGCTTCTTCCAGGGGCTGACCTTCCGCGGCAACTTCACCCGCTCGATCCGCTCGCCCGCGATCACCGAGGTCTTCAACCCGACCTCGCGCGCATTCGACTCGGGTAACGATCCGTGTGACGCACGCTTCGTCGGCAATGGCCCGAACCCCGCCACGCGCCGTGCAAACTGCGTTGCGGCTGGCATCAATCCGGATAGCTTCACGTCGAATTTCAGCGACTTCACCATCCCGGTGACGATCGCGGGCAACCCCAATCTGCGCAACGAGAAGGCGAATAGCTGGACCGTCGGCGCCATCGCCCAGCCCGCCTTCATCCCCGGCCTGTCGGTCGCGGTCGACTGGGTGAACATCAAGCTGAACGATGCAATCACCTCGCTCGACGGCCAGTCGATCCTGAATGCCTGCTATGATGCGGCCAGCTATCCGAACCAGTTCTGCGGCAACTTCAATCGTGGCGCCGATGGCCAGATCACGACGATCCGCGAGGGCTATTTCAACGCCGCGTCCTATGAAATGGCGGGCCTGCAATCGACCATCGCCTATCGCCTGCCGCTGAGCCGTGTCGGCCTGGAGAATGCCGGTACGGTCGGTCTGTCGGTCAATTACTTCTACCGCGACAAGCTGCAGACCCAGATCGGCACGGGTGACATCAACCATGATGCCGGTGAGATCGGTTATCCGCGCCATTCGGGCACGGCGAACCTGACCTATGAGGGCAAGGTCATCAACTTCCTGTTCCAGGGCCAGTATACCGGCAAGGTGAAGTTCAACCTCGACGAGGCCGCGAACGCCCGCAACATCAGCGGCCTGAGCGACTGGATGGTGTTCAACACCACCGTGGGCGTGAAGGTGAACGATCAGTTCAACCTGCGCTTCATCGTCGACAACGTCTTCAACGCCTCGGCGCCCTTCCCGGCGACCTCGGTGGCTGGCGGCACCCGGCCCTATTTCTCGGGCATCATCGGCCGCTTCTTCCGCGTGGCGGCGACGGCCCGCTTCTGATCCGCTTCGGATCGGGAAAGGCCTGACAGACAAAACCCATCCGGTTCCCGCCGGATGGGTTTTTCTTTGCCCGGTTGCCGGGCACGCATGGGCCGGTTACCCCTGTCGCCATGAAGCTGATCATTGGTAACAAGGCCTATTCCTCCTGGTCCCTGCGCGGCTGGCTTGCGTGCCGCCAGTCGGGGATCGCGTTCGAGGAGGTCGTCGTGCCGCTCTATGACGAGGATTGGGACAAGCGCCGTGAGGGGGCCGAGTTCGCGCCGTCGTCCGGCAAGGTGCCGATCCTGTGGGACGGCGAGGCGGTGGTGTGGGACAGCCTGGCCATCATCGACTATCTCGCCGACAAGGTGGGCCGCGACCTGTTTTGGCCGGCCGACGACGCCGCGCGTGCCATGGCGCGGTCGATGGCGGCCGAAATGCATTCCAGCTTCGTCGCGCTGCGCCGCAAGCACAGCATGAACATCCGCCAGATCTATCCGCCGCGGATGCCCGACGACGACGTCATCGTCGATCTGAAGCGAATCATGGAACTATGGGCGCAGGCGCGAGCGCGGTTCGGCGGCGAGGGCGACTTCCTGTTCGGGGAATTCGGCGCGGTCGACATCATGTTCGCGCCGGTGGTGACGCGCATCGTGACCTATCAATTGCCGGTCGCACGCTTCGCCGTGCCCTATATGGACGCGGTCCTGCGCCACCCCTTCATGCAGGACTGGATCGCCGGGGCACAGGAGGAGGAATGGGTGATCGAGCGGTTCGAGCAGCCCGTGGGGTGAGTGTTTGCCCATGGCCTTCGACTTCGCTCAGGCTGAACGGAGCACGTTGCTGCTGGCCCCAGGTCCTAACCTCCGTTCAGCCTGAGCGAAGTCGAAGGCCACGCCCCCCGCTCACCGTGCCGCCGGCGGCGTTTCGTTGAGCGGCGCCCGCTGCTCGCCCGCCGGTTCGGCGACGCGCGACGTGAACGCCCAAAGCAGCCCGAACGCGATCAACAGCGCCACGCCCAGCCATGCCATCAGGGCGACGCTGGTCTTTCGGCCCTTGTGATCCACACCACGATCGCGATCGTTCATCGCCTTACTCCCATCATGAGCGCTCACAACGATGCGCATGCCATTGGGGTCCCGCCATCCCCTAATCTGGATTAGAAAGATTGACGCGATCGGGCCGGGTGATTGCCTGTGCCGTCGCGGCTGCCTATGCCCCGCCGCATGACCGATGCCCTTTCCCTGACACAGGCCCTGATCCGCGCCGACAGCGTCACCCCCGCAATCGGCGGCGTGTTCGACGTACTGGAGGCCGCGCTCGTCCCGCTGGACTTCGTGGTGGATCGCTTCGTCATCGGGGAAGCACCCGACGGTCCGGTCGAGAATTTGCTTGCGACGCGCGCCGGCGACGGCCCGCACCTGGCCTTTGCCGGTCATGTCGATGTCGTGCCCGCCGGCGAAGGCTGGCAGGGATCGCCCTTCTCGGGCGATATACGCGATGGCCTGCTATACGGACGCGGCGCGGTCGACATGAAGGGTGCGGTCGCGGCCTTCGTCGCGGCGATTCCGGCCGATCCGACCATCCCCCTCTCGCTGATCATCACCGGCGATGAGGAAGGCCCCGCCGTCTATGGCACACGCGCGCTGATTGATCGCATGGCCGAGCGCGGGGTCGCCCCCGATCTGTGCCTGGTGGGCGAGCCGACCTCCGCACACCGGCTGGGCGACATGATGAAGATCGGGCGGCGTGGCTCGGTCAATATCTGGATCACCGTGCCGGGGCGGCAGGGGCATGTCGCCTATCCCCATCTCGCCGACAATCCGATCACCCCGCTGGTCGCGATCCTGGCCGAGATCGAGGGGATCACGCTCGATACCGGCAATGCCTGGTTCCAGCCCTCGAACATTGAGATCACCGACCTGCATGTCGGCAACCCCGCGCACAACGTCATCCCCGGATCGGCGCAGGCGAGATTGTCGATCCGCTTCAACGACGAACAACAGGGTCAGGCGCTGATCGACCGGATCGCCGACGTGGCGCGGCGCCATGCACCCGCCGCCCAGGTCACGGGCCGCATCTCGGGCGAGGCGTTCCTGACCCAGCCCGGCCCCTTCTCCGCGATGATCGCCGACGCCATCCGTGCCGAGACCGGGATCGAGGCCGAATTGTCGACCACCGGCGGCACGTCGGACGCGCGTGTCCTGTCGAAGCTGTGCCCCACGGTCGAGTTCGGCCTGCTCAATGCGACGATGCACAAGGTCGACGAGGCAGTGGCGGTCGACGACCTGTACGCGCTGACCCGCATCTATGCAGGCATCATCGCTCGCGCGGGCGCCTAAACACGATGTAGAGCGCGCCCTGCCCGCCATGGCGCGGATGGGCACCCCGTATCGCCGCGATCGCATCGGCATGGCGCGACGCGCCCAGCCAGTCGCTGATCGCCGCACGGATCGCGCCGCGCGCATGCGGGCGCTCGCTTTCGGGGCGCGGCGGCTTGCCCGTCACCAGCAGCAGCACACGGTCGCCCCGCGCGATGGCGCGGCCCAACCCCTGGTCGAGCAGCGCGTGCGCCGACGACAGGGTATGTCCGTGCAGGTCGAGTGAGCTGTCGGGTATCACGGCGCCGCGCGACAGTCGCTTGTCCCAGCCACCATCAAGGGTCTCGCCTGGCCCCTTCCGAACGGGCGCGGGAGGTGGCGCGGGTTGGCGGAGCGGCGGCACCCGCCCCTTGACGCGCACCTTGGGCGCGCCCGGCGTTTCCTGGAACACCGCCTCCATCGTCGGAGGCGGCGGTGCGGGCCTGGCGGGCACGATCGCAGCGCGCAGCGGGCGCACCGTGTCCATCACCCGCGCCCAGAGTTGCGCCTCGTCAGGGTTGAGGGATCGCACCGACCGTCCCGACAGGAGCCGCGATCCCGGCGCGCGCCAGCGTCCCGACCGGCAGCAGCAGGAACGCCGTGCCGCGCGCCGACATGCCGCCCGCCACGGTACGCGCAGTCTCGCCCGCACCCCAGAAGGTGTCGAAGCGGTTGGCGCCCTTGATCGCGCCGCCCGTGTCCTGCGCGACCCACAGGCCGGTCGCATCCTGCCGATCCATCGACAGGAAGACGGGAGCGCCCAGCGGCACGAATTTGGGATCGGCGGCCGCGCTGACCTGCCCGGTCACCGCATAGCCCATCGCGCCCTGCGGCGCGCCGTCCAGCTCGCGGAAGAACACGAAGCTCTTATTCTCGCGCATGATCGCGCGACCTTCCTCGGGATGCGCATGCAACCAGGCGACGATCCCCTGCATCGAGGTCTGCCCCGGCCCCAGCAGCCCGCGCGACTTCATCAGCGCGCCGATGCCGGTATAGTCCCGGCCATTCTGCGTGTCATAGCCGACCCGCATGATGTCACCGCCGGGCAGCCGCAGCCGCCCCGAACCCTGGATTTGCAGGAAGAACACCTCGACCGGGTCCGCGCCCCAGGCGAGGACGGGCGCGCGTCCCTCGAGCGAGCCTTCCTCGATCGCGGTCCGGTCGTCATAGGGGACCAGATTGGTGCCCTGCACCTTCCCGCGAACCTTCTTGCCCTTCAACGCGGTGGAAAAGGCGCCGAGGTCGACATCGATCAGATCGCGGGGGCGGGCGTAGATCGGCACCTCATAGCCCGACCGTCGATCGCGCGAGCCGGCGATCTCCGGTTCGTAATAGCCGGTCGCCAGCGAGCGGCCGTCGCCGACCTGCACCGCCTCGAAATACCGGGCGAAGAAGTCGCGCGCGCCGCCACGCGGCACATTGGCAGCCGCCTGACAAGCCGGCTGCCAGTCCGCCCCCTGGGTCAGGCCGCTGCTGTCGGTCCGCCGCATCAGGCCGGGGCAGGACAGGAGGAAGGCTGCACGCGCCGCTTCGGCCTGTAGTTCGGTGATCGGCAGGGCGGCAACCGGCGGGCCGGCCAGCACGCCCGCCTGCGCGGCGGTGGCCGCACCAGCGGGCGCGATCACCGGCGTGGCGGGCAAGGGCGTCGCGGGAAGGATCTGGACCGGACCGGGGCCGACGCGCGAGACGCTGGGGCCATTGGGCTGGACCGAAGGCCCGGCGGGACGCGGCCGATCGGGACGGGCTTCGGGTCGCGTAGAGGGCATGGGGCGGGACGCGTCGCCCGTATAATCGCCGAATGCGCCCGGCGGGACGATATGCCCGGCGCAGGCCGCCAGGCTCAACGAAAGCGCGACCGTCGTCGCGGTGCGAAGCCCCCTCACCGTTCGCATTCCCCCGGCCTGTCGTCAGGCTTCGTCGGTGTCGACGAGCTTCCAGTTCGGATCGCCGCTCTTCAGCGTCCGGGCGAAGGTCCAGATGTCATGCGTTTCGACCGCATCGCTCAGCGAGCCGGCAACGACCTGGCCCTCGGCATCGCGCGTGACGGCGACGATGTCGGCATCGAAGCGCACCGTGATCCGCGCATCGCGACCGGCGAGTTGCGCATCGACGATCTTGGCGGTTTCCACCCGGATCAGACGGTTGTCGAGCGTCTCGCCTGCCGCCTCACGCTGCGCGATCGCTTCGGAGAAGGCAGCAAGCACATCGGTATCGACCAGTTCGGCCAGCGCCTGCTCGTCGCCCTTCCAGAACGCCTCCAGCGTCATGCGATAGGCCGATTGCGCGCCGGCCAGGAACTGGTTGACGTCGAAGCCCGGCTCGCCGGCGATGATCCCGCGCAGGCCCTGTTCGGCGCGCGGGTCGATGTTGCGGTTGACGACCGGGGCCGGGGTCTGCGTCGCCTCGGTCGTGCGCGGCATCGCCACGGGGCGGGCGCGATCGTCCGCGCTGCGCGGCAGCGGCTGCTGTTCATGGCCGGTACGCTTGCCCAGCACGCTGTACAGCCTCAGCGCTAGGAACAGCGCAACCATCGCGAGAAGAACGACGTAGAATAACAACGCGACAAGCCTTTCGATAACCCGACCGATATAGGCACAGCGACCGACAATGAAAACCCGGCCACCCGAGAGAGTTGGGCAAGGTTGAATCCGCGTCGACCCGCTGCTACGCGCAACGGCCATTAGGCCGAACGCGCGGACCCGCCCTTTCGGTTCCCTAGCCCCCTTGATACTATACGAGAAGGTATTGACGATGGACGAACAGGGTTTGCCGCAGGGCTTCGAAGCGCCGGCTGGTGACGATACCGGCCCCGCCGCCGGCATGATCTCGCAATATGTGAAGGACCTGTCGTTCGAGAACCCGAACGCCCCGGCCATCTATCAGGCGCAGACCGCACCCGGCATCGACGTGCAGTTCAACATCTCGGCCGCGCAGGTCGGCGAGGAAGTCCACGAGCTGACCCTGAAGATCGAGGTTCGCGCGGAGTCCGAGGGCAAGACCGCCTTCATCGTCGACCTCAGCTATGCGGGCCTCTTCGGTTTCCGCAACGTGCCCACCGACCAGATCCAGCCCTTCATGCTGGGCGAAGCGCCGCGCCTGCTCTTCCCCTTCGCCCGCCGGGTGCTGGCCGATGCGGTGCGCGACGGCGGCTTCCCGCCCCTGATGCTGGAGCCGATCGACTTCGCGCAGCTGTACCTGCAGCAGGCCGACGCCCAGGCGGGCGCGCAGCCGAACACCCCGGAAACCGGCCACGCCTGATCCGGACTGACAGATGAACCTGACCAAGGCGCTGGGCTCGGTCGGCGGGCTGACTCTGGCCAGCCGCGTGCTTGGTCTGGTTCGCGACTCGCTGTTCTTCCGCTTCGTGGGCGCGAACTTCGCCTCCGATGCGTTCCAGATCGCGTTTCGCCTGCCCAACATGTTCCGCGCCCTCTTCGCCGAGGGCGCCTTTTCCGCCGCCTTCATCCCGATGTTCAACCGCAAGGTGGCCGAAGGGGACAAGGCGGCGGACGGGTCGGGGCTGGCGCATGGCCTGGCCTTTGCCGAGAATGCGCTCTCGGTCCTGCTGCCCATCCTGATCGTCATGACCGCGCTGGTCGAGCTGGCCGCCTGGCCCGTCACCTGGGTTCAGACCTTCGGCTATGGCAAGGGCAGCTCGGCGCAGTTCGATTACATCGTCCTGCTCAACCGGCTGACCTTTCCCTATCTGCTGTTCATCAGCCTGGTGTCGCTCCTGGGCGGCATCCTCAATTCGCTTCACCGCTTCTGGGTGAATGCGGCCGCGCCGATCCTGCTCAACCTGACGCTGATCGTAGCCCTGCTGTTCTTCCACACGCACGACCCGATGACGACCGCGCGTAATCAGGCGATCGCGGTGACCGTGGCGGGCATCCTCCAATTCGTCTGGCTCTGGTGGGCGTGCCGACAGGCGGGCGTCCGGCTCAAGCTGAAGCGGCCGGTCATCAACGACGATGTGAAGCGCCTGATGAAGCTGATCCTGCCCGCCGCCGCCGGTGCGGGGGCGGTGCAGATCAACCTCGTCATCTCGACCGCGCTGGCCGCACGCTTCCTGCCCGAGGGCTCGGTCTCCTATATCTATGCCGCCGACCGGCTGAACCAGTTGCCGCTGGGGCTGATCGGCATCGGGCTCGGCACCGTCCTCCTCCCCACCGTCTCGCGCCTGCTGGGGGCGGGCAAGGAGGTGGAGGCGATGGAGACGCAAAACCGGGGCATGGAGCTGGCGCTGCTGCTCACCCTGCCCGCGACCGTCGCGCTGATCGTCTGCGGCCAGCCGATCGTCGCGGCGCTGTTCGAACATGGCAAGTTCACCGCGACCAACAGCTATTATACCGCACAGGCGCTCGCCGCCTTTTCGATCGGGCTGCCCAGCTACATCCTCGTGAAGGTGCTGACGCCGGGCTATTATGCGCGCGCCGACACACGGACGCCGGTGCGTTTCGCGACCTGGTCAATGCTGGTCAATCTGGTGTTGAACCTGATCTTCATCTGGTGGCTGGGCCATATGGGGCCGCCGCTGGCCACCGCCATCGCCTCGACGGTCAATGTCGTGCTGCTCTATCGCACGCTGGCGCGGCGCGGGCATTTCGTGGCGGACGCGCAGTTGCGGCGGCGCAGCTGGCGGATGCTGGTCGCCGCGATCCTGATGGGCGGGGCCATGGCGCTGCTCAACGCGCGGTTCCAGCCCTATGTGACCGGCACCAACCTGGAGCGCTGGGGCGCGCTCATCGTGCTGGTCGCGACCGGCATGCTGGTCTATGCGGTCGCCACCTTCGCGACGGGTGCCTTCCGTCTCGGAGACATCAAGCGGCTCGTTCGCCGCAACAGTTGAGGACCATCATGCGCGTCGTTTCCGGCATCAAGCCCACGGGCAATCTCCATCTCGGCAATTATCTGGGCGCCGTGAAGCAGTGGGTGGCGATGCAGGACGACATCCAGGCCCAGGGCGGCGAGACGATGTACTTCATCGCCGACCTGCACGGCCTGACCGAATGGATCGCGCCCGCCGACATGGCGGCCAACACCATCGAGATGACCGCGACCCTGATCGCGGCCGGCATCGATCCGGAACGCTCGGTCCTGTTCAACCAGACCCGCGTGCCGCAGCATAGCGAGTTGAGCTGGCTGCTGAACAATGTCGCGCGCGTCGGCTGGCTG
>SXGS01174086.1_pt1 | contig 15191 bp, 14 predicted proteins | sample 3174681 | NCBI WGS metagenome assembly SXGS01 (sample SAMN11356861, study PRJNA531348) | freshwater metagenome | isolation source: freshwater sample F1-80 | place: China: Fuxian Lake, Yuxi | collected 2017-12-25 | reverse complement strand
GATTTCCTGTGTCCGAAGTTCTCAATTCGGACTTCGCTAACTTCAAATGGAGACGTTTATGCGGTCGAATCGTATGTTGGGTTTTACGTTGGTCGAGCTGTTGGTAGTGATTGCGATTATTGGCGTTTTGGTTGGACTGCTGTTGCCTGCCGTACAAGCGGCGCGCGAAGCTGCGAGGCGAATGCAATGTTCGAACAACCTCAAGCAAATGACGCTGGCGGTTCACAACTATCACGACACATTTAAGAAACTGCCACCCGGTGGAATAACGCCCGGTGCCTGTTGCGCCGCCCAAAGCTACGTCAATTGGGCTCTGGCGATCTTGCCGTTCATCGAGCAAAAGAACTTGCAAGACCGTTACGATATGACTCGAACCAACGAGAATGCCAACAACGCGTTTGTTAGAGAACAAATCGTACCGGTTTTCGGTTGCCCTTCTGATCCAACTGCGACTCTGCTCGAACGGCCGGCTAGTGGAGCGACGGCACTCGGAAACTATCGGCACGGTTCGTATCGAGGTTGTTCGGGATGGATTTCGAGAGGGAATTGCTATTTTGATAGCGACCAGTGGAAAGCGTCCGGCTGTCCTGAGTCCCACAAGGGAATGTTTTTCAGCGTCGGTTCGAATTTAAGCGGAATTGGATTTGGTGCCATTACCGATGGAACCTCCAACACCTTGGCGATCGGCGAATACACGACAAAGACACAAACCAATCGCGGCACTTTTTGGGCTTATGCGTATACCTCATATTCGATGAGCAGCATGTATTTGAGCAGTGCGCAATTGATTCCCGATTACGATCGATCGTGTGCGTTGGGCGGAGTTTGCAAACGGGGATGGGGAAGCATGCACCCAGGTGGATTGCAATTTTCATATGGAGACGGTTCCGTTCGATTTATTTCTAGCAGCACCGATATGCAACTTCTCTGCAACGCCGCTACGATCGGCAACGGTGAAGCGACTCAAGTAGAGTAACGCCACCGATAGCGCGCGGATTGTTGTTTGGGATTTTGAAGACTATTGGAGAGCCCCATGCGAGGTAATGGAAGTGACGTGGTTTCACGTTCGCTAGTTCAAGCCCATCGGCAGTTGGATCGCGTTTTTTTGGAGCCCAAGAACTTGGTGCTTGGTTGTGTGTTGTTGGCAGTGGTTATCCCGCTGACAGGATGCGGCGGGAGCGGCTTCAAAGTGGCTCCGGTTGCGGGAACCGTGACGTTGGATGGCAATCCGGTTGGTGGATTGATCGTGAACTTTCAACCTGCATCGGTAAAGGGGACGACCGAACCTGGACCGGGATCGTATGCATGGACCGACAAAGACGGTCACTTTTCCATGGCGTTAATATCAGAAAAGGATTATCCAGGCGCCGTGGTTGGCAAACATCGAGTAACCCTTTCAAGTCCATTGCCGGACCAAAGCCCAAGCGACGATCGGATTCCACGGTCCAGCAAGCCTCTACTGCCGCCAGAGCACGAAGGTAAGTCGTTCGAATTCGAAGTCCCAGCCGATGGAACCGAGAAAGCGGATTTTGTCTTGACGTCCAGTACATCTCGAACTCGGAAATAGTAATCTTGGAGTGCACTTCGACTTAGCGTGGACCGTGTCGGCTTTCGCCTCTAGTCGCCAGTAACAAGTTGTTGGTCAAGTAACGAATTTATTCGCGCAGCGGCATTCGAACGCTGTCACAACGCCCCAGTCTGAGTTGAAGATTCTCAAGTTGTTCATTGCGGCGATTACACAAGAAAGCCTGTTTCGTGAGTGCAAAAACCCTGACAACCCGTCAACGATTCATCGTCTTGATGGCGGCCTTTGGCGGCCTGGTATTTGATGGTTTTGAGCTGTGGCTGATGCCGCAGGCCTCGCTGCCTGTGACACTGAGTTTGATGGGAGAGGAATTTGCTCGAATCAACGGCGGGAAATGGTTTGCATGGTACACGGCGGCGCTCATGTTGGGGGCCGCTTGCGGTGGAATCGCATTAGGGAACCTCGGGGATCGCTGGGGGCGAAGCCGGGCGATGTCGTTGAGCATCTTGATCTATTCGGTGTTCGCTGGCCTGGGCGCCTGGGCCACCACTCAAGAACAGATGCTGGTACTGAGATTTCTGGTCGGGATGGGGACTGGCGGAATGCTACCCAATGGAGTCGCCTTGGTTTCAGAATGTTGGCCCAATGCATCGCGTGCGGTGATTGCCGGCATCATGGGAGCGGGCATCAACGTGGGCATCATGTTATTTGGGCAAGTCACCAAGCTGGACGGATGGGCCGTAGACGCTGAATCGTGGCGGTGGGTCTTCAAGATTGCCGCCTTGCCGGCGGTATTGGGAGTTTTCTCCCTGCTGTTTGTTCCCGAATCTCCAAGTTGGTTGGCCAATCGAGGCAAGGTCAAGTCCGCTTCGATTTCTCTTACTGAATTGTTCGCACCAAAACTGCTGCGCGTTACCTTGCTCGGGATTGCCTTGGGGGCAATTCCGCTACTTGGCGCTTGGGCGGCTTCCAAGTGGATGATCCCTTGGACCGACCAAGTCACAACAGAGGCCTTGAAGAGCTATTCAGGAAGCGACGCTACGATGATCGCTTATTACAAGAGCTACAAAGGGAACGTTCAATTCTATTGGGCGATCGGGGCGATCGTGGGAAGCTTCATGGGCGCGCAGGTGGCAGTTTGGTTCGGAAGACTGTGGAGTTATTTCTTCATCAGCTTGGCCGCTGTTACACTAACCTGGACGATGTTCCAACATACCGCACCGCTCGAAAAGAGCTTTCTTGCGATCGTAGCCGCACAGGGGTTTGCGTCCACGCTGTTCTTCGGCTGGTTACCAATGTATCTTCCGGAACTCTTTCCCACGCGTGCCCGCGCCAGTGGCATGGGACTTTCGTACAACGTCGGACGCTTTGCGACTGCGCTAGGAGTACTCGCGGCCGGCTGGCTGCTTAAGGAAGTGTTCGGCAACTCAATGGCAAAGACCGGGGCTTTTTGTGGGCTGGTATATGCCCTGGGCTTGGTCGCCATTTGGTTCGCACCGAACACTGCCGGGAAATCGCTGGATGATGATGACTAAGGACCGGCGCAGAAATAAATGTCCGAATTGTCGCCTTTCGCTCCGCGAAAGGACGCACTTTCGCGGAGCGAAAGGCGACAATTATTTCTGCACCGATTCTAAGCCAGGGGACAGATCCCAATTATGTTCGCTACGTTTGAGTTGAACCTTGAATCCATGAGGCGTGATAAAGCAATTGACAGTTTTACAAGGGAGAAGTGAATATTGAGTTTAAGGCAAGTCCTACATGTCATTGACGGCACCAGTGCTTTCCCATCTACATTTGATAAACCCCAAGCGATTAAGTAACGGAATCCTCGCATGAGAAAGTCTAAAGTACTCGCCAAGATTCGAGCCGGAAAAGTTGCACGGATCTTTTGCATGAGTTTTGCTCAGGGAATGGTCCCTTCGATGGCCGCTCATTTTCATTATGACGGTATTTGGGTAGACGCCGAACATCGTGTGTGGGATCCCCGCGAGGTCGATGCGATGATCGGACGTCATTACGCCGCCGACATCGATTGCATTTGGCGACCGCCGACTAAGGAAAAGAACGCGCTCTATCGCTTGCTCGAAGATGGAGCGACTGGGATCATGGTCCCACACGTTTCCACGCCAGATCAAGCAAAAAGCCTCGTGCAAGCCATGAAATTCCCACCCTTGGGCGACCGAGGCTTCGATGGTGGCGGGCGCGATGCGAGCTTTTGGTTTGGAGCACCCAAGGACTATATTGAACAGGCCAATCGCGAAACCTTTTTAGTCGCGCAGATCGAGACCCCGGAAGCGCTTAACAATGTCGACGCGATCGCTGCTGTCCCTGGCGTAGACGTTCTCTTCATCGGACCAGGCGACTTGTCTTTGCGGCTGGGTTGTACCCCAAGTGTCAACGATCCAACGATGATGGAGGCCCAGAAAAAGGTTGCTGCCGCTGCACGTCATCATGGCATTGCTTGGGGACGCCCGGTAGGATCGGCTGACGATGCACGAGTCATCATCGGAATTGGAGCACTTTTTGTCGCGTTCGGTAGCGAATTCGTGGCTATGTCTCATCAAATGACAACTTGCTCTGCCCAATTTGATGAACTGCTCAGCGAGGTTGGTGGAAATCCCATACCCATTCCAAACTCGACTTCCAAGTCTTACTAATGGTTGCAACATAGGGTCAGATTGATCGCCATCATCTGATCGAAAAATTCGGGCGTCGTGTCGAGAATGGTTCCACGATCTGTGATTGCGGCCGAGTTCACCAAGGTATCGATGCGACCAAAACTCTCATCGGTGGCTGCCATAATTTTCTTGGCAGAATCGACCTGAGCCAGATCGGCCTCCACAAACACAACTTTGGTGCCAGCCCGCTCGAGAGCTGACTTGACCTTTTCGCCTCGAGCTCGATTGCGCCCCGTGAGCACGATGCCGGTCGCCCCTTCGGCAACGAATTGACGAGCGATCATCTCACCCAGTCCTTGCGTACTACCAGTGACGACTGCGACCTTGCCCGTCATGCGTCGAGAAGTGGGGGATGGGCTGATGTTCGATGCGCTCATGCTTCCTGTACCTGCCATGTGCTTCCTGTACCTGCCATGTGATGATGCTTAAGGACGAATGGTATGTAAGCTCAATTGCTAGCCCGGCCCTTTCCAGCCCTGACGGGCCGGCGAGGGGCTTCAGGCCTGACGAGGGTTTTCAGCGTTAGACTATCTTTGGGATGACTTCTGGGTTCACAACCCACAGAGGCGGATTCCCTGCGGCCACAGCCTTGATAGTCCTAACTGAGTGCCCCCAAAAATTCTGGCGGAATTCGTCGGAGTAACTTGCAATATGGGGCGTCAAAACGAGATTATCGAGTTTCAAAAGCGGATCATTCATCGGAAGCGGTTCGGTTTCGGTCACGTCAAGTCCAGCGCCTCCGATTCGTCGCTCCCTGAGAGCTTCGATCAGCGCGACCTGGTCGATGAGTGGTCCGCGTGCAGTATTGACCAAGATCGCGTTTGGCTTCATCAGTTGGAATTGAGATGTGCCGATCAAGTGACGCGTGGCAGGTAGACTCGGCGCATGGATCGAGATGTAATCGGACCTTGACAAAAGCTGCTCTAATGAGACTTTTTCAACTCCATGGGCCTGCATCGTTTCGGCGGATACGGCCGGATCGGAAGCGATCACATGCATTTGAAAGCCCTTCACTTTAGCCACTACGGCTTGAGCGATGCGGCCAAATCCAACCAAGCCTAACGTCCTGCCCATGAAACTCCAGTTGGGCCAAGCGCGATCTCGATCCCAAACGCCTTGCCGAACCAGGCGGTCCTGAGCAACGATCTGCCGAGCAACGGCAAAGATGAGTCCTATCGCATGTTCGGCCACGGTGTGCGTGGTGGCTTCTGGGGTGTTGGCGACATAAATACCAAGACGAGTCGCTTCAACTACGGGCATGTTGTCGGTACCCGTTCCGGTCCGCAACAGAACTCGGCAACGCTTTAGCGATGGCAGTATCTCGCCCGTGACAATTCGCGCCCCGCCCATCACCCAGATCAAGTCGGCATCCCTGCAAGCGGACGGAACTTCAGATGGCTTCTGGCAAAGGCGGTCTCGAAAATCGACCCCCGCGGCAGACAACTCTTCCGGTACGCTGGCCGGCATCTCCAGATCCGTCGCCACCATGACCACAGTAAACTGCTTCATCGCACCTTCATTATCTTCAAAAGGCAGGCCTTCACCCCGCCACTCACTCATTGGTACCATAGATGCTACCACGAACCGCAGGAGTGTAGAGCATCTTGTCCTCAAGTGCTCATGGGCCGGAAATCGGGAAAAAAGTTGGCTCCTGCCGCTTTGCTCAAACGTGCCGTAAAGCCATAAACATTCGGGACGAGCTGTTCTACAATTTTGCCACCGCAACATCAAACTGGGCACTAATGACATAGATGCTACCACGAACCACAATAGGCTCAAGTGAAGCGATGGTATTATGCACCGATCGAACAATGATCGTCGTGGTTTGCTCCGCGAACCAACTTCGGATCGCGGAGCGATCCACGACTATCGAGCAGTCCTTACCGAGTTTTCCACCCATCACACGACGGCCATCTGATGACTAACGATTCTGCGACCACTGTCGATTCCGAATGTGCTGTGGAACCGGCTCTGCCTCGAGGAATTCTGGCGTGGATCGCTCTGTTCGGACCTGGTGCGATCGTTGCGTCATTGACGATTGGAACCGGAGAACTGATATTTTCGACACGTGGTGGTGCGCTTTTCGGCTATCGGATCCTCTTTCTGTTCGTGATCATCTCGATCTTGAAATGGGGATTGCTGCTCGCCTCGGCTCGGCACATCATGCTGACCGGGGTCCATCCGTACGAACGGATGCTCGAATTGCCGGGACCGCGGGGTTGGTTGCCGTTGATGCTGCTGGGAACGTCGACATTTTGCATGCCGATCTGGATCAGCTTTCATTCAGGGGTGCTTGGAAATCTGACCTCATGGGTCACTGGCACGCAGGGCGCACTGAATGGAGGTGGTGACTATCTGTGGGGCATACTGATTCTCCTGAGTGTCCTTTCGCTGTCAGCCGTCGGAGGCTATTCGGTTTTGGAGAAGGTGCAGACGGCGATCGTTTTGATCATGGTTGGTTGTGCTGCTTGGACTTTACTGCTGTACAAGCCTGACTGGTTGGCGATGCTGCGAGGGATCGTGCCGCAAGCGCTTGCCTACCCGCCCTGGCTGGCCAGCAAGTACCCAGAGATCGTCGAGCATTCCGTCTGGGTGGAAACAACCCGCTATGTCGGAGTCATAGGAGGCGCCGGGTTCGACTACTTGGCATATACGTCGTGGCTGCGCGAGAAGGGCTGGGGACTGGCTTCGCGCCGTGCGACGCCGACCGAACTGCGGGAGATCGCCACCGATCCGCACCACGTGCAACGCCGCTGGCTCCGCGCACCTCTGGTCGATTCTTCGATAAGCTTTGGGATGGTGATCGCTTTCAGCGCGGTGTTTGTCGCCTGCGGAGCAATCGTCCTTGGGCCGAATCAGGTGCTGCCCAACGAGGACAACCTGCTGAACCTCCAGGCAACGATGGTCACCAGAATCCATCCGTGGTTGTTGCCGCTCTACGTGGTCGGGGCGTTCCTGACGATGCTCGGTACGCTTTACGGCACGGTCGAGATCGCTTGCATCATTACCAACGAAATTGTGAGGTCGTTCGTCCGTGACTGGACAACGCGAAAGGCGCAACAAGTCCGGCGCTGGTGCATCACTTGGTGCGCTACGATCGCGCTGCTAATCTTGTTTGGGTTGTTCATCCGACAAATTCTCTCCCCGGCTGGCGAGAATCATCCGAAAATCCTGCTGAATATGTTGTTGACCCCCGTGAATCTATTCACCGGAGTTCTCTTTTGCAGCGTGGTCTGTTTTCTGAACCTGTGGATGGATCGGCGCTGGTTGCCCAAAGCTCTCCAGCTTCCGTGGTGGCTGGCTGGTCTAAATCTCCTATCGGGAATCGTGTTCCTGGGGTTGGGAGTGAAAGGTTATTGGGACCACCCGAGCCGCTGGTTTGCTTTGACCGGATTGTTCAGCATGGCGGTTGGGGCAATCGTGCTGGCGGCCTTGTTTGGACCGAGGTTTCAGACGGGGCCTCAGTCAACAGAGTCAACAGAGTGACAGCGTCGACTCGAATAGTTTCGGCCTGTACAATTTAGCCATTTAGCTAATTCCGTCGGTAATGGACCGGCAATTATCCGCTCCCTGTCGAAGAGGATCAAAGTCATGTGGCGCATGGCGACTAGTGTGGCATTTTTGGTGGTGTCGAGTTTTACGATGTGGATCTTCTCTCGTTTCCCGCGCAAGACGTTACCTCCCTTCGGCGTGGCCGTACGCGAAGCGGATTTTGTATCATCCAAGTAGGAGAGACGAATGCTACGAACTTTTTTGGGGCTCATCGTCTTTGTGACTATTAGCCTACTTGGGACGGGGCAATCGTTGATCACGACAACTGGATACGCCCAGACGGTGATGCAGCAACTGGTGCTCCAGCAGGTCGATGCGGAGTGGATCGCATCCGAAGCTCGGCTGCGCGGTGATGCGCGCCGCGGAGCAATCGTATTTTACGCATCGGCTGCCGGCTGTACGAAATGCCATTTGTTCGGTGAAGGAATTACGCCACTGGGGCCCGATCTGGCCCGGCTAGGCGATAAGATCACCGATGCTCATTTGGTCGAATCACTTTTGCAGCCGTCCAAATCAATACGTGAAGGGTTCCACACCATTCGGCTATTGACGAGCAATGGAGAAGTAAAAAGTGGGATGTTTGTTCGTGAGAACGAAAAAAACATCGTCTTGCGTGACCTCACGAACTTGAACACAGAGATCGCTATCGAAAAGGCGGACGTCGAAACCAGAAGCAACTCGAAAATCTCAATGATGCCCGAAGGTTTGGTGGCGACGCTAAAGTCGCAGAGAGAGTTCCTGGACTTGCTGAGCTACCTTTTCGCTGTCCATCAGGGAGGGCCTGAAAAAGCAGATGAGTTGAAGCCTTCGGCTGAGGTGTTAATGGTTAAGGATGACACGACTAATCTGAATCATGCCAAGATTATCGAAAAGGCTGAAGTCGGCAAATCGCAGCGCGGTCAACAGATCTACGAAGCATCGTGCATCCAGTGTCACGGATCCAATGGCAATACGCCAGCGTTGGCGACCGCTCGTGCGTTCGGCATGCAGAAGCTCAAGTTTGGCTCCGACCCGTACAGCATGTTCAAGACTCTTTCACATGGCAATGGACTGATGGCGGCCGCAACCGCACTATCACCGAGTGAACGCTATGAAGTTGTGACCTACATTCGCAATCGTTTCATGAAGGGTTCCAACCCCAACTACCAAGCGGTCACCGAAGAATACCTGCGATCGCTGCCCAAGGGTTCAGAGATGGGAGAATTCAAGCCCGCCCCCGATCGAGACTATGGCCCAGCACTCGCATCGCAAATCGGACAAGACATCAATTGCGCGTTGTCGATCAAGCTAGGCGACCTAATGATTGCCTATGACTTGCATAGCATGGATCAAGCTGCGATCTGGTCAGGTGGGTTCCTGGATGTAGACGACACACAACACAAACGCGGACGGGGCGAAGGCTATCCTCAAATTCGAGGAAAGCCGATTGAGAGTCTCGGGCTCTGGCAATGGGGCCACGACGGAAACTTGGATTATCCGCGCGAAGGCCTCTTGCCGCGTGGGCCGCTGCCGCAGCGATGGCTCGATTACCATGGACACTATCTGTATGCTGATCAGATCGTCTTGGCTTACGCGATCGATGGTCGCGAAATCTTGGAAGTGCCTTCTAGCGTGGATGCCGGACGTGCCATAAGGCACACATTCAGAATTGGCGCCGGTAAGGCTCTGGTGCTTGCAGTTGGGAAGTCGGGACCGCAGTCAAGTCGTCCTCGGCTCACCGGCGACACGGATGGCGCCACACTCACCACTGATTCTCGCCAGCGGTGGGTTGTGAACATACCGGCCGGCGATCGGTCTCGATTGATCGACATTGTTTGCTTCGCACAGTCAGCGGACCAGCCGGTCGCTACAACCGTTAAAAAGATTGACCCTTCCGCGATGGTTCACGGAGGCAAGCTGCGTTGGCCAGACACGTTTACAACGGTCGGTTATCGCGGTTTTCAGGCATGGTTCAAAAAGGGGTCAGGTACCGTTGCCGGAACGGCCCATCGGGTGCTTTGCACAACGGTACCTGACCCCTTTTTGAACCATGCCGGTTTTCAAACGGGAGCGTATGCAGTCGACACGATCACGATCCCCGATTCAACACCGTGGAACACTTGGTTCCGCACCTCGGCGATCGACTTCTTTCCCGATGGTCGCATGGCCGTTGCGACCGTTGGCGGCGACGTTTGGATTGTTTCTGGCATCGACGATGACTTACTGAATGTACGGTGGAAGCGGTTTGCCGGCGGCATGTTCGAACCGTTCGGCGTCAAAGTCGTTGATGGATCGATTTATGTCACGTGCCGAGATCGATTGACGCGGCTGCACGATCTAAACGCAGATAGCGAAGCTGATTTTTACGAGAGCTTTAGCGCCGACACCGATGTTTCCACATACTTTCATGCGTTCAATTTTGATCTTCAGACGGACGCAAGTGGCAATTTCTATTATGCCAAGAGCGGTCAATACACCGACTACAAATTGCCGGGTGCCATTGTCAAGGTTTCAGCCGACGGGAAGACGCGCGACGTGGTGTGTACGGGACTGCGAACACCCAATGGCATGGGTATTTTGCCTGATGGTCGACTGACAGTCAGTGACAACCAAGGCACTTGGATGCCTGCGTCAAAGATCAATTTGGTTAAACCAGGCGGCTTCTACGGATACGTACAGAACCAGGCAAGCAGCGCATGGTCGCCTGACGGCGGCAAGATTGACGTCAAAACCATTGTTCCGCCAAAGACATTTGATAAACCGCTGATCTGGATGCCGCAAGAAGTGGACAATTCTTCCGGCGGCCAAGTGTTCGTCGACGACAAACGCTTCGGACCGTTGGGCGGACGATTGCTGCATACGAGCTACGGACAAGGCAACTTGTTCTATTTGATGATGCAAGAAGTCGATGGACTTACTCAAGCCGCACTCGTCAAATTCCCACATGATTTTGGAAGTGGCATCATGCGCGGACGCGTGAACTCGGTCGACGGTCAAGTGTACGTCACGGGCCTGAATGGCTGGAACGATAACGGTCGCGGTGGATTGGCGGACGGCGGCATTTATCGCGTGCGATATACGGGCAAGCCAATTAGAATGATCACGAATTGCCAGGTTCACCCGGGCGAATTGCGAATTGCGTTCAACTTCGCGCTCGACCCTACGGCCACAACCAGAGCGGTTTCCTCTGCTGCGCAGCAATGGAACTATAGATGGACAAGCAACTACGGTTCGGATGCGTACCATCCCGAGACGGGAGAACCTGGCAAACAAAGTCTTACAATTGCTGGAGCCAAGCTCAGCGATGACAGGAAAATGTTGACCCTGCGAGTGCCACAGCTACGACCAGTCGATCAACTGCAATTGCGATTGAACTTGACCGATGCTGAGGGCGCGACATTTTCCGAAGATATCTACTGGACCATTCACGCCATCCCCAAACAGTAATCCGGTGGAGTCTCGGAAACCGATTCGTTTCGCGCCACTGACTTTGTGAGCATTGCTGCGATGAGCCACCGGGAATCGATTCTCATCAATGGTTTCAAGCGGGATTTCATTTAAGGAGGCAAGATTTCGATGCCTTGTCCTTATCCTTCCCACTGACGACATATCGACGCCCATCCCCTCGTGACAGCTCTTTACGCTCAATGGACTTTACTTGGTCAGCGCGAATGGTTCCAGTTTGTTGGTTTCCTGTTTGATATCGACTTCCAACTTTGAGGATTTGGTTTCACTGTAACGCGGTGGAATCAGGTGCTTTTCTTTGAGGGCGGCGTCGCTGTTGACTTCGGTGACGACCTTGCCCGAAGCGTCTACCAATTGGGACTTGCGAATGGCTACCTTGTGTTTGCCTTCGGTTAATCCATCGCCCGGATCGAATGTTTGCACCTCAAAGTAACCGTTCTTGTCGGTGACCGCCGTTCCGGGCTTGCCAGTCACGGCGTCGACTGGTTCAAAGGTAACGATGGCACCGTCGACCGGTGTGCCGTCAAGCGTTACGGTTCCCGAAGTGAAATAAGTCTTCGGACGCCCTTCTTTCCACTTATCGTGAGAACCACACCCTGCCACGAGGAGCGTGGTTAGCAGCACGAGTAACCACGCCAATTTCAACCGCTGCACAGCCATTCCTAGGTCCGTTTTGCCAAAGCTTACAGTTCGATGTTAACGACTTCGCCACCGTTCTTTGTACCCAGCGATCCCCAAACGCCATAGGGGCTGGGCCCAGAGGCTACCGGTGGAAGAGCCAGGTTGCCCGTGTCGATATTCTGAGAAATAAAATGGACCGAGCCATCGGCCAGGACGCTTTGTACTCCACCCACGTGCTTGCTCGCAGCCGTGTAGATGCCAGTGCCAGCTTGGGAACTGCATGTAGCGCTATTCGGAGGCAAGATGTTTGTAATGCCGCAATACTGAGGACGACCGTCCTGCCATCGCTGGCCATGGCAACGGAACTGTGCGATCAGGGCTATTCCCGCTCCTTGATAAGTACCGTTCACCAGAAAAGCCCTGCAAGCCAGCGGATTGTTCGTCGCGTTGGCTATGGCTCGACCCAGCCGCGGAGCTTCCGGAGCGACGATGATTTCCGCGAACGCCATGGTATTGCTCAAGCCGTCGGTGATGTCGCCAAACCGGACGTAGTGCAAGTATCCAAACAAACCGCGAACGTTCTGGTCGGGGCGATTCTGGTCAAAATTCAAATTGGGATTGTCCGTCATGCATGTACCATAATTGCATGGCGAATATAGATTGTTGCGATCCAAACCTGTAGGAGACAAAAGGCCGTCCGACGGACACATCAGGTAGGGAATGTTGCCGACATAGCCCGAGTTGTTGGCTCCGTGCCAAGCATAAAACGTGCCGGCCATAATTTGGTTATAGCGATTGCCTTGCTCCATGAAAGGCAACAGCATGACAAACGGGCTAAAACGAGGCGCTGAAATCACATTCGGGGCTGTCGTACCAGACCAGTTTGGACCGGTCTGTCGCGAGGGAAGCGTCTTGAATGTGTCGTGGTAGTTGTGCAGTGCCAAACCCAGTTGCTTCAAGTTGTTAGAACATTGCATGCGACGCGCCGCCTCGCGCGCCGACTGAACCGCGGGCAACAACAACCCAACCAACACGCCAATGATGGCGATGACCACCAACAACTCTACCAGGGTAAAACCCGAGTGATTAAACCGTTTCATTCAATCTTTCTCCCAATCAAATACAGCGTTGAGAAATGATGACAAATAACCGTCGCATCGCGATTCAGGCCATTATGGCCACCATAAGAGCATAAATCCATGCCGCCAAGAAGACTTGAAGTAATTGAGCCTTTGCCCAATCACTGGACCTTTTCGCTTTCTGCAACTTGAAGTCCGGCCCGATCACCCATTCTCCACGACGAAGAGTTCGTGGCGGAAGCGTGTGGGGTGCCAGCGATTCTCACGGCGCCTATGTGAAAGATGCTCCGGTCACGATTTCGCGGCCACGATCCTGTTCGCATTCGGGATCGACCCAGAAGTGGCTGTAGTCGACCAGCCGAATCGTCCGGTACGCGTGACTTCAGGAAAACCCGAAGCGGGGCTGTTCTAGAGTGGAGAAGATTGTCAGGAACAATTTTTAGTTCGAGTCTTAATTTACCCAACGAGTTCACGGATTGGCTGTCCGCCGGGCAGGACGGGAAACGATCGCTGCTGATTGTGGTCCTTAAACTCATGCTGCCAGTCAATGTCTAAGAATTGATAAACGGTGGCCAGCACATCGGCCGGCGAGTATCGGTGCGTAACGGGGTAGGCGGCGATCCTGTCGGTTTCGCCTACCAATTGGCCAACCTTCAGCCCTCCTCCCGCGAAGAGTACACAATTGGCGCCAGGCCAGTGATCGCGGCCGCCATCTTTGTTGATTTGCGGCGTTCTCCCAAATTCTCCGTAGGCCACCAACAGCACGTCGCGCTGGAGACCTCGCGAGTGCAAATCGGTGACCAAGGCCGCGATCGATTGATCAACGCGCGGCAAGCAGTCGTCTTTGAGAATTTGAAAGTTGTTCGCGTGTGTGTCCCAGGCTCCTCCGCTCAGTACGGTAACGAACGTCACTCCCGCTTCGACCAGACGGCGTGCCAGCAGGCAACCCTGACCAACGCTGTACGCGCCGTACATGGCTCGCGTCTTGGGATCTTCCCGGTTCAGATCAAAGGCCTCTAAAACTCGCTGGTTGGTCACCATGTCCAGAGCCTGGCGCGAGAACTTGTCCACACCCGCGAACTCACCGCGGACGTCAAGATCCTCGCGAATACGGTCGAACGTCTTCAGCAAAGACTTGCGATCCTCGACTCGCGTCGCGTTGACGCCGACGGGAAGTTGTAGGTTCGCCACCGCGAAATCACTTTTGCTCGGATCGCTGTCCGGAGTGAACGGATTGTGTGGAGGCCCCAAAAACGCTGAAGCTCCCAACAACTGCCGCTTGGGTATGCTCACATACGCGGGCATCGATGGATGGTTCGAGCCTCGCAATCGAGAAACTACCGAACCCACCGAAGGACTCTTATTCGTCGTGGTATCGGGCGGCGGCTGGTGGCCAGTCATCATCCAGTGAGATGCGGGCAGGTGAGAAGCATTTTCGTGACATACCGAGCGTACGATGGCTAACTTATCCAACACTTTGGCCTGGTACGGGAGGTGTTCGCTGATGCGGAATCCCGGTACGGCCGTGGCTATCTCGCGAAACTCTCCTCGCACTTCGCTAGGCGCGTCAGGTTTCAGATCATACATGTCGATATGGCTCGGGCCGCCACCCATATAAATCTGAATCACCGCGGTCGACGAACGCGACCCACGGCCCAGCGCACGTCGAGCCAGCAGCTCCGACAAACTCACGCCACCCATGGCCAGCGAGCCTATCCTCAGAAAGGCTCGTCGACCAAGGGCAATTGCGGGAAACGCAAGCGTCGGATACGGCGAAGTCATTCGTCACCTTTGAATGCAAATACTTTCAGACGGCGTGGTCGGATCGACCCCAACCTCCTGACTCTCTTTAATCTCCATAGCGCGGTCAAGCCGCAAGATTGTATAGCATCTTGTCCTCAAGTGCTCATGGACGAGACAAAAGGGTCAAGACAAAAGGTGTCAGGAACCGTTTTTGGTCTTTTTGGGCCTTCCATGCGGTCGAATCGTGCTCTCTAGCCCTAAGCGCTCGACTGTTTGTGCCGACCAAAACTGATCCCCGTATCGGCAACCTCGTTTCAGGCAATTGCGAATGGCAGTTAGCTTTTTCGCACTCTGTGCTTCGTTCACATGGTCGATCCAATTGGGTACTCGACGTATCGGCCAACCAGACTTCTCGCATACTGTCTGATGCCAAACCATTGGCATCTTGGCGAATGGAAAAGGGGACGGGGGTTGTTTGTCGGGTGTTGAACGCGTATGTTAAGGGTTTTGCATTTTTTGGATTGATGTATGCCTCGACAGAAACGT
>SXGS01156952.1_pt1 | contig 15194 bp, 13 predicted proteins | sample 3174681 | NCBI WGS metagenome assembly SXGS01 (sample SAMN11356861, study PRJNA531348) | freshwater metagenome | isolation source: freshwater sample F1-80 | place: China: Fuxian Lake, Yuxi | collected 2017-12-25 | reverse complement strand
TGTTCAACTTCACCGAGAGCGAATCGCGCAGTACACCGATGATCGTTGCGTTCCACGTGTGGGCAGCAGCGGGGGTCTCGGTCGCTGATCGAGGGAGGCGCAGTCATTGTGGTGTGCGTCCACTTTACTTCGGTCCCCGATGATTCGGCTGCCTGCCAAAACCTTGGTCACTCGGCGCGTCGGCGAGGTCGGCAGGCAAATCCGGCGAGTGCAAACAGCGCCGCCACACCAGGGGCTGGCGTCGGAGGAGTGATTTGACCTCCGCCAGTCCATCGGACCCCATCGGGGCCAACGAACGAGAGCGGGCTCTCTGAGCCACCCTTGATGAAGTATGCCTCGCTTTGTGGGTCAAGCGCGTGGGACGCGAGCACTGCCGTGTAGGTGTGTCCCGCGATCAGCGTGATGGCAGTGCTACTAAACATCACTGGAGTGAACTGGGTGGTGAACGCATCTGGTCCGAGAGTGACTGAGAGCAAGTTCGTGGCCGAGCCATAATCGGAGTATGTGCCTTCGAAGATCACGAAGTCGATCGCAGCGGTCGTTTGGCTTCCACTCTTCATTGTGAAGAGTGCACCCGAGATGTCAGTGACATCCTCTGAGACCGAGTAGGTCCAGTGCTGAAAGTGCTGATAGTCGCACTGCACCTGAGCACCAGTATGGCCAGTAGAAACGAAAACTGCGGCGTCGCTCGTCGCGGCGATTGAACTTGCGATGGCTAGAGCGATCGCGACGGTCTTCGGGGAGGTAGGGCTCTCGATGAACATATTCCGACCATAACTCGCGATTGTCCGTTGGCCACCAATCTTGAAAGAAATCTACAATTTTGCAGTACGGAATTCAGTTTGGCCGCAATCGAGATATGCGAATGGTGAGGAGCGCTTGATTCAAAACTCTCTCAAAGGAGCGATTGGACCAGGTCAGCGGGTGGCTCGCCGCGAATTCGGCTCGTCAGATGCGACAGCCTTAATCAAAGTTGATTTCGCTGTTTCTCGACGTCCTCGCCATTCGAAGCACCCAAGCCGTATCAATCTTGGCCAAATCACCCACAGAGGAGACGACTTCTAAGGCGCCGACCAATCCACGGCTTTCGAGGGCAGCCTTTGTTTCAAGCGCAACGCGACGCCGGAACTCATCGACCTGAATGTCGTCCATTCGGATGAAATCCGCTGCGACCCCGGACTGAAACGATTGCGCCGTCCAGTGAACCACTGAAAACTCGACCTTCCAACCCTCGTCTCGGTTTTCGTACTCCCAACCGTTGCCAAGGGTTGTTGGGGTTAGTTCTGGGAGCTGATAGGAATCAACAATGCGCCGAGCGAGTTCGGCCGGAGTGAGATCGTTGGAAGCAATCGCCGTAGGCCCGACCGTGCCGAAGTGTTGCCGAATCTTGACTCCCACTTCGATGGTTTGATGCGAGGCATCGAACACTACGTAAACCCACCCCACTCGCTTCCACCCTGCGGAATCACTCGACGTACGTGCGTTTGGTTGCGCGGACGGCGGGATTGAGTACCCGTAGTACCAACCGGCAGTAGCGTTCGCAGGTATCGAGGTGGTTGGTGCGATTGACTGATCGGGAGGCCAAAATCCACGAACTGCGCCGCTCGGCAGGGCGGCATCATCTGCAATATCAAGAGCGGCTGCTGTGACTTCGCTCGGTGTCATCCCCAGCGAGAGTCCCTTGAATCGGAATCCGAATTGCGGTGCGTCGCTAGTGAAGGCGGGCTCGCGGCCGCGCCCACTATCGCGCGGAGGCGTCTCGATACCTTCGCTCTGCGGGGGGTGAGACTGTGAGAGTGCTCTCGAGTCGGCCAAGAGTCTCGCGGCCTCGGCAGTCGCGTTGGCGAGTGCGTCCCGCCGATCGCGAGAGTTCCATGATTCATATCTATCAAGGATGAAGAGCGAAATCGGTTGGATGTTCCAGACGACCGCCCCAATGATCCCCCACGCCGCGATGTCTACGAGCCATTTGCGACGTTTGGTAAGCGGAGTGGAAACTGGAGGGGTTGAGTCAGAGTCCTCTAGAGCTCGGACTTCCACCTTTGCAGAATTGGTTGAATGTGGAGTCAGCGATGGTGGTCCCGTCACACCCGCGGGGAACAGTCCGTTGACCTTCGACGCCTTCACCCAACGAGGCAGTCCCTCTTTCCAGATCAGCGTCGACGGGGTCACCACACCCTGCTGCGCCAACAGTCGAAGCGTCTTCGACAGAACTGGACCTCGCTTGTTGGTCCCGTCACTGGAGTAGTACCAATCAGCCATTGACCTGATCGTATCGGGCCCGTGCCGCGAGAATCCTGATCGGCATCAGCGTTCCGCCGTCACCCCGCTACGATTTCAGCGTGAGTCCTTCACGGCCGACCGTCGCAATCTCTCTCGGTGATCCCGCGGGAATCGGGGCCGAAGTGACCGTCAAGGCGCTGTGCGACCCAACGGTTCGCCGCGCTGCGCGCTGGGTGGTTCATGGGTCAAACCACCTGATGCATGTCGCTGCCGAGAAGAGCGGACTACCCGTCGATTGGCTGCGAGTGGCGGTCGAGAGCGAGCGGGCTCAACAGGAAATCGACGCTGATTACATCGTGCTCGACCACGGCCAGGTGCTTGGCCTTTTCGACCGACGCGAGCCTTCGAAGATCGGTGGTGTTGCCAGCAAGGGATATGTCGAGGCGGCGATTGCCGACGCGATGCGCGCGCAGGGTGATCCGCGGCATGTCGACGCGGTTGTGACTGCGCCGATCAGCAAAGAGTCATGGTCAATGGCGGGCTTCCGCTGGCCAGGCCACACAGAATTGTTCGCCTTCCGTACCCGCGCGCGCCGCCACTGCATGGCGTTCTCAGCGCCGAAGTTGCGCGTCGCCCTCGCAACGACCCATGTGCCTCTCATGACGATTCGCGATCTATTGACGATCGGCCGGGTGTTTGATCCGATCGATCTCGGGAACCGGTTTTGCCGCGACATGGGGGTCGCGTCGCCGCGCATTGCGGTGTGCGGGCTCAATCCCCACGCGGGCGAGCATGGTCTCTTTGGTGACGAAGAGGATCGCGTGATCCGTCCCGCAATCGACATGGCCTGCAGTGCTGGGGTTGACGCATCGGGACCGTGGCCAGCCGACACAATCTTTCGCGATGCGATCAAGGGTCGCTACGACCTGGTGGTCGCCATGTATCACGATCAGGGGTTGATTCCGATCAAGATGCTCGCCTTCGAGTCGGCGGTCAATGTGACGCTTGGAATTCCGATCGTTCGCACCAGCCCAGATCACGGCACAGCCTTTGGAATCGCGGGCGAAGGGCGCGCCGATGCGGGGGCTATGCGCGAAGCGATGTTGCTCGCGGCACAACTTGCGCGGGCTCCGCGCAGCGCTGGAGCCGCTAAGTATGGGTCGCACCACCCAGAGGGGCCAGCGCGAGGCGAACTGTCGTAGCGCTCTTAGGGAGCGATCACGATGGTGCTATTGGGTTCGGTGAGCAACTCGTAGACAACTTCGACGTCTGCATCGTTCATTCGCACGCATCCCATCGAAGCTTGCTTGCCGATTGATGCGGGATCGACCGTCCCGTGGATTCCGTACCCCTTGAATCCCTGGTTGTGCGCCTCGACCCCAATGAGACCGATCCATCGCTCGCCGATTGGATTCTTCGGATCATCAGCGACGAAACTCTCGCCGGTGCGCGGGTTCTTCCATTGCGGATTGATGAGTTTGCTCTTTGGTCGCACCATAAATGCTCCAGTCGGAGTCGAGTTCAGCTCGCCAAGTCCAACCGGGAATGCGGCGATGAGCACGCGACTCGCTCCTTCGCCCGCAAAAACTCTCATCTCAAAGGTGCTCTTTGAGACCTCTGCGTGAAACGCTCCCACCGGAAGTTTTAGACTCTGCCCCACGCGAAGTGACTTCTCGCTCTTCATCCCGTTCATGCGTTGGATCAATCGCCAGTCAGCTTGAACGCCACTTCGCTTCGCAATCTTTGAAAGAGTGTCGCCCGAGGCGACGGTGTAGATCTGTACGGTTGGATCGCCGACAACCGGTGTTGGCGAAAAGAACAGACGGGCATTGATCTCGCGAAGGGCCGTCATGGCGAGCGGCAACTCTGCGGGTGCGATCGCGCGGCGGTCCAGCAGTTGGGTCAACGCGAGGCGAGCTCCAACCGGATCGCCCTCTTTCATTGAGAGCGCAGTGGCGAAGTTCATCGCCGACTCCTTGGTTGCAAGCGTCGCGGGCTGCGCGATCGCTTGAGATGCGTTCTGCGCGACGTCTGGCGTTGGAGCGGGGGCAGCGCTCGCCACCGGTTTCACCGCAGAAACCGCAGGAACCGCAGAAACCGCAGGCATTTCATCAGCTCGCGTCGAAGTCGCCGCTTGAGTCGCTGGCGCAGGAGCGATTGGCAACGCCGGGACGGTATTGACAGCGACAAGTTCTGCAGTGGGGGTCTTGTCGTCATCGTGCGAGAAGAAATAGGTCGCACCGCCAAAGCCAACCGCACCAACAAGAGCGAGCGCGATGGGAATGGTCCTGCGCTTCCATGACATCCATGAGGCGGTTCCGGATGCTGATGCTGAACGAGGCAGTTGGCTACTCAGTGTCATAGTGGTTCCTCTGGTGATGATGATGTTGATTGTTTCGAAAGTGCATCGACTCGTCTGCGGTCGCTGACGATGACTTGCACCGCGATATCGGTTGGCTCTGTTGGAATCCGGTCGACGAATTGACAGTCGAAGCAGACGCCGATCGTTGCAGTCTGTCGGGGGAGTCGCGCGAGGTATCGGTCGTAGTACCCGCCTCCACGTCCAAGGCGATATCCGCGCGTATCGAAGGCGACCCCTGGCACGACGACGAGGTCGATCGACTCGTGTGGAATCTGTACTCCAGATGTTGGCACTCGTACGCCCAGCTCGTCTGGTCGCATTGACTCATCATCGAACGAGGTTGTCGCAACTGCGTGCATGGCCTTGCGGCCTGTTTCGACACGCGGCACGCAGACCTGCTTGCCGAGTCGAAAGGCTTCCAGCGCGACCGAGACCACATCGATCTCGCTGCGCATCGGCATGTACAGCATGACAGTGGTCGCTCGGACGAAGGCCTCGCACTGCATCAGCCTCGCGCACGCCGATGCAGAGCATTCGGCTCGTGCTGCATCCGACAGCGAGCTGAGCTGCGCCCGCATCTGCGCGCGAATCGCATTCTTGCGATCGGTAAGTTCGGGAGGGGTATGCGACGCATCCATGCGTCATGAACCTCGTGTGAGCGTCCTGCCAATGACGCGCACCACGCGTGCGCCTCATTGGGTGCATACGCTACCGTACGCTCACACTCGTGGCGAGAAACTTTCGGATCATCCTCTCTAACTGGAGTCTCTGACTATGTGTGGAATCGTTGCCTACATCGGTCGCAAGCAAGCCCTGCCGATCCTCTTGGAGGGATTGAAGCGGCTCGAGTACCGGGGCTACGACTCAGCGGGTGTCGGTCTGATGAACCACGGGCTTCATGTCTGCAAGGCCGTTGGTCGGGTGCGCGAGCTCGAAGAGCGCCTCTCAACGACCGAAGGATTTGTCGGGACGGTTGGCATCGCACATACCCGGTGGGCTACCCATGGCGGAGTCACCGAGGCAAACGCCCATCCGCACCAAGACGACTCGAAGGCTGGCCACGGGATCGCAATCATCCACAATGGCATCATCGAGAACTACTCGGTGCTAAAGAAGTATTTGGAAGAAAAGGGACATACCTTCACGAGCGAGACGGATACTGAAGTTCTCGCGCATCTCATTGGCGAGCTGTACCACGGTGACCTCGAGAAGGCGGTTCAGGCTGCGTTGCGCGAAGTCACTGGTGCATATGCCATTGCAGTCATGTGCGCGGAGGAACCTGACACGCTCGTGGTCGCCCGCAAGGGTTCTCCGCTCATGGTGGGAGTCGGTAACGGCGAGTACATCGTCGCGAGCGATTCGAGCGCGATTGTCGCCCACACGACCCAAGCGTTCACGCTTCCAGATTTCACCGTCGCCAAGCTGACGCGAGATGCCTTTCGGACCGCCACAATCGACGATGTCGCCTTCACCACCGAGGTTCGCGAACTCGAGTTCGAACTCGCAGAGATCGATCTTGGACCCTACGAGCACTACATGCTCAAGGAGATCTTCGAGCAACCCCGCTCACTTCGAATGACGATGCAGGGGCGAGTCGATCCGCGGAGCGGTTCGATCGTGCTTGGGGGCATTTCAGAGCACGCCCGCACGCTCGCAAATGCCAAGCGCATCGTGATGGTTGGACAGGGCACGGCCTTGCACGCAAGCATGGTCGGCAAGTACCTCATGGAAGACCTCGCCAAGATTGCTGCCGAGCATGATTACGCGAGCGAGTTTCGGTACCGAAATCCAATCGTCGACTTCGGAACCGCGGTCATTGCAGTCAGCCAGTCGGGTGAGACCGCAGACACCCTTGCTGCGCTACAAGAAGCGAAGCAGCGGGGGGCACTCGCACTTGGAGTTGTCAATGTCGTTGGCTCGACGATCGCGCGCGAGACCGATGCGGGCGTGTATCTGCGCGTGGGGCCCGAAATCGGAGTCGCGAGCACCAAGGCATTCACGGGACAGATTCTCGCGCTTTCGATGCTGGCACTCTATGTCGGGCGCCGGCGATTCCTTTCGCAGGAATTCGTGACATCCTTCATCAAGGAGATGGCGAGTGTCCCCGAAAAGATTCAGCGGATCCTCGAAACGAGCGATGCGATCCGCGATGCGACCGCGAAGTATGTCGAACGCGAGAACTGGCTGTTCCTCGGACGCGGGGTGAACTACCCGGTCGCGCTCGAGGGGGCGCTCAAGTTGAAAGAAATCTCGTACATCCACGCCGAGGGAATGCCGTCGGCCGAAATGAAGCACGGCCCAATCGCACTGATCGACAAGGGGATGCCTGTTGTCTTTGTTGCGACACGCAATTCACAGTACGAAAAGGTGCTTGGAAACATCGCCGAAGTGCGCAGTCGTGGCGGGCATGTGATTGCCGTAGCCACCGAAGGCGATGAGCACATTCGCACAGTGTCGGAAGATGTCTTCTATGTGCCAGATGTCATTGAATCGCTGCAACCTTTGCTCACGGTCATTCCACTGCAGTTGCTCGCCTATCACGCGGCAGTGCTGCGTGGTAAGGATGTCGACAAGCCGCGCAATCTCGCCAAGAGTGTGACGGTGGAGTGATCCGATGACACTCAATCGTCGAGTCGTGTCGGTCATTTGTGCGCTGTGCGCGCTTTTCGGTGTGCGAGGTGCGAGTGCCGATGCACTTGATGACATTCTCGCGCTCATACCTCATGACGCCACTCGTGCAGTGGCGGTACCGAGCCTGCAGCGCATCACGAGCGACCTCGACGAGTGCATCGCACGAATGGATCGAAAGGAGACGCTCGTCGCGGGGCGTTCGATCGACCATCTGCGTCGAGTTCTCGAGCTGCGCGAGGGGTTTGATGAGCGAGGCTCAGTCGCTGCGTGGACGAGCGCTGGCGCGACGGTGGTCCTGCTTCCTTCTGATAATCCAACTGCATTCATCACGACGACGCTCGCGCCTGGCGCGGATGGCGTTGGATCATTTCACCAACAGCGTGTGTACAGCAAGGCGCTCGCACAGCACGTACTCATCTCCACATCGAAGGAGGCAATCGATGGGTACAAGTTGCCAGGGAGCGATTCGATCGGGCTCGGCGATTCACTCGCCAAGCGATTGGGTGAACGAGGAATGCAACTCGCGCGCGCGGGAGACTTGATTGCTTGGGCCCGTGGTCCGTTCCCACTTCCTGATGACGCGGTCGTCATGGGATCGGCGCGGGCGGCACAACTTCTTCAAGGAGTTGCGGACGCGCTCGTCGTCGTCGACGCCGATGTGCTCGGACTCTCGTTGCGCGCGTACGCGGTGTATGCCCTGCAGAGCGAGATTGCGTTGCTTGCCGCCGAGACGACACCACTCGAAGGTGACGGCGGCGCCATGGTCGCAGGACTTCCCAAGGCATCTTTCTATCTGGCCGCAGCGGTCGACGCGAAGTCGCTTGGAGGAGCAGGAAAGATCGACGCACTCGCGGCCGCGCTTGGTGTCACCGAGTTCGTTCCATCGTGGTTCGCACAGGTGCGGGATGGAATGAAGAGTGTTCGACTCGCCGCGTATCCCTCAAAGCTCGGGCTCCTCGCGGGAGGGGTGCTCAACGACAGCGCGTTCCTCATTGAGACCTCGCAGCCGATGGCGATTCGCGATCTGTTCAAATCGTCACTGCTCTTGCAAGCAGGGAACAGTGGCGGAGTACGACGTGAGCCAGCATGGGAAGATGGTCGCACGCTCAAGGATGGAACGGTTGTCGACGCATTCGAACTCAAGGAGACTCCGCTTGGTCCAAGTGAAGCGCCCGGAGAAGATCTCAGCGGGGTTGCGATGCAGCAGCTGATGCGCCAGGCTTTTTTTGGAGGTCGCGGCATGCACGGATTCGTCAAAGTGCTACCCGACGCAGTCGTCGTGACCTTCAGTCAGCGACCCGATGTGCTTGCTCGCGCGCTTGCCGCGGCTACAGGGGGGGAGTCGCTGAAAGATGAGAGCGTGCTCGTGTCGATGCGGCCATGGCTCGTTCCCGGAGCGCAGTGTGAACTCTTTGTATCTGCTGGGCAGATCCTCAAAGTCGTGCGCCAACTCGCCTCCACCTTCGGTGGCGGATCGATGCCTTTGCCAACGATCGCGGCCAAGAGCGCTCCAGTCGCGTTCGCGCTACGGGTTGATCCGCGCGCGTGCGAGCTTGGCGTCATGATTCCGACCGCGACGCTCTCAGCTCTGTACGAACAGGTCGTCAGCGCCCTCTTAGGTGACTGGTCAGACATTAAGATTGAGCCTGCAGCAGAATGAGAGCGCCCATCGTGTGGCGCCTGTCGCACGCTCGCACGGTGCAGATCGCCGTGCGAAACCCACTTGTGATGGCGATCCTCAATTGCACCCCCGACTCATTCTCGGATGGGGGAGCGCACAATGATCCCGAAGGCGCCTGCACGTACGCCGAATCGGCTCTCGCCAGCGGCGCGGACATCATTGATATCGGGGGAGAGAGCACCCGACCGGGGTCAACGTCTGTGCCGTGCGATGAGCAGATCGCGAGAACCCGCCCCGTGACCGAGCGCCTCGCACGTGCGCACGCAACGGCGATCCTCTCAATCGACACAACGCGCGCCGAGGTCGCGCGGGCTGCACTCGATGCGGGCGCAACGATCGTGAACGATGTCAGTGCCGGGGCAGACGATGCTGCACTCTGGCCACTTATCGCCGCTCGCGGGTGCGGCTATGTGCTCATGCACAGGCTCTGCGCGCCAAGCGAGGATTCATACAGCGACCAGTATCGCCAACCTCCACGGTATGAGTCATCGGGCGGCGACGTGGTCGCTCATGTCTGCGCTTGGTTGTCCGCGCGCGCCGAACAAGCGCAGAGCGCTGGGATCGCGCGCGAATCGATCGCGATCGATCCGGGGCTTGGGTTTGGCAAGAGCGTCGCTCAGAACGTCGCCCTCGTCGAGCGCATGAGCGAAGTCGTCGCGCTCGGATATCCAGTAGTTGTTTCGGCAAGTCGCAAGTCATTTCTCGGCGCGTTGACGGGTGAGAGTGATCCTCGCGGTCGCGACGCAGCAAGTGTGACGGTGGCCCTCGCGATGTCGCGCAGTGGCGTGGCGGTGGTTCGCGCGCATGATGCGGCGCGCCACCGGGAGGCGCTGCGCTCACAGGGTGATAGCGCTTGAAAAACCAAGTGAAATCGCATGCGCTGTCGCGCAATCGCGTTGATACTATTTCCCCTCACTTTCTTTTCAATACTTCAGGAGACACTCATGGCCGCTGCGAACACGCTCGAATTCACGGATGGAAACTTTCAGACCGATGTGATGGAATCGAAGGTTCCAGTGCTCGTCGACTTTTGGGCTGAGTGGTGTGGACCTTGTCGCGCCCTCGGGCCAGCGATCGATGAACTCGCGAACGACTATCAAGGGAAAGCAAAAATCGGCAAAGTGAATGTCGACAACAGCCGCGAAGTGGCGCTCAAGTTTGGCATCCAGTCGATCCCGACGATTCTTGTGATGAAGAATGGCCAGGTCCACAAGAAGATGGTTGGATTGGTTTCTAAGAGCATCCTCGCGGGCGCAATCGACTCGGCGATGTGATCCAGCATCTGCTACGCTAGATTTCGCAGGGCCTGTAGCTCAATTGGGAGAGCGCTTCCATGGCATGGAAGAGGTCGTCGGTTCGAGCCCGATCAGGTCCATTGAAAGTCATCCGCGAGTTGCCGTGAAGCGAGTTCCGAAACCACTCCTGCTGCTCTGGCCGTTGCTCTCGCCTTTCTTCTCGACTGTGCTGTGGGCGGCAGTTCCGCTCGTGATCCCGCTCGTGGCGATGCAATTCACTGACGAAGTGAATTGGAGTGTGGATGACTTCATCGTTGCGTGGCTGCTGCTCGCCGGCACGGCGCTGGCCTACAAGCTCTTCACGAGACGGGCTGGCACATTTGCCTACCGATTCGCAGTCGGCATCGCGGTGATTGCGTCGCTCTTGCTCATGTGGGTGAATCTCGCGGTGGGAATCATCGGAAGCGAAGACAATCCAGCCAACCTCATGTACTTCGGCGTGGTCGCGCTCGGACTCGTTGGCGTCACCATCGTGCGATTGCAGCCCCTAGGGATGGCACGCGTGCTCTTCGCAATGGCAATCGCGCAAGCGTTGGTACCTCTCGTTGCACTTCTGATCTGGAAGCCGCCACTCACGATCGAAGTGCTCGCCATTCTTGGTGTGAACGCAGTCTTCGTCGTGTTGTTCGTCGCCAGCGCTCTCTTGTTTCTCGGGGCGTCACGCGCGCTTGCAAGAGCATGACTCACCCCACGTCCTGTGACCCGATCGCACGTAGCGTGCAGGTGTCGATGACGCGCGTGTCCGAGTCTGGCAGTTGTTCGCTGAAGGACCATCTCGCGATTGAGGAGCCGCTTGAGATTCGGGTTGAAGCACTCGATGGAGCAGTGCGAACGACGAAGAGCATTGCCATCACGATGAGGACTCCTGGCCATGACGGTGAGCTCGCTGCAGGATTTCTCTTGACTGAGGGGGTCATTCGCTCTACAAGCGACCTCCTCTCGATCAAGCCGTGTGGGGCCGATGCGGGCGCCCATCAGGGGGCAAACAGAGTGCGGGTTGTCCTCGCCGATTCGGTGCGCGTCGACTGGTCTCGGCTCGAGCGGCTGGTGTATGCCGCTTCAAGCTGCGGTGTGTGCGGCAAGCGAACGCTGGATGCGCTCGAAGTGCAAGGCCTGCGTCCGATGCCACGCACTGCATTGGTCATCCCGCGTGAGCTGATCCGATGCCTTCACGACCGAGTGCGTGCTCACCAGTCGACTTTCAATCAAACTGGCGGCTTGCACGCTGCCGCGCTCTTCGATCGGTGCGGTGAGCTCATCGCGTTGCGCGAGGATGTCGGTCGCCACAATGCAGTCGACAAGGTGCTTGGGAGCGAGTTCCTTGCGTGCAGGAGTCCATCCGCAGGTGATGTGCTCTTTCTCAGTGGCCGAGCGAGTTTCGAACTCGTTCAGAAGGCGTTGGTCGCGCGCATTCCGGTGGTCGTGGCCGTGGGCGCCCCGTCAACACTTGCAGTTGAACTCGCAGCACGATTCGACATGACCCTCATCGGGTTCGTGCGCGATGACAGATTCAATGTCTATCACGGCGATTGGCGCGTCATGGACATGGCGGCCGAGGCAGTCGCGGCGAGTTGATCATGACGAATGTGCGCGATCGAGAACAACAGATCCCTGCATGTGTGAGCCCGGAAGTGCTCGACGAACAGTTGCGGGTTGGACCGTCCGAAGCAAGTGCTGGCGGTCCCGAGGCCGTGCGTGTTGGACTGACGGCATCGGTAGAGCAGATGGGAATCGCACGCGCGGTCTCGGCATTACTCGAAGTCAATCAAGCCACGGGATTTGACTGTCCAGGTTGCGCGTGGCCCGATCCTGACGATCGTCGAAGCGTCGCCGAATTTTGCGAGAACGGCGCGAAGGCAGTCGCCGAGGAGGGGACTCGAGCCCGCATCACTCCTGAGTTTTTTGCGCGTCATTCGGTTGAGGAGCTGTCGATGAAGTCGGATCTGTGGCTCGGGCAGCAGGGTCGATTGACAACACCAATGTTGCTGAGCGCTGGCGCTCGACACTATGAGCCGATCTCGTGGACCGACGCGTTTACGCTCATCGGTCGCGAACTGAAAGCGCTCGCGTCTGCGAATGAGGCGGTCTTCTACACGTCTGGACGAACGAGCAACGAGGCCGCGTTCCTTTACCAACTCTTCGCACGAAAACTGGGCACCAACAACCTGCCAGATTGTTCGAACATGTGTCATGAGTCGAGTGGAATCGCCATGACGCAGGCAATCGGCACGGGCAAGGGAACCGTCTCGCTCAAAGACTTTGACGCCGCGGATTGCATTGTGGTGATCGGTCAGAATCCCGGAACAAATCATCCGAGGATGCTGCGAACTCTGCAGGAGGCCGCGCGGCGGGGATGCGCGATCATCAGTGTCAATCCACTTGAAGAGACAGGATTGAAGCGCTTTCGACACCCGCAGGAACTGCGTGGGCTGTTCGGTTCGGGCACCCCAATCGCAAGCCTGCATCTGCCAGTGCGAATCAACGGAGATGTGGCACTCCTGAAGGGAATCCAGAAAGCATGGCTCGAAAGTCCAGAAATTCGAGTGGACTCCGAGTTCATCAAGAGGCACACCGAGGGGTTTGATGCGCTGCGCGCCAACCTCGAGGCGACTTCGTGGGATGACCTCGTTGAGGGATCGGGCATCACGCAGTTGCAGATGCGCGACGCAGCGTCGATCATTGGAAGCAGCAAGGCAATGATCTGCTGCTGGGCGATGGGTCTCACGCAGCATCGGAATGCCATCGCCAACATTCAAGAGATCATCAACTTGCTGCTGCTCGGAGGACACTTTGGCCGAGCGGGCGCGGGCGCGTGTCCCGTGCGCGGTCACAGCAACGTGCAGGGGGATCGCACGATGGGAATCTGCGAGCGGCCTTCACTCGAGTTTGTGCGAAGCCTTTCAGCCGAGTTTGGGTTTGATGCGCCATGCGCTCCGGGGTTCAACACCGTCGAGGCGATCGAAGCGATGCATGCTGGAAAGGTCAAGGTGTTCATCGCACTCGGAGGAAACCTGGTGAGTGCAGCGCCAGACACCGCTTACACAGCACAGGCTCTCAGATGCTGTGGATTGACTGTGCAGGTGTCCACGAAGCTGAATCGCTCGCATCTCGTCACAGGATTACGAGCGCTCATCTTGCCATGCCTCGGTCGAACTGAGCGGGACATGCAGTCGAGCGGAGCGCAGTTCGTGAGCGTCGAGAACTCAATGGGGGTTGTGCACTCATCGCAGGGGCGCCTTGACCCTGCATCAGAGCACCTTCGAAGCGAGCCCGCGATCGTCGCAGCACTTGCGCATGCGGCGTTCGGGGTCGACTGGAGCGTGATGGTCGGAAACTACGACCGCATTCGCGAGCGGATCGCCCGCGTCGTCCCTGGGTTCGACGATTTCAACGTACGGGTTCGAGAGCGCAACGGGTTCGTGCTGCCCAATCTCGTGCGTGATCAGCGGGTCTTTCCTACTGCGACCATGAAGGCTCAGTTCACCGTGCATTCGCTTCCGCGGCTTCAGGTGCGACAGGAGCAGTTCATCCTCACCACGATTCGTTCACACGATCAATACAACACCACAATCTATGGACTCAATGATCGCTATCGCGGCATTCATCAGGGACGCCGCGTCGTCTTCATGAACGCGCAAGACATCGCAGCGCGCGGATTCGCGCCAGGCGATCCAATCGACCTCATCAGTCATCACAACGGACAGCAGCGTCGTGCAAGAAACTTTCGTCTCGTTGCGTACGAGATTCCTCGGGGGTGCATTGCGAGCTACTTCCCAGAAACGAATGTGCTCATTCCGATTGACAGCGTCGCAGAGTCGAGTCACACCCCGACATCGAAGTCGCTGATCGTCTCAGTCGAAAAGGCGACGGCGTGACAGGATCAGAACTCGTCGTTCTCGTTGCACTCATTGGCGCAATGGCAGCGCTCTACGCGAGCGTCGGGCACGGTGGGGCATCGGGATATCTCGCGGCGATGGCACTGCTTGGTGTCAGCTCGGCGGTGATGCGTCCATCGGCACTTATCCTCAATGTGCTCGTTGCAACGCTCGCGACGATGGCGTTCGCTCGCGCAGGCCACTTTCGATGGCGAATGCTCTGGCCCTTCCTGGTGACATCCATTCCCTGCGCATTTCTAGCGGGCATGTCTTCGTTGACCGAGCCGACATTCAAGCGACTCGTCGCTGCGTCGCTCGTGGTCGCGGCCGTGCGAATGTTCGTTCGGCCACGCGAATCGCAGACGCGGCCGCTTTCGACACCTGTCGCAGCCATCGCCGGAGCGCTCATCGGTGTGCTCTCTGGGCTCGTTGGAATCGGCGGTGGCATCCTCTTGACGCCGCTCATGATTCTCTGCAGGTGGGCGAGCCCGCGTGAGGCGGCGGCAGTTTCGGCCCCGTTCATTGTGCTCAACTCGCTTGCAGGGCTTGCAGGTCTCTTTCAAAGCGGCTTTCGACTCGAGCCGTGGTTTGGATGGATCGCAGTGGCAGCGCTGATTGGCGGAGTGATCGGCTCGCACTGCAGCCTGCGCATCACATCGCAGATCTGGCTCCGGAGAGTTCTGGGTGTTGTGCTGCTGATTGCAGCGTTCAAGTTCAGCATCACGTAAAAAAAGCCCCTCGGCCAACTGGCCGAGGGGCACTTGAGTCAAATCAAGAACAGCGATTGCGCTTTATGGACAGAGGCCCCAACCGCTGAGAAGCGTCGCAAGATCGCTACCCGAGGTATCGCCGTCGCCGTCAATGTCGCCCGCTGGAGTCGCCCATGCTGAGAGCAGCGTTGCCAAGTCGGCGCCGTCACGGTTTCCGTCGGCGTTGTAATCACCTGGGCAAGCAGGTGCCTGTGGTGGACCGTCAATGGCGAGAATGCCCGTGACATTGACCGTCGCAGAGTAGGAACCCGCGACGATGTAGTACTCCTGGCCTGCCACGAGATCCTGCGTGAGCGGGAATCCAGCGAACGTTCCAGTTGCACCACCGTTGGTTGCATCAATGATGCTCGCGAGGTT
>SXGS01032844.1_pt1 | contig 15196 bp, 15 predicted proteins | sample 3174681 | NCBI WGS metagenome assembly SXGS01 (sample SAMN11356861, study PRJNA531348) | freshwater metagenome | isolation source: freshwater sample F1-80 | place: China: Fuxian Lake, Yuxi | collected 2017-12-25 | reverse complement strand
TATCTTCCAAAAGCTGTTGACGGAGAAGGATCATGTCATATGATGGGTACATGGTAAACAGGGGTTAGATGGGAATCTTTCCCCAGTTTACCCTTTTTCTAGTACAGGAAATGTGACGGCAATTGCTGCAATCTTAACAACTTTCAAAGCTAAATTACGGCTTTTTCACTGGTTTTTTGAGTAAGCTGATCTCCATGGAGGGATTCTTGATCTTTTTCGATATTTTTGGTATAATATTATGAAATATAAAAAAATATTATGATTACCAGCTCTCCCCAGAGAATGAACGTGAAAGCAATGATCGACAAGTTACTCGAGAATGAGTGGGTGTCGAGCGATGATGCTTTTGCTTTGCAGAGCTTGCTTTTTGTGGAGGATGATCGGGTAGGGGATATAGAGACATTGCTCACTGATCTGGCGGGAAAACTTGAGGAGATTTCTGGCGAGTACCTTCGCAGAGAGCAGGAGCTCATGAGTGAGTGCGTCATGCATATCCGCGATATCACGCTCAAAACAAAGCGGCTGGATATGGCGCTCCATGAAGAAATAAATAGCGCGCGTGAAGATCAACATACCGATGATCTCCTCGATCAGCTCAATCGCGACGCATAAAAAATCTTATTAACTCAAAACCACAAAACTCTAAAACAAAATCCCATGAATGAAACACCAGAACAGCTGAAGCCGATGCAGGACCTCCTCGAAAATACAAAGGATGGTACAAAAAATATACTGAGTCGAATCTCCATCGATAATGCGCATACTGACGCGAAAGGAAGAATAGATGCACTCGAGAGGCGCTTAAATACTGAGGCCTCGACCGATCTTGTTTCTCCTGAAGTCCTTAAATCCGCCCATAAAGAGCGTATCGGCAAGCTCCGTACACAGCTCGTAGCTCTGAAGGGGCAGCTTGATACACGACTCACTACTCTGGAGTCTGCCCGTAAAAAAGCCGCAGAGGAGGCGTCTAAGGCCAAGGAGTCCGCTCTTCGTGCTACTATTACGAAGGCCCTGGAGTCTCGCGACCAGGTAAAATTGAAAGAGGGTGGCGTAGATATCGATAGTGGCATGCAATCTTCCCAGGTGTTCGACTACTATCGCGCTATGGTCAAGCTCGGAAGGGGCGATGAGGCCTACCGCAATATTCTCACTGCCAACGAGAAGGGAGGTAGCAACTGGGTGTTATTCGGCGAAACCAGTGAAGTTACGGAAAAGACTTTTTCCGAGGCTATCGGCTTTACTGTTGATTACAAACGATATGGATTTCTCAATGATATAACCAGCCAGCGCTGGGGAACTTATCTTGAGACTATGGTACGGGATGCCGAGAAAAAATGGGCGGGTAAGCCTGATCTCGTCGCAAAATACAAGGCTTATATTCATACATCTTTCACCAATGAATCCTCTGTGCTTCGCAAGGATTTGGTTGCAAACAAGACGGCCTGTGATAAGGCTGGATATGGCAAGCATTCAGAGTTCTACGCGAAGGAGCGTTCGCTCATCGAGGGTTCCATCAAGACTCCCGCTGAGTGGAGTGAGGAGAAACCTCCTGCTAGTGCGGGAAAGCCTGCCCCTGAAGGAGGAGGCGATAAGCCTACTGACAAGAAGCCTGTCGCACCCGTAGTCCCTGAGACTCCGCTTGAAAAAACTGAACGAGAAAAGGCCACTGCCGAGCGAACGGCGTATGCCGGAAAGGTTACCGAGTATCTGGCGAATTGGAACGAGCTCTTTGGTGACAAAAATACCGATGGCACCAATGCCCGAGCAAAGTGGGAAAGCGCGAAAGTTGATGCTCTTGCGAAGGGCGCGGATGGCAACTTCAAACATAAAGATGCGTTTACTCCTGATAAAATCAAAGCCTCGACCGACTATATCACCTCTGCTGTTCGTCGTGCTTATGTGGACAAGATTCAGCGATACGTCTCGCAATGGGACACAATTCATGGCGTCGTCATGCTGAAAGACGCGAGTGGTCGCACGAAGGAGGAGTGGAAGGCGCTCATCACGCCAGGTACTCCGTATCGAGTAGATGATGTTACCACGATGCTTGCCGATATCAGGAAGTTCATTAATCCTGGTTTAAAAAGATTTCCTAGTAGTCCCGAGGCGAGTGCCGAGAAGGCTGTACGAGACTCTTATATTAAGAAACTCGATGCGATGATTGCGCGACAAAAGGCACGACTCGCCATCATGGTCGACACGACCGTGGTTGACAAGGAGATTGCTGCCATGGAGGATCAGAAGGCAAAGGCCTCTGATTCGAAAAAAAGTTTCGACATTAATCTTGTTGAGCCATATTTGGATGAGCGACGCGCCAGCGGCAAACGGTTTTCCGATTTTTGCTCGAAAGAGTTGCGTCGAGTAGCCGCGAAGTATCCTGCCAATCCCGAGCTGGTCGCACGATGTGGTGAGTATGCCGCAAAGTTTGAGGCCTTCTCCAAACAGCCTTTTGAAGACGTCGATATGGCATCTTTCACCGATGCTCTTCGCTTCTATAAACAGCAAATTGATAATGCTCGTGTCTTCGAAAAGAAGGACACCATTGATGATGAGCGCCGAAAACGGGGTGGTAGTACAAGTGGAGATGGAAGCGACAAGGGTGGAGGAGGAGATAAGGGAAGTGGTGATAAGAGTGGTGGCGATGGCAAAAGTGGTGGCGCCGGTGGGGGAAGTGGCACGCCTCCGGATGGTGGCGGCAAGGGCGATGGGGATAAAAGCGGAGGAGGAGGGGAGGGGAGGAAGGGTCCATCTGAGGACAAAGAGTCAGCACTTTCACCTGAACGAGCCCGCATGTATGTATCCAATTTCTTATTTAGAAATAACTATAATGTAAATGCTTTCAATGAACTTATTGAATCTGACATTAATGATCCCAAAAAAGCACAGGAAATTTTTAATGCAATCAAGGCGCTTCAGAAAAAAGTTGGTGCTAAAGAAGATGGATTTTTTGGGCCGGCCACCTACAGAAAATTGCCTGATACTGATAAGAAAAAACTGAATGGTACAAGTGGGGGTGCGGGTGAAACGCCTCTCGAAGATGGTGAAAAAAGCAAAGAGGAGTCCCCTGATCCGCTCAAAGCCGAGGCGACTGCCAAAGAAGAATCATACAATACAATCCTCAAAAACCTGAAGAGTACACCAGAAGCAAAACTTCAATCTGCAAAAGAATGGCAGTCTGCTACTGCAAAATGGGCTAAAAAATATGCATCTCCTGATCGTGTCGCGTTGAGGGATATGCTTGTTCGCGCGGATGAGGCCGTAGCATTACATGAAAAAGACTTGAAAGATATTGCGGGTCTTAAAAAGACGTCGGATCAAAAATTTACTTTGGCAAAAGATGAAAAAGGAAAGTATGAGAAGGCGGCGGGTGATAAATTACTGGCTGCGAAAGAGTGGCTTGCAAAAGCAAAAGAATGGCAGAATGCTGCGAAGGCTTGGGCCGAGAAGGCGACAGGTGATGCAGATGCCAGCGGTGCGCTGAAGAATGCTGATGAGATGGTAAAGGAGGCTGAGAAGGCGGTGAAGGATAGTGAGCTAAAGGCAGAAGTAAAAAAGCCGGATGAAAAAGAGACAAAAAAAGAAACCTCTGATGGCACAACAAAATTTGAAATGAATACAGAGAAGCTCTCTGAGGAAAATAAGAAACTCTATGATGCGCTTCCTCCTGCTCTGCAAAAGAAATATCAGGAGCTGGTCAAGAGTTCGCAAAAATCTCAGGAAATGGTCCGCGGTAATGATAGTCCTAAGTGGGCGTATAATGGCAGTGTTGACTATACGGTTTTCGCGGTTCGGGATAATAAAGGTACAGTTGCCTGGAGAGAGACGCAAAATTCAATAACCGTCATTCGTGATCTCAATAGCTGGTATCTGAAAAAACTCACTGAGGCGGCAACATCTGAGGCGGAGAAAAATGTTGGCGTGATGCTGCGAACGTTCAAAGATGAGCTGGCCCATGCTGAGCGAGTTATCGATGGCTATGGCAACAAGCCGTACCGGCTTTTCGCCAACTATCCGACACTTTCGGATGCTGGTGAGAAACTCAAAAAACTCAACTGCACCGTAGGGAAAAAAGATGGCAAGATCATGTACATGAAAGATGACACTGTTCTTGCTGATAGAAAAGCATTGGTGGATGCTGTTAAGGCTGAGATAAAGAAGTCGTAAAGCATTACTCCTCCTTAGTTCATCTTCCTTCGAATGAACGCAGGAATATCGAGTTCGTTTTCGACGACCTTTGGAGGGATGCTCGTCTGGGGCTGGTTGATGATGCCCTGCTGACGAACCTGTGGCTTCTCCTTGACCTGATCGAAGCCTGTGGCTACGACGGTGATCTTGATCTCGCCGGTGTAGGAGTCGTTGATAACGGCACCGAAGATGATGTTTGCATCTGGATCGGCGGCCTCGGTAATAATTCGAGCGGCCTCGTCAACTTCGAACATAGAAAGGTCATTTCCGCCCGTGATGTTGAAGAGAATACCCTTCGCGCCTTCGATCGACATCTCGAGCAGCGGACTTTCAATAGCTGATTTTGCTGCTTCTGTAGCGCGATTTTCGCCTGTGCCATATCCGATACCCATGAGAGCAGAACCAGAATTTTCCATGATAGCTCGGACATCTGCGAAGTCCACATTAATCATACCGTGGATCGTGATGAGGTCCGCGATGCCCTGAACACCTTGCCTAAGAACATCGTCGACAACCGTGAACGCTTCGTTGATTGGCGTCTTCTTGTCGATAAGTGAAAGGAGTCGGTCGTTTGGAATTGTAATAAGCGTGTCGACTTTATTTCGGAGATTCTCGAGACCGTCTTCGGCCTGGGATCGTCGTCGGTGACCTTCGAAGGTGAATGGCTTCGTGACAACGGCAACGGTAAGAATACCCATTTCCTTCGCAAGCTCTGCAATAATTGGCGCAGCACCTGTACCCGTTCCTCCACCGAGACCACAGGTGACAAACACCATATCGGCACCCTCGATTACGGATCGGAGATCTTCTCGTGATTCTTCAGCGGCCTGTTTACCTACGTCTGGATTACTTCCAGCGCCAAGACCTCGTGTCGTTGCCTTTCCAATGTTGATTTTCGTGGCAGCCTCAGAGTAGTAGAGTGCCTGTGCGTCCGTATTGACGGCGATAAATTCAACTCCACGGAGATTGGACTTGATCATGCGGTTTACGGCGTTTGATCCACCTCCACCAACACCAATAACTTTGATGTTCGCGACGGGTGTGATTTCTGGAATCACCTCCTGCGAACGTTTACTGATGTGCGGATCGTAACCCTTGTTAAAGATGTTACGGAGATTTGCTTTCGACTGTTTCGGTTCTTGTGTTGCCATGGTATTTGGGTCAACGGGATAAGGATCGAATGAGGTAGTCGTTTTTGCGGTTGTGGTGAGGTTTGGGTTGGAGTCTATCATAGAGGAGACATAATGACTACGGCACTAAGTTTCTAAACCACTTCTTGAGGCCACTTGCGGCCTTTTTGAGATTGAGGCTTCGGAATGCCATACCGTATGGACGTGCCTCCATGCGAGTTCCCCAGATGAGGAGACCGATGGCGGTAGCGTAGGCTGGGTCGTCGATTTTATCCACAATTCCGTCGAAGTTTTGTGGAAAACCGATCTGTACTGGGAGGTTCAGTGTTTCTCGTGCGAGGTCGATAACGCCTGGCATCTTCACGCCTGCACCCGTCAGAACCACTCCAGCTGGGAGCATACCGTCCCGGTGGATACGTGCGAGCTCTTCTTTGATGAGTCCAAAAATTTCCTGGTATCGTGCCTGGATAATTTCTGCCATCGCTTTCTTCGAAACCTTCTGAGTGTCGATCTTACTCATGAGGGAAAGATCAATGGCTTCACGCTCATTTACATCTTCTGGCAGACATGAACCGTACTCGATTTTGATCTTTTCTGAAGTGTCGATTGATGTGCGGAGGCCGATCGCGATGTCGTTGGTGACGTTTTCTGCGCCAACTGGAACGACTGCGGTATGGAGGGTAACACCTTCTTCGAAGACGGAGATAGATGTTGAACCGGAGCCAATATCCACGACTACGACGCCAAGCTCTTTCTGTCGCTTGCTGAGGACGGCTTCTGGAGCGGCGAGGCAGTTCGGGATGATGTCATCGATATCAACTCCTGCCTGCAGGACGCACTTCTCAATATTTTTAATATTTGGGATGAGGCCGGAGATAATATGCGCCTCAACTTCGAGACGGATACCGGTCATGCCCACTGGGTACTTGATACCTCGCTGTTCGTCGACCGTGAAGGTCTTCGGAATGATACGGAGAATTCGTCGGTTGCTTGGAATGTTGACGGCCTGAGCTGCCTCAAGAACTCGATCAACATCATCTTCCGTAATTTCATTGTTGGCGTTGCCCACGGCGATGACACCCTTCGAGTCCATAGACTCGATGTGGTTGCCGCCAATACCAAGAAATACATGGTTGATTGGTTCGCCAGCCATTCGCTCGGCATCCTCAAGAGAAGAGGCGATTGAGTTGATCGTTTCTTCCACGTCAATAACTGAGCCTTTTCGGAGGCCTGTTGAGTTGGCAATACCGACGCCGATAACGTTCAGAACGTCTGATTTTTCATCAAGAGTTCCAACAACGGTTCGGATCTTCGAACTGCCAATATCTAAACTAGCGAGAATACGGGATTTAGCCATCTTGCGAGCACTATAGTATATCTCTCTTGTTTTTACAAATTTATTGTACGTTTTTTAGCTTACAAAAGCGGTGGCGAGTATATTTTGTGTTCTCTTATTTCGGCTTTCTTTTGTCGTGTTTGTGCTTGTGTTGCGAAGGTAGGAAAGTATGATGAAATATACTGTTTCAGCTATGGTTTTTTGCGGGATTTTCCGGGGGTCTCCCACGAGGGTTGAATAAATTTTTTATACTTAAAATATGAGTGGCAAAACGCCGTTAGCCTCGGCCTGGCGAGCCTCGACGTACTTCCCGTCAAGCTCAGTAAGCTTGCGTATCAGGGAGCGGAACTCGAAGGCCTCGAATATCTGCATGACGGTATGGATATTGAAGTTGTGGGTTCGGCAGGCCTCTAGGTCGAACTCGATCTCGACGTCTGCATTGAGGGTCACGAGCTGCTTGCTCATTTTTGCACTTTCCCGACCCTCGTCCATTTTTTTCCGGACCGCAGGGGGAAGCTTGTCCAGATGCTCATAGATATTTTCCACAGTTCCAAACTCTTGCAGGAGCTGACGGGCCGTGACTTCACCGATACCGCGAACGCCTGGAATATTATCCGATGTGTCGCCGCGCAACGTCTTGTAATCACAAAACTGCTCCGGGGTAATTCCGAACTCTTCTTTCACCTTTTCTGGCGTGTAGATAATAATTTCTTTGAAACCTTTATGGGGTGTGACCACTGAAGTGCATTCACTGATCAGCTGAAATGTATCTCGATCACCGGTCACAATATACGAGTGAACTTCATCGCAGTTGACCATTTTTTTCACGATCGTGGCGATGACATCGTCTGCTTCGTATCCTTCGACGGCAAACTGTGGAATGTTAAAGGCAGTGACGAGTTTTTTTATCTCGGGAATCTGATCGTAGAGTTCTTGTGGTCCATGCACGCGCGTTGCCTTGTACTCGGTATAGAGATCGTCGCGGAATGTTTTTCCTTTCAGGTCGTAGGTCATGACGATGTACTCCGGGCGCATCTTCAGGAGGAGGTTCAGGATCATCGAGGCGAAGCCATAAATGGCATTGGTTGGCTGGCCGCTGCTCGAAGTGAGCAGGGGGATGGCGTGAAATGCCCGGTGGATAATGGCGTTTCCATCGATGATCAGGAGCTTGTGCTTCGGGGTGGACATATTCAGAGGTTACGTCAAGTGGTGGTGACTGGCCATAAAGCTGTTTTTCTGCTATACTGATTTGAAACTCAAACAAAAAAACAACATCCAGATTATGGCAGCTCCGAAGGATTTCTCCAAACTCTTTGACTCAAAAAAGCTTTACCGGCAACAGTACGCCGCGACATTGTCTCTTCCTTTTGCTCATAATGCCCCCGTGGTCGCGTACTGTGTCCATAGCAAAGATGACGCCGTATTACTCGAACAGATGCGAGAGGGAGCCAAGGCACTTGGGCTTCCTTTTTTAGTATTCGAAGAAGGTTCTCAAAAACCACACATGGAAGATTTGTGGCGAGCGTGTGATGTAGCGTTTTGTTTTTCTGATGAAGATGTGTTGCGTGCGTTTGCGGCGGGAGTAGTACCTCTCGTTCCAAGTGGGCTAATAGGTGCGGAAAATTACGACCCAAATCGAGAGAAGGGAAATAGTTTCATCTATAATGGCATGAGCCAGTGGTCAATGTTCAGCGCCCTCGTTCGGGCAATGGAAACGTTCAAATTTCCATTTGATTGGAAGTGTGTGGTACGGAATGGAAAGCGATAGAAATAGTAAAATATTATCTGAGGCCACCAGGGCTTCCGGAGCGACCGATTGAGGCAACGGTATCGATAATGTCGGGGAAGCTGATGTATTGGATCACATTGATACCAATGACTTTGCCAACGGTCGCGACGATGACGACAGCGAGAATCGTAATAATCAGGCCAATGATCGCGTAACGAATGGTTCCAACTGCGGTGTTGATCTTTTCCTCACTGCCGCCCGAAAGAATAAATGAAATACCTCCGATAAAAATAAAGATCACCGAGAGGAGACCAGCAATAATAATTGCATAGGCAAGACCTCGATTGATTATCTCGAGGATATCGTAATTTTCTGCTGCGTCGATAATAGTTGGTGCACCCGTTCCCATACTGCCAGCATACTATGCTTCTTCCGGTTCGGCAATTTTCAGATTTACACGTTCATTTGCGCGAGAGCCGATCATGCGGAGAAGGATACGGAGAGACTTTGCGGTCTGTCCGCTCTTGCCAATGATCTTACCCATGTCGTTCTTGTGAACGGTAAGGGTGATCAATACGCCCATATCATCAACACTCCGCGTTACAATAACGCCCTCGGGGTTTTCGACGATTTGCTTAACGACGTATTCTACAAAGTCGCGATCGGCACCCTGTGTGTTATCTGACATATGTGAGAGATAATAAGTAAGTGGGGGATGTGGGAGAGGGGACGGGGTTCAGCTGCTTCGCTACGCAGTAGCTGGGGCATTAGCACCCTCCTTTTTTGACTTGAGCTGTTTGTCCCGGGGAGCAATGAACTTATCCATGTTTGCGAACCCGTTCTTCTTGAGAAGACTTGCAACAGAATCTGATGGTCGTGCTCCGTTCTTAATCCACTTCTCGATTTTTTCCTTTTCGAGTTTAACGATCTTAGGCTGCTGTGATGGGTGATAGTACCCGATGATGTCGAGGGCATCACGCTTTGGGCTTGATGTTTTCTCCTGTACAATCAGACGGAAACTTGGTTGTTCTTTTTTACCAATTCTGGAAAATCTAATAACGAGCACGATAGTATGAGTAAATAATTATAAATTTGGGGACTGAGAGGTTTTCTCCCGGTTCTGATGCCAGGAGCAGCTTCATTGTACGAGATAATGCTATAAGGTCAAGCAAATTATGAGGTGGAGGGGTGGTTTAGGGGTGAGGCGAAGCTGGATTAGGTCATCTCATCTTTCTTCATCTCCTCAAGCTCTGTCTTAATTTTCTCAATAACTTTCTGGCCATACTTCGAATTTACCTCAGAGATAATTTTGGATTGTCGGTTAATAACCTCATTCGCCCAAACGGAGTCGGGAACTTGGAGAGTCAACGTGTGATCTTTGAAGTGTTTTGGCTTCAAAACATTTTCTTCGTCCTCAGGGAAAAGCGCTCCTTTGACTTCGTTAAACTTCGTGCAGATCTGTGAGGCCTCAACGACGCCTCCCATCCCATGATGATTGATCGCTTTTTTGAGAAGCTCCTGAAAAGGTGAAAACATACTATGAATGGCTAGTGACTACGAGCTAGTGCTTAAGAAGGAAATTATACACCTCGAGCGTTTCGTGCGCCATTTTTTCCCAGGAGAATTTTTTTATGTGCTCCTTGCCGTTTTCGATAAGTTTTTTGCGAACCTCGTCGTTGACGCAGGCCGTGTGAAGTTTTTCTGCAATGTCGGATGGATCATAGGGATCAAAGAAGAGAGAATTTTCTTCACCGCAAATTTCCGGAAGGCACGATGTTTTCGATACCACGGTTGGCACGCCACACTGCATTGCCTCAAGTGGCGAAAGTCCGAATCCTTCGTAGAGCGACGGGAGGGTGTAGACATGAGCACCCTGATAGAGAGCGATCAATTCTTTCTCCGGGAGCATACCGGTAAAGATAATGTCGTTTGTATAACCGCTTTCTTCTGCGGTTCTTTTGACCTCTGGATAGTGCGGGTCTTCGCGGCCAGTGATCACGAGCTGCACATCTTCCTTATATTTATCTTTCAAAATCTGAAATCCCTTGATGAGGGACACGAGATTTTTGTGACTGCGCCAGACGCCGGTATAGAGAATGTACGGCGGGTCCTGCGTGACTGATTTTGCCGGTTTGAAATGTTCATTCACGCCTTCGTAGATCACGTGAATTTTGTGCGGATCAACTTCGAGACTTTTCTGAAGATCTTTTGCGGTGTTATTCGAGACGGTAATAATTTTCGAGGCGTTACTGACGGATGAGCTGAGCGCGAGTTTGTATGCCATACGATAGAGTGGCGATCGCATTTTATTTCCTGGAAAAAATGAGAGTGTGAGATCGTGGATCGTGACAACTGATTTTCTCTTATAAAAAATTGGCGCGTTGAAGTGCGTGAAGTGCATCAAATCCAGCTTTTCCTTCATGAGCTTGTAGAGAAAAATCGTCTGCTCGGCGACGGAGTAGTGTTTTGAGGAGGCGTTTACCTTGGTGACGTGTTCGTTTGGAGGAATGAACTGCGAGTACTCAGGTTCATTAAAAAAGAGCACATAGTCGTGTTTCGTATCAATTTTTGTCAGATGGTTCACCAATTCATAGACGTATCTTCCGATTCCCGTAAATTTGGAAGAATACATACGACAATCGATGCCGATGCGTGGTCGAGAAGCCATGAATTTGGATGTTACTTTTCTGCGCCCTTTACTACTTTTGCCTTCTGAAGCGTGCGCTTTCGAAGCGTTGGGTTGTATCGCATTCGTGTAAGATCTTTGATCTTATCTTTTTTTGCCGTGAAAGGATCTGACTGTAAGCCAGTTTCGGTGCAGTTCCAGATAGCGACGATTGTTTTTGCTTTTGCCATATAAATGTGTTTAAGAGCCCTAGTACTTTAGGGGATTTTTGGGAAAAATCAAGAGAAAAGCCTCGGTGTAGCCTATAAAAAATCTTGTGCAATAGAAAAGAAGCCACTATGATGTTTGGGCTTTTCGCGGAGTTGTAGCTCAGCTGGTTAGAGCGCCACACTGTCACTGTGGAGGTCGCGGGTTCGAGTCCCGTCAATTCCGCCAGATATAATTAGGAAGTATAAGAGCCTTGAAATGGGCGAGGTTTTGGTATGTTTTACTAAAGCTGGACTTTAGATATTCAGCTTTGGATTTCTCGAGCTGATTGACATTTTTTTTATTTAGTTTATAATAGCTCTCTTCTAGATTTTCAAATAATTACTGTCAATTTATTATGCCTCAATCTCATACTCCGGTCTTATCCTCCTCTTGTCGTCTCGAGGATGCGCCGCCTTTTGGCTTTGGTGAAAGAGGTGAACATGTTCGGCAGCTCCAGGAAGCGCTTGCTCGTCTTGGATTTTTTTCACATACACCTCATAGAACTTTTGGGCCTCGAACTCGAGATGCGGTTGGAAGATTCCAGTTAGCTCATGGCATTGTTCGGAACCAAGATGAAAAAGGATATGGATATTTTGGACCAAAAACAAAAGCAAAACTCCTCAGTATCATCGCTGTTCCCTCAAAAAATCCATTCCTACGACTTGACCTCACGCGATCCGGCATTGTCAGAAAACTTCTCAATTTTGCACTTGGCCTTACCGCCGGTACTGCAGCTGTTAGCGGTTCATATCTTGCGACAAGAGAGGATACTTCTGCAATTTCGTTTCCCCATGAAGGGGAGGAATTTTCTCTTGAAGGCCTTACCTTGAAAGAAAAACTTGCCCAGATCTATCACGGCTCTTCGTATGACAGCTTGACGGCTAGTCGGGTGGATAATGCGCTCAATCATCGGCATATTACTTCTCGGCCTGGGCTTATTAACTTCACTGACTGGCTTACTGACTGGCTCAAATCAGATGAAACAATTGGGGGTGTGCATCTCTTTCGTTCCGATGCGCGAAGTCTCGATGAGGTACGTCGAACAGCTATTGAGCTGATGGCAAAGGGTAAAATTCCACCACTCATTTCCATGGATATCATCGGCGGGTATACGCGTCATCTCGGCATTACCCAAAAAGATGCTATCGAGTATGGAGTTCCCCCTCAGTTCCTTGCACTCACCAAGCATGATAAAAATCTCGTCCTGCCAACTCAAGAATCCCTTGGTACCGTATTCAATGCGCTCAAGCAGAAAAAAGATCACGCGGGGCAGTTACAGTTTAGAAAACTTATGGAAGATTATGGTGCTGCCATTGGAAGAATCTGTAGAGATATCGGCGTCGTTGTGAATTTTGCGCCAGTATTGGATATGGTTAAGGACGTGAATGGCACCCAGTTTATGGAAAAAAATGATGAGACCTATGGAAGTGATCTCCATACCATCATGGTACTGGGGTTCCATTTTATGAAAGGATTTCAAACTACTGATGGCGTTATGATTGCTCCGAAGCACTTTGTTGGCACTGGGAAAATGCCGACCAATCCTCATGATGAAGAGGATCTTGGTGTTTCAGGAATGGGCGGCAAAGATGGAAGCATTTTGCCTTTTCAGGATGCCATTCGTGGAACACTTTTCCATCACCAAATATCACCGGTTTATACCGAGGATCGCAAACTGCGCACGCTCCGAAATGAAGGTAATGCGGGGGCGATTGCATTTACAACGATGCCGCCGGTTGGTGGTATGATGGTCAGTCATGCACAGAGTCTTCTCAACCCCAATACTCCCGGAACTCTGAGCTCTGAAATCATACGGGATAAACTTCGAACTGCGCTTGGATTTACCGGTATTGCCTGGACTGATGATATGCAAATGGGTGGCATTACTTTTCATCGTGACGACGTATCTTCTGAACGATATGCTCATGCTTTGGGTGCCGGTGCCACTATGCCGATGGTCCTTCATTCGACAGGGTCTCTCGATGACATGACAGAACGTGTCCAGCTTGCGATTGATACCAAAGAGGATCTGGATAAGGATGGAAAACCTGATATTACCCTCGAAGATATTCATGCAAAAGTACGACTTGTGCTAGATACCAAGGTTAAACTTGGATTATTGTCGTCAGATTTTAGGTCTGGACGTCTCATATATACCAATACTGCTCGGGCGTATTTGTCGAAGACTGGGGCGTTGAAAAAATAAGGTCATAATTTAGCTTTGAATGATTGGCCTTTCAGCTTTAAAATTGATTCTCGACTATTGACATATTTTTTATTTAGAGTATGCTTTGTATCTTGTCTCGTGATCGCATACTTCTTAAATCAGCTTTATGTATCAGTTTTTTCGAGCACGTTTAGCTTTGATTCTTGTAGCCGTTCTGCTGGTAGGCTCTGGGAGCACGGGGGTTCAGGCCTCGGAAGACGTGACTCACGAAGAAAAGATGGAGCAGGGGGAGGCCACCGACTGGACTCCAACCTCCTATGTTTCTGATCAGGTAGCGTTCTGGATTCCGCGCGCAGGGGATCGATTTGAGGTCGACATCGAATCGAATATTGGTCGACTTATCCATGAAGATGGCGAGGCCGTTGAGTTTGAGGTCGTCACCGGTGTGCGACGAGTTGTCCGATATGCTGGACGGAGGTACCTTGCCATCACGCCTGTGGCCAACTGGGTGGTTCGCGAGACGGTTATTAAAGGCGACCGATGGACGTTTGGAAAAACGGGGCGATTTATTCGAATGTATAAAAATGGTGTGACGTATACTCCGTACGGTATCCACCCGTTTGGCCGTGAAGATGCGATGTTTCGCGTGAGTGGACGTTATGGAAGTATGGGCTGTATTATTTTGCGCGAGGCGATGATGGACGTGATTCAAGAAACGATCCGCGTGAATGGCGGGGAGATGAACGTTCGGACGTTTGGGGAGGTTTCGCAGGAGTAAATTGTAATTTTACTTACACTTCCTGCACAATCCGGAGAGCTCCAGTTGGTGTTTTTCCACTTTGAATTTGTGGGATTTTTCCATTTGTTTGATGAAGGTGTCGAGGTTTTCGCCGGAGACTTCCTGGACTTTTTTGCACTTGCGGCAGATGAAGGAGTGGTGGCAGTCGTCGGCGCCGTCATCTTTTACCTCGCAGCGGATGTAACCTTCCACGCCGTGCACTTTGTGAACGAGGTGGAGTTTTTCCATGACCTGAATGATGCGGTAGATGGTAACGGTATCGAGGTTGATTTTGTACTTCTGGAGCGCGATCTCAGCAATTTTGTAGGGAGAAAGAGAGCGGCTGGTGTTTGCGAGAACTTCGATCACGGCCATGCGTGGACCGGTAATTTTATAGCTGGCGTCGCGGAGCGTTTTTTCGGCAAATTCTGTATAGCTCAACATGGTATTGTGGCTTTTTAAAGGGATAAAATTGAGTAACCACACGGGCATTGTACTGGATTTTTTTGTTTTATGCTATGCTTGAGCGGAATTATTTTTGTTTTTTATTTTTATGGAAACTTTAAATTTTGATGTTGGAATTATTGGAAGCGGACCAGGTGGCACCGAGGCGGCGCGTATTTTAGCGGCTAAGGGGTTGAAGGTGGCGTTGATCGAGCAGGATCTAATAGGAGGCGAGTGTCTCCACTGGGGATGCATTCCTTCGAAGGTGTACCTGCATGCGGCGCATCTGTATCAGACGATACTGAAGTCTGCCGGCGGGTTTGGCGTGATGACTGATGGACTGCGATTTGATTTTGCGAAATTGGTGGAGCGACGTGTGAAAGTGGTTGGAATGCTGCATCGGGGACTTGAGAGTAGCTTGAAGGCGCTGGGGGTAACGATTATTGCGGGGCGGGGTGTGTTGGTTTCTCCGAATGTGATTCGCGTGACGGCGAAAGATGGCACTGAAAGTGAAGTTGCTGTGCAGCACGTTATTCTGGCTACCGGATCGTC
>SXGS01189398.1_pt1 | contig 15199 bp, 16 predicted proteins | sample 3174681 | NCBI WGS metagenome assembly SXGS01 (sample SAMN11356861, study PRJNA531348) | freshwater metagenome | isolation source: freshwater sample F1-80 | place: China: Fuxian Lake, Yuxi | collected 2017-12-25 | reverse complement strand
GATGTGGTGATTTGCGATGTGCGCGGTGACGTGGTGTGCGGTGGTTTTGCTGCGCCCTTGCAACACGCCGACCGCGCCTTGATTGTCACGGCGAATGACTTCGACTCGATCTTTGCCATGAACCGCATCGTGCAGGCGATTGGCGCCAAGGCCAAAAATTACAATGTGCGCTTGGGCGGCGTGATCGCCAACCGCAGTGCTGATACCGACCAAATCGACAAATACAACAACAAGATCGGTCTCAAGTTGGCGGCACATTTCCCCGACCTCGACGTCATCCGGCGCAGCCGCCTTAAAAAATCCACCCTTTTTGAGATGGAGTACTCGCCCGAACTCGAAGCGGTTCAGAAGGAATACATGCGGCTGGCGGCGGCTTTGTGGTTGGGCACTGAGCCCTTGAACGCGGTCCCCATGAAGGACCGGGACATTTTTGATTTGTTGGGATTTGACTGAAAGCGCGCGCATGAGCCAACCGTCCTATCAAGAGCGCCGCGGTCAAATTGAAACCTACTTTGACCGCACTGCGGTGCAGGCCTGGGCGCGCCTCACCTCGGATGCGCCGCTGGGCCGTATCCGGGCCACCGTGCGGGCCGGGCGGGACCAGATGCGGGCCAAACTGCTGTCCTGGTTACCCCATGATTTGAGCGGCAGACGCCTGCTCGACGCGGGCTGCGGAACCGGCGCCCTGGCGGTCGAGGCAGCCCGGCGTGGCGCCGACGTGGTGGCCATCGACCTGTCGCCCAAGCTGATCGAACTCGCACGCGAGCGCCTGGGGCAGGTGCCAGGCGGCGGCCGTGTTGAATTCCGCAGCGGCGACATGCTCGAGCCGGCGCTGGGCCGGTTTGACCATGTGGTGGCGATGGATTCGGTGATTCATTACCGCACCGAAGATGCGGTGGCGGCGCTCTCGCTCCTCGCCCAGCGCACCACTGGCTCCATCCTGTTCACTTTTGCCCCGAGCACGCCCTTGCTTGCCGCCATGATCAGGCTTGGCCGTCTGCTCCCGCGCAGCGACCGCGCGCCCTGGCTCGAGCCCATGGCAGAAAAAACCCTGACTCGTTTGATGCAGCAGGACGCGGTGTTGTCGGCCTGGACAGGCGGGCGCACCGAGCGGATCTCGAGCGGCTTTTACAAGTCGCAGGCCATGGAGTGGAGCAGGCAATGACCATTCGGACTGTCGGGCAGTGGGCGCGTCGCCTGCCCATGAATTACCTGCCGTTTGCAGACGTGGCAAGCGCCGACCTGCCGATGGGCAGGCTGATGCGGCTGTCCCTGTTCAAGTTCACCATGGGTATCACCACCGCCTTGATGATTGGCACGCTCAACCGGGTCATGATTGTCGAGTTGAGCGTGGCCGCCTGGCTGGTGGCCCTGATGCTGGCACTGCCCATGTTGGTGGCGCCCTTCAGAGCGATCACCGGTTACCAATCCGACACCCACCGCTCGGCTTTCGGCTGGCGCCGGGTGCCCTATATGTGGGGCGGCACGTTGATTCAGTTTTTCGGTTTGGCCATCATGCCGTTTGCGCTGCTTGTTTTGTCTGGCCAGGGCCAGGTGCCGGTGCCCGACTGGTTTGGTCAGGCGGCCGCTGCGCTGGCCTTTTTGATGGTCGGCGCCGGACTGCAAACCTCGCAAACAGCGGGCCTGGCACTTGCCACAGACCAGGCCAGCCCCGAGACCAGGCCACGGGTGGTCGCCTTGATGTATGTCATGCTCTTGCTCGGCGCGGTCGGCGGTAGCATGGCCTTTAGCTGGCTGCTGGCTGATTTCAGCCCCAAGCGCCTGGTCCAGGTGGTGCAGGGTACGGCGATGGTGGTCTTGCTGCTCAACTCGGTGGCGCTTTGGAAACAAGAGGCCCGTAACCCAGCCAGGGCGGCGGCCATGAAGACTGAGCAACACCCGCCGTTTCGCCTGGTCTGGCAGCGCTTCATTGCCAACCGGCAGGCCAAGCGATTCTTGTGGGCCACCGGCTTGGGCACCATGGCCTTCAATATGCAGGATGTGGTTCTGGAGCCCTATGGCGGAGAAATCATGCACCTCAGCGTGGGCGCCACCAGCGCCCTGACGGCTTTGTTGGCGGGTGGCGCCATGGCCGGTTTTTTATTGGCTGCGCGCGTGCTCGCACGGGGCGCCGACCCCTTGCGCCTCGCGGCCTACGGCGTGTTGGCTGGCCTGCCGGCTTTTTCTGCGGTGATTTTTGCCGCCCCGCTGCAAGCCGACGACCTGTTTCGCTTAGGTGCGCTGGGCATCGGTTTTGGTGGCGGCCTGTTCGCCGTTGGCACGCTGTATGCCGCCATGCGCATGGAAGACGGCGGCTTTGTGGGGCTTGCGCTGGGCGCCTGGGGCGCTGTGCAATCTGTCGCCGCTGGCCTGGCCATGTTTTTGGGCGGCGCCCTGCGTGACCTGGTCTCGGGCTTGGCTGCCGAGGGCGCACTCGGAGCCGCCTTGGTAGACCCGGCAACCGGCTACAGCTTCGTCTACCATGTTGAGATGTACCTGTTGTTTGTTACCCTGATTGTTATCGGCCCGCTGGTCAAGCGGGTCGCTCTACCTGTTCCCGTCCCAACCGAACGGACCGGCCTGGCCGATCTGAGCGGTTGAATTTTCTCGACCCTGAAGGAGAACCACCATGCAAATCGGCGCCATTACCGGCTATGTAGACCTGGCCCAGATCATCTTGTACATGTTCTGGATATTTTTCGCTGGCATTATTTTTTACCTTGTCCGTGAAGGTCATCGTGAGGGCTACCCCATGGAGACCGATGGCGGCGGCACTGCGCCAGTCACCGGTTGGCCCATTCCCTCGCCCAAAACATATAAGCTGGCCAATGGTCATGAGGTGACCGTGCCAGACCTGAAGCGGGGTGAGCCACCGATCAATTTGCGCCGTACCGGGGCCGGCCCTGACTGGCCCTATGTGCCCACTAACAACGGCATGACCGATGCGGTCGGCCCGGGCGCTTATGCCTTGCGTGCTGACCGGCCTGACATGGATGTGCATGGGCAGCCCACGATCCGGCCGCTGCGGGTGCTCAACGGCTACGATGTGTCAAAACACGACTCTGATCCCCGTGGCATGAATGTAGTGGGTGCCGATGGCAAAGTGGGCGGCAAGGTGGTCGACCTGTGGATCGATACCTGCGAGATGATGTTCCGCTACCTCGAAGTGCAAACCGCAGGCGCCCAATCACGCCGGGTTTTGCTGCCCATGCCGTTTTGCCGGGTAGGTGATAAAACGGTGGCGGTGCAAAGCATTCACGGCGTCCATTTTGCACAGGTGCCAACAACCCGCAGCGCTGACCAAGTGACTCTGCTCGAGGAAGACAAAATATCGGCCTTTTATGGTGCCGGCACCCTGTATGCCGACCCAAGCCGAGCGGAGCCTATTCTGTGACACAAGCCATCTCAGGCCACGAGCACGAGTTCGAGCCTGAATTCGGCCTGCCCGAGGCCCTGCCCAGCGGCGAGCGCATCCTCTGGCAGGGCGCGCCTGACTTTCGGGCCATGGCAGTCCAGGTGTTTCACCTGCGCAAACTGGGCCTGTACTTTTTGCTGCTGTTGCTGCTGCGGGCAAGCTATCTTTACAGCACGGGCTTGGCGCCGCTTGAGCTTTTGCCTGCCATGATTTGGCCGCTGGCCTTGGCCTTGGTCGGTTTTGGTGCGGTCGCCAGCCTGGCCTGGCTGACTGTCAAGACCACCGCCTACACCCTGACTGACCGCCGTGTGGTCATGCGCATAGGCATTGTCTTGACCTTGAGTTTCAACCTGCCGTTGGGTCGCATCGAGACCGCCGACCTGCGACTCGACCGCCAGGGTTGCGGCGATATACCGCTGCGGCTCAGCCAGGGCGACAAAATTGCCTGGTTGCACCTGTGGCCCCATGTGCGCCCCTGGCGCGTGGCTCAACCCGAGCCAACGCTGCGCTGTATCCCGGATGCGCGCAAAGTGGCCGGTTTGCTGGCCAAAGCCTGGGCCGAGCTGACCAACAACCCGCCGCCCAACAGCCTGCCCGTGGCGAGCGCCCAGGGGGGTGATGGCCGACCCCAGTGGCAAGCGAGCCTGACATGATTCCCCAGCCCTCGCCGCCCCCAGTGATCAGGCCAGACACCTTCCCGCGGTGGGTGCTGCTGACGGCCGGCGGCATCCTGGCCTTCTCGCTGATCAGCGTGGCATTGGTGCGCATCACCGGCAACGGCCCGGACCAATTGGCCGCTGCGGTCACCGCAGAGCGCAGCCTGCGCTTTGAAGACCGGGCCGACGGTGGTATTTCCGTGATCGACGGCCAAAGCGCGGAACTCTTAACCACCGTGCACGGTGAGCAGGGGTTTTTGCGCGGCGCAGTGCGCACTTTGGCGCGGGAGCGGCGCAGCCGGCAACTTGGCCCCGAGCAACCGTTTCAATTGATCGCCCGTGCTGACGGCCGGCTAACCCTGTTTGACCCAGCCACCGGTCAGCGGGTTGAGCTGGAGGCCTTTGGGCCGAGCAATGTCGGTGTGTTCAGCCCATTCCTTGCCATGAAACCGGCAAATTAGTTCGGCAGACAAACAGGAAGACATGATGCAAGCCAGCGCACCTACCGAAACCGTTGAAACCGTTGCCCTCAAGGCCAAAGAAAACACGCTGCTGAGCCCACGTTTCTACACCACCGATTTTGATGCCATGAACCGGCTCGATGTCTCGCCCCTGCGTGCGCAATGGGACGCCATGTTGGCCGAGTACGAGGGCGACAACAACCATGACCACTTCCAGCGCACCCCTGAGTTCGCGGTCGAGGTCGCGGAAACCTTCTCCAAAGTGTCCCCTGAGCTCAGGCAGGAGTTCCTTGATTTCCTGATCAGTTCGCTGACCTCTGAATTCTCTGGCTGCATCCTCTACAACGAAATCCACAAAAATGTGGACAACCCGGATATCAAGGCGCTGATGCGCTACATGGCCCGGGACGAGTCGCGCCATGCGAGCTTTATCAACCAGTCTCTGAAAGATTTTGGTCTAGGCATTGATATGGGCGACCTCAAGCGCACCAAGGCTTACACCTATTTCAAGCCAAAATATATTTTTTATGCGACCTACCTGTCGGAAAAAATCGGTTACGCGCGCTACATCACGATTTTTCGTCAGCTCGAGCGCCATCCTGAGAAACGTTTCCACCCAATTTTTCGCTGGTTCGAGCGTTGGTGTAATGACGAGTTCCGGCACGGCGAATCGTTCGCCCTGATCATGCGCGCCCACCCCGAGCTTCTGCGTGGTGCAAACACCTTTTGGATCCGCTTCTTTTTGCTCGCTGTGTATGCCACCATGTATGTCCGTGATCACACCCGGCCTCAGCTCAAGGCGGCCATGGGGCTGGCGCCAACCGCCTACGACTACGAGGTGTTCCGCATCACCAACGAAATCACCCGCCAGGTGTTTCCGATTTCTCTTGACATCGACCACCCCGCGTTTCGCGCTGGTCTGGAGCGCCTGTTTTGCATACAAACCGCGATCAGCGCTGCCAAGGCCCGCGGCGGTGTGGTCGGGCTGCTCAAGCAGGCTGGCCTGGCCGCTCAAGGCCTGCTGACCTTTGTGCGGCTTTACCTGCTGCCAGTCAGGCGCCACGAGCTTCCCACGCAGGTGCGCGTGGCACCGGTGTGGTGAATTGACTGCTGCCGAGTTGCCCGAGCCCACCGAGACCCTGCCATGCTAGACCTGCTCGCTCCCCTGCTGTTTGCGGTGTTCATCTGGTGGTTTTCCACCGGCCTGGTGCTGCTGCTAGACGGCTTGCCGCGCACCACATTTCGCTGGAGTGTGCTGATTTCTTCCGGGTTGGCCATTGGTGCATTCTTTGGGCTGGCGCATACCGCGACCCAAGCCGGTGGCATGGCTGCCTACTGCAGCTTTACCTGCGCGCTGCTGGTCTGGGGCTGGCACGAACTGACCTTTCTCACCGGTTGGATGACCGGCCCGCGCAAGCAGGCGAGTGCGCCAGACTGCTCCCGGAGCGACCGATTTTTTCAGGCCATCGCCGCGATTTTGTGGCACGAGTTGGCGATTGCTGCCTCAGGCCTGCTGATCATCGCCATCACCTGGAATGCGCCAAATCAGGTGGGCACCTGGACCTTTGCAGTTTTGTGGGTGATGCGCACCAGTGCCAAGCTGAACCTGTTTCTGGGCGTGCGCAACCTGAGCGAGGAATTTCTGCCGCCCCACCTGGCCTACATGCAAAGTTTTTTTCGCCGCCGCAACATGAACCCGTTGTTTCCTTTTTCTGTGGCGGCGTCCAGCGCGCTGCTGGCCTGGCTGATGGCGCAGGCCTTACAAACCGGCCTGCCTAGCGCACAGATGACTGGTCTGCTGTTGGTCGCCAGCATTCTGTTTCTGGCCATTGTTGAGCATTTTTTGATGGTCTTGCCGATGCCCTCAACCGCCCTGTGGCGCTGGGCCCTGCGCCAGCGTGCCAGCCCCAACCCATCAACCTGATGGCTCAAAGTTAACCTCGTGCGAACCTCTTTCACCGGCATGGATCCCGCGGCCTTATTGCCCACCAGTTCGGGCAGCGGGGCCGGGCCCAGCCATGTGCCTTTGGCCTTGGTGGTTGGTGCGGGCTTTGGCGGCCCGACCATCATCACCGTGCCTTTTTTGTTTGAAGAGCTCTGGCAGTTGTGTGGGCGCAAGCTCTCGGACGATATCGATCTGCGCCTGATGGACCCCTTTTACCGGGTCCGGTTTGATGACGGAACCCATTTCGATTACAGCGGTGACCCTGAGCGCATGCGCACCGAGGTAGCCCGGGTCAGCCCGGACGATGTGGCGGGCTTCGATAAATTCGTGGCGGAGGCTGATCTTTGCTACCAACTCGGGTTCGAAGCCCTGGGCTGCAAGGCGTTTGACAGTATTTTTGATTTGCTTGTAGCCCTGCCCTCCATGGCTCGCATGCGGGCTTGGCGTACCATGCACGGCTTGGTGGCGAGCTACTTCAAGCATCCTAAATTGCGCATGGCCATGAGCCTGCAAACCCTGCTGATTGGCGGCAATCCGTTCTCGGTGACTGGTGTATATAGCCTGATCAACGCCCTGGAGCGGCGCTACGGGGTTTACTCGGCCATGGGCGGCACCGGCGCCATCGTGCAAGGCATGGTCAATTTGTTGCAAGCACGCGGCGTGCCCCTGCGCTGCAATGCCGAGGTCAAGCGCATCATGGTTGAAGATGGCCGAGCCACCGGCGTGCAACTCGCCACTGGCGAGCAATTAAGCGCCGATATCGTGGTCTGCAACAGCGACACCGCATGGACTTACCGCAACCTGGTGGCACCCGAGCACCGGCGGCACTGGACCGACCAGCGCATAGAGCGTGGCCGCTACTCCATGAGCTTGTTCGTTTGGTACTTTGGCACCGAACGGCAGTACACCGATGTTCCCCATCACACCATGGTGCTGGGCCCGCGCTACGAGGGCTTGCTCACCGATATTTTTCGGCACCACCGCCTGGCCGACGATTTCAGCCTCTACCTGCATCGCCCGAGCGCCACCGACCCCTCGGTGGCACCAAGTGGCTGTGACACTTTTTATGTGCTCTCGCCGGTGCCCCACCTGCAAAGCGGGACCGATTGGGCGCAGCAGGCCGAGCCCTACCGCCAGGCGGTTTGTCGGCGCCTGGAGGAAACCCTGCTGCCAGGTTTGAGCCAGCATGTGATCAGCTCACATGTGATGACGCCGCAAAACTTCCAGGACGATTTGCTGTCTTTCAAGGGAGCGGCCTTTGGGCTGGAGCCTTTGCTCTTGCAAAGTGCCTGGTTTAGGCCTCACAACCGCAGCGAGGATGTGGAAAACCTCTTTATGGTGGGTGCTAGCACCCACCCGGGCGCGGGCGTGCCCGGCGTACTGATGTCGGCCAAGGCACTGCAAACCGTGGTGCCACAACTCCATGGGAGCAAAAATGTTTGAGTCGAATGCCAGCACCGACCACCAGGCCTGCCAGGCCTTGATGCGTGGCGGCTCCAAAACCTTTTTTGCCGCCTCGAGGCTGCTGCCCCCGCGGGTGCGCGGGCCCGCGATTGCCCTGTATGCCTTTTGCCGGGTCGCAGACGATGCCATTGACCTCAGCGAAGACCGCAACGCCGCCCTGGCGGGCTTGCATGACCGCCTGAAATGCATTTATGCCGGCCGGCCCCAGGCCTATGAGAGCGACCGTGCACTGGCGGCGGTGGTCCACAAATTTTCCCTGCCCTTGCCGCTTTTGACCGCCCTGCTGGAGGGTTTTGAATGGGACGCCGAAGGTCGCCGCTACGAAACCATTGAAGACCTGCAGGCCTACGGGGCGCGGGTGGCGGGCAGTGTTGGCGCCATGATGGCGGTCATCATGCGCACCCGCAGCGAGGCAGCGTTGGCGCGGGCCTGTGATCTTGGCGTGGCCATGCAACTCACCAACATTGCGCGCGATGTCGGCGAGGACGCCCGCTTCGGCCGCCTCTACCTGCCCATGCAGTGGATGCGGGAGGCTGGGCTGGAGCCGCAGAGCTGGCTGCAGCAACCGGTGTTTGATGAGCGCCTGGCCCAGGTGGTGCGGCGCCTGCTGGCAGCGGCCGACCAACTCTATGAGCGGGCCGAGCTCGGCATCGCCGCGCTGCCCCGAGATTGCCGGCCCGCCATCCGCGCCGCCGGTTTGGTGTACGCCGAAATCGGCCGTGAACTCGAGCGCGCCGGGCTTGATTCTGTGAACCGCCGCGCCGTGGTGGCGGGTTCGCGAAAATTGTTGCTGGTGTTGCGCGCGGGCAGCGCGGTGTGGTCCTTCGGTGCAGCCAGCCAGACACAACTCCTGCCGCTCGAAGCAAACCGTTTTCTGGTGCGCGCAGCCGTGGAGCCACAGGGTGCTCAAGGCCGCTGCGCACCCCGCCGGACCCTGGCCCAGCGTGCCCAATGGGCTGCAGAATTGTTCGAGCGCCTGTCCCTGCGCGACCGGCAGCGGGCTTTTGCCCAAGTGCGTCGTCACCTTCCTCTCGGGCAATGAGCGAATTCAATGTCTTGATGGCCGTCAAGGTGATCGGCCTGCTGGCGGCCGGCGGGCTGTTTGTGTGGTGGCAGCTGCGCGATGTCGCCAAGGCACGCCGGCAGTCGCTTGCCAAAGCCCTGGCTAAAGCAGCAGAAAAAGCGCCAGATTAAAACTCCTGCCCCTTTGGGTGAGCAGCGATGTGGGTGGGTGTGGGTGTGTGTGGATGGGTAGTGCCCGGCTTGGTTGGGTCGGTTCGCAGTTCAGGCCAAGACGCGCAGGCAGGCCAACAAAAGGGCCTGCAAACTCAGCTGCCAGCATCCTATTTGGCCACCGAGCGGCTCAGTTCTCGCGGTGGGTAGGACGAAGCCTCGACACCGTGCTGCGTCAGACCGGCCACGAACAGTGCCTCGATTTCAGGTGCAGCGCGGCGCAGTTGCCACTCGCCCAAGGGAGTGTGCAGCAGCACGCGCAGCCAGTGCAAAACCCGCACCCAGCCGGGCACCCAAATACGCCGCAGTCGGCACTCGATGCCATCAGCAATCATGCGTGCGGCGGCGGTAGGCTCGACGTCGCGGTTCAGGATGCCTGGCATGGTGGCGCGCAAGCGCACAAAGCCGGGGTGCATATTGCCCTCGGTCACCAGGGGCGTCTTCACCCAGGTGGCATGAATCAGCCCGAGCCGCACGCCATGGCCGGCCAGTTCGATACGCCAGGCATTGCCCATGGCCTCTACCGCAGCCTTTGAGGCCGCATAGGCCGACACGCCTGGCGGATGCGCAAAGGAGGACACCGATGCACTGATGGCGATATAACCGCGGCTACGCATGATCTCGGGCAGCGCGGCGTGAACCGTGTTGAAGACCCCAAACACATTGACCTCGATGCAGCGCTGCCATGCCAGGGGGTGGGTCCATGCGAGCGGCCCGAAAGAGGCGATACCGGCATTGGCCCACACCACATCAATGCGGCCGTGCCGCAGCAGGGTGCGCGCCACCATGGCCTGGCAATCGGCTGGCAGGCTGACATCCGCAAGCACCGTGAGCAGCTTGCCGCCGAGTGCTGCTGCGGTGGCCGACAAGGCCTGCGGGTCGCAGTCGACCAACACCGGTATCGCTCCGCGCCGCTGTAACTCAGCCGCGGTGGACGCCCCGATGCCCGAGCCCGCACCAGTGATCAAAATCACCTGCCCGCGCAGCGCTGGGAGTGCCGTGTCGCGGTGCATTCAGTTGGCCTTGTTGATCATCAGGTAGATGATAGGCAGCGGCACCACGGTGGCGATAGCCCCGGCAATTTGCCAAATGCGCGAGAGCCGCAAATATTCGGCGGTGACGGCCAAGTCGCGCTTGAGCAGCTGGCGCTGGCGCAATTGGATGGGCACCAGCACCAGCAACCAGATCAGCCCCGAGAGGGCGAACAGACCGTAGGACCAGGCGATCCAGCTCTGGGCCGAGGCGCCGCCGTAGTTCTGCGCCATCGACGAGCCGGTTGCCACCAGCAGAATTGCGCCGCTCAGGGTGAACAGCAGGTCGGTGACGAGCACCAGGCGGTTGCTGAAGACGATCACCTCATAGTTGCGGGTGCGCTCTGCCAAAGCAGCCCAGGTGCCACTGACCACCACATTGCCCAGAAACAGGCAGGCCGAGAGCACATGGACGATTTTTACCGTGTCATTGACGACCATAGCGGCTGTTCCTTTAGTTCCAGCGCGGCATGCGCCAGGGCAGCATCAGCCGCACCGGCAGGCTGCTCAGGCGTTGCGCTTGCAGGGTTTCATGTACCGCGGTCACCGCCTCACCAAGCAGGCTGGTTTGCAGCAGGCTGCGGTTGTAAAACGGCGCGTCCTCCAGGGTTTGCAGCAGCCGGGTTGTGGCGCTGTCGTCAGCCCGAACCGAGCGCTGTATTTGCCAGAGGCTGCGCGGCAAGGCTACGGTCACGGCCGGGGGCGCAAATGCCTGGGCCCGGCCATCTGGGCTAAAACGCTGGGCAATCACACTCTGCACACCGTCGGCTTGCCGAATGTCGTAGAGCACGGCTGTGCTGCCGTTTTTCAGGCGCGCGCGCGACCAGTCCCAGGCCTCGAATTGCTGGTCTACGGGCTCATCGCCCTCATTGCTATCAAAGTAGGCTTCGCCCTTCCATGAAGTGCGCGGGTTTTGCAAATCGACCTCAATGCGGGCGCAGGCGGCGATCGGTCCCCAGCGGTGGCGTCCGGCCGTATCCAGCGGCGTCATGAAGGTAGACAAGGCCGAGGGGTAGAGGCGCACACTGCCACGCACCGGGTAGGGCAGGGGTGCGCACAACTCATTGAGTTCAATCTGCAGGTGGTCGCCCTGCCAGCGCAGGCTGCTCGGGCCGATGGCAAAGTGCTGCGGCCCTCGCTCCACACTGGCGCGGCGGCGTTCTGTCATGGCCCAGCGTTTGCCGCCCTTGCCATACAGCGCGACATTTAGCGCGCAGTGGTTGTCTGGGTCGACTGCCGCGCCTTGGCGTGCAAAAGCCCAGGCATAGTAGGGTGAAAAAACGCTGCCTACAAAGGCGATGATGCTCAGGGCCTGTTGGCCGTCATCGCTGATGGCGTCTAGGTACCACCAAAGGTAGCCACCCGGCTTGACCTGCTGGTCGAAGCGAGGTGTGCCGTCACTGTCGCGGCCGCCAGTCGGCCCGACAAGGCGGCCATGGGCACCCCCGGACCCGGGTGCACGCTGCCCCCCGCCAAATACAGGCCCGGCAGGGCGCTGCTCGAGGACGGCCGCTGAAATGGTGTCATCCAGCCGTGACTGGCCCGACCGTACAGGGCCCCGCCAGTACCCGGGAAGAGGCGATTGAAGTCGTTGGGCGTGGTGCGCACCAGGCTTGCGCTCTCCAGCTGCAAATTCAGGCCGCAGTTTTTCATCAGTGTCAGGGCTTGGGCCTCGCATGCATCGATCTCCGTTGGTGTGAAACGTCTGATGTCGCCATCAGGGGGGGCATTGACCAGGCACAGCAGGCGCTCGGCGCAGCCGGGGTTGTCGCTGTCGTCGCTTCTGTCCTGGGCGCAGACATACACCGTGCCGCGCGCGGGGAGTTGTCGGCGCTTGAAGATGTCATCGAATTCACGCGCATAGTCAGAATCAAAGAATACATTGTGTCTGGCCAGTGCAAAGCCCTCGGTGCGTGCCCGGATCGACCAGGTGAGCGCCGACAAGGAGCGCTGCGCGTGTGCAATGGCCGGCACGGCAGCCCGCGCCTCGGCGCCGAGCAGGCCCTGGGCCAGGGCCTCGCAATCGCCATTGAAGACCACCGCCTCTGCGACCAGCGACTCGCCGCTGTCAAGCAGCACGCCACAGGCCCGTCCGTCGCGCACCACAATACGGCTGCAATGTGTGCCATAGCGAATGCTGGCACCCTGGGCCTGCGCCTGCTCGGCCAGAACCTTGGCCAGGGCATGCATGCCCCCGCCAACAGACCATACGCCGGCCTGTTCAACATGCGCAATCAGCATCAGGGTGGCGGGCGCTGACCAGGGCGAGGCGCCGCAATAGGTGGCATAGCGGCCAAACAGCTGGCGCAGGCGAGGATCCTGAAAATAGCGCCCGAGCAGGTGCCAAAAGCTGGTGAGGGGGCCGATGCTGGTCAAGGCTGCCAGGCCGGCAAGTTTCAAATCGCCCGCCATGCCCCGCAGGCTGGGCTTTGCTGCCCGGATGTAGGACGGCTCCAGGTGCTGATAGATCTCGCGTGCCTTGGCACAAAACTCCAAAAAAGCCCGGGCCTGGGCGCTCGAGCTGAACCGGGCAATCGCATCTGCGGACTGCGCTACATCGGCATACAGGTCGAGCCGGCTGTCATCATCCCGCCAGGCGTGCCGGGCCAGTATGTTCAGAGGTTGCAGCGCAAGCAGATCATCCAGGCAGCAGCCCACCTGCTCAAAAATTTGATCAAACACCCAGCGCATGGTGAAAACGGTTGGCCCGGAGTCCACTGCCACGCCGCCCACCATGATTTGCCGCACTTTGCCGCCAGGTGCCGCAGCGCCGTCTACCAGCGTAACCGCAAAACCCTGGTGCGACAGCAGTAGGGCGCTGACCAAGCCGCCGATGCCCGCGCCCACCACCACCACCCGGGGCGCGCTCAGCGCTGTGGTCTCAGGCATGGGCTATGAACCAAAGGTGCGGCCACGCCAAACACCCCGCAGGGCCAGTGGCGAAAATCGGGCGAACATGGATTCAGAAAAAAACCCGCCACCGTAAGCTGCCTGAATGGCTGCCAGATGCGCGCCTGAGCGTGCGTAGTTGTCCATGGCCGCCACGTCTGACCAGACGGTGAGAGTAGCTTGGCGCAAAAAAGGCGCCTCACCGACACCAGTGGCCATCAGGCAGCCCTGAGACTGGGCCAAGGCGAGCTCGCTGGCCGGTTGCATGCGCCAGAACTGCCTGGCCCGGCTGGGCCGGATCGAGGCGCGGGTCAGCGACATGATGGGCCCTGCATGCGGCGCCTCTGCAGTCACCTCGATGTTGGCGCCAGACCAACTACCCCGGCAGCTGTAAGCGCGCAATTTGGCGCTGAAGAATTCGCCGCTGCGCCGGGCATAGCCCTGGACCAGGGGCGAAGCCAAAAAGTTATCGGCCTCGTGCTCTTGGTCGAACAGACAAAACCGGGCCTGCCGCGAGCCGCTGGGTTGCAAGCCAAAGCCTCCCTGGTGGCCGCTGCCCAAGACCTTGGCGAATACCAAGCCGGGCGGATCCGCAAGGGCCTTGGGGCCGCGCACAAAACAACTGTAGCCCCAGAGCCGGTGGCGCGGCAGTACCTCGAACAACAGCACCACAGCAACCCTGCCGCTGAGTGTGCCTGCGCTGGGCTTGAGGTGAGCTGGCCGCACTGTTGCGGCAGGGGGCGTCGCCTCGGCGGTCATGGGATTGTGCTCAAGCTCTGGCTTGAAGCTGGTAAGGCCGCGGGCATGCAACACCGGCCGAGACTACCCTGGGCTTGGCAATAGCCGCCAAGCACAAGGTCTGGCCGCTTGCAGCCGTTTAAGGCGATGTGCTCACCACCGACACTTTGGTGAGCTCGGGGTAGTCTTTGGCCATCTTGGCGCCGTACAGGGGCTTGTTGGCACCTTGGTGGCAGGTGGCGCAATTCACCTTGGCCACGTCGCCAGCCTTGCCCAGCCGGTTGGGCGGGAAGGTGGACGTGAGCGGCTCCATGTACGCGTTGTTCAAATCACGGGCCAACCTGATGCCATGGTAGGCGGTGGCGCGCTGGGGCGGCGCCTGCTCCCAAGACTGGAAGGCCCGGGTGTTGTGGCAATAGGTGCAGTTCACGCCCAGTGACTCTGACATATGCACCATCAAACCATAGGTGAACTCGGCCTGCTTGGTGGATTGCCGGTTGGCCGCAGCGCCGGTTTTGACCAGGGCATCATTACCGTTCACCCGGATTGGCTTGTCTTGTGTGAGGTAAGGCGTGAAGGGATCGTAGGGCAGCGAGCTGTAGCCGACCGACTTGGATGCCCGGTTTTGCCCGGCATCATCGCCCAGTGAACCACCGCTGTGGCGGCTCGCGGTGGGCGCGACCCAGATTTCTTTGGGCACCGGGTTACCCCGGTGGCAGGTGTAGCAGGTCACGCCAGTTTCGCCGACATGGGGTTTCCAATCGGCATTGACATGCTGTGTCATTTGGATCATGCGCCGGGCTACGACCTTGGTGTACAGCGAGTCGTCGGCAAAATTAGCGACGTTATGGCAATAGGCGCAACCTTCTTTGGGCGCAACCCATTGGGTGATGGACACCATGTGCCGGGTGAATTCGCCCACGCTCAGGTCGCCCAGCACTTTGACGTTTTGGTATACCTCTTTGGCGCGCGGCCCATCGGCTGAGGCCGGCTCTGCAGCAGCTGGTGCTCGGTGCAGCGCAGCCTGGCTGGCCAAAATCCGGGGGTTGTAGTTTTGCTCCATGCCGGTGCCACGGTAGCCGTGCTGCACAGAGACAATCGGTGGACGCTCTCCGCAGCCGTACAAGACGGCGGCAGATAGCGCGAGTAGCAGGAGGCGTGAAATGCGAGCCCATGCGTTCATGGCTTGACTCCCAGAAGAGCGGGGTCCACGACCACCGGGAAAACCGCCGGATAGGACGGCACAACGTGGTGCTTGACAGACCACAAATACCAGTTATCGACCACCGTGCCGGTCAGCAGGATGCCAATGCCGCCCACCAGCGGACACAACACCGCGAACCACCAGGCCCAGCGGTGGACCGATT
>SXGS01633081.1_pt1 | contig 15205 bp, 28 predicted proteins | sample 3174681 | NCBI WGS metagenome assembly SXGS01 (sample SAMN11356861, study PRJNA531348) | freshwater metagenome | isolation source: freshwater sample F1-80 | place: China: Fuxian Lake, Yuxi | collected 2017-12-25 | reverse complement strand
GTGATCCTTGATGAGGATCTCACGCGCACGATCGAGCGCGCGGAACACCGCGGGTTCGCGGTGAACATCGAAGTCCGCGATGGTAAGACCTCCATCCTGAGAGGAGTGACCGATGCCTCGACGCCGGACAACGACACCCCATTCTGAGCGGCGGCGCGTCGGCCGCGGCGAAGCCGGGGCGATGGCGCTCCGGCTCGCCCTCCCACGCGACACACACTCGCGACCGTTCAGCGTCGAGGAGGCGCACTCAGCTGCGATCCTTCTCGCAAGCGAGTGGCGCGTCGAGGATGTCCCAATGCGCGTACTCCTCGTTGGCGTGATCCTCGACCTGCGGCCGGGGGATCTCACCCCTCGCCGGCGGGAACTCGCGAGGTTCCTGCGCGCGTCCACCGCGCAGATCAACGATGACGAAATCCTCTGGGAGATGTTGCACGAGGATCAGCGGTGCGACTTCGTGCGACGCGCGGTGCGGATCATTCTCTCGATGCGAGGTGCAGCATGACGCGCACGTGGAATGACGCACGACTGCACATTCGGGGGCTGTTCCCAAAGTTTGCACCGAATGAAACCGAGCGTTCGCTCATCACGACGACGCTCGCGCGACTTCCACCGGAGCGGGTGATCGCCGCCGCAAACGCCTACCGATGCGAAGAAGTGGGAGTTGTGTTTAGGCTTGCATCGTTTCTCGCGGTGTACCGGCGGATATCCGCGTCTCGACCAACCGAGTCGAGTGCGAAGATCTTGCGCACGGAACTCGCGCTCCGTGAGATCCACGAGGAACGATTGCTCGTGGCGGCGCAACTCATGGAGCGCGAGGCCAGCGTGATTGACGACGCGCTCGCTGCGCTCGTGAAGCGCGGGTGGCTCAAAGCGTTGCCGACAAAGAAAAATATCGACGACTGGAGCGATCGTGTTGTGTTTCTCGTCGATGCCCAAATCCGACGGGCGGCGAATGACTAACATGACAGACGACTCCCGCGACCAAGTCGAGTCGCGTCCGCATGACGCGGACTGTGTCGCGAGCAATGACGCTCCGACTCGACAGCAGGGTTCCCGCGGACGAGAAACACCTCCTCGCCGCGGGAACCTCGTCGTGCTCGTCCGACAGGGAGGGGGCGTCACACTCACGGACCGACACGGCGAAACGATCGGCGAGATCAAAGTGCACCGTATCGGGACTCCGCGACGCGGATATCCGATGCGCATGATCCTCAGTCTCCCGCGAACAATTCGCATTACGCGAAACGAAGGAACCAATGAAACTGAAAACCAAAAAGCACACAACCAGTAACTCGGACATCATCTCACTCTTATCTTGGACTCCGTACCTCACACGGACGGAGTGTTTACTCGCGGTTGATACCGTGCGGCGCGACCGACTCCACGACACGCAAGCGGTGATCGCGGATCGGCTCGACATCGCGAGGCCTCATGTATCGACGGCGCTCTCTCACCTCGTCGAGCTGGGACTCCTCACGCGCACGAAGGAACCGGAGCAAGTCGGCGTGATCTACCGCGTAACCGAGGGACTCGCTCAAGCGCCGGTCAACGCGGACGAGATCGCGAAAGGAATCGTCGCATGAGCATCTATCACCGAGACGCGGTTCCACCGCTCTTCGCGTCGACGCGGCTTCCTAATGCGACGCTGGCGCTCGCGAGTCCGCCGCGAACAACGCCGGCGCAGGCGACCCGATGGGACACGCAAGACGCCGCGTACCTCGCGGTTCCGCCGGGGGTCGCGCAGCCGATCATGGAGATGCTGCGAGAGCGGCCGTCGACCTGCGACGAGTGCGAGGATCACCTCAAACTCACGCACCAAACCTGTAGCGCCGCGATCAACAAACTCATGAAACTCGGATTCATCGTCGCGGGTGGTTCGCGCAAGACACGGTCAGGTCGACTTGCGAGAATCTGGGAGGTCAAATGACCGACAAGCACTTCGCGAACGGGGAAGACACACCACACCGAGAGGCGTACGGAACGGTCGTCGTCACGAAGGATGTGGTGATCCTCACGAGCAGGGTTCGACTCGTGTTGCCGATCGCGACACCACTGGGGAAGATGCTTGAGGTGGCCGCTATCGCGAGCGACGATGCTCGGTCTGCGCTCTATGCGTCGATCGACGACTATATCTGTAGTGAGAGTGGGTACAAATGACCGGCGAAAAAAAAATATTGTGTGTTGGCGGGCATCTGGATGGGGATTATGTTTGCGAGTCCGACCACCATGTGATGGTTTGTCATGTGGGAGCAAACGACATCTCCATGTTCCACCCTGACGCGCCGCAGTCGGCCGCGCCGCTGAGATTGGTGCGGTACGAAAAGAGGAGCGTCATTAAGTATTACACGAAAAAAAACACAACGCGGCGGATTATTGGTGACGAAGTGTACTTGACGGACTGGGAAGTGAAATACTCAGAGTCTGCGGTGATATATGTTGCAGAGACATACTTGGGGGCGACCCCAACCACCGGCATTGACTTCGACGAGCCGCGGCTCGTTTCGAGAACGAGAACGGTTGTGAGGCACAAGTGGGGGCAGATATGAAGGGTCTCACCGCGCGCACCGAACGGTGCCTCGCGCTAGCAGCGCGGCGGCTCCGACTCGTTGAGTGGCGTCTCTGCCGCCAGTCGAGTGGCGCTCGGCTGCCGGAGCACTTCGCGCATAGTTTTTTTTTCGCGATGCGCGCCGAGCATCGAACAATCTACACACATGGGAGAGTGTTGATCTCCTCACGCTCGCGCTGGATCTCGCACAGTCAAAGGTCGAGCGCGTTGCAATTCAAGCCGCGCGCGCGCAGGTCATCACAACACTAACGAAGGAGAACGCATGACACACGAGGCGCGAGCTGAAGTCCGAATCGTCTGTGAAGAGGAGCGCAAAGTCTCCCGCACGACGCTTATCGTTGAGTCGTGGTCGGAGGATCCACTCGTAACGATCACGATCCAACGGCACAACCTCAAGACGGACAAGCGCCAAGGTGACGCGGTTGATGTTGATCCCGCGCAACTGATAGCGGCAATTCGCGCGGTCGTCGACGCGATGCCAAATAGGGATGGAGAATGACACACGATGAATGAAACAACCACTCGCACACAGCGCGTGTACGTGGTCAGCGCACGCGACTTCTCGTTCGGCCATATCGCGCCCCTGCGCCTCGCCACCGCTGATACTCTTGTCGCGATGATCGAGCGTTGCGCCAACGACATCCGTGAGAAAGATGGGTCGGTAGGCTCAGGGTTCAGCGACATGACGGTGACAGTAATTGTCGCGGATCTAGAAGTCGCAGCGGGGCAAGAATGACCAACCCGAACCCACGCACAGCGAGAGTGCTTTGGAACCTCAAGACCAACAAGGTTGCGCGCGCGTCGGTCGAGGTTGACCCAGTACAACTCGTCGCAGTGCTGAACGCCGCGGCGGTACTCGTGCTGAACCGAGGAGCGAATGGTGAAGAAACCTAAACCGCCGGTCGTGTGCTATATCGTCGTGTGCACGAGATGCGGCGATGTGTTCGAGACTGCGGCCGAGGACAAGACGCGTTGCGACGTGTGCCGACTGCCTGCGCCACACAACGCGCCGAAACAATCGAACGACGACACGGACGCGAACGGTCTCGCTGAGTGGGAGTAGTCAAGAGATCAGCGAGTCAAGGATCGTTTCGCCGCCAGCGTAGTCTTGTGGGAGGTGCAAGCCTCGCTCGTACATCCCAAACGCGATGTCGAAAAACTTCACGAAGTCCCCCTCGAAGCCATTGTCGACTTTGATGCGGAGTTGGTCGTCGATCACCCAATCGGTAGCGCCAGCAAAGACCAGAACCCCGACGCCGCCACGCGCAATGTTCACCATCTCGACCAAGCACAGTTCGTCGATGTACATCGTCGTCGCTGCGGCAAGCGCGGTTGACTGCTCAATCGAGCAGTACACCGTCGACGGTAAAACATTGGGAGCGCGGAAGACAATCGTCTTGTGCGTGTAGGTTGTGCCGACCGCAGAGGTCGTGTCGATCGTTGTGCCAGTGATCGCGGTTCCGCCAGTGTCCTCAAGCTTGATGCGCACATTTCCCGCCCCCGCCCCGCTTGAGTGGCGGATCCACAACGCGAGACAATACAACCGACCAGCTTGGATCGCCGCCGGAGTCCCCGCAGTGTTGCCGAGTTGCTGTCGCACCTTCGCGGCTGTCGCGCCGTCGCCGATCATGCGGAACGCGCTCGCGCCTCGCAAGAAAATCGTTGCCTCGGAGCCGAAGTGAGTGCCTGGTGTTCCGGTCACGGTCGTAAAGTAGTCCGCGACATTCGCCGTCGTGAACGACTCGAAGTCAGAGTTGCGCAATATGTTTTGCCCAACACCGCCAGCGTCGATCGACGCGCTCACACACGAGATGGATTGCCGTACGCCACTCCCCGCGGGGAAGCGCCGGTCGAGATTGTCGTACGCGCCCCAACCGCGAATCTCGAAAGTCTCCGCGCCGCTAAGGATTGCCTTGCCTTGCGCGTCCTGAATACAACGCACTTCGAGCCGCTCGTTGCGCGCGCAACTCATGTATGAGACATTCGGCGTCGGAAGATTCGGCGGCTCTGAACTCACCACGAGTTTGCCAGTGCCGGTGTTGCCAGCGCCGGCACTCACGGAGCCGATTGAAATCACTGTGCCGTCGACTGTCGCGGCCTGTGCGTCCATGTCGCGAATGAGGTACGGCAGCGCACTCGTGAGGTCGCGCGTCGGAAGAATGCCTGTCGACGATGTAAGAGAGTCGTCGTAGCACATCTCGACGAGTGTGTCGGTCGCTACTGACCGTAGATCGTTGAGAACCCCCCCTGCTTGAGCGATTCGCGCCTCTTGCGCCGCGACGAGCGAGGCAATCATCCACGAGTCCGCTGCGGCGTACGCGCCTTGGACGTCGGCGATCTCGGTCTCAATGTCGCTCATGTGGGCGCGGACATCGGTCATCATGCCGAAGATCTTGCCGAGCCGAGTGAATACGCCGCCTGTACCTGTGAGTGTGAGTGCCATGTGTGGAGTGTCTCTAGGTTGGGATATCGACTATCGGTAGAGCGGCATTCAAGGCCGCGCGACGCTTGCCGCACCCGCAATCGAGCGGGAGCGCGCGCGCGAGCGCGGCGATACCAGTTACGGTAGCGACGGTAGCGACAACATCCCCTGCGCCGCGAAGCCGCCCGGAGTAGTGGGGGCAAACATCACAGTCTGAGCGGGTCACTGTTCTGCGTATGTGTGGGTGCACGCAACGGCCGCTTGAGAGAAGTGGCAGAAACACACATCCACTACTCGATTGCGATTGGGGTTGTGGTGAAGTGCCCATTGGACGTCGTCGAGTAACAGTATCCACCCTGCCCGTCGCCGGCGGAACCGATGTTGATGCTCTCGGAAACTCCGCGCAATTGACACAATTCGACCGCGCCAATGCGTACCGTCATGAAACCCGGAGACGCGACGCAATCGGGGAACGATGCGCTCAGCCGTAGGTCAGCTGTGTGGTTGGTTATGATGTTGCAGTCGGCCGGGGTAGATGGGGACTGGCACGCACTCCCGCTATACACGGTGTGCTGAACCATCGTGACCGGCAGTGATCCCCCAACCACTGGCGGGTTCATCCCTATCGCAACAGGAACAATACAGACCGGAACCACGCAGGAAATAGTAGTGGTGTCCACGATGAGGCCATTGTCCCCACCGAATGGAGGGCAAGAGGTCTGATCAAACCATTGCTCCTTTCGCGCAAGGGTGAAGTCTAATTCGCCGCATATGGAACAGTCCGCGGCTCGCGTCAGTGTCCCGGACACCGTGCAGCGGAGTTCGGTTGAGTGTACGCCCACCCCGGTGCAAAACACATTGTATTTCGGCGGCTCAGTACACACCCCGCGTTGAAAAAATGTAGTGTGCAGCGCACCGGAAACTTGCACGGCGGATGGGAAAAAGCCAAGGCAGTCCACCCACGCCTGTTCAATGCCGGGACACCCTGATGGGGTTTCGTCCTCTGGACAACAACACCCCGCGGCGAGGATTGTGCTGCTCACACCGCGACCTCGTACCCGTAGATTATGAGTGAGATTGCGTCAGCCGTTCCTTGCAGCGCGTAGATCGCGTCGCCTTGATCGAGGTATCGGGGATTGTCATCGACGGCGGTCACTGCTCGTGAGATTGAGAGGTCGTAGTAGAGTGCGTTGTTCGCGGCTGCGGTTTCACCCGTAGATACATGGTGTATACGGATCGTCGCAACGCCGCCAGAGGTGTTGCAAAACTCGATCAGCGTCAACACTGCGCGCTTGCCAGCGGGACAGATATACACGGGGGCGGCCGTATTGATCTTCGGAAGCACTGCGCACAGGCGGCGCGGGGTATTTTCTTGTTTCGTGATGGCGTTGTAGGTCGTCGTCATGGGGCGCACTCCACGGTGTAGTCGTTGCGAGCGTGGAACCACGGGAAGCCGTCGACATCAAACGCCATATGCACCACCTCGCCAGTTGAGATCACGCGCCGACCGACGATTGCGCCGTTTGACACGCTTGGAATTGGCGCGAACTCAGCACCGTTGAGCGCGTAGCCGTGATCTTCACTGCCTTCGGGCACTGGAGAAACATGACCAACCATCTGTCCGGGAAAGTCTTCTGCCGGCGAGAAGGTCGCGTTGCCGCGAATCTCTTTCCACGCATAGCGATAGCGCGTCGGGGATGTTCCCGCTATCGCTTGATTCCCCGCAATTCTCGCAGGGAACGCTTCAGCTTGCGGTTCGCGATCGACAACAAACCAATATCCACGACCGTCGTCTGCTCGTATCCACTGGAGTTGGCAGAGACCACCGAGGTTTGCGAGATGAGGAGGACTGCCGCGCCTGATCGAAAAGCACGGTTGATAGTCCGGGTTGGCTCCACCTTCGGGTAGGAGTCGCGTTCCGGTTTCAATCCCGTTTGTTTTTCGCTTCCACTCTGGCGCTCTTGGTTCAGTGCCATATCCGACGCGCGAGAGTTCTAGCTCATAGAAGCGCATCGCACCAGGGGTTCCCTGCGCGTCGGTTTCGTTACCCTCAATGTGCGCCCAAATCATCGGTCGCGCGACGCTCCCACCCTGTGGGGTTCTTTGTTTCGCGAGAAAATCGCGTGCGCGCTCCGCTACCTCACAGATCTCATTCACATTCGCGAACGAGAGTCGACCGATGTTGCCAGAGGTGAATCGTGGAAGGGTCATGCCGCAAGGATCGAATACGCGAGGCGCACGGACGCGGTGTTCGCGCGCGCGTAGGGAGCGTTGGATTGGTTCATGCGCACGATAGCGACCTCCCCCGCGAGCAACTTCGTGAAGGCGTAGAAAGTTCCAAGCACTTGCACACCGATCTCGATGTAGTTCGTCGCGTCGAGGTTGCGGAAGAACGCATACCCCATCGTGCCGGTGGTTACGCCGTCCAAGCTGATCGCGGTTCCCGCGGCAGTCGTCGAGTATTCAACCGCCCCGCTCGCGTAGGTTGTGCCACTCATGTCGACGGCGATCGTCCCTACATTGTGGTCGACAAGGAGAAACCCATTGCGCGCGTACAGTCGAGTAGATACAGAAATTTCGTCGGCCATGACTAACTCCAGTTTGGCGAGATCACAGAGAAGTTTGAGTACGACGGGAACGGCTGGCGATGGAAGATAGTCTCTGCCTGCGAGTACCCGAGGTTAAATGTCTTCAGCCTGATGTCCCCGTTTGTGTCGCGTATCGGAACCTGAATCAAGTGGAAGAACCCGTCGTACTGCATCGAGTGGGACAACTGCCAGAGCGAGACCCCAATACGGCGCAGGCTCGCGCCGCGATAGACCACCGTTCCGCGCGGAGCGCCTTGAAATACCGCACTATTTCGCTTGCCTATCGCAGCGAATACCTTCGGCTGGATGAGGTTGATGTAGGTGGAGTAGTCGATCGTTTCGGTCACGCTGAAATCGGTTTTGAACCGCAAGAGAGAGAGCGGGGAACCGCAAATATCTACTCGATTCCCGCCGATGTCCGCCTCCACGGTTGGCAACCCGTCCGTCGGTAGCGTTGCAAAATCTCTATATGAGTCATCAAACTGCGCGGAGTAGTCGACAGACACTTCGACATACCCAATCTCGAGTGGCTGTTTTTCCTCAGTCTCGGACTGCGACGACGAGTAGTTCCATGTGAGTTCCCACTGGTCTGTCCCCTCGCGCTTCGTAATCGCGTATGAGGTTGCCTTCGCGACGAGCGACTCAGGGAAGAAGTCTCCTATCGCGGGTAGAGTAGACCCGAAGTTATCGATGATCGTGATCGGTGCGGTGATCGCGGTCGTGTCGTCGTAGCACACGAACGAGCGCGATGCGGTTGTTTGCCCGTTACTTACCGAGTAGTCGCGCGACGCCAGAGTTTCGATTGCGATAAACGCCACTAGAACACCCCTCCAGCTGTAGCACCCACTGGTTCCTTCGCGAGTTTTTCGACGGCCTTCGCGATGCGTAGTTGGATTGTCTTCTGCATATCCGGCGGGAATGCGTCGTACTTGAATCCGCCGAGTGCGGTGTCCGCCTGGCCTACGGCAAAGGATGCGAAGTCCTCTTCGGCTTGTTTCGCTGCATCCATCGCTGCCTCGGCTCTGCGCTTCCCATCCTCTGCGGCGGCGGCGTTGATGCGCGCAATGTCGTCGTCGTATTCTTGCTGGGCAATCTCTGATTCGAGAGCCGCGTTTTCCAACAGGCGCGCCTCTTCCTCTTTGCCGATTTCACCGACGGCTTTTTTCTCGCGTATCGCGCGCTCTTTTTCATGCCGCTCCTCGAACGCGGCAGTGAGACGGATCGCAGCAGCCCCTTTTTCATCCCCGGCAGCGAGTGCGCGCTTTGTCGCGAGTTCGTTTGTGAGTGCTTTTTTCGCCTGTGCCTGTGCCTCGGTCTCCGCAGCCATCTTCTCTTCGTAGGCCTTTTGATCTAGGTCGTTTTTTTCAGTGATGTTCCGCGCATCAAGCTCAAACTCCTTCTTCGCCAATTGCATACGGAGTTTTGAGTTCGCAATTGTCCGGTCGCGCTCCTTCTCCGTTATTTCTCCGAGCCGCGCCTCGCTCGCGGCAATCTCTTGAATGGCCTCCTCTTGCTTGAGTGCCGCAGCGAGTTTGACGCGCGCAGAGGCATACCCGTCTCGCGATGACTGGGCATCAACCGCCGCCATTTGTGCGCGGATGGCGGCCTCTTCTTTCGCGTCTGACTGTTTCGACTTGCGCTCTTTGTCCATCGCCGCAATGTTTTTTGCCAATCGCTCCGCCTCTTTTTTTGCATCGCCAAGGCCAAACGCCTTTCCGAGGGTGGCCTCGAACAGCGAACCAGCGGCGGCAAACAACGGATGGATACTCATCAATAGATTTTGAATTGCCTTCGCTATCGAGACGTCCCCGTCGATGACGGCGGCTGCGCTGCTTGTCATTCCAGCAGCGAGATTCGCACCCATCGCCTTCCCCATGTTGCCGGAGATGTTCCCAAAGCTACGCTTGAATCCGTTGGAGAACGCGCTTCCGCCGGCGGTTCCAGCGGCGGTTGCCATTGTCGGAACTTGCTTCAGCGCCGCGTCGAGTGCGGAACTGTCCGCGTGAATCCCGACAAAGAGATCGCCCGCACTTGAGGCCATTATCGCTTCCTCATTTCAGCTTCGACATACGACCGCGTGTCGGTGACCTCTTCAGCTTCTGCGCGACGCGCGCCATACGCACACAAGAGCAGCGCGTCAAACTCTGACACGCGCAACGAGAGTGGATCATGGATGTGCATATCACGCATGAGGAGTGCCGCCTCTTTCAGCCGATCGCGCTGCGGCTCGCTTCCGATCGGCTCACGAGTTTTGACTCGCGCTCTCCGCTGGCTGTCGGTATATCGACAAGGACATAGCCGAGCAGTTGATACGCGAGGCTTGAGAGTTCTGGCGGGGTGAGATGAAGCGCAACGCTCTCTGCCTCTTCCGCGCTGCCCGTGCTTGCGGCCACGATGTCGAGAGCGCCTTCAGTCTTGAAGGCGTGCCGAAGTAGTTCGCTCGAGAGGCTCGCGTCTGAGCGCGCGCTCGCGGCGATCTCGCGCAACTCGTTGCCCGTGATGCCGAGGAGTTTTGCGTCGTCGACCGCTTCGCGCGCGCGGCGCTCGCCCGCGAGTTTTTGAATGTTCACACACTCGCGCACGCTCAACTGCCGGAAGATCCGGCTCACTCCGTTGACCGTGTACGCCACATCACCGATTGCCGTCATTGCGGAGCCTCGCTTTCTCGATCAGTGACCGGAGTTCCGCATCTTCCGACGCGATCACTGGGGAGATGTCGGAAAACCGACGCGCCTCGATGTCTCGCACCTCGGACGGATTCCGCTTCGTCGAGTGGATCGCGCGCTCAACCGCGTGTTCCCAACTCACCTTCGCGGGGGAAACCCGCCGCTTGATGAATGTCCCGTCGTGAAACCAAAGCGACACAATCCAGTCGTGTGCGCTCGGTGCGATGACATCAGAAACGGACGAGAGCAAGCTCAAGTGGTTGCCCACACGATCGTTCCGCCGTTCGTGTCGTTCATCTCGAAGTTCATCGTGATCGTCGACTCGCCAGTCTTGTCGACATTGAACGCCCACGAGTTGAAGACTGCACCAAACTGCACCATTGCTTGGCCTGTCGCGTATGTGGTTGCGGTGCTTGTACCGAGCACATGGAGCGAGATCGTCCCCCCGGCCTGCGCCGCGGGGTCGCCAGTCCCGCCAGTCAAACCAAATGGGTCACCGGCGACGCTCACGAACGGAGTGCCGCCGAGCGAGCCAGTGATATCGAGAATGCCGAGCCGCCGTGCGCGTCCAGTGTTGCCGAAGCCAGTGACATCACTCGACACGCGGGAGATTGTCGCCGCCCATGTCTTGATGTTCATGTTGTAACCACTCGGGAGAGTGGCGTGCCCGTCATTGCCAACTACAGTTGCCATTGTGTTTCCTTGTCAAGAAGTTGCAAAACCAAGTACCTCGTACTCATCTGCTATCGACCACCCGTCGATGCTGAACTCTGCGACCCCCCGCTCCTTGCAAATGATGGTCGCACGGTCGTATCCGGTGACCGTTACGACGGACGCATTGAGCAGTGTTCTGGCCGCGTTGATCGGAGTCACGACGGTCGACGCGCTCGAGCGATCAGCGAAGACCGTGAGCGTGAGTCGTAGCGCGTGGCGCTCGTTCCCGCTCATGTACCGCTCTGAACTCGTCGCACCGGCAGTGATCGTCGCGAGTGGGAGCAGCGCGTCGGCGGGTGCTGAATCGAGGTAGATCCGACCGCTCGTGAGCGCGTAGAGGGTTCCCGCACTCGTCGAGGAAATAGCGCGCTGATAAAACGCTTGTGCGAGCGGGGTGCTCACTTCTTACCGCCGAATCTGCGCTTGAGTGCGCGCGCGAAAGCGACGGCCATGACCTGCACTAGTTTCGGCGCCACGATCGCGAGCGTTGGCTTGATGTACGGGCGCGCCGCAACCTTTCCGCGACCGTATTCGATGTCCGCGTAGTGGAGCGTTGAAGAGAGCCGCCAACCGACCGATGTCGGTTTCAGCTTGACTCGCAAAACACGCGAGTCTTTCCCGCCGGCTCCCGAAGAGTCAACCGCCCATGAGGCACGGAGCCGACCGAAGTTCGGAGCAGGTGGCGACCCCGGTGAAGACGCGCGATGTGCGCGCCCCCCTCTCTGGACATAGGTACGCCCGGTTCCCTTTTTTGAGAGCAGCGTCTTTATTGTCGCGCTCGCGATGACAAGGCCGGCGAGCGCGGCCTCGGCCATCGCCTCTTCTTTGATCGCTTTGAGTTGCGGATTCAGTAAGAATTTTGACGCACTCATACTGCAATCTCCGTCGTTGGAGACACGCGCTCGGCGTCGACAATCGTGTGCAGATTTGGGTAGGTCGCGTCCGCGAGTTCGAGCGGATGAAGAATCCCCGTCACGCGAAAATGGGTGACCGCGTCGCCTGATCCGGGATAAATGATCTCGTCGTCTGTGCGGACATCCACGATGCCGTCGAGGTAAATACGACAAGTGGTTCCGAGCCGCTCGGCTCCGGCTCGATCCGAAACGCCAGCACCACGCGGTTGGATAAACGCGGTGATGTCAACGGGGGAAGCCGCGTAGTCGCGCTCGACCGCCCCGTAGGCTGTGACATTCGTCGACGGCCGTCGAAGCACCGCCGCCTTGCCGAAGCGCGTGATGAGTTCTCCGGCGCTCAGCGCAGTCTCCGATACGGGGATAGCAGCGTGCGCACCTCGAGGTCGAGCGCGTCGCCGGAAACATACGACTCGGAATAGTCGCCGATGCTCTGGGAGCCGAGCGCAGTGTCTCGGTTGCGCGCGGTGAAGTAGCGCGTCGCGAGAAGAATCGCCGCGCGTTCGATGTCGTACGGAATTGTCGAGTACCCGCCGTCGTACTCGATGAATATTCCCGCGTTCTTCTTTGGCGCGTCGCCGCGCAAGTAAATCAACCCGCGAGTATGGTCGATCTCCGCGTCGAGATCACCAAGGTCTGGGTATTCGAGTAGCACAGACGAACGCTTGAGGTCGCGACCACCTACGCGGCGGAGCCAACGCGACGGGCAGTCGGTTCCAAGCACGGCAGACAACCCGCTCGTCGCATTGATGACCGTCACAAGGTCACTCGCCGTGTCGTAACTCGACCATGCGAAGGTACTCGTCGTGTCCGTGCCGGCGCTCGTGCGCCGCGTGATCTTGAGCGAGAGTTCATCGACGCTCAGTACGACGGCGAGATCGGTCGATGTCGTCGACGAGACAGTGAGCGCGAGCCTGTTACCGTACGCGATGTAGTAGGTCGCGGTGATCGGGTTGTTCCGCACCGGGATCGTCGGTTGCCCGCCGGCGTTGTGCCACTCGTAGAACCGCCGACTCTTCAAAAGGCGGCGTGTGTACGACTCAATCACGCCGGTTGCTCGATCAATCGAGTCTTCGAGTAGCGCGTCGTAGGTCGAGGCGGTGATCCCCAACTCGGTCTTCAGTTGAGCGAGTGTGATGAGCGCGTAGGTGTCGACTGCCATAGCGGTTGTCCGCTCACTTCATCGGCTTGCGGCGACTCGTGCGCGACTCGACGCGCGGCTCTGGTGGCGGATCGGCTTTCGACGGTTCAAGAGCGCGGACACTGCCACTCTTGATCGCGATCGACCGTAGTGGCTCGTCGACACCTACGACAGCACCTACGCGGTGACCCGCCCACGGTTTCAGAACGAGAACTAGATACGCGGCATCGCGCACGGAGGCCTTCCTTTTTCGTTGAATTCCGACACGCGTTGATGCACCGCGCTCAGGCGGTCGTCGTTCCACGCGATCATGACCTCGAGATGCCCCACACGCACGCGCGGGGTGATTCCCATCTTGAGTCCGATGGATTTGCATTGCTTCCAGAAGTGAATATCGTCATCGATTCGGTTGTCGTCCCACTTCCCGTCGGCGCTCGGAGTCCCTAAAAACCACGGCTTTGGAAGGCGTTTGAGCGCGTCGACGCGAATCAGCGTCGCACCGAAGTGTGCGTGTAAGCACGGCAGGTAGAGATCCGCGAGCCGGTCGACATCAAGTTCGCGCACGGGTTCGCCGTTGCCGTCGTCGATCTTCGCGAGGAGTTCCGCCGACTCGCGCTTTGCTTGAAGCGGGGCGAGGATGTCGAGGTTGCAATCCTCTGCGATCGTTCGCAGTACGACGAGGTCGTGCGCGTCGAAGACTGTGTCATAGTCGACGGTGAGGATCCACTTAGCCTTCCCCGCGTCGACGATCTGCTCCATCGTGCGTTGCAAACACTGCCCCCAAAACACGCCCGTCGTCTGTAAGCACGGGATATTCAACCGGTAGAACGCATCGAGCAGACATCGGTAGGTGTCTGTCCAACCGACGCGAGGCACACTCATCGCGGCGCAGACATCCGGCATCGGCACGATCGGAAGCCGGCGCATCCCGGTCTTCTTCGCATGGCAGTTCATGCTCGACCAGTGCGACGAACAGTCTGCCGCCGGTGGAAAGTCACCGACCGCGTCGAAGCCTGCGCGCGCGAGTGCCTCCGCCATCTTCTCGCGGTTGAAGACAGCGAGGTGTCTATCGTTCTCGTCGGTGTGACCGCCGAGGAGGACAAACTCGAAGTCTGGGCTACTCGCGTTGTACGACGCGATGAGTTTATCGAGGTCGGGAACCGCTACGAAGAGATCCCCACCGCGCTTGAGAGCGCGCGCCCACTCGCGCAAGACATCAACCGTCTCCTCGTACGGGATGTGCTCGAGCACATGGATCGCGCGAATGGCGTCGAGCGACCCATCGGCAATGCCAGAGAGCGAGCGAGCGTCGTGACCGTCCGCGATGTCCCACGGGGTATAGCCGTCAGCGCACTTCGCGCCACATCCGATGTCAAGTTTCGTGATCATGAAGCCGAGCGCGAGGAGTCATCGACGCGAGCGGCCGGTCTCTGCATCAGGTCAGAGAGAAGCACACGCATCGTAGCACTCGATCTTCCAACGACAAGGGGCGGAGCCGAAGCCCCGCCCCTGTCCCGACGATGGAGCGAGTATCACGCAGTCACAAGAGTGACGGCTCCGTATGAGGTCGCGTCGTAGGGGACGCTCGCGGCTTGGCCGAGAGAGCACGAGATGGTCGCGGTCGCCGCCGTCGCGCCGCCGCAAAGGACGCGCAGGTAACGCTTCTTCGCCTTCGTGGAGATGTTGAAGAGTGCGCCGGTTGGGGAGGTCGTGCCGCTCGCGGTCGTCCACGCTGGCGTTGCCGAGTCGGTTCCCGAGATCGTCGAGAAACTCGTCGCGGCATTTGTGTCAGCGTGTTGGATGGCGAGTGTCGACCACGGATTGGTGATCGAACTCCACACAGAGATTGACGCGGAGTCATATCCCTGCGTGTCGATCGTCGCGGAAACGGCTGTACCCGCTGCGGTGAACGAGGTTCCCGCGGAGACTGTCTTGCATGATTGGTTTGGGTGCATGGTTTGTTTCCGTTTCTGTATCAGAGGACGAGTGCGACAACTGCACCAGCGGTCGTCGAATTGCCCACATTTGCGTTGTTGATGTCGAAGCGAGTCGTGCCGCGGAAGACCTTCTCATCTTGCTCGAACGCGTTGAGTGCGCTGTCGCTCATTGCAATGCGAGTCTCGGTGCGATCACCGAAGTAAGACGAGAGTTTGAGGTCGCCGTAGTACGCGACATAGTCGCCGTTGGCGGCAGTCAT
>SXGS01504466.1_pt1 | contig 15208 bp, 12 predicted proteins | sample 3174681 | NCBI WGS metagenome assembly SXGS01 (sample SAMN11356861, study PRJNA531348) | freshwater metagenome | isolation source: freshwater sample F1-80 | place: China: Fuxian Lake, Yuxi | collected 2017-12-25 | reverse complement strand
GGTTTGAACAAGCCCGCCCTCACCCCAGCCCTCTCCGGGGGGAGAGGGCTGGGGTGAGGGCGAACCTCATCTCAGCAGCCGCGATTGCAAGAGACGCTTCAGACGCACGTGCGGAAAAATTTCCTGTCGGATTAGGCACGGCGGCGGCGATATGTTCGCAGACTGTGACTCACCACACCGATCTGGAACTGCTCGAACGCTACGCCCGCCATCGCGCGGAGGACGCCTTCGCGGAGCTGGTGCGGCGTCATGTCGATCTGGTGTATTCCGCCGCGCTGCGCCAGGTGCGCTCGCCACAACTCGCAGAGGAGGTGGCCCAGTCGGCGTTTGTCGATCTCGCCCGGATCGCGTCGCGGCTGGAGCCGCGCACCGTTGTCGCGGCATGGCTCTATGAAGTGACCCGGCGCTCGGCGGTGGATGTGATCCGCCGCGAATCACGCCGGCAGCAGCGCGAACAGCTTTCCATCGAGATGAATGCCTTGAACAACAGCGGCGCGGAGTGGGCACACGTCGAACCACTGCTGGAGGAAGCGATGTCCGCGCTGGATGCACCCGATCGCGCGGCGGTGTTGCTGCGGTTTTTCGAGCGGAAGAATCTGCGCGAAGTCGGCCAGGCGCTGGGCGTCTCGGAAGATGCCGCCCAGAAGCGAGTCGCCCGCGCGCTGGAGCGGCTGCGGGAGAACCTCGCCCGTCGCGGCGTTACGTCCGGAGCGGCGACGCTGGCCGGCCTGTTGTCACTCCATGCCGTGCAATCCGCTCCCGCCGGTCTCGCGACTACAATGGCTGCGATCGTCGGCCAGTTGGTCGCAGGGGCCGCAACCGCCGGTGCTGCCGTTCAATCCACCCAGACCATTGCCATGACCCTGACTCAAAAATCATTCGTCGCTACCGGTTTCATCGCCGTCGCCGGGATTGCCATCTATCAGGCGCAGTTGAACCGGAGCTTGCGCTCGGAGAACGCCGAGGTTCGCCGCGCTCACGCGAGCGCGACGGAGCAACTGGAGCAGCTTCGTCAGGAGCAGGCCAAGGTGGCGCGGCGCTTGTCGCAGGGCGGCGCGGCGGCACCGGGCAATGGTCGTGACGAGGTGGAATTGCTGCGCTTGCGCGGGGAAGTCGCGCGGCTGAAGCGCGAGGGCGACGAAGCGGCGGCGCAGATTAAGCAGGCCAGCGCGGACTTGATCGACGCGTGGTCGAAGGTGCCGCCGGTGAAGACGTTGATTGCGGTCGCGAACGAGACCTTGGCCCGCGATCAGGCGCTGGTGGCCGGTGGCTGGAAAACGCAGGACGGCAAACGCGCGCTGACGATCGTCACGACCGAGGCGACGGACGATGGCCGGACGGTGACCGTGAGAACGAAGCTGGTGGAGTATTCCGAGGAAGCGGAGCAACTCATGGGCATCGGCAGGTTCCGGTCGAGCAGCGGTGATTCAGTAGTGGGAACGTCACAGGTCATTTCCATCGACGAGGCAAACGAACTTATGGAGGCGGCAAAGTCGACACCCGGCTTCACGCTCGTTTCTTCGCCGACCCTGACGACCGGTGATGGACGCCAGGCCCAGATCAAACATGTGGATGTCCGGAAGCTGCCGAATGGCGAGGACTACGAGCTTGGTCCCACGGTTGATCTTGTTCCGACTGTTTCGCCCGACGGGCAGCGCGTGCAGTTGAGGATGACCGCGAAGCTGAACCTTCCCGTGCCGCGCCCCGGCCGACTGGATGCGCCAAAACCCCCCGGAATCGAGTAGCGTCTATCGCTGCGTTCCCCGCCGGCGCGAGGCTGCCAGCAGCGTCAGCCCGCCAAGGCCGAGCAGCGCGAAGGTGGAAGGCTCGGGAACAGGAGCAAACTCGATTTCCAGAATGGGCCCGCCGGAACCGTCTTCGCGCGAGGCAAAGCTGCGGGCGGACTTGCGGTGACGTTCATCCTCGGGCAGTAGCACCCAGCCGAAGTTCGCCTCCGGGTTGTCGAGCCAGTATTGGATGTCGGCCACAATGTTCGGGGTGGACTCGAACTCCACGAGATCACCGATGCCATAGACAGTCGTTTGCGAACTGACGGTGGACGAGAAGTCGATTCCGATGTGACCGCCGGGAGTTGTCCATGCTGGGCCGCCCACGCTTCGATGGGTCCATGTGGAGTCGCCGTCGGTCCCCGGAGCACCCAATCCAGGGCTGGCTTCCTCAATCGGCACCTTGTCGCCTTCTCCCCAAGACACCAGCACGCGGCGCAGGTCGAACGTGGTGGAGATCATGTCCATCGTCGGCTGCCGCACGATGTCGAGCGTGAGGTAGGCGTTGATGATGACGGAGCCGGGAGGGATGACTTCCGCTAGCGAGAATTGCATCAGGCCGCGGTTGCGGTTGCCGTTGCCGGCGGTGCCGGCGTTGAAGAAGTTCGCAGCACCAAGATTCGCGTCGGGGGCGACCTGGATGAGCGTGGCGTCGGCGATTGGGTTGATCCGGACGCGATCAGCACGGGCTTGGACAGCGGTGAACACGATCGCGCTGACGGCCAGCGCGGCGTGGAGGGAAAGGGTTCGCAGATACGACATGCGGATAAGTATGGCGCACCCGGACAGGGTGCGCCAGTTGCTGAAGTGAATGATGAATCAGAGCAGGCCGACTTCGCCGCGGATGGCCGTGGAGACGGTGCTGGAGTCCTGAACGGTGCCGCCGCCGAGGAGGTATTCGCTAGGATCCGCGTATGCGGGGATGATCTGGTTGAGCTGCGCCTGCGACGCCCCGAGGTGTTTGCGGATGATCTCGCCGAGCACCGAGCGGTAGTCCGTGTTGCGCTTGAGGTAGCCGTTGGAGACACCGAACATCGCGCTGGTATTGCTGGCACCGGTGAACCAGTTGAGAGCGCTGCCGTTGGCGAATTCACCGGGAGTGTTGAGGTTGAACACACCGCCGCGCACGCCAGGCTGATAGCCCTTCACGCCACCGCCGGCGACCCACATGACGCCCGCTTCTGCATGGTCGGTGCCGAGGTCCGCGTTTTCAACCGTGGTGCGACCGAATTCGGACAGGGTGACAACGATGAGGTTGTCCCACGTGCAGCGGTTCGAGTAGAGGGTGAAGAATTTCTGCAACGCGTAGATGGACCAGCCGATGGCGCGGTTGAGGTTCGGATGCGCGCCAGTGACGCCGCCCTGGCCGCGATGAGTGTCGAAGCCGCCGATTTCCGTGCCCGCAATAATCGCGTCCGTGTTGTTGAGCACGAGCGCGGCGGACTTGAGGTTGTTGAAGAAGCCTTGCTGTGCGGGATCGACTACGTATTTGTTGCCCACGTTCGAGCCGTCCGGACGACGCCAGCCGCCGTTCTTCACGTTCGTGGTAGGGAACAGATAATAGCCCTGCGCGTCAGACACTGAGCTGCCTTCAGGACGCCAGGCCACGTCGCCATCGGTCTTGATGTTGTCGCGGTAGGTATTGCCGCCCTCGGTGAAGTCGATCTGCGAGAAAAGCCCGAGGGTCTGCTGAAGATTCTTGTACTGAAGGCTCAACAATTCGCGACTGAGCTTGGGTGGAAAAGGATAGCCACCGGTCGTCGCCAGCGCGGTGTCGGCCTTCGCATCGCCGGTCGGTGATGGGATGCTCAGGAGGTTGTAGCGTGTCGGGTCGGTCAGGTTTGTCATCGCCGCTTCGTTGCCGCGCAGGATGAGCGGCAGGGAGGACTGGATGGACACGCCAGTGAGCGGGGCGGTGTTTGCCAACCCGGAGGCAAGGATGGCGCGGTAGAAGATGCCGTCGTTGACGAGGTTGTTGTTCGGTGTGCCGTTCTCCCAGTAGCGCTGGGAATCGAAGTGCGAACGGGACTGCCGGCGATAGGCGACGCGGTGGACCATCGTCAGGTCGCCCGAGTTATACACCGGCGCGAGGAACTTGAGCGTCGGATGGAGCGCACCAAAGCCGTTGCCCAGCGGGATCGCGCGATCGAAGCTGTACGTGGCGTCATTCGACGTACGCACGGTGCCGCCCACGTCGGAGTAATGCGTGGCATCGAAGCAGGCGCCGACTGAACCGTAGTTCGCGCCGGCATCGGGCGGAATCGCGAGCGTGGGGCGGCTGGGATCATACTGTGGATCCTGAATCGGAATGACCGAGTTGAGGGCGTCATTTGCGCCGCGGAGCCAGATGAAGAGGATTTTCTTCCCGTTTGTTCCGATGCCGCCGGAGGCGAGGGCTCGCTTCATGACGAACGGAATGTCCACCAGGCTGCCGAGGGCGGCAGCCATGCCGACTTTGGCGGAGCGATCCAGAAACGCGCGCCGCGACAGGATGTTGAAGTGATGGTGTTGCATAGGGCGATGGGGCGGAGGTTACTGTTCCTGGAATCGTTGCAGGCTCATCAGCATCGCGACCATCGCGCGGACGCGGGTGTCGTACTGGGCCGAGGTGTTGTTGAGCAGCGAGAAGGCCGACGAGGAAAGCCCGTCGTCCGAGGTGTTGAGGAAGTTGACGGCGTTGCCGCGATAGAGATCGAGGTTCGCCTTGCCTTCCGCCGGGAAGAGGATCGAGAGGAAGTAGTCCGCCACGGCGCCAGCATTGTTCCAACTGGTGTTCGGGAGCTTCTTCTTCAGGAGCCCGACCGGGTCGGAGACGTTGTTGTTGCCGCCCGAAATGTTGTCGGCCTTGGCTGCATCGCCGATGGCCATGAGCGTGGTCTGCACGAAGCGAACGCGCTCGGCCAAGGTGCCCGCGCTGATCCACGGCGGGCCGGATTCCGGATAGCCGTCGGGTGCATCACGGTCGAAGAGGCGCATGCTGCCCATGCGCATCATTGGCGAGGAACTGGAGGTGCGGCTGCGTCCACTGATGGAGTATCCGTCCGTCGAGGCGGTGAACGTTCCGTTGGTGTTCACCGAGCGCAACGCGCGGATGGTGCTGACTGCGAATTCGAGCGGCGTCTTGATCTTCTGCATCGAGCCGCCGTGGCTGCGGAAGAGCTGTGAGTTGAAGATGGTGCGCAGGACGGAGCGGATGTTGCCCTTGCGGCCGTCCGGCCCGGGCGTGTCCCACGCGACGATGCACTGGCGTACGAGCTCTGCCTCAGCGGTGCGGGCCGGGTTGGCGTAGTTGTAGAACGCGTATTCGGGGAGGTCGTCCGTCGTTGTCGGGTTCGGGAATTCGTCATGCACGAACAGGCGGCAGAGTTTTACACTGATGTATTCGGCCGTGTAGATGTTCGTCGAAAGGGCGGCAATAACGTCGTAGCCATCCTGAATGCCTGCGTTGCCGGTGCGGCGCGGAAGGCTGATTTGGTATGACCTGCCTGCCCACGGAGCACCGAGGCGCGGCGCGTAGGTCTTCGGACCGCTGGCGATCAAGTTTGTGCGGTTCGCGTTCGGATGCCAGACGGAGAGCATTGGCGCGCGATTGGTGCCGTGCCAGTTCGTGTTGTAACTGAACGTCCAGACGCCAACGCGGTTCGAGACGCCGCTGCCGCTGCCATTCGGATAGAAGCCGTAGGTCTGGGTGGTGGGCGCGAACGGGTTGTTGACTTGTTCCTGATCCACTTGATTGACCGTCCATCCGGTCCACGCACGGGACATCGCTGTGATGTCGAGCTGATCGTAGCCATTGTCCACGCCCATACAGTAGAGCTCGAAAAGTTCCCGGGCGTAGTTTTCGTTCGCGATGCGTGTGCCATCGCCGCGGCTCTCGACGGTGTCGAGGTAAACGATCTGCGCCGGGCTTTCCGCGTGAACCTTCAGGAGGTCGTAGAAGTTGCAGTTCGGGTTCAGTAGCGCGTTGCGCCAGCCACTGATCTCGCGATATTCCCAATCGGTGGCAATCGCTTCCTCCACCGTCCCATCGTCGTAGAAACGGTCGAAGTAATCGATGCTCTTGCTGATCTCGGTGACGAAATGGTTTTCGAGGAATTGGGTGAGTACTTCGAGCAACTGACGGGGCGATCCCACCGCGTTCTGAACCAACCACGCGCGCAGGTCGCTCAGGTTCGCGGCGTTGAGCGTGCGTGCGGTGACCGAGCCATCGTCTGCGCTGCGATAGCCAAAGCTGTCGAGACGGCCCTTCAACGCCTGGAGGCCGGAGAACGGAACATCCGTGCGGAGCAGCCCGATGGTCGCACTGCCGGAGAGACGGGCGGTCAGCGTACGATTCTGGGTCGGGGCTGTGTACCAGAAGCTCATGGTGTACGTCTGGCCGTTGGTCAGGCCCGCAATAGATCCTTGGAAAAGGGAGTCGCCAGCGCCGCCGCCCGCAGCCGTGGCGATGAGCCGCAGGCTGCCGGTTCCGGACAGCGAACGCGTGGTGCTGATGACAGTATTCGTGAAGTCGGCGGTCGCGATCCAGTCGTTGGTGGTCAGGGGAGATTCAAAGTCACCGTTACGAATGAGGTTCGGCCCGGCTCCGGCGACGAAGCCGGGGACAATCTTGAGGTCATCGACATACACTTCGCCGGCACCGCTCAGATAGAGGTAGAAGGTCGGAGTCGCCGTCGCAACGCCGGTCACGGTCGCGTAATACCACAGGGGCGGCGGAGCAAAATGCCCGTCGGTGGCGAACACGCCACCACCGGACAGGCGCACTGTCAGGCGGGACTGGCTGGAGTTGGCGCGCGGTAGATACTTGAAGCTGAGGACGCACCGGTAGCCGTTTGTGAGTTCGGGGATGTTCGCCTGGAAGATGGAGTTGTTGTTGCCGCTGCCCGGAGCCGTGGCGACCACGCGCAGAGCGCCGCTGCCGCTGGCGACAGGGCTAAACACGACGTCGGAGTTTACGAAGTTCGCAGACTCAACCCAGCCGTTGGTGAGGGGCAGTTCGAAGTCGCCGTTGACCAGCGCTTCCGGCCCGATGTACGGGGTGAAGTTCGTGGTGATGATCGTGTTCGTTTCGGTGATGTTCGTGATGTAGGTCGTGTTCGTGTAGATCAGCTTCACCGACAAGTCGTCGATGTAGGCGGCACCGGTGCCTTGCAGATAAATGTAGAGCGTCGGCGCGGTCACCCGGCCCGTCACCGTCACGCTGACCCAGTTGGTGTTCACGATCGTGCCAGTCGCGTTCGTCGCGACGGCGACGTAGGAGTCCGGGAGCGAGGTAAATCCCTCAAAGGCGAGCTGCTCGTCGATAAACGCCTGCGGCCCGATGCCGCGCACGCGTTCCAGCTCATCGGGTGTGGGACCGTAGGCGATACGGTTGAGGGCATTCGCCGTGAGCAGGGCATCGGCGCTCATTTGGCCCCGGCTCAAGAGGAAGAACTGGTTGTTCAGCTGGTTGCTGACGGCCAGCGTGTAGCCATTGGTGGTGGTGACGATGGTGTCCGGATTCACGGGCAGCCAGGACATGGGGGTTAATCCAAGGCTCAACCGGTTGGTTTCCAAGGCCGGAATCAGGAGTCGAGGCCAACTGACGACCTTTTGGCCGTTGTTGGAAACGCTCAGGCTGAGGATTCCGGAATTGGCGTCTGCGGCGAAGGAGGCGAGTCGGGTGGCAAGAACCAGACAGAACGCCGAAACAAACATGCGTGTCTTCATAGAAGGCTGTGAACGGTCGTAACTGTGCAATCAAAGACCGATCCTGACAAGTGTGAATTCAAGGCCGGAGCGAGATTCGTGGAAGAAAGTTCCGGGCCGGGGAAAAGTTTACGCGGCAAAAGGCGCCACGCACTACGCGCCGCCGCTGACGCAAGGAAGCAGGCTTCAGAATCGCGAATGACTTCTCCGCCTCGTTAACTCGGCGGCTGCACCAACGCAGATTGGATTACGCCGCGCCTTGCAGGGCCGCCTCGGGAGGGCGGGCCATGCGTTCGATGGCCATGAGCAGTTCGTCGAGCGGCGAGTCCTTGCTGACGTAGCCGTCTGCGCCCTTTTGCACGGCTTCCTGAAGCAGATCCTCCACAAGGCCCATGCCAGTGAGCATGATCACCTTGAGCGCGGGATGCTGGCGCTTCAGATCCACGAGCACGCGCAGGCCGTCCTCGTCGGCAAGGCCGATGTCGAGCACGGCCACGTCCGCAGATTGAGTGCGCAGATGCTCGAAGGCGGCCTTCGCGCTGCCAGCCGAGGCGGCGTTGAAGCCCTGCTTGCGCAGGTAGATGGAAAGCAGTTCGCAGATTTGCGGTTCGTCATCGATGATCAGGATGTTCTGGCTCATGCGCTCCCTGCCTAGCAAACGGCGAACCAACCGGCGTGTTGCGCGAACCCGGCGCTTGCCCGGCGCGGTGTTCGTTGGTTAAAAGCAGCGCCACCGATGTCCAAACCTTCCAGCACCCGAGCCGCCGTCCCTCTGCCCATCGATGCCCCGGAACGGCGACGCCTGCCGCCCTTGTTGCGCCGCGCCTGGTACGGGTTGAACCAGGCGTTCCGCCGCCGCATCGCTCACCTCGGCATCACGCCGGATCAATTCACCGTCTTGCGCACGTTGCTGGAAGGCGACGCGCTCGGCCTTACGCAGCGTGAGCTCACTCAGTTGATGACGAGTGATCCGAACACGGTGGCATCACTGCTTCGACGCATGGAGGAAGCCGGGTTGGTTCGGCGCAAACCGCATGAGAAAGATCGCCGGGCGCACCGCATTACGTTGCTGGCGGATGGCCGGGAGAAGTATGCGACGGCGCGCGCGATTGCCATCGAGTTGCAAAGCGAGGTGCTGAAGGTTCTGCCGCAATCGCGCCGTGAAACTTTCCTAGAAGACCTCACACTTGTTGCCGACACCTGTCGGGACGCAGCGGAAGCTTCGCCCCGTAAGGGTGGGTGACCGGTGGTGAGGTCAGATGAAGGGATGCACTTGGTTCGGGTGGGACGGCCCTAATCCGGAATGATGGGGTAGGAAGCGAACATATTTCGAGCGAAGCCGCGAAGAATGCGAAGGGCGGAACGAACGTTTTGCATCGGTGGCGACACACCGTTTGGTGGGCGCAATCGAGGCGCTCGGTTCCATCATCTTCTTCGCGTCCTTTGCTGCTTCGCGCGACTCATCCTTCGGTTTCTTCTGCATGGTCAGGCTAGTTATTGATGGCTTTCACAGGTCTGTGACACGCGTTCCTTGCAAATCTAGGCTGGGGGCTTGAGGGAACGGGCGGAGTCTTGGTAGAAGGGAACCCGCAATGCCACTGTACGAATTTCATTGTCAGGCCTGCGACGCAGATTCCGAGTTGCTGGTGCGCTCCAGCGACTGGTCGGAAACCAAATGCCCGGAGTGTGGGTCGTCGCGTCTGGAGAAGAAGTTTTCCACGTTCGCCTCCAGCGTGGCGGGCGGTTCCACCTCCGCCAACGGTCCGTCTTGCTCCGGCCAGCCGAGTTCGTGCGGCATGTGCGGCACCGGCAAGCCGCACTCGCACTGAGCTTCTCAGCCGCAGAGTTCGCGGGCGCGAATTTCCGTCAGTGACCCGACGGTCCACGTCGCTTTCTCCGGGCGAAGTTCTTTCACGGAGAATTTTCCGGTCGCGACCGCCAGGCATTTCGCGTCGATGGCGCGGGCGCACTCCACGTCGCGCGGCGTGTCGCCAATCACTACGATCTCCGGCCCGGCCAGCGGACGCCGCAACAGCCGGCTGCCGCGTTCGCGCGCAACGCGTGCGATGCCGTTTCGGTCCTCGTGATCGTCCGCGAATGCGCCCATCACAAATTCGTCCCACAGCCGGTAATGTCGCAGCTTGATCTCCGCGCCGAGGACGATGTTGCCAGTGAGCAACCCGAGCATCGGCGGCTGCGGCAGGGCGCGCAGGTCGCGGATCAGTTCGTGAACTCCCGGGAGCACCGTGCCGTCGAGCCGACCGAGCAGGTGGTCGAGAAGGAAGACGTAGCGACCAAGGAAACGCTGGAAGTTCTCCGCGCTGGCCTTGATGTCGTATTGGGTGAAGAACTCGCGAATGATCGACGTGTCCGTCCGCCCGGCGAAGTTCAGCCGCGCCGTCCCGTCGGGCACGCCGAACTCGATCCGGCACACTTCGGAAAAGGCTTTCTCGCCCGCGCCTCCGCTGAGGATGAGCGTGCCGTCGATGTCGAAGAGGACGAGTCGGATCATGATCGGGTTCGTTGAATAGCGCTGGCTTGGCAAATGGAAAAGCCGGGCAACCTTTGCAGGCTGCCCGGCTGGGAATTGCTGAACAGCTTAGCCTTCGACTTCGCCTACTTTGAGGCGGACGAAGCGACGCACGGTAATCTCGTCGCCCAACTGCTTGGAAACGGTGTCCACGTGCTGCTTCACTGTGATTTCGGGGTTCTTCACGAAGCCTTGATCGACGAGGCAGACGGTCTGGTAATACTTCTCGATGACGCCTTGGAGAATCTTCTCCATGGCCTGCGCGGGCTTGCCTTTGAGGCGGTCGGAAGCGGCAGCGATCTCGCGTTCCTTTGCGACGAGGTCGGCAGGAACGGATTCGCGCGAAACCGCGACGGGGCTCGATGCGGCGATCTGGAGCGTCACATCGCGGACGAGTTGCTTGAAGTCCTCGCTGGCGACGGTCTCGGGCTTGCCAGCGCCGACTTCGACGAGCACACCGACTTTGCCGCCGGTGTGGATGTAGGCGGCGACGGTGCCGTTGCCCGCGACTTCCATCCGGCTGTGGCGGGAGATTTTGATGTTCTCGCCGATCTTGGCGACGGCCGCGACGCGGTCGGCTTCGAGATCGGTTGCCGGATTGTCAGCGAGCTTCTTGGCGATGTCTTTGCAGAACGCGCCGAAGGAGTCATTGCGCGCCACGAAGTCGGTTTCGCAGTTCACTTCGACGAGAAGCCCGAGGCGGCCGTCGGCCTGAACGTGGTGAACAATGAGACCTTCCTTGGCGTCGCGGCCAGCCTTCTTGCCGGCGGAGGCGATGCCCTTCTTGCGAAGGATGTCCACGGCGGCGTCAAAGATGCCACCGGCTTCGGTGAGTGCTTTTTTGCAATCCATCAGGCCCGCGCCCGTCGCTTCACGGAGCTTGCCCACATCTGCTGCGGAGATTTCAGCCATAACTATACGAGTTGAGAGTTGGGAATTGATTGTTGATGAGGCCGAGGGAACCGGGGCTGCGTCTGGCAGCCCGGATCGCTTTGGCCCCGCGGGGCTCAGGCCGGCATTCCGGCTTCAGCGGCGGCGGCTTCGGCCACCGGAGCGGCTTCAGCGGGCGCGGCGTCTTCAGTCTTCTTTCGGGCCGAACGGCTTTCGAAGTCCGCTCGGGCGGCGGTGATCGTTTGCACGACGGCCGTGAGGATGACGCGCACGGAACGGATGGCGTCGTCGTTGCCAGCGATCGGGAAGTCCACGAGATCCGGGTCGCAGTTTGTATCGACGAGGGCGACGATCGGAATCTTTAGGCGACGGCCTTCAGCGACAGCGTTGTGCTCGCGCTTGATGTCCACGATGAACATCGCGGCGGGGAACTTGTCCATCGAGCGGATGCCGTCGAAGTTCTTCGACAGGCGGCCGGCTTCGCGGCGGAGCATGGACTGCTCCTGCTTGACGTAGTTGTTGATGCTGCCGTCGGCGTCCATCTTTTCGATGTGCTTCATGCGGCCGATGGAGCGCTTGACCGTGTTGAAATTCGTGAGCGTACCGCCGAGCCAGCGCTCGGTGATGTGGTGCTGGTTGCACGCCTTGGCGGCTTCCTTCACGGCTTCCTGCGCCTGCTTCTTGGTGCCGACGAAGAGGACTTGTCCGCCCTTGCGGCAGGTGGTGGAAAGGAAGTCGCAGGCTGCATGCAGCTGGGTGGCGGTCTTGCTGAGGTCGATGATGTGGATACCGTTGCGCGCTTCGAAGATGAATTGCTTCATCTTTGGGTTCCAGCGGCGGGTCTGGTGACCGAAATGCACGCCCGCTTCCAACAGTTCTTTGATGCCGATGTTCACAGTTTTCCTTTGGTTGAGAATCCGCCAGTGGCGAACCATCCCGCGGAACACGGGATTATTTTCGATGTTGTTGTGGCCAGCCCCGCTCGCACGAGTTGGGCGTATTAAGGCCGTTCAATCCCCGCGCCCGGCTTTCGGCTACCGCCCAAAGCCCGGCAAAGGAACGGGCAAGCTATCAAACCGCTCCGGCTGATCAATCCATTTCTTCGCCCTATCGCGGTCAAATAATATTTCGAGCACCGTGGACGGTTGGAGGTATGGAAAGGAATCCGATCGCGAGGAATTCCCGGGAAACGAATCGACAATGTAGTCGAGGGTTCCTACCTTCGCCTCCGTTCTAGACATGAAGATTCTTTTTCTCAACGGACCAAACCTGAACCTACTCGGAACCCGGGAACCGGGACTTTACGGCTCCCAAACGCTCGCTGACATCGAAGCTTTGGTGAGAGCCCATGCTGCGAGTCTCAAAGAATCGGTGGACATTGGCTTTCGGCAGTCCAACTCCGAAGCTGAACTGATCGGATGGGTTCAATCCGCAAAAGGAGAATACCAAGTCTTGGTCATCAACGCGGCCGCCTACACCCACACCAGCATCGCCTTGCGAGATGCAGTCGCTGCAGTTGGGCTCCCTGCGATCGAGATTCACCTCTCAAACATCCACGCTCGCGAAGATTTTCGACATCAATCATTTCTAGCCCCGGTCTGCAAAGGGCAAATCAACGGATTCGGCGCATATTCCTACCTATTAGGGTTAATGGCGGCCGTTAACATTAACGTTAAGACGGTTTCCTGACGCGTTTTCCACTCCAATGCGCGCTATTCATGGGGCGATGCGAACCTGTTTTGCCGCTTGACGCTCGATTCCGCCATCCCTAACGTGCTCTCGATATCGGAAACACGTTGCAAGCAGTGCCGCTCGTCGTTCACTGCTTTTTTGCTTAATGAATCAAGCCATTCGACACTTTTCAACGCCTGCAGCTAGGAGGACCATGTGGATCTGAAGGATATCAAAGCCATTATCGACTTAATGAAGAAGAACTCGGTCTCCGAGTTCGAGCTTGAACGCCAAGACTTCAAGATTCGCCTTAAACGAGGCGCCGCCGTTGTTTCGTTGCCGCAAGTTGATGACTCCCAGTCATTAATAGCTGTAAACTCAACCGTTCCATCAGCAACATCAGCATCAGGCGGCGCACCGGCCGCTGTACAGGTGGCAACCAATGAGTCGGAAATCAAATCGCCGATGATTGGAACGTTCTATCAGTCACCGTCGCCAGAATCGGCATCCTACGTTGAGGTCGGCGCGGAGGTAAATCCTGACACTGTCGTCTGCATCATCGAAGCCATGAAAGTGATGAACGAGATTAAGGCTGAAGCACGCGGAGTGGTTACTGCGATTCTGGTGGATAATGCCAAACCTGTGGAATTCGGCCAACCTTTGTTCCGAATTCGCCCTCTTTGAGGCTGAGATCTTCCCTTATTTCCAATGTTCGAGAAAATCCTCGTCGCCAACCGTGGGGAGATTGCTGTTCGAATTATCCGCGCCTGCCGCGAACTAAACATTCGCTCCGTTGCTGTCTACTCCGAGGCAGATGCGAATTCGATGCATGTTCAGATGGCTGACGAAGCTATCTGCATCGGTAAAGGTCAAAGCTCTGAAAGTTATCTGAGAATTGACCGGATAATCAGTGCCGCTGAGATTACTGATGTCGATGCAATTCACCCTGGATACGGTTTCCTATCAGAGAACGCACATTTCGCAGATGTGTGTGAAAGCTGCAACATCCGCTTTATCGGGCCAAGTTCGCGTGCGATGAACGCGCTGGAAGACAAAGCTGTCAGCCGTTCACTCGCTAAAAAAGCTGGAGTCCCAACCCCGCCTGGATCCGATGGTAACATCGAGAACGAACAAGATGCGCTTGCGACAGCTCGTCGGATTGGGTATCCAGTTATCATTAAAGCTATCGCCGGCGGCGGTGGGCGTGGCATGCGGGTCGCCCATAACGACATTTCACTGGTAAAGGGATATCACACGGCGCGAACCGAAGCGGAAAAGGCATTTGGGAACTCCAACGTCTACATCGAGAAATTCATCGAGAACCCGCATCACATCGAGTTTCAAATTATTGGCGACAACCGGGGTAACATCATTCACTTGGGCGAACGTGATTGCTCAATCCAGCGCAGGAACCAGAAGATTCTCGAAGAGACCCCCTCTCCATTGATCGAAAACAAGTTCCGTAAACTTCGCGAGAAGATGGGCAAGGCTGCCATCCGAATCGCCGAGATGGCCCACTACACGAATGCCGGGACCGTCGAGTTCATTGTGGATGACCATGGGAACTTCTATTTCCTTGAGGTCAATAAGCGCATACAAGTCGAACACCCGATTACGGAAGAAGTAACCGGCTACGACCTTGTGCGGCTTCAAATCATGATCGCGATGGGCGAACCTCTCAAGATCGCCGAGAAAGACGTTCAATTCCGTGGTCATGCCATCGAGTGTCGGATCAACGCTGAAGACCCTTTTGATGACTTTCGCCCGTCGCCTGGCCGCATCGAGATGTACTACGCTCCCGGTGGCCGCGGTGTCCGCGTTGATTCCCACGCCTACGCTGGCTATACCATTCCTCCTTACTACGACTCCATGATCGGGAAGTTGATCACCTATGGCAAAGACCGACGCGATGCCATGGATAAGATGAGCCGAGCATTAAGCGAATACATGATTACCGGCATCAAGACAACCATCCCGTTCGAACTCGCCATTCTTCAAGATCCGAATTTCCGCCGCGGAGTTTACTCCACTAATTTCGTAGAGACCCTCCTTACTGGGGCGCGTCGCGAACTCATCGAAGAAAAAGCCTGACAAGTCCACGAATACGTCAGAACTCGGCAACCCCGATCTCGACGTTCCATCTGACGAGGATGTCGCCAATGCGGTCATTCGCCGATAGAGCATCCTGTCACCCTTTTTCGGAAAACAACGCCTCCGCATATTGCTTTGGATCGAATGGTTGGAGGTCGTCCGCCTTCTCACCGAGGCCGATGAACTTGATCGGCAACCCCAGTTCGCGCTGGATCGCCACGACCATCCCGCCCTTGCTTGTGCCATCGAGTTTGGTGATCACCAGCCCGGTCAGCTTCACCGCCTTGTGGAATTCGCGCGCTTGGTTCAGCGCGTTCATCCCCGTTGTCGCATCGAGCACGAGCAACGTTTCATGCGGAGCGCCCGCGAGCTTTCGGTCCATTACGCGATGTACCTTCTGCAACTCCGCCATCAGGTTCTGCTTGGTGTGCAATCGGCCTGCCGTATCAACGAGTAGGTAATCCGCATTGCGCGCCTGCGCGGCGGCGACTGCGTCGTGCGCGACGGCGGCTGGGTCCGCGTTGTAAGCGCCCGCGACGACCTCCACCTT
>SXGS01439769.1_pt1 | contig 15209 bp, 13 predicted proteins | sample 3174681 | NCBI WGS metagenome assembly SXGS01 (sample SAMN11356861, study PRJNA531348) | freshwater metagenome | isolation source: freshwater sample F1-80 | place: China: Fuxian Lake, Yuxi | collected 2017-12-25 | reverse complement strand
GTTGAGTTTGGCCAAAATCTTGACTCGACTCACGATCGCCATCGCGATGCTCTGCTCTGGATTCTTCATCTCGTAGAGCACGCCGTCGATTCGGTAGCGAAGCTTGAACTCGTCTTCGAAGGGTTCGAGATGGATATCAGAGGCGCGATTGGCGATCGCCTGCATGAGCATGTTGTTCACAAGCCGAATCACCGCGTTGTCGCTCGCGGCATCCTGCAGTGAGGCCATGTCGACCGAGTCGCCGCGACCCTGAAGATTCTTGACCGCCTCGGATCGGTTCACTTCGGAGTAGAGCTCTCCGGTGTCGACCTTTCGTGAATACTCGCGCTTGATGACCTCGTCAATCTCTGCGGCAGGCGCGATGACGACAGTCACCGCGTACCCCGCCATCACATTCATCTTGAGGTTGTCGACGGCCTGGAAGTTCGAGGCGCTCGCGATCGCCACAGTGGCCGACTTCAACTCCTGGTCGACAGCGATGGGGACGACCTTCATCACATTCGCCGTCTCAGAGGAAATGACCCGGAAGACCTCGGCCGGGATCTTCATCGCGACGATGCTGACATAGGCGAACCCGCGTTGCCCTGCGAGGGCGACCGCGAGGTCGTACGCCGTGATGAGCCCCATATCGATCAGCAGTTCCCCGAGCTTCTTCCTGATCTTTGCGGGGTCGTTGGCGCGCGCCTCGATCGCAGCGTGAACCTGCTCCCGCGTGACCTTCCCCATCTTGGTAAGAACTCGACCGATCTTGCGGCCCTTAAGTTCTGACGGATCGATGGCGGCCAGTGATTCTGGCATGGTGTTCACCTCGGATTATACGGCAGAACCGCCGTTTCTTGATTCAAAAACCAAGTTTCAATTCTGACATCTGGTATTCGGGAATCTATGTGGCGATTTTCGCATCGTCGTCGTCCCATTCCGGACGGCCGATCTTTCCACCGGCACGGTGAACCTTGTCCCGCAGCGCCCCCGCGTCCTTTGCCTTATCGATCATTTCCTCGGCGTCGATCCGGCCTTCCGTGTACATCCGCCAGAGGTGGTCATCGAGGAGTTGCATTCCAAACTTCTTGCCGGTCTGAATCGCCGAGTCAATGCGGAATGTCTTGTTCTCGCGGATGAGATTCGAGATGGCCGGCGTGACCATGAGGAACTCATATGCCGCCAGTCGTCCCGGCCGATCCTTCCGCACGAGCAACACCTGGCTGAGTACGGCGATCAAACTCGTTGAGAGCTGCACTCGGATCTGCTCTTGCTGATTGGTTGGGAATGCGTCGATGATTCGGTTGATGGTTCCGGCGGCGCCAGTGGTGTGCAGGGTGCCGAACACAAGGTGGCCCGTCTCAGCCGCACGGATCGCCGCCTCAATCGTTTCGAGGTCTCGCATTTCACCCACGAGGACGACATCGGGGTCCATTCGGAGCACCCGTTTGAGGGCCTCGGTGAACGATGGGACATCCTCTCCCACTTCGCGCTGGTTGACCACTGACTTCTTGTGGAAGTGATAGAACTCGATCGGGTCTTCGACCGTCACGATGTGGCGCTCGAAACTCTGATTGATGTGGTCGATCATTGTGGCGAGCGAGGTGGACTTGCCGCTCCCCGTGGGTCCCGTCACCAACATGAGACCTCGTGGTCGGCGGATGAGGTCGAGGCAGATCTCGGGGAGACCGATCTCCTCAAAAGTCAGCAGCTTGTTGGGGATCTGCCGTAGCACCATCGACACCGCGCCGCGCTGCTTGAAGATGGCGCAGCGAAACCGTGCCAGCGTCGAGAAGGCGATGCCGAAGTCCGAGCCCCCGTTCTCCTGAAGCTCCTGCTGATTTCGCTCCGGCGCGATCTGCTTCATCAATGACATCGTGTCTTCTGAAGTGAGCACCTTCGTCGCGAGGGAGCGGAGTCGCCCATGCAGGCGGAGCGTCGGCGGGCGGCCGACAGTGATATGAAGATCCGATGCGCCCTGACGAACCACCGTGTCAAGAAGCCGGTCGATCTGCATGGAGCTCGCTTCGACTTTGGCTGGGGTGTCTTCAGTGGATGACATGCGCTGGCTCCTTCATTGCGGCGAGCTATCCCGCCATGTCCGACTGGGCGAACTTGGCGACCTCGAGGCAGGTGGTCATGCCGTTGAGCACTTTGATCTTGCCGTCGAGCAGGAGCGTGCGCATGCCCGCGCGAACCGCGGCGGCGCGGATCTTGCCGACCGTGGCGCGCTGGAACGCCAGATCACGGATCTCCGAGTTCATGATCATCATCTCATAGACGCCGCGGCGTCCCTTGTAGCCGACATTTCCGCATTTGAGGCATCCGACGGCCTTCATCATGGTGCCCTTGGCCACTTCTTCCGGCGTGATTCCGGTGATGCGCAGCCAGTCGGCTTCCGGGGCATCGTCGGGGGCCTTGCAGTCCGGGCAGAGGATGCGCGCCAATCGCTGCGCGAGAACCGCTTGAATCGAACTCGCGACGAGGAACGGCTTCACCCCCATGTCGATGAGTCGCGTAATGGCGCTCGGCGCATCGTTCGTGTGGAGCGTCGAAAACACCAGGTGTCCAGTGAGCGCAGCTTGAATGGCAATGTCCGCCACCTCCCGGTCGCGGATTTCGCCCACGAGGATGATGTTGGGCGCCTGACGGAGCATCGACTTCAAGATCATCGGGAAGGTGAGCCCGATGTGCTCGCGCACCTGCACCTGATTGATCCCCTTGAATGAAAACTCGACCGGGTCCTCCGCGGTGATGATTTTCCGGTCGGGTCGATTGAGTTCGTTGAGCGCCGAGTACAGCGTGGTCGTCTTGCCGCTCCCGGTGGGTCCGGTCACGAGGAAGATGCCGTTGGGCCGCCGGATGACCCGGTTGAACGTGTCGAGCGTGTCTTGCTGAAGGCCGAGATTCAGGAGGCCGATGCGCGCGGACTCTGGCCGCAGGATGCGCATGACGATCGACTCGCCCCAATACGCCGGGCAACTGCTGACGCGAAAGTCGATGTTTGAACCATCGACATTGAACTTGATGCGACCGTCCTGCGGGATGCGACGCTCGGCGATGTTGACCCCCGCCATCAGCTTGATACGCGCCAACAACGCGCTTTGGAGCCGTTTGTCGACCCGCTCCATTTCCACGCACGAACCGTCGATGCGGTACCTCAGGAGCACATACTGCTTCATCGGTTCGATGTGGATATCGCTGGCCCGCTGCTGGACCGCGTCGATGATGATGCGGTCGACGAGTTTCGTCGCACCCACCTGAGCCGCGCGGTCAGCACGGTCGGTATCAACGCTCGCATCGCGCGATGCGTCCTGGCTGGTGTCGCGGCTCGTGTCCTTGGACTGCGTGATCGACGCCGTGAGAATGGACTTGCGATTGAGGAGGCTCCCGTCCTCCTTGCCACCGTCGAGGAACCGTCGAATCTGCCCCCGGCTCGTGATGAATTTCTCGAACTGGCAGTTGAGCCGGAACTGGAGCGCGGTGAGCGCCTCGAGATCCATCGGATCGTGGATCAGGATCCGGACGATGTTCCCCTTCCGTTCGTCGAGCGGGAGGATCAAGAACTTCTTTGTGACATCCTCGGGAAGGAGCTTGCGGTTGACCCGATTTGCCCATTCCGGGCGCTCGAGGTTGGCAAACTCAAGTCCGAACTGCGCGCCGAGGGCTTTCGCCACATCCTCTTCGGTGCAGGCTCCCATCTCCACGAGGACTTCGCCCGTTCGCTTCCTCGAAGCCTTGCCGGTCGACACCGCCTGCTCCACTTGAGCGGCTTGAACGACCCCCGCGTCAACCAGCATTTCGCCGATCTTGCGCCGCTCCTTACGAGCCATGAGACACTCCGAAGGTCGTGACGGGTTTCATGGTCGGGCGCAATCCGCGAGCGGCGAATGGTAGCAGCCTCGCCATTGGGTGCGCGCGCCGCGAACGAAGGTAGCCTCGTCGGGTTCGGCGACGACACGCCTCACTCAAAGGAAACCCAACACCATGCAACTTGGAATGATCGGACTCGGACGGATGGGGGCCAACATGACGCGGCGCATCTTGCGAGCCGGACACGAAGTCGTTGTGTACGACCGCAGCGCTGAGGCGGTGGCTGGACTTGTCAAGGAAGGGGCGACCGGCTCGACCAGCGTGAGCGATCTCGTCGCGAGACTCCATGGGCCCCGCCATGTTTGGCTCATGATTCCCGCGGGATTCGTAGATGCTTCGATCGCCGAACTCGCACCGTTCCTCTCCCGCGACGACACGATCATCGACGGCGGCAACTCGTACTACAAGGATGACATCCGACGCGCGAAGGAGCTCGCCGCTCGTGGGCTCTACTATGTCGATTGCGGCACAAGTGGCGGTGTGTGGGGACTCGAGCGCGGGTACTCACAAATGATCGGCGGCGATCCCGAGCCCGTGAAGCAACTCGACGCAATCTTCCGCGCGCTCGCGCCGGGCAAGGCATCCGCTCCCGCGACACCTGGACGCACCGCAAAGGGCACCGCTGAGGAGGGATACCTGCACTGCGGACCCGCAGGAGCAGGTCACTTCGTGACGATGGTGCACAACGGGATCGAGTACGGCCTCATGGCCGCGTACGCCGAAGGACTCAATGTGCTCCGCCACGCCGATGTTGGCCTTCGAGCGAGGACCACCGATGCGGAAACCACCCCCCTGCGTGATCGCAGTGAGTTCCAGTACCAGTTCGACATCGCCGAGGTCACTGAGGTGTGGCGACGAGGCAGCGTCGTCGCAAGTTGGCTGCTCGACCTGACCGCGCAGGCCTTCGCACAAGATCGCACCCTCGATGGATTCAGCGGCCGCGTGTCCGACTCGGGCGAGGGGCGATGGACCGTGCTCGCCGCCATCGAAGAGGGGGTGCCTGTGCATGTCATCAGCGCGGCACTCATGGATCGTTTCGAAAGTCGAGGCGAAGCCGAGTTTGCCAACAAGGTGCTTGCCGCCATGCGCATGGGATTCGGCGGCCACCTCGAGAAGTCGCACGGAGCCTGAACATGAGCGCGAAGACTCCCGCCGATTCCCTTGTCTTTTTCGGCGCCACCGGCGACCTCGCGCACAAAAAGATTTTCGATGCGCTGCAGTCGCTCGTGCACCGCGGCAGCCTGACTGTGCCGGTCGTCGGCGTCGCGCGCAGCGGGATGAATCTCGAGCAACTCGTCGCGCGCGCCAAAGATGGCATCAAGAAGTACGGCCGCGGGCTGAACGAAGCCGCATTCGCCACCTTGTGTTCGCGATTGAAGTACATCGATGGCGACTACGGGGACCCGTCGACTTTCCAGCGGCTTCGCGAGGCGTTGGGTCCTGCGGCGCACCCGCTTCACTACCTCGCGATCCCGCCGTCACTGTTCGGCAGCGTCTGCACGCACCTTGGCAGCTCAGGTTGCGCCGCGGGGGCGCGCGTGATCGTCGAGAAACCGTTCGGTCGCGATCGCGCGAGCGCGAACGCCCTCAATGACCTCCTCCACGGCGTGTTTGAAGAGCGCTCCATCTTTCGCATGGACCACTACCTCGGCAAGGAGGCCGTGCAGAACATCCTCTACTTCAGGTTCGCGAATGCGTTCCTCGAGCCCGTGTGGAACCGACAGCACATCCGGCAGATTCAAATCACGATGGCCGAGTCCTTCGGAGTCGAAGGACGCGGCGCTTTTTACGACGCCACCGGCACGCTTCGCGATGTCATCCAGAACCATCTCCTCCAAGTCGTGGCCTTCCTGTGCATGGAAGCCCCCGACTGGTCGCAGACTGAGCGCACTCGAGATGAGCAGGTGCGACTCTTCCGCGCTGTGCGGTCGCTTGGACCATCCGACATTGCGCGTGGCCAGTTTGAGGGGTATCTCTCCGAGGCCGGCGTCGCCCCGGGTTCGATGACCGAAACATTCGCGTCGGTGCGGCTCGCGATTGACAACTGGCGGTGGGAAGGTGTTCCCATCTTCATCCGTGCAGGGAAACACCTCCCCGCCAACGCGACAGAGGTTCGTGTCGAGTTTCATCGGCCACCCCAAGTCGTCTTTCACGAACGCATCCCCCCGAACCGCAACTTCGTCCGCTTCCAGATCAGCCCGCGCATCGAGATCGGCCTCAACGCCGAAGTGAAGCGCGACGGCACCGAAATGGATGGCGAGCAACTCGAACTGCTTGCGATCGACCAACAGTCCGACGAGATGACTCCCTACGAGCGCCTGATCGGCGACGCCCTGCGTGGCGACGGGACGCTGTTCGCGCGCGCCGACTCCATCGACGAGTGCTGGCGGATTGTCGATGGCGCCATTGGCGGTGGAAACCTCATGCGCTACGCGCCAGCTTCCTGGGGCCCAGAGTGCGACGACGAGCGGCTCCTTCCGCCGGGAGGTTGGCATGCCCCGCGCGTTGCCACAAAGGCATGAAGCCGACGACGGTTTAGCCCGACATGGGAGTCGTTCGCCGCGCGAGGGCAGTTCCCGAGATCGTCTCCGACACACCCATGTGGAGCGGATGGACGAAGGCAAGGATCCCCAATGCCGGCGCCATGAGCACCACGCCCTTGATCGCAGCGCGCGCAAGGACCCGTCCAGTGCCCGCGCGTGCGTCGCCCTCATGAGTTGCTGAGCGCGGTTCGCTGGCGATCACCCGTCCTCCGACGAGGAACTTCCCAGGGGACGCGCGCCACACCAGTTCGAACGCACCGCACCAGAGGGCCGTGAATGCCATCATGACGGCCGCGCTCGCACATTCGGAGAGCTGGGCGGTCCACGATGGCATCACCATGAGAGCCGTCACCCCTTCGCCGGTAATGGCAAGTGCGACGCCCGCTCCGGGAAGGAGATCGATGGCCAGCGCCACGGTTCGCCGAGCCATCGAGAGTGGTTCCCAGCCGCGGGCAAGCCGCCTCGAAGACTCAAGTGTCGGCTTCATGACGAACCCAATGAGGAGAAGCGCGATCGTTGCCGCGCCCAAAAGCGGCAGGTGCACCCATTCAAAGGTCTGCGGGACAATCGCTACGGACGCTGATGGCGCCGCGACGACGCCAGTGATGGGATCGATCTCGGCCATCGAGACTTCACCGCGTGCAGCCTCGACCGCAAGCATGAAGCCGTCGCCGAGTCCAAGCACCGTCCACGCCTGCGATGGCGCCGCGAGGCGTGCGACAACCCGCACGCCCGCCGCCTGCGCGACGCAGAGTTCGTGAACTCCCCCCGGACGCGAGCGGAGAAACGCATTGCAGTTTGCGCCGGACACCCAGAACTCGAATCCCTCGCCTGCTCCGGCGAATCCGAGTGTGGTCCAAGGCGCAAGTTCCATCTTGCTCGCAACGCGGCAGAGTGCGGACAGGTTGCCATCGCGAGGGGCTGACACGCCAAGGCACCGCGCGCCCTCGTGCCACCACACTCCAAGCACCGACGGGCCGAGCCAGCCTTGCGGGAACGGCACCGTCGTCCACCGGTCGACACCGAGTCGGTGGCACTCGATGGCCGACGGTGATGCCAATGCAAGCAGCACCGCGCCGTCGGCCACGATGCTGGGCGATCCAACCCCCGAAGGCAGGCTCGGCAAGACATCGAAACGACCCGTCGGCGTCTCGTAGGCGAGCCCAGTCGCTGGATTTCGGTGGGTTGTGACGGAGTAGACCGGGTTGGATCGAGGTGATCCCTCCGTGGGCATGACCACCCAGAGTTGGTCGCCCGAGGCAGCCATCGCCTGCGGCACAGCAGGAAGGCGCCCTGCTTCGCGAACCGCGCCATCGGGCATCGATGCCGCATGATGAAGGATTCGGCAGCCTCCGTCTTTGGGCACGGCGAACCAGAGGTGCGTCCCCGAACTCGCCGCGACGAGCGATTCACGAGGTCCTTGCCTCGCCTCGGAACTCTCGGCTTGCGCGGGGGCGCCGTTGACTCCCCACGCAAGAAGAAGACCTGCGGCAGCGATCATGGCGATGCTCGCTCAACGACTTCTGGACGAAGAGCGGCCTCGACATCCTGCCAGCGGAAGAGCTGCGGCTTGATCGACTCGGCACCGAAGCTCGGCGCCTCCGCCGCGAGTGTCGCCACGGCATCGGGCCTCTCCCGTGTGGAGCCGTGCGGTCCCCACGCCGCGATCCTCATGCGAGTCGCCAAGAGCGGCTTGACCTCAGCTTCGGGAGCGCCCGCGGGACGATCCCCCGAAGGCCACACGAACGCCTCGAGCTCGCACGACGCGATGACCTCGCCCGCGCCGTTCTCCCACTCAACGCCGACGGGGAGGAGCGACTCGCCCCGAGCGAACACGCGACGATGGGGCAGCTCGATCATCCATGCACCGCGCGCGCCGTCCCATGCCACCGTGCGGACATCTTTCTCGTCGATGGACGAAAGTCCGAGTGCCTCGAAAAGCCGCGCCGGCGCAAGAATCCCCGCAAGCGTGCCATCGACGCCGACGGTCGCTTGTTCCGACGACGCGCGCGGCCATGGGCGAAGAATCGCACGCGATGGCGTCTCGCGCGGGAAGATGGTCCACCACTGACCCTCGCCCGACCCGATCCACAGAACGCGCTCGCCGAGTTTGGAGATTCGCAGGCTCGACTCTTCCGGCGGCCGCGCCATCAGCACGAAGTCGCCGTCATCGAAATGAGAGCCAGTTCGATCGCGCCAACTGACCTCAGCGTGGCCTCGGAGCGCAAAGGAGGAGAGCGCATCGATTCGCGCGCGCTGGAGTCGCGCGATCTCGGAGGGCCCCGGAGGCGGTCCATCCGGCTGCGTCTCCAACTCGCGCGGCGAGCACGCGCCGAGGAGGACGGCGGTCGCTGCGCACGCGAACCAACTTGAGAGACGCAAGCCCATCACGGACCGTCGGGCCGGATGACTTCCGCCAATTGATCGGCGAGATCACGCATGGCGTCGTCCTTGATGCCCGGATTGGCGATTCGGATGGCCTCGGCGCCATCGCCAGATCCTCGTGGAAGGAACGACCACACTTCGATGGCACCATCGCGATCGACGCCGGCGAGTTTGAGCGCCTTTCGGCGCAACAGGACGAGCGCGAGAATCCAGCGGAACGCGCGGCGATGCTCTGTCGCCGATGGGTCATCGCGTCGGACCATCTCCAGCAGCGTCTCATCGTCGACGAAGGATTGCCGTCGCTCGCCTGGTCGGGGCGCGATCGACCTCCAGAAGCACACCAGCCCTTCCGGGCGCGCCCCGTGCTCCCACGCCTGCGTGCAATAGTCCAGTCGCGCCAACTGCGGCGATCCCTCGTCCGACACGCGATCAACGAGCGCCGCCGTGAAGGACTCTCCCGAAGCGATCACGGCGCCGCTGGCGGCGCACACTCCGGTGAAGCGACCGAGTTCATAGGTTCCCGAGGCTCCTGCCATCGCCCGATCTTACGGCGCGGCTACGGTGCCACCTGGAGCACGGCCCACTGCCGCTTGCCGCGTCGGACAAAGGCGTACCGGCCGTGCAGGAGATGCTCCGCGGTGATGCGCGATTCGACCGTCGCGGCCGCCCCGTTGACCTGCACCGCACCCGCCTGGAGGAAGTCTCGCGCCTCACGCTTGCTTGAGGCGAGCGCGATCTCCACGAGCGCATCGATGATCCCCTTTCCCTCGCCCGCAAACTCCCCGCGGCCGATCGCTGCGCCTGGAAGGTCGCCCGCCACATCCTGCGCGCCTTGGGCGTCCAATGAACGAATGTCTCCGCCAAAGAGAGCACGCCCACACTCGTTGGCGCGGCGCGCCTCCGCCTCGGAGTGCACCATCGTCGTCATCTCGTCGGCCAACGCCCGCTGCGCCGCCCGTTCGGCCGGCGCGGCCGAGTGTTCGGCGGCAATGCCCTCGATCCGCTCCTTCGAAAAGAAGGTGAACCACTTGAGAAACTTCACCGCGTCCTCATCGCTCGCGTTGAGCCAGTACTGGTGGAACCGGTATGAACTCGTCCTTGCCGCATTGAGGTAGATCGCGCCCGACTCGGACTTGCCAATCTTGGTGCCGTCTGACTTGGTGACGAGTTGACTCGTGATGCCAAACGCCTGAGCACCTCCGACGCGCCGAATGAGGTCGATGCCCGAGCAGATGTTGCCCCACTGATCCGCGCCCCCGAGTTGCACCGTGCAACCCGCGGTCCGGTGCAAATGCAAGAAGTCATACGCCTGCAGGATCATGTAGCTGAACTCGGTGTATGAAATCCCTTGCTCGCGCGACTCGAGCCGTGTCGCGACCGAGTCCCGCGCGATCATCTGGTTCACGGTGAAGTGCTTGCCGACATCGCGCAGAAGCTCCACGAATCCGAGTCGCATGAGCCAATCCGCGTTGTCGACGATGCTCGCGGCGTGACGGCCCGAGAACTCCAGCAGCTTCTCGAACACTGGGCGCTGGCTGGCGACATTCGAACGGACTTGGTCCATCCCAAGCAGTTGCCGCTCGGTCGACTTCCCGCTCGGGTCACCGATGGAACCGGTCGCGCCGCCCATCACCACGATCGGGCGATGCCCTGCATGCTGCCAGCGGGCCAAAATGGTCAGCGGGAGCAGATTCCCCACCGTCAAACTGTCGCTCGTGGGATCGAATCCGCAATAGGCGACCCGGCCGCCGTGCGTGAGATGGCCAGCGAGTTCGGGTGAGGTCGTCTGGTGCAACAGACCTCGCCAGGTGAGTTCGTGAAGGAAGCCGCTACTCATCGGTGGTCACTGTGTGTGGCGGGCAGAATAGACTTGCGGCGCCTGCTTGCGCGCTCCGGGGGATCCTGCTACCGTGCGCGGCTCGCAATTCAGACCGCAATGACTACTTCTGTGCGCCGGATCTTGGCTGAGCCGGCGATGCCCCCTGTCGGGGCCGCAGTGGTAGGAGGTAAGGAACCATGGCCAAGAAGATCACCAAGCAATTCAAGATCCTTGCCCCGGGTGGCAAGGCGACACCAGCGCCGCCGCTGGGACCGGTCTTGGGCGCCAACGGCGTCAATCCCGGCCAGTTCATCACGAAGTTCAACGAAGCCACGCGCGACCTCAACGGTCGCGTCGTCGGCTGCATCGTGACCGTCTATGCCGACCGCACATTCGCTCTCGAGATCAAGAACTCCCCCGCGTCTGTCTTGATCGCCACGGCGCTCAAGATCGAGAAGGGTTCCGGAAAGCCCAATACCGACAAGGTCGGCAAGTTGAATCAGGCGCAACTGCGAAAAATCGCTGAAGACAAGATGAAGGATCTCAATGCCGGAACCGTCGAGGCGGCCATGCGAGTCATCGCAGGCACCGCCCGTTCGATGGGTGTGACGGTGGAGGCATAACCGATGTCAGTCACCACCAAGGAACGATCACTCCCCGGCCACAGCAAGCGCGTTCGCGCGAACCAGGCGCTCGTCACGGTCCGCACGCCCACTGCGCCTCGTGATGCCGTGAAGGAACTGCGGAAGTTCAAGGCCCCCAAGTTCGACCAGACCGTGAATGTGGTGGTCCACTTGGGCATCGACCCCAAGGCGGCCGACCAGGCACTCCGCGGCGCGATCAGCTTCCCGAAGGGTGTTGGGAAGACCGCGCGCGTCATCTGCTTCTGCAACTCCGACAAGGCCGCAGCGGCGAAAGCCGCAGGCGCCGTCGAGGTCGGTGCGGAAGACCTCGTGGCCAAGATCGAAGGCGGTTGGTCCGACTTCCAAGTCGCCGTTGCAAGTCCCGACATGATGCGCATCGTGAGCCGACTGGGCAAAGTCCTCGGTCCCAAGGGACTGATGCCAAGCCCCAAGGCCGGTACCGTCACCCCCGATGTGGCCACGGCCGTCAGGGAGTACGCCGCGGGAAAGGTGGAGTACCGCAACGATGACGGTGGCAATGTGCACTGCATCATCGGCAAGATGTCGTTCTCTGACGACGACTTGACCGCGAACCTCGAGCACTTCATTGCGCTCATCCACAAGGCAAAGCCCGCGTCCGCGAAGGGCGTCTACATCCACTCCTGCACCATCAGCGCCTCGATGACACCGAGCGTGCCGGTCGCCACCTAAACCATCCCCACCACGACCTGGGACACCACCATGAGCAAGCCCGTCAAGAACATGATCGTCGAGGAATACAAGAAGCGCTTCGCCAATGTCGAAGGCGCCGTCCTCATTGAAGTTGTCGGCATCCCCGCGACAGCGAACGCGAAACTGCGCGCCCGTATGCGCGGCGCAAGCGCTCGCATTTCCGTCGTCAAGAACACGCTCGCCAAGCGCGCCTTCAAGGGCACGCCGCTCGAAGCGCTCTCCCCAGGACTCAAGGGTCCACGGGCCGTTGTGTACGGCGCGACGAGCGTTGTCACGATCGCACGCGAACTCGTCGAGAGCGCGCGGGAGAACGACAAACTCGGGCTCATGGGCGCATGCATCGATGGCACCTGGTTCGATGGCGCCGCTGGCGTCACTCGACTGAGCCAGTTTCCCACGCGCGAAGAGGCGCAAGCTCGAGTGGTGGCCATCGTGCTGGCACCCGCGGGCAAGGTGGTCGGCGCGGCCGTCGCGCCCGGCTCGCGCCTTCTGGGCATTGTCAAAGAGATATCGACCCGGCTCGAAAAGGGCGAGACCATCGCCAAAGCCAACTGAGTTCAATTCGACCCCAACCGCTCTCCCACTGGTCCCCTCGGGGATTAAATGCCGCCTTGTGGCGGCGCCTATGGGAGGCACACTTTGAAGGAGTTTCACCATGTCCGACACAAAGACATTCGACGCCAAGGTCACCCAGTTGGGTGATTCCATCGCAGCCCTCACGCTCAAGGAGGCCGTCGACCTGGCCGACTACATGAAGAGCGCGTACGGCATCGAGCCCGCTGCTGGCGGCGCCGTGATGGTTGCCGGCGGTGGTGGTGCGGCTGCGGCCCCCGCGGCCGAAGCCCAGACCGAGTTCACGGTTGTTCTTGAGGAGTGCGGTCCCACGAAGATCGCGGTCGTCAAGGTAGTCCGCGAGGCGACTGGGCTCGGACTCACCGAATCCAAGGCCCTCGTCGATGGCGCCCCGAAGGCCATCAAGGAGAACATTTCCAAGGACGACGCGGCCAAGCTCAAGGCAGCCCTCGAGGGTGCCGGCGGCAAGGTCACCGTCAAGTAACCCCATGAGAGGGTGGCGCTCGCCCATCTGGGGCAGGTGTCACAGACTTTTAAACCCCTCACCCCCGGCTTCGGCTGGGGGTTTTTTGTCTAAATTTTTAACTTCGCCCCGCCGACCCCCTTGCGGAATGTGCCGCCGTCTCATTACACTTCGGGACTTGGCGCGCGCTCGAGCATCTGACCGAAAACTTGCGAAACGAGACACGGAGCGAGGGCTGTCGGCTTGCTCCAAGTCGACAGCATGTTCGAGCGAACAGCCATTGATCTTGGGTTTGATCGAGACTCCACAGAGGTGACCATGAGCACACGAACCGTCCGTGACTACTCCAAGCGCGGCGACGCGATCCCTGTCCCGAACCTGACCCGCGTGCAGCAGGCTGCGTACGAGCGCTTCCTCCAGAAGAATCTGGAGCACGCTGACCGAAAGGAGCACCTCGGCCTTCAGGCCCTGCTCAAGGAGATCTTCCCGATCGAGAGTTACGACGGGCAGATGAAGCTCGAGTTCCTCGCCTACTCCTTCGGCGAACCGCAGCACACCGAGGGCGAGTGCCGCGAACTCCGCCTCACGTACGGCTATCCGTGGCGCGTGAAGATGCGCCTGACGCGCGAGTCAACAAGCGAAGTCCTGGAGGAAGACATCTATCTCGGTGACATCCCGATTCTCCTCGGCGGCGGTGAATTCGTCGTCAATGGATCGGAGCGCGTCATCGTGAGCCAGTTGCACCGGTCCCCGGGCGTGGACTTCTCGATCGCATCAAGCCTTGGCGACCGCCCCTTGCACAGCGCGCGCATCATTCCTGAGCGCGGCTCGTGGATCGAACTCGAGGTCACGAAGAAAGATGTGCTGGCGATGCGCATCGACCAGTCCACCAAGCTCGCGGCCACCACCTTCCTGCGTGCCATGGACGAGAAGTTCTCCGACACGGAGAAGATTCTCGGGATGTTCTATGAGGTGGAGGACATTCGGGTGGAGAAGCTCCGTCCCGAGCACTACTCCGCAGAACTGATCATCGATCAAGACACGGGTGAAGAGTTGTGCAAGGTCGGCGTCCCCTTCGGCGACAAGGTGGCCACGATTCAGGCGAGTGCACTCAAGACGGTTCGCGCGATCTGCAATCCAGGCGACCCGCTCATTCTCAACACCCTCGCCGAAGAGAAGCTCGACTTCCTCGCCGACGCCACCGAGCACGAGGCGGCGCTCTTGAGGCTCTACGCGCGACTCCGTCCCGGCAACCCACCGCAGATCGAGAAGGCCCGTGATCTCTTCACGGAGAAGTTCCTTGACCAGAACCGATACCGACTCGGTCGCGTTGGGCGTTTCCGCGTCAACCGCAAGTTCGCTGACGATGTCGGTTACAAGCAGGTTGGCGAGGGCGCCCAGCACCTGAGGGCCGAGGACTTCCTCGCGGTCATCCGCTACATCGTTGAGTTGCGCCGTCCCGCCGACCCAAACCGCCGGACGATCGCCCATGTCGACGACATCGACCACCTCGGGAACCGCCGACTGCGCACGCTCGACGAATTGGCGACGGAAGAGATGCGCAAGGGATTCCTCAAGCTCAAGCGCACCGTTCAGTAGCGCATGAGCGTCAAGGACCCCGCGGACAACTCCTACAAGATCGCTGACCTCGTCAACTCGAAGTCCATCTCCAGCGCGATCGAGTTCTTCTTCGGCCGCAGCGAACTCTCGCAGGTCGTTGATCAGACCAATCCCCTCTCCATGCTCGTCCACGAACGGCGCCTGTCGGCCCTCGGACCGGGCGGCCTCAACCGGAAGCGGGCTGGGTTCGAGGTGCGCGATGTGCACATTTCGCACTATGGCCGGATCTGTCCCATCGAAACTCCTGAAGGTGCAAACATTGGTCTCATCGCGAGCTTGGGTATCTACTCGGGCGTCGATGACTACGGGTTCCTCCTGACTCCCTACCGCCAGATCGAGAAGCGAAAGGCCACTGGAAAGGCCGTTTCGCTCCGTGCCGATGAGGAGTTGAAGTCCGTCCTTGCGCCGAGCGAGTCACTCTCGGCGGAAGGCGCCATCGCCGACGCCGCGATGCTGGTGCGAAAGGCCGGGGACCTCGTCGTCGCCGATGCCGACGAGATCCAGTTCGTCGACATCAGCCCGAAGCAAACCGTCGGCGTCTCAGCAAGCCTCATTCCGTTCCTCGAGCACGACGATGCCAATCGCGCGCTCATGGGATC
>SXGS01784655.1_pt1 | contig 15212 bp, 15 predicted proteins | sample 3174681 | NCBI WGS metagenome assembly SXGS01 (sample SAMN11356861, study PRJNA531348) | freshwater metagenome | isolation source: freshwater sample F1-80 | place: China: Fuxian Lake, Yuxi | collected 2017-12-25 | reverse complement strand
GTCGCGCCAGCGCCTGCGCCCTTCGCTCGGCGAAGGCATCCACGTAGTGTGCCCGCGCTGCAACGGCACCGGCCACATTCGCGATACCGAATCGTCGGCACTGCACATCCTGCGCATGATCCAGGAAGAGGCGATGAAGGACAACACTGGCGCCGTGCACGCGCAAGTGCCGGTCGATGTCGCTTCGTATCTGTTGAACGAGAAGCGCCACGAGATCAGCAAGATTGGGGCGCGTTTCCGCGTCAACGTACTGTTGGTACCGAACAAGTTCCTCGAAACGCCGCAACACAAGATCGAGCGCCTGCGGCACGACGATATCCCCGACCACATGAAGCTGAGCTTCGAGATGGTGGCCGAGCCGGAAGAGGAAAGCTACAAGCGCAAGGACGCCAAGGACGCACCGAAGAAGCTGGAACCACTGGTCAAGGGCATCACGCCGGACGCGCCGCCCCCGCCGGCTAGCGTGGAGCCGGCATCGGCGCTGACTGCACCTGCGCCTGCTGCCGCGAGCTCACCTGCTTTGGCAGCGCCTGTTGCCGAGAAGAGCGAAGGCATCATCAGCAAGATCATGGGATGGTTCAAGCCCAAGGCCGCCCCCGACCCGATGGCAACCGCCACTCCAGCGGCCACCGCCGGCGGCGAGCGCAAGGAAGAACGCAATGGCCGCGGGCGCGATCGCAACGACCGCGGTGACCGCGGCGATCGCAGCCGTGGTGGACGCAATGGCCGTAACCGCAGTGAGCGCACCAGTGAGCGTACTGAGGGCGCCCGCGGTGAAGCACGTGCCGATGGACGCGGTGAAAACCGCACCGAAAACCGCACCGAAAACCGCACTGAGGGCCGCCCGGAGAGTCGTGGTGATCGTCCGCAGCGCGGTGATCGCGCGGCGCGCCAGGAAGGTGCGCGCGCTGAAGGTGAGTCCCAGCGCAAGGACGGTGAAGTCGCTGCTGAAGGGCAGGATCAAGGCACCAGTGGTGGCAACGGCAGCAATGGCCAACGTCGTGACCGGGACGGCCGCGGTCGCCGGGATCGCGGCCCGCGCCGTGATGGTCAGCCGGGCAGCACACGTGAAGACCAAGCCGACGCGCCGGCAGGGGACGTGCAATCATTTGCCGCCATGCCAGCCGGCAGCGATGCCTCCGCAAGTGTGGAGCAGAACAGCCAGCCCGGCGGACCCGCAGGTGAAGGCGCACCGCAAGAGGGTGGCGAGCGCGAGGATGGTCGCCGCCGTGGTCGTCGTGGCCGTCGCGGTGGACGTGGTCGCGGTGATCGCGAGGGCATGCCGATGGAGGGCAGTGAAGCCGGCGGGTCGACTGACGGCAATGGCGGTGAGCAGCTTGACCGTCACGCGGATCCAGAAATCCGCCCTGCCGAAAGTGCGCATGCACCTGAATCGACCCCGGGTGCCGTAGCCAGCACCGCGAGCCCTGAGGTTCACCACGAACCTCAAGTCGAAAAGCCGGCGGTTGTGGCGCCCGTGGCCACACCCACACCGATGCCCGTTGTTTCGCCACGGCCGCCGGTCGCGGCCGAACCGATCCAGATACGGAAATCGGTGGACGAGATGCTCGCTGAGCGTCAGGTCATGTTGAGTACGGCCGGCTTGGCGCTGGTCGAAACCGACGCGCAAAAATGGCGGGCAGCGTACGACCGCTCCGCCACCTATGTCGAGCCGCCCCGTGCCCCGCGGGTACGCCGCCCGGCGCCGGTGATTGACCATGGCCCGTTGATCTTGGTCGAAACCCGCAAATCCTGAACCTTGCGGGCCCGCCGCCCGCTAATCCCAGAAAACCCTAAGAGCCTTGTCCCACAAGGCTCTTAGCGCTTTTGGCGTTCTCTCTCGACGATGACGTCGATTAACCCGTCACAGGCATCCTCGATGTAATCGAGCACTGCCTCGAAGCCGGCTGCGCCACCATAGTACGGGTCTGGGACAACTTGCTGATGCGGAAACTTGCGCGTGAACTGCATCAACAGACGGATTTTATTTCGCGCATTCGGCGCGCATTGCGACTCCAGCAATGCATGGTTGTCCCAATCCATCGCCAGCACGTAGTCAAACCGGTCGAAGTCCTCTGCCACCACCTGCCGGGCGCGCAGCGCCGTCAGATCATAGCCACGCTGCAGGGCATGCGCCTGCGCCCGTCGGTCGGGGGAGTGGCCTAGATGGTATGCGTGGGTACCAGCCGAATCAGCTTCAATCAGGTGCGCAAGGTTGCGCCGCGTCACCTTGTGTCGAAACACGCCCTCGGCGGTGGGGGAACGACAAATGTTCCCCATGCAGACGAAGAGGACGCGAACCGGTGCCATATGCGCCTTATGCTACCGGAAACTTCCATGTGGGGCATCTCAATCTTCGCGTGCTAGACTTTCCCTTCCCCTTGCGCCACGCTAGCTTGCCGCCATACGCTTCGTAGCGCGCCCATCCAGACCGGAGCTTTCATGTCCTTGTTCACTTCTCTTGCCGTGCGTATCTTGCAAGCGGCCCTTGTTGTTTGCTGCGCGCTTGGCGCCCATGCACAGGAGTTTCCGGCAGCCGGCAAGCCGATTCGCATCGTGGTGCCTTTCACTGCCGGGGGCTCATCCGATTTTGTCGCGCGCACGCTGGCCACCAAGCTCACCGAGACGATGAAGCACTCGGTCATCGTCGATAACCGCCCCGGCGGCAACACACTGATCGGCGCCGAGCACGTCGTCAAATCACCGCCGGATGGCCACACCTTGTTTCTCGTGGGCGTGATTACCCATGCATCCACCCCCGCCCTGGCCAAGAAGATGCCGATCGACATGGTGAAGGACTTTGCCTTCATTACCAACGCGATCGAATCGCCATTGGTGATCGTGGTCAACCCCAAGGTCCCCGCCACCACGCTACCCGAGTTCATTGCCTATGCCAAAGCCAACCCCGGCAAGATCAACTATGGCTCTGCAGGCGTCGGCAACACCCTGCACCTGGCCGGCGAGCAGTTCGCCGCCCTCACAGGGACCAAGCTCAACCACATCCCCTACAAGGGTGCCTCGCAGGCCCAGGTAGACCTGATCGGGGGCAGCATTCAGGTCATGTTTGACCTGGTGCAAACGCCACTTAAACAGATTCAGGCTGGCAACCTGCGCGCACTTGCGGTTACATCGGGGGAGCGCCTGCCGACTTTGCCTTCGACGCCCACCACCGCTGAGGCCGGCACCCCGGCATTTCGCTTCTCGGCACGCATCGGTTTGGCAGCGCCTGCTGGAACGCCTGCGCCGGTGATGGCGCGGCTGCACCGGGAGATCGTTGCCGCGCTCGGCCAGGCCGATGTGCGTGCACAGTTTGCGAGCCAGGCCATGATTGCAGCGCCCAGTGAATCACCCGACGCCTTCCAGAAGCTGATGCAGAGTGAAGTCGAGCGCCTAGGCGCCCTGATTCGCGCCGCCGGCATCCAGCCCGAATAAGCATGACAAGCATTCAGATGACACCACGCGAACGTTTTTTTGCCGCCGTCGAAGGACGCCCCGTAGATCACGTACCGGTTACTGCCTGGGTCCATTTCCTGTCAGACCATCTGCCCGGGGAAGAAACTGCCCGCCTGCACGAACGCTTCCTCAATGCCTACGGCTGGAACCTCGCCAAGGTCATGGGCGACTACCGCTATCCGGTGCCTGCAGCACTGCGCTCGCTCGATGATCCGGCACTGCTGGACCAATTCGGCGTCGTCGGCCTCGATGCTCCCTGCTTTGCCGAACAGCTCAAATGCTTGAAGGCACTGCGCGCCGCCATGGGCCCGGACTTTCCGCTGATTGAAACCGGCTTTGACCCCTACCAGTCGATCCTGCGCAATATCGGCCGTGACCAGGAAGCGCAGCTATGGAAGTTTCGCGAGCCGACATTGCGCGCCCTCGAACGCGCTTGCGAGTCGATCTGTGGCTACGTGCGCGCCATCAAGAGGCTGGGCGTAGAAGGCTATTTCTACTCAACCAACTCGGCGATTCCCGCCGGCTTTCCGCGCGGTGCCAGCCAGGAGGTGTATGAAACCTTCCTGCGCCCATTTGACTTGCGTATCCTGAAAGAGGCCGAAGGCATGGTGCGCGTCCTGCACGTGCACGGCAACGGCCTCGAGATGGATCGCGTCAAAGATTATCCGTGCGAGGTCATCAATCTTTCCGACCGGCTGGCCGGTAACCCGAGTTTGCGCGAATTGCGTCAATGGACCGACAAATGCCTGATGGGTGGACTGGACGAATCAAAGTTTGCCGACTTGTCCCTGACGGCCATTGCGGCACAGGTGGAGGATGCGATCGCCCAAGCAGGCCGCGAGAAATTCATCCTCGCCCCCGGCTGCACTATTCCCTCATTCTCGCCGCAACGCAGTCTGACGTTTCTCAGTCACTGCGCTGCCCGAACCTGAGCATTTCGCGCACACCCGTCCGCACCCTCCGGAATCAATGCGGGGTTGCTGGCGCGGCGTGACGAAGAAAAAGCCGGCCAGGGCATGCTGGCCGGCAACTTGGGCATGTGCGATCCCATAGAGGCCCAACGCGATCACCAACCCGCCGACCAGGCGGCGCGCCAGATTGCCACCACGCCAGCGCGACAGCACACGCATCACGACACCGGCAAACAGCAGGTTGGGCAAGGTGCCCAAACCGAACGCCGCCATCACCAATGCCCCCTCCAGCGCATCTCCGGCGAGTAGCGCGGTTGCCAACACGCTATACACCAGCCCGCATGGCACCCAGCCCCACAACGCACCCAAGGCCAGGGCTCGCGGCAGGGTATTGGCGGGCATCAGGCCCTTGAGCATCGGCTGAAGGTGGGCCCAGACTCGTGCTCCCGCACGCTCTAGAACCGCCACATAGCGGGTGACCCCCATCAGATACAGACCCAGACCGACCAGCATCAGATTGGCAAACACGTACATCGCCACCTGCACCGGAAGCACATCATTCAGGAACAGGGCCAGGGAACCGGCCGTACCCGCCAGTGCCCCTGCCACCATGTAACTGGCAATCCGGCCGAAGTTGAAGCCGAGCTGCAACCACCAGGACGGCGTAAGCATGCGCTTCCCTGCAATCCGAACCGGTGCAACGCCCGACCCTGTGCTGGCGGAAAACGCCGTGACAATGCCGCCACACATGCCCATGCAGTGCAGGCCGCCCAGCAGCCCGACCACGAAGACGGCCGCAAGGGCGGAAGCACCCATCAGATGATCTTCGAGTAGCGCGTGCGCGCGCGCGCTGCCGCGAGATAGCGGTCAAACACCATGCAGATGCCGCGCAGGAAGAATCGCCCCTTCGGTGAAACCGTCAGGTAGCCACCCTCGATCTCGATCAAGCCGGCCGCGGCGAAGGACGCAAGTTCGCGCAGTTCGGACTCGAAATAACTCTCAAAATGGATCAGATGGGCGATCTCGACCGATTCCATGGATACCTCGCCCTGGCACATCAAGCCCATGATGACGGTGCGCCGCACCAGATCATCCGGCGTCAACTCGATCCCGCGCGTCACCGGCAGGCGGTGCTGGTCCAACAGATCGTAGTACTCGTCGAGCGTGCGCACGTTCTGGCTGTAGGCCGGCCCGATCTTGCTGATCGAGGAAATGCCGATGGCGAGCAGGTCACACTCCGATTGGGTGGTGTAACCCTGAAAGTTGCGATGCAGGCGGCCGGAGCGCAAGGCCTTGGCCAATTCATCACCCGGTTTGGCAAAGTGGTCCAGCCCGATATAGACGTAACCGGCATCAAGCAGCCGATTCAGCGCCAGCAGGAATATCTTCAGTTTGGTGTCCGCCAGCGGCATGTCGGCATCATGAATGCGCCGCTGCGGCTTGAAGCGGGTGGGCAAATGGGCATAGCTGTACAAAGCGATGCGGTCAGGCGAGGTTTCGATCACCTGGTCCAGCGTGCAGGCAAATCCGTCCACGGTCTGCTTCGGCAAGCCGTAGATCAAATCGAGATTGAGTGACTTGAAGCCGGCCGCACACGCATCCTTCATCACGCGGTCCGTCATCATGAAGGGCTGGATCCGGTTGACCGCCTTTTGCACCGCTGGGTCGAAATCCTGCACGCCAATGCTCATGCGGTTGAATCCCAACTCGGCCAGCAAGTCGATCGTTCCGGGCTTCACCGAGCGTGGATCCACTTCGATTGAGTATTCGCCCTCAGCGTCAAACTCGAACTGCCCACGCAGGATGCGCATCAACTCGCGCAGTTCATCATCGGCCAGAAAAGTGGGCGTACCGCCGCCAAAATGGAGCTGGGTAATGCGCCGGCTGCCGGATAGGTGCGCGACCTGCAGGGCCAATTCCTTTTCCAGGTAATGCACGTACTTGAGCGAACGCCCATGGTCCTTGGTAATGACCTTGTTGCAGGCACAGTAGTAGCAGATTGAGGCGCAAAACGGCAGATGAACATAGAGCGAGAGTGGACGTGCCACACCACCAATATTGCGGCGCTCCAGCCAGGAGGCGTGCGCCTGCGCATCGAACGCCTCGACAAAACGATCCGCAGTCGGGTAAGAGGTATAGCGGGGTCCCGGCCCGTCAAAGCGGCTGATCAACTCGGGGGTGATCTCCGGGTTGGGCCCATTGTCGATCCCGGGAAAGCGGGTCACAGCATCCATCAAGTTGGCTTCCTTCTGATGGATGCACTATGCGCCTGTGCCATATTTTCCTGTTGATCCAGATCAAATTTCGCGGGTGCTGGGGTGGCGGTAGCGTGGGCAGGCGCCGAACCCGGTAGAATGATCTTCGGCTTTTCCCCTGGCATTTTCTGCGCCCGTCTCTCTTTCACGAACCTCGCCCCGGCCATGAACGCCCCCATCACCCTCGCCCACATCAAGACCGCCTGCTCGACCTGCAACCTGCGCGAGCTCTGCCTGCCCGTCGGTCTGAAGAAGGACGAGATTGAATCCCTGGATGTGCTGGTCTACACCCGCAAGAAGGTCAAGCGGCGCGACAGCCTGTTTCGATCGGGGGATAGTTTCCAATCCCTCTACGCGATTCGCACCGGCTTCTTCAAAACCCGCGTAGCGACAGAAGACGGCCGCGACCAGGTGACGGGCTTCCAGATGGCGGGCGAACTGATCGGCATCGACGGCATTGTTACCGACCACCACAACTGCGACGCGATTGCGCTGGAGGACAGCGAAGTCTGTGTCATACCCTACTCCAAGCTTGAAGAACTCTCGCGCAAGCACGAAGCGCTGCAGCACCATTTTCACAAGGTCATGAGCCGCGAAATCGTACGCGATCATGGCGTCATGCTGCTTCTGGGCAGCATGCGCGCCGAAGAACGCCTGTCTGCGTTCCTGCTCAACTTGTCGCAGCGCTTCACGGCGCGCGGCTATTCGGCATCCGACTTCATCTTGCGCATGACGCGCGAGGAAATCGGCAGCTTTCTGGGCATGAAGCTGGAAACCGTCAGCCGGGCGTTTTCACGGTTCCAGGACGAAGGCCTGATCAGTGTGCAGCAAAAGCACATCCGCATCACCGATATTGTGGGCCTCAAGGAGATCATGGGTCAGGCCGGCGCTGCCTGCTGACCTTTCGTTGATTTGGGCGGCGCTTCGCCGCACGCCTTGCCAACCGCAGTGCTACCATCGACGCCATGGCATTGCACAAGAACCGGCGCTTCGCCAAGCGCGAACACCTGGAGCTGACCCCGGCGGAGTTCGCCACCCTGCGCCGGCTTTCTACTCCAGAAAAGATCCAGGCCTACCTCAATGCCACCCCGGCCAACCATGAGCTGGGGGGCGAAACCCTGCTATCGGTGCGCGAAGTCATCCGGCAACGCCGCGCCCATTGCCTGGAGGGCGCCATGCTGGCTGCTGCCGCTCTCTGGGTGCATGGCGAGCCGCCACTGGTCATGTACATGCATTGTGACGCCGTGGACTGGCCGCATGTCATCACCCTCTTCAAGCGAGGGCGCTGCTGGGGTGCCATTTCCAAAACCAACGGCGTACCGCTGCGCTACCGCGATCCGGTCTACCGCACCCTGCGCGAGCTGGCCATGTCCTACTTCCACGAGTACTACACCCGCCGCGGCCGCAAGACCCTGCGCGGCTACTCGGTGCCGTACGACTTGCGCCGCATGGATACCGAGCTGTGGGTGACCAATCCGCACAACGGCTGGGAAGTCAATGACCGGCTGGAAACCCTGCGCCACACACTTTTAATCAGTCCGAGCCAGGAAAAATTGCTGGCGCGGCGCGACAAGTTCGAGCGCAGCATTGCGCGCATGGCCGAGTACCCCAAGCCGGCCGCCTAAGCGGCCGCCATTGCCCCTACCGCGATTGGAGGCGGGACTGGATCAGCCGCCGGCCACCGGTGGCCAGATCGCCAGCGTATCGCCCTCCACGAGGGAGTGGGTGCGCCGCATGGCAGGCTCAATATAGACACCATTGACGAGAACCAGATGAACCAGCTTGTCCGGCAGCCCGTAAGGGGCGGTCACCTCGGCAATCGTGGCGCCCTCGGTCACCACCAGCTCAACGCGATTGGTCCGCCGCGCCTCGGCCGGTAAGTAGTCGGTCAATGTGGCGTACAGCTTGAAACTGATGTTCACGGTGCCAAGCGGCTGATCTTCCAGCCCCCTCCAACTTCACTGTCAAACGCAATCCGGTCATGGAGCCGGCTGCGGCGCCCCTGCCAGAACTCAAAGTGATCCGGCATCAACCGATAGCCGCCCCAATGTGCCGGTCGGGGCGGGTTGTCGCCGTGCAACGTCTCGGCTTCCATGAAGCGGCGTTCCAGCCACGTGCGACTGGTGATCGTGCGGCTTTGAGGCGACGCCCACGCCCCGATGCGGCTTTTCACCGGGCGCACAGCAAAGTAAGCATCCGAATCGGCTGAGCCCACCTTCTCGATGTGCCCTTCAATCCGCACCTCGCGCTCCAGTTCGCCCCAGTGAAACAGCAGTGCCGCCTGCGGATTGGCGGCCAACTCGACGCCCTTGCGGCTTTCGTAATTCGTATAAAACACAAAGCCCGCGTTCTCAACACCCTTGAGCAGCACAATCCGTGACGAAGGCCGCCCCTGGGGTGATGCGGTTGCCAGCGACATGGCGGTTGGCTCCGGGCAGCCGCCTGCAATGGCTTCCGTAAGCCAGTCGTCGAACTGGGCAAACGGATCGCGCGCGACACCCAACTCGTCGAGTTCGGCCAAGGCGTAGTCTTTACGCAACGCTGCGAGGTCAGGAGAACTAGCCATGTTGATCGCCGATGTCAGAGGGAAAGTGGGCCAATTCTAGCAGCACGCCCCATCGGGACGCACACCACGTGCAAACACCATTCCCTGCACGACACAAGAGCGGTGTCACTATATTTTGTAGTGTTCGGAACCCCGTCTACCAGCCGTCGTGACGCCCCACCTGGATGCATTTGGCCGCGAAAAGCCGTTTCTCAGAGGGGAAACGATGTGACAAAATTCCGCTTTCACTCTACAAAACCGTTGACAAGCCCGCAAAGAGTGTGCATCCTTCGCGCTGTCACTCTTGCAAACGTGGTTTTTCCCTCGGGAAACGCCGTCAAGCGGGGTGGCGGGAGACGCAAAATCGCGTGCCGGCACAAAAGGCGCGGCTGCTGAGGCGGCCTGCAGTGCAGAAATAAAGCGGCGGTTTCGCGACTCTTGAACTTCAATCACGTTAACGTCAATGAAGGAGACTCAACTATGGCAACCGCCAAAAAAGCTGCAAAGAAAGCTGTAAAGAAAGCCCCGGCGAAAAAAGCCGCTGCAAAGAAACCCGCGAAAAAAGCGGCGAAAAAAGCGGCGAAGAAGCCTGCGAAGAAAGCTGCGAAAAAGCCTGCGAAAAAGAAAGTTGCGAGAAAGCCAAACGCAGCGTTCATGAAGCCTGTCACCCCGTCGGCAGTTTTGGCGGCCGTGATCGGTGACAAAGCAGTCCCGCGCACCGAGATCACCAGCAAGATTTGGGCTTACATCAAGAAGTCCGGTCTGCAGGATGCCGTTAATCGGCGCATGATCAACGCTGACGAGAAATTGAAAGCGGTGTTCGGTGGCAAGAAGCAAGTCTCGATGTTTGAGATGACCAAACTGGTGAGCAATCACCTCAAATAAGCCTCACGGCTGGTTTGTTGGTCGAGAAGCCCGCGTCGCAAGACGCGGGCTTTTTGTTTGGCAATTCTGGCCGTTCTGCGTTACTTCATGAATCCGGACGTGACGGCCACTTCGGCGCTCATGGCGTCGTTATGGGGGTCGTCCAGCGCCAGCAGGCGCCGCAGGGCCGGCGACAACCCTGCCTGGACCTCCGAGCTCAACAGACGCTTCTGGTACTGCTGTTGCGGCTTGTCGCTGCGGCAGTAAAAGCTGTGCAGGGCCGTGCGTGGCCGGTCAGTCAGGTTCGCCTCGCCGCCGTGCCACAGGTGCGCGTTCATCACCACTACGATGCCGGCACGGCCGACAATCTTGACCTCGCCAGGATGCGCGTCCTTGGGGCGGTCCGGCAAGCGCTTCAAGAGGTGCGTGCCGGGAACTGCGCGCGTGGGGCCGTTTTCCAGCGTGAAGTCGTCACGCATCCAGATGCAGTTGCACACCCAGTAGCCCTTTTCATCCGGGATCGCCGCCATGTCACAGTGCAAGGGCTGGCTGACACCATTGTGCGGCAATGCGGTTCGCACGTTCAGGCTCGACAGTTTGAACTCCGGACCAAGCACTGCGCCTACCGCCTCCAGCACCTCAGGCATGGCAATCGCACGCTCAAACACGGCCCCCTTGTCGACTCAATTGGCCATGCGCAACGCCCCCGGCTCATGCTTGAATTCCCGTCCCGCCTGATCCCCCTCCTCGGCATACAGCGCCTCAACCCGGGCGCGCATCGCGGCCAGCATGGCAGCCGGCATCAGGTCGGGGAAAACTGCATAACCCTGTTCTGTCAGTTGTTCTCGTTGCGCCTGAGCGAGCATGATGTTCCGTTCGTGATTGAAAGTTTTGCCTACTCTGCCGCTTGCGCCGTCGCCAGATACGCTTCCATCAGGCGGGTCGGATCGGCCATCAAGCGCCCCTTCCACTCGCCCAACCGGGCACGCGTCTGGATCAAGCCGCGAATGGCGCCGACATGCTCCGTCAGACCGAGTGAGGTGGCGCCGATCAGGTGCTCGCCAAGGAATTCCAGCCGCAGATACTTGAAATTGGCCGCGTCGTTCAGCTCGGCATGGTCGCCACCTTCGGCGCCCCACCACTGGCCAAACGATGACGCAACCAGGCCCAGCGTATCGAGCACGTTCATCGCCAGGCTGCCTTGGGTGGATGCCTTCTTGCCGGCCATGTTGAGCGCGGCAATGCGCGCTTCATCCACCGCAACGGGTTGGACCGCATTGACCAACTTCTGCCCGGTCGAAAAATCGAGTGACTGTGAAACATCACCGGCGGCAAAGATTCCGGGCACCGAGGTTTCCATTTTCTCGTCGACCAGAATGCCCTGATCACAGGCGATGCCACTGCCCGCAAGGAAACTGATGTTGGGCTTCACGCCGGTCGACGAAATGACCAGGTCTGCTTCGATCACATCACCCGAGGAAAGGCGTGCCGCCAGATTGCTGCCGCGCTGCTCAAGTGCATCCACCTTGGTATTGGTAAAGACCCGGATGCCTTTTTGCTCGCACCAGACCTTGATCAGGCCGCCGGCGCCCTCGGTCATCATGCGCGGCACCATGCGATTCCCCATCTCGACAATCGTCAGTTTCACGCCGCGCGCGGCCAGTGCCTCCATGATGATGCAGCCGATGTATCCGGCTCCCATCTGCAAAACTCGTGAGCCCGGCTGGGCCTTGGCAATGATCTGGCGAGCATCGGTCATGGTCCAGCATGGATGGATGTTCGGCAGGTCCATGCCAGGAATCGGCGGCCGGATCGGCGTCGAACCGGAAGCAATCAGCAAACGGTCATAGGGCAGCATCTGGTGGTTTGACAGCACCACGGTTTTCAACTGAGTGTCGATCCGCTCCGCCCGCGCACATAGCAGGTTGATGCGTTGCTCGGCAAAATGACGCTGACCCTTGCGCAGGTAGGTACCCTGCTCGGCAATGTTGCCGATCAGCAGGTAGGGAATCGCCATCCGTGAATAGGGCGGCTCCGGCTCGTCCCCGACCAGCGTGATCTGGTCGGCCGGCGCCGCCTTGCGGACCGTCTCTGCAGCGATTACCCCGGCCGGGCCGTTGCCGATGATGACATGGTGCATGGTGCATTCCTTGCAATAAAAAAGGGCGACCGGTGTCGTCGCCCTTGAACTTCACATGGTGAAAGCGCTTACAACCCCAGGCGCGCCCGGGTTTCCGCAGTCGGCTTGCCACCGGCATCCCAACCACGAGCGGCGTAGTATTCCGGCAGCATCTTGGCCAGCCCGGACACCAGCCCTTTGGCCGGGCCGGTCTTGGCCGGTTCATTGAGCAGGCGCGGCGGCAAGGTGTCATCCTTTTCGGTAAACCCTGCTGCATTGTTGAACTCGCGCTCCATGTTCCAGATGCGCTCGCCCACCATACCCAGATTTTCGACCGACCAGTCTCCTTCGCAGGCGGTGGACAACTGCGGTGCCAGATCCTGCAAGGTCCAGGCGAAGGTGGTAAACACGCACAGCCCGGAAGAATCAAAGGCGGCAGTAGCGTCCTGGAACGCCTTGACCAGCCCTGCCTTGCCTTCGGTGACCAGCGGATCGGTTTTTACCGGAATCCCGAGCACTTCCGAGGCCACGGTGTAGCCGCGCAAATGGCAGGCGCCCCGGTTGGAGGTGGCATAGGCCAGACCCATGCCCTGGATACCACGCCCGTCGTACGCAGGAAACTCCTGGCCCTTGACCGACATGGAAAGTTCCGGATGCCCGTACTTGGCACACAGGCGCTTGGAGCCCATGCCGATCTCCTTGCCAAACCCTTCGCCTTTGGCAACCTGCTCGGCAAAGAAGGTGAGCGCCTTGGCCGAGCCGAACGGCGCCTCGATCCCCAGTTGCTCCTTCGTCAGCACGCCCATTTCGTACATCTCCATCACCGCGCCGACCGTCGCGCCGAACGAAATCGGATCGAACCCGTCTTCGTTTGCAATGAAGTTGGCAAAGGTCAGCGCCTCCAGGTCATTGACGCCATTGGCCGCACCCAGCGCCCACGCTGCCTCGTACTCCAGGCCGCCTGACGCACCCCAATACTCCGGCTTGTTGATGACGGTGAAGTGGGTTTCGTCAATCTTGGAGATCCGGCCACAGGCAATCGTGCAGCCAAAGCAGGCCTGATTGGTAAGCAGGTTTGCCTTGCCGTCGGTCTTGCGCGGCGCGTGCATGGCCTCGGCAGAAATGTCCTTGGCACCGTCGAACTGGATGTCCTGGTGATTACGCGTCGGCAGCGCACCGATCTCGTTGATCACGTTCATCAGCACCTGGGTGCCGAATTTCGGTAACCCCTGACCGGTGACGGCATTGTCGTGCAGCACTTTCTTGGCAGCCTTGGTGGCGGCCATGAACCCCTTGGGGTCCTTGATGCCGGAGACGCCCACCGTACCGCGCACCGTGATCGCCTTGAGGTTCTTGGAGCCCATCACCGTCCCCACGCCCGAGCGGCCTGCGGCGCGATGCAGATCATTCACCACACAGGCGTACAGCGCCCCGGTTTCGGCTGACCGGCCGATCGACGATACGCGCGTCAGCGGGTCCTGTGAATTCCTCTTGAGGATTTCTTCCGTCTGCCAGGTCGTCTTGCCCCAAATGTGGGACGCATCCTTCAGGGTTGCCTTGTCGTTGATCACTTCCAGGAATACCGGCTTGGCACTCTTGCCCTCGAAGATGATCATGTCCCAACCGGCCATCTTGAGCTCGGCGCCCCAGTAGCCGCCTGAATTGGAGCAGGCGATCGCCCCTGTTAGCGGCCCCTTGGTAATCACCGAATACCGGCCCCCGGTCGAGGCCATGGTGCCCGTGAGCGGGCCAGTCGCGAAGATGAGCTTGTTGTCAACCGACAGCGGATCGATCTTCGGATCCACCTCGCTCACAAAGTACTTGGTCGCCAGGCCGCGCTGGCCCATGTATTTCTTCGCCCAATCCATGTTGAGCGCCTCGGAGGTGCACGTACCCTTGGAAAGGTTGACGCGCAGGAGTTTCTTTGCCCATGTCATGTTGTGATCTCCTTCAAGCGGCTTTGGGGGCGTTGTCGAGTTTTTCGGCCCATTGCTTCATGCGCTCAAGGCCAGTCCAGTCGGCATCCACGTAAGTGATCGCGCCGGTCGGGCAGGCATCAGCACAGGCCGGCTCGCCACCGCAGAGGTCGCACTTTTGCACTTTGCCGGTGTCCTGCACATAGTTGATCGTGCCAAACGGGCAGGAAATCGTGCACACCTTGCAGCCGACGCACACATCGTCCAGTACCACTTTGGCGCCGGTATTCTTGTCCACCTTGATCGCCTCCACCGGGCAGGCATGCATGCACCAGGCTTCATCGCACTGGGTGCACGTATAGGGCACCTTGCGGCCTGTGTGGTGGAACTCAAACACCTTGATGCGCGATTTGGCAGTGTTGAAGGTGCCGTAATTTTCATACGAGCACGCCATTTCACACTGCAAGCAACCTGTGCACTTGGCGGGATCGATGTGAAGCGACTTTTGCATGGAGCCTCCGTCCGTTGTTCCGATGGGGGTTGGATGTTGATTTTTGTTGCGCCTCAAATTGTAGAACCAAGCGCCAACTTATGCAATTCGATTCCAACCTGCCGCAGTGCAACATGCAATGCTTGCGGACGCAGTAACATGCACGCTGCTCGCACGCAGATCACCCCCACGAATGGCTGTCATCGACCCGATTGCGCAACTCCAGCAACAACTCGCCGCCCACCAGTACGTGTGCGACGACCGCCTCGCCACCGTGCTGCACCTGGCGCTCGCCATGCAGCGCCCCCTCTTCCTGGAAGGCGAAGCCGGCGTCGGCAAGACCGAACTGGCCAAGGTTCTCAGCCAGGTGCTCGATACCAGCCTGATCCGCCTGCAGTGCTACGAAGGGCTGGGCATTGCCGAGGCAGCCTATGAATGGAACGCCGCGCGCCAGCTGATGGAAATTCGCATGGCAGAAGCACTGCAACAGACCGACCGCGAGTCGCTTGAACGCAATCTCTACCGGCGCGACATGCTGATCGAGCGGCCACTGCTGCTGGCTCTCACCCGCCCCAAACCGCCTGTGCTGCTGATCGACGAACTGGAGCGCGCCGACGAAACCTTCGAAGCCTTCCTGCTTGTAGTGTTGTCTGAATATC
>SXGS01266860.1_pt1 | contig 15219 bp, 11 predicted proteins | sample 3174681 | NCBI WGS metagenome assembly SXGS01 (sample SAMN11356861, study PRJNA531348) | freshwater metagenome | isolation source: freshwater sample F1-80 | place: China: Fuxian Lake, Yuxi | collected 2017-12-25 | reverse complement strand
TACCGGGGGTTCGAATCCCTCCCCATCCGTATTTTTTGTTTTTATGTAGGCCGTCGCTTTTGCCTTGCGAGTGTAAGTTCCTTCATAGTAGCAACTGCGTAAAAAGTAACGCTACGGCGTCAACAAATCCTAGCCGATACATCGTGTCGCAACCCCTGCTGGAATCGGCGAAAAATCTTCTCCACTACACGGTTGAAAATCGTCCGGCCAACATGCGTGGAGCTGGCAAAGTACGCGGTTCTGAAGTGGAGCGTCGTGGTTGACGCGAGCTACGTGTAACTTGATGCCGTCCACATCGCACCGCTCGACCAGTTGCCAAACATCGTGCGCAAAATACCGCGGAACGTATCCCAGTTGCATTCGATTTGCTTCAGTGCGCACCGCGACGGCTTGCGCATCGTGTTCGTTCTGTAAATCGAGCATCAGTTTCAATGGTTCGTTTTCAGCCAGCTTGGTAATTCGCCCGACTGTCGCATCCGCCATCCAACGAATGCCATGCAGAAAAAACCTAGTGGCGTAACAGCCATCCGCTGCCGGTGCTGGACAAGGGAACACTTCTACTGCGTCGGTCTGACGAATCCCTTCCGTAACTCCTAATACCAAAATCGGGTCGGGTGCTTGCTCGCCATCAAATCCGCTCCAGCGAAGGTACGATTCATATTCAGGTCGCGACTTCGATAGCAACCGATTGGCGAACAACGGAAACAGTTCTTCTGACTCGTACACTTGGTCAAGCCGCTCCATTTGTGCAAAGGGACGAAACCCCGGTTTCCGCGCTCCTCGAGTGTACCAAAAGCGGAAAAGACCGCCATCATGCTCCAACCGACCTACGGGCCGCCATCCGGCCAGATCGGGCATCGGTGGCCGCCAAGCAACAAACAATGAATTCATCTCAATTGCCTCGATTCAGTAATCTTCGTTGATTCGTTTCTAGCAATTCTAACGTGAACTGCTTGGTCGTGTCAGACATTCGCACGGCTGGCACTCGTTCAATAACTGCTCGCATCATTTCTCGGTTGACAACCTGCAGTCGGTCAAGCCAAACTCGCTTTGCTTGTGGAACTTCTGCGGCGAATTCGCGAAATGTCTGAGTCAGTTCCAAGGGACGCTTCTCGGCGGAAGTACGGTAAAAAGCGCTCCTTCCGCGTTGCGCAAAAGCTCCAACAGTTCGGTTTCGATCCTTAGTCGTCATCCGCGATTCTCGCTCAATATCCAGCAGATTGCGAGCAAGTGCTGCGCCGTGATCAAACGTCGGAGCCAGTCGCATCTTATCCTCTTCGATCAACGCGCCCCAATTTTCGTGATGCCGATCTTGATTGGCGATCCAAGCATCCAGCATGATGTAGCCAGCGAAAACATCTAGGGCCGATTCAATTTCCTTAGGAACGCTTGCCATCCAAACTGCCGATGGTGCTGCCAAAACACGTACGATTTTGCTCACCGCTTCTATCGTATGCTGTTGCACTCGGAATCGTTGGTGGTGAGGATAATTCGGATCAAGTGCCAAGAGCAACTGATTGCCCAACACCAGCGTTGCTGATTTGGGCGCAATGTTCTCGCAAACTACCCCTGGACGCAGATCGACTGGACCATCACATTCTACTGCCAATTCGTAATCGACATGTGGCAGGCCTATTAACCGGCACAGTTCACACGTGATCACTTCCGCCCAATCTTCCCCAGTGCCTCGATCATCGGCTTTGAATAACATTCGGCGTTTGCCTTCTCGAAACTAGAACTTTGGCTTACTCCCTAATGGCTCAACCGATTGAGAGGACGTCCGATCAACGCGGCGAATCGAAAACTGATTCATAGTCTCGCTTCGTTGTTTCCGGCGTGCTGTGATTTGTTGGGGCAGAGCTGACCTTTATCAGGAAGATTAATTGGACAGCGCCATTTTCGAAGTGGCGCTGTCCAATTAACGTACGCACGTAGGCTCAGAGGGTCTTCGCCAGAGCAGTTTGAGCCATTGGTCGAGTTACTTTTGCTTGCTGTTTGTGACTGATGCGGTCTGTTTGTTTTGATCGGCAAGCAGCTCTTCGATGAAGCGAGCGTCGTACTTCAGGGAAGTTTCTGGACCGCGAAATCCTACTACGACGTCATTCCAGTCCAAATGTTTGCTGAGCAATCGACCATTATCGATATCGAATTTGATTTCGCCGCGACTGAGTTGCTGAACAATTTGCGAATCGATTGCTGGGTCATTGATAGGGGTCAGCGGTTGCGAAGTGATGCTGATCGTGGCCACTCCTGCGGAGACTTTCTCCAAGATATACAATTCCCTCAGCTTGATCGTCTTGTAGGTACCATCATCCAGTTTGGCGCGGCATTCGCGAGGCACGCTCCATTGTCCACCGATGGCTAGCGGTTCTTTGGGCAATGGTAACGTGAGTTCGCCCATGCCGAGTTGCGGGCTTTTCATCTCCTTGTCGCGATTGACGACTTGACCGTCTGGCGAAATCGTGACGACGGCCAGGGGCTTGCCGAGCGACTCCCCAACCTTCTTGTATGCGTCCGGGACAGACTTATCTGTTCGGCTGTTGTACTTGATTTCTTCGTCCTCACCAACGCGCTGCGCCATGTCGACGGCATCGATGCGAAATTCGAAGGTCATATTGCCTTGCTGGTCAACACTCTTGACTTGCCAAATCTTTTCACTGACAGTCCTGGATTCACTGTCCTCTTCAAGACCACCGATTTTCGTGCGCGTATTTGCGAAATGCGAGACACGAGAGCGCAGCGTTTCGCCTGCTCTTAGTTTGTAACGAAGCAGGGTTCCAGTTAAAGCCACCGATTTTGAATTAGCGTCGGGTGCGACAATCGGTTTAGCGCGGGAAGCTGGCTGACGCGATTGAGCTTGCAACTGGCCGCTGGTCACCAGTGGAGCCAAGATGGTAAATCCGAACCATAGACTTAGAAATCGGTACCCAACGCGAGTAAACATTGAAACCTCCATGTTGACGCAACGCTCGAATTAGCCAGATGGATAGTAACGATTGCGTACGGAATTTGAAACATCAATTCTCAGCCACCCGCCTGGCACTTGGGCACCTAGATGGGTGCATCTCAAGGTTTTTAGCGGTCGGCACCTGGAAAAAATGCCAACCGGACCAGCAAACGCTAGCCAACCAAACCGAATTCAGCTTCAATGGACCAGACCAAGGATCTATCTATCAAAGTTCGTCAGTAATTTGCGTTGGTTCCACAAAGCGAAATTGGTTTGGAGCGCCAATCGCGCGAAAAATCTGTGTCGTAAAATCAAAGCTCTTGCGTAAAGCACCAACACCGAGCGACTGGCTATCTCCGGAGCTTGCACCAGCGATCAACACGGTTCTGGGCGCAACCATCGCCGCTATGTGCCCTACATCGCCAACCTGGCGCAGAATATTGGGCACCATCAAGCCCAGGCGCTGGTTGCGATACGGTTGGTCGGATACATAGCTCGCCAGAGAATTGATCGACACGACTTGCGAAATTCTGCGGTCGATGGCCGCGGTCGACAAAGCTACCAATCCCGCTGGACCAATTCCTACCACCACGAACTTGTCCGTTTTGGCACCATCGAGTCGCTCAAGTGCGTCCAAAGCGCGGCGCACATCGACGACCCATTGGCCCAACAGCGGTCGCCCAATCCACAGTGACCATTCTGCTGAATTGTGATCAGGAGCGTTACCAATTTTGTCGTTGACCACAGCCAAACGACCTACGGCTCGCAGCTCAGGCACCATGACTCGCAAACCCTTGCTCCGCATTTCAGTAGCTAAGTGACTTGTCAAAGTCTGTTCGATCGGCTGGTCCAGATTCAACAGCAAAACGGTTTTCGACTTTTGTGTCGCATCCAGTTTTGCCGACAAACGTATTCCGGGCTCCGAGTCGAACGCAACCTTGATGATGCGATCCGCAAGTGTTTCCTTTTCTAGACGTAAATCGCCCCCTTCTGGTATGCCTCCCAGAACGGCTGCGAATTTCTCTGACTGGCGCGACAGCAACTGCTCTCGCGGCCCAGAATGGTTCGCTCGAATTTCCGCCAACAGCGACTGGTCATCCTTTGCAATTCGTTCGTTGAGTAGGCGCATGCCCTCCCGAAATGCGAATCGAGGAATCGTAAGAAAATCGCTCGGGCGACTGTTGGCCGGAAAACAGCGAATGGATTCGGGATCTTCTGGCTGAATCGATGGCTCGGCAATAGGCGCTCCATTGGAGATGCCCTTTAGGTGCAACGTCATCCAGCCATACATGGCTTCGCGCATGGGTTGATTGTAATGGTGCGGCGACTCGATGATCGTATGCTCTGCCTGGAACGCGCCCAGCAGTTTGCCGATGTGGTTTGCGCGTACGAGTGATATTTTCGCCTGGTCAACCGAAAACTGAAACGCATCGCGAGTGGCACTGGTGACCATCAACCCGCGATCGACAGACAGGCCCAGCAGGTCTCCTTCTTCGGTGAATGTGATTCCGCCAGGTACTACTTCACACATACAACACGCCGCGCTCAAATAGGCTCGATAAGTACCTACCGAACATGTGGGTACCACGCAGCGAAATCGTTCGTCATATCCGCCCGCGTACATGGTCTGATTACCGCCACCGCTGGCACCAGTGATGCCGATACGCTCTGAGTCCACTTCCGGGCGCGTTTGCAAATAATCGACCGCCCGCATATTTTCGTATACCTGGATACCGCTGAGCGGTCGACCAATTGGGAACAGCATCGCGCCCGTCATTTCGCCATGGTATTCACCTAATTTCTGCTCGATACCTCTTTCTCCAGCGCCAAAAGCATCGACTGCAAGTACAAAGAAACCTAGCTTGGCCAAGCCAATACAGCGAGACTGTACCACCGGGTCTTGTTTCGCGCCCGGCCAATGTCCATGAACACACAGCACCGCCGGAACCGGTTGTATGGAGCTAGCGTTCGTCGGAACATAAGCATTCGCAGTCATCCATACCTGAGGCATCGTCTGAAATACGATGCGTTCCACTCGGTAACCATCTCGTTCGATACGCCCAAGCGTCTGTGCATCCAGCGCGCAAGGTTGTGCTGGGAATTCACCCCAAGCCGCGCGCAGGTGGGAACGCAGCGACTCCTTGCGTTGTTGCCATTCTTGTTTATCCACTGGATCTTTGTCGGCTGCGCGCAATTCATCCGCGCGCTGTTTCACAAATTCTTGGAAAGCGTTCTTCGTAGGTTCCGCACTGCACGCCAAAGTAGACAAAAGCGCCGGTGCGCTCAGAATCAGTAACAAGACAACTCGACGCATTGTTTTGTTGCTCCTGGTATAAAGACATCCGACTGTTTAGCCAAAGCTTGGCCAGCAACCGACGACTATCATACCACTGGAGTCCTTACTGGAGGCAGCGGCTGCGGGTGATCCAGCTGCAGCGCAAAAACGACTCAGTCTCTTAGACGGATTGCAAATCACACAAGATGCGGAATTGCTTGCAAACAGAATTCGTGTTGCGCACATGATGCCCCGGCTGCCTTGGCGAGAGTAGACTTTTCACGAATTCCGGACGTAATAAATGAGGCGTGCGCGGATTCTGTTGCGGCATAATTCGGCGATTTGATTGAATTACTGGAATTTGCTCAGGTATTGCTCTTCCGATGATTGATGTGTATTACAATTGACATCGCTTCCGGAGTACGGACCTATTGCCGAGGTAAGGAAAAAGTTGCTTGACAATGGCGTAGAAAAACGACGATCCCGACGATCCCTGAAGCCGTAGTTTTAGTTTTGCAGCGTTCGCTCTTCGCTCGGGTGCATTCCCATTTTGCGTAGATTATTGTTAGCATTGATTGCGTTTAATTGTGGCTGATTCCGGTGTGTGAGATGGAGGTTATTCTATTGCCATTGACGAATTTACACATGCATGGAGGCGATGGCGATGGGAGCTTGCACGGTGGATGGTCCGCACGGGTATCAGATAGAGTCGGTGGTGCAGATGTTTGGGCAGTTCTCGGGGGAAACTCAGTGTGCAGCTCTGATGTGAGTTCGTACGATTGGTCAGCTAAGCTTGACAAGAAACCTGTGACAATCATGCCACTGGAGTGCTGCTGGAAGCGCATCAGCACTTGCGCATTCCAAGTGAATCACTCGTCGATGTAGTTGCGTACCTTCGTGAGAATTCAAACTGCAATGCGCAAGCAGCGGTCTCATCACGAAACAATCGCCCGCGCCACAGTGGATCGTCCTGATGGTTTGGCTGCTCGCGTCTGCCAGATCCTCGTCGGTGGCCGGAACCGACAGGTGCGATCCTTCGAGAACCACTAGAGGACCATTTTCAGCGGTCATCGGGTCCAAGTGAAAACGAAACGTGAGCATCCGTTCCAATAACCACGGTGGAGCGATGTAATGCGGTACACCAGCTTTCGTATTCGGATTGCTGAATTCACGGCAATCGGAGCAATGCGATTTCACGGCGATGGTTCGGTCGCGATGCCACGGCAATGTCCAAGTTCGATTGGGCGGCTTGTCAAAATATAATCCTCGAACCACCGCACATTTGTCTCCCAAGACAGACTGGGCGATTTCCCGTATCGCGGGAAACGCAGCCAATTCGACAACTGCTGGGACCAACGACAACAAGTTACGTGCGCCGTAGGTTTCTCCATTGCTGCGTAGTACCGACGAAGACTCCGATTGATGAATTGCTGCCAGTCGCCCGATCCACTGTGAAACTTGGACCGGGGACAGTACTCGTTGGGCCAAAAAACAACCGCGCTGTTCGAGTTCATTCAGTTGGTGGCTTGCGGACATGGTCGTTTCGTAGAAAACTGAAACTCAGCGAGAGGATATTGAGGGGAATATTGTCGAGGATTTAGTCAATGGCGAAGATCCTCGCTAACGCTTCGGGTTACAACGCTTTCGCCTGCCGATACTTCTCGTGCCGACCACCGAACGTTTCGCGCCACAAATACTGCACATTTCGCCCAATTACTTCTTCAGCATTCACCAATACTTCTTCTGTATTCACCAAAAACCAGTAATTTTGGGTAGGTCAGGCTTCTCTCGGTGTAGCTTCGCGCGGCCTGTTTCGTGGCACGTGTTCGTTTGCCCTTGAGAAACCAGTCACCTGCGGTTACGATCCGGAATTCAAAAATGACACATCCATCTGAAGTTCAATCAGATTGTAATACATTTGCGGGAGAGCCTCCAAAATGAAGAGCGAAGGACATCCGAATTACTTCCAGACGAAAGTGACTTGCAGTTGCGGCAATACTTTCACGACTGGCAGCACCAGGAAGGAATTGAAGATCGACATATGCAGTGCTTGCCACCCATTCTATACCGGCAAGCTGAAATACGTAGACACTGCTGGGCGCATCGAGAAGTTCCAATCCAAGTTCGCCGCTGGAACATATGCTAGCTTGCAATCCAAGAAGGCAAAGAAAAAGTAGACGCTGGTATTATTCCACACCGTCCTGTTGGGTTTTGTGGATGTCTACTGTAGTAACGGAGCTATCGAAGAACAGTTGAGTCAATTGTTCTAATTGGCGGCCCGGCGTGGTAGTGATCACGCGCGGGCCGGATTTGTTAATGTGGGCTGATCAACTATGAGCGTGCGCAACGAACTTGAGTCAAAACTCAAGCGCTTTGAAGAGCTGGAAGATCTGATGAGCCGTCCGGACGTAATGTCCGAGTCTCACAAGATGGCGGCGTACGCTCGCGAACACGGCTCGCTGACTCGTGTCGCCCACAAATTTCGCGCTTACAAAAAGATGAGCGACGAGATGCAGGGCTTGACCGAAATGGCCAAAAGCTCCGACGTTGAAGAGCGTATGATGGCCGAAGATGAACTAGCGAATCTCCGCAAGCAGCGCGAAGCATTGTGGGACGAATTGTTGGAGATGACCATCGGAGGCGAGGATGCCAACCGATCTCGGTGCGTCATGGAAATTCGCGCTGGAACCGGTGGTGAAGAGGCAGCTCTGTTTGCGCGCGACCTGTACGAAATGTACAAACACAACGCGGAGCTGCGCAGTTGGAAGACGGAAATCATGGATGCCAGTCCGTCCGAACGCGGAGGATTCAAAGAGATCATTCTGGGTTTCGATGGTGAAGGAGTTTATCGCGAACTGCAGTACGAATCGGGCGGTCACCGCGTCCAGCGCGTACCCGAAACGGAAGCTCAAGGACGGATTCACACATCAGCCGCGACCGTTGCCGTGTTGGCAGAACCCGAAGATGTCGAAATCGACCTGAAAACCGAAGACTATCGCATCGACAAGTTTTGCGCTAGCGGCCCTGGCGGGCAACACGTAAATAAGACCGAGTCGGCAATTCGTCTGACGCACTTTGAGTCGGGGATCGTCGTTTCGTGTCAAGACGAAAAGAGCCAGCACAAGAATCTCGCCAAAGCGATTCGCGTGTTGAAGAGCCGGTTATACGACCACAAGCGGCAGGAAGAGATGAAGAAACGCTCCGACACGCGCAAGACGTTAATCGGCTCGGGCGATCGAAGCGAGCGTATTCGTACCTATAACTTCCCACAGAATCGTTTGACGGACCATCGCATTAATTTGACGCTTTACAAACTGGACAGCATCATTAGCGGCGACTTGCGTCCGGTTACTCAAGCCCTGCTGGAATACGATCGCGATCAGTTGCGAGGCGACATGGAGGAAGGTGCATGAGCACCGCGGAAGCATGGACGGTGGGCAGATTGCTGACTTGGACGACCGAATACTTGAAAAAGAACGGCTCCACATCGCCCCGTTTGGATGCCGAAGTGTTGCTAGCGAATGCGCGAAATTGCGAGCGCATTGAACTTTACACTGCGTTCGCCGAAGAACCGAGCGAAGAAGTCCGCACGGCTTTTCGCGAAATGGTGCGACGACGCGCCGAAGGGACACCTGTGGCCTATCTGGTAGGCCACAAAGAATTCTATTCGATGGCCTTCGAAGTTAATCAAGACGTGCTCATTCCGCGGCCAGAAACAGAGCATTTAGTGGTCGAGGCGCTGGATCGCGCCAAGCAACTACACAAGCGCGAACCCGATCGAGCTCTACGCATTGTCGACGTTGGGACGGGCAGCGGCATCATCGCTGTATCGCTCGCCAAGCATTTGCCGAATTGCAAGATCTTGGCTACTGATAGTTCCCCAGCCGCGCTCGTTGTCGCCCAACGCAACGCTGATCGACATCGAGTTTTAGAGCTACTTGAATTTGTTCAAAGCGATTTGTTGATCGACGTGGCCGAACAAGCGCGCTTTGACTTGATTCTCAGTAACCCACCCTATATTTCCCAAGACGAATATGAAAAACTAGCGCGCTGTGTGCGCGACCATGAACCTCGCGGTGCACTCGTTTCCGGACCAAAAGGTACAGAGATAATCGAGCGGCTGATAACGCAAGCAACCGATCGCATTCTACCGGGAGGTTTCTTGATCGTTGAAATTTCACCGATGATCGCAGTTGCTGTAGAGTCCCTGGTCGATCGACGGGATTGGGCTGCTCCACAATTTATCAAGGACTTGGCTGGGCTGACGCGAGTCATGACCGCGCAGCGATTGATTCACTAACTAGCGGCTCTCGCTGACGCAGCCGTTTAGGATTGCGTTTGCGAGGGCAATTGTAACGCAGGAAATAGACAACATGATGCAGATGGAAAAGCTGGTTTCGCTGTGCAAACGGCGAGGATATCTCTTTCAGTCGAGCGAGATCTACGGTGGTTTGAATGGTTTTTGGGACTACGGACCGCTGGGCGTGGAGCTGAAACGAAACGTCAAAGAGGCGTGGTGGCAAGACATGGTCACGCGGCATAACGAATTGGCTGTACCTCCGGGAGCTCCTGCGGCGTTTGAGATGGTCGGGTTGGACTGCACAATTATCATGCATCCGCAAGTATGGAAATGTTCCGGCCATTACGACCTGTTTCACGACTACATGGTCGATTGCAAAGCGTCGAAGCGACGCTACCGTCACGACCAATTGCGCGGCCGCTGGGTCGAAGCCAAAGGCAAACGCATTTTCGTAACAACTCTCGCCGAAGCGGACAGCGAGCATGAAGACGCCCAGCGCCGGGCGCTCAAGTTCTTTGACATGCGTGGCAAAGACGCGGGCCAGTTGACCTGGGATGCAAAATTTCAATCGCTGTCCAGCGTCACCGATCTCAGTCAAGTACTTGCACCGGAGGCCAACGAGTTGGGGACGCTGACCGAACCACGGGAGTTCAACTTGATGTTCAAGACCTATGTTGGCGCGCTCAGCGGCGAAGAAGGCGCAGCGTTCTTGCGCCCAGAAACTGCGCAAGGGATTTTTGTCAACTTCAAGAACGTGCTCGACAGCACTCGAGTCGGAATACCGTTTGGAGTCGCGCAGGTCGGCAAGAGCTTTCGAAACGAGATCACGCCGCGCAATTTTACTTTTCGCTCGCGCGAATTCGAGCAGATGGAAATCGAGTTCTTCTGTCATCCAAACCAGTCGCGGCAGTGGTACGAGTATTGGCGCCAACGCCGCTTGAAATGGTACACGCAACTCGGTTTGGATGGCCAACGACTGCGTTTAAGGGAACATGCCCAAGACGAGCTGAGCCATTACTCGTGTGGTACGGCGGATATTGAATATGCATTTCCCTTCTTGCCCGAAGGCGAGTACGGTGAATTGGAGGGCATCGCGCACCGAGGCGATTTCGACTTGCGTAGTCACATGGAAGGCAAACTCGATCCTCGCAAACGACCGTTGGAATTAGAAGTCGACGAGAACGGCCAACCCAAGTGGCGCGGCAGTGGAAAGGATTTGACCTATCGCGACGAACAGACCAACGAACGGTTTACACCCCACGTGATTGAGCCTTCCGCGGGAGCTGATCGAGCAACTCTGGCATTCTTGTGCGAAGCGTACGACGAAGATGAAGCGCCCGATGACAGTGGTAAGATGCAATCGCGCGTTGTCCTACGCCTGAACCCGCGCATCGCACCGGTCAAAGCCGCAGTATTTCCGCTGGTCAAGAAAGATGGCATGCCCGAAGTTGCCAAGGAAATTTACGGAGCATTAAAGCAAAAGTTCAATGTGTTTTACGACGAAAAAGCAGCCGTGGGTCGGCGTTATCGCCGCCAAGACGAGGCCGGCACTCCATACTGCATCACCGTCGATGGCCAGTCGTTGCAAGACAAGACCGTGACCATTCGTGATCGCGATACATTGCAGCAGTCACGAGTCAAGATCGACGACGTTGTCCACGAAATTGAACAGCGAATCAATTCCTGTGGTTACAATAAGCACCAATGAATAAGTAATTGTGCGAAATCACCTAGGCGAGTCTCTCTGAGACTTGCGGTAATCAGCGTCTCGGAGAGACGCTACTACGTAAAAGTTCTTGAGTTACCGGTTACGATCCTCAGGCAGCTTGAGTATTGAATGATGCGCGATGCATATGATGTAGTGGTAATCGGTGCTGGTCCGGCAGGTTGCACTTCCGCCAGCTTGATCGCCCAAGCAGGTTTCTCGACATTGCTGGTCGAGCGCGACAAATTCCCGCGGTTCCATGTGGGTGAATCGTTGATGCCCGAGTGTTATTGGCCACTCGAGCGGATGGGATTGGTCGAGCGCATGAAGCACAGCAAATTCGTCAAAAAGCGGAGTGTACAATTCGTTACCAATAACGGCAAAGAATCCGACCCGTTTTACTTTGTGGAACATGATCCTCGCGAATGCAGTACGACTTGGCAAGTCGAACGCGCGGACTTTGACAAATTGTTGTTTGATCGCGCAGGCGAGTTGGGGGCCGATTGTGTGGATGCAACGCGCGTGCAAGACGTGCTCTTGGATGACTCTGAAACCGCCTGCGGAGTTCGATTGAAACTCGCGGACGGATCGATGCGCGAAGTACGATCGCGAGTTGTCGTGGACGGATCGGGCCAGCAGTCACTATTGGCAAACAAATTGGGCTTGCGACAAGAAATTTCGCATCTCAAAAAGGCAGCGATTTGGGGATACTGGAAAAACGCTATCCGCGACGAAGGAGATAATGGCGGCGCGACAATAATCTTGCATACCATCCAGAAAGATAGTTGGTTTTGGTTCATTCCGCTCAGCGATGGTATTACCAGCATCGGCTGTGTGGGAGACAACGATTATCTACTAAAGCGCGATGGCGACGTCGAGCAGATTTATGCTCAAGAAATTGACATCTGCCCGGGACTGTTGCCGCGAATGACTGGCGCCCAGCGAGTCGGCAAACTGCACGTTGCCAAAGAGTATTCGTACTGGACCAAGCAACATGCAGGTCAGGGTTGGGTTTTGATAGGCGACGCGTTTGGGTTCATCGACCCAATTTATTCCTCCGGTGTATATTTCGCGATGGTGAGCGGTGAAAAGGCGGCTGATGCGGTAGTTGAAGGACTGCGCACTGATAACTTATCGGCGCAGCAGTTGGGAAAATGGTGCACGGAATTCAAGAATGGCGCTGGCTGGATACGCAAACTCGTCGACGCTTTCTATACCAAAGAATTTAGCTTTGGTGGGTTCATGCGCAGCAATCCCGCTTTTAAAGGGAATCTTACGGACTTGCTGATCGGACGCATCTTCTACGACGGTGCCGGCGACATCTTCAACGAGATGGGCCCAGCCATTGACAAGGCCAAGGAACAAGCGATCAACATATAGGGCCCCTTGTGGAAATTGCCGAAATCGTGATAGTCTTGGGAAATTTTATTTTTCGCCCAATCACCATGATTTCGTATGCGATTTTGACGGCTTGAAGTAGCTCTGCGAACAACCTCGCCAACCACGAAGATTCGCCACGCGCACTGTTGTTCGCGACTCGCTTGGATAGCGCCAGTCTCGATCGCGGTGCCGGTCAACGATCTTGCTAGAGATTGTTCCCGCCGATTGCGATCAGCCTGCGAAATTGCGTAAAGCCACAAAGCGACCGCTGTGCCACGTAGAACTGATATCAAGAAGATTTTGCTGATTGGGTCCGGTCCGATTGTGATTGGACAAGCTTGCGAGTTTGACTATTCCGGCACACAAGCTTGCAAGGCTCTCAAGGAAGAGGGCTACGAAGTTGTGCTAGTCAACAGCAATCCCGCGACGATTATGACCGATCCGATTCTAGCGGATCGTACTTACATCGAACCGCTGACTTGGGAAGTAGTGGCGCAGATTATCCAGCGCGAGCGTCCCGATGCACTACTGCCGACGCTCGGTGGGCAAACCGGTTTGAACATTGCCATGGACTTGGCCAAGCACGGGGTGCTCGAAAAATTCGCGGTGGAAATGATCGGCGCTAATCCTGCGGTCATTGCCAAAGCCGAAGATCGCGACCAATTCAAGCGCGCGATGGAAAAGATCGGCCTAGAAGTTTGCCGGGGAGAGGTCATTCGAACGATCGAAGACGCGCGCCGAGTGCTCGCCGAGGTTGGTCTGCCCTGCGTGGTGCGCCCGAGTTATACGATGGGGGGCAGCGGGTCGGCGATCGCCTACAATCGCGATGAATTTGACGCTCTGGCGCGCAATGGCTTGGCGCTTTCTCCAATCCACGAAGTATTGATCGAGGAATCGATCCTGGGTTGGAAGGAATATGAAATGGAGGTCATGCGCGACTTAGACGATAATGTCGTGATCATTTGTTCGATAGAGAATTTCGATCCTATGGGAGTGCATACCGGCGAGTCCATTACGGTCGCGCCCGCGCAGACTCTGAGCGACAAAGAGTATCAACGCATGCGCGACGCGTCGCTGGCGGTGATCCGAGAAATCGGCGTCGAAACCGGTGGCTCGAATATTCAGTTCGCCATCCATCCCGACACCGGGCGCATGATCGTTATCGAAATGAATCCTCGTGTCAGCCGTTCGAGTGCATTGGCAAGCAAGGCGACGGGATTCCCTATTGCCAAGATCGCCGCCAAACTGGCCATCGGATACCGATTGTGGGAATTGCCTAACGACATCACGCGCAAGACCACCGCGTGCTTCGAGCCAACGATTGATTATGTCGTCACCAAAGTCCCGCGGTTTGCGTTCGAGAAATTTCCCGAGGCAGATACGACGCTGACCACGCAAATGAAGAGCGTCGGCGAAACTATGGCCATCGGACGCACGTTCAAAGAGTCTTTTCAAAAAGCGCTGCGCGGATTAGAAGTTGGCGCGTTCGGATTTGGCTGCGACAGCAAAGACCTGTGGGGTACCGACCGCCAGCCACACGATGACGAAATTCGTAGCAAGCTGTCGATACCCAATCCGGATCGCGTATGGTATCTGCGTTACGCGATTAAGTCGGGGATGTCGATCGACGAAATCTATCGCATCACGGCAATCGACCGCTGGTTTCTCGACCAGTTATTTGAACTAGTGGAAATGGAAAACCACTTATCATCGATCGATTCGCTGGCCAGCATGGACGTCGCCGCAATGCGGACCGCGAAACGCTTTGGGTTTTCTGATCGTCAGATAGCTCACTTGCTTGGCAGCGACGAGTTAGAAGTTCGCAATTGGCGCAAAGCACGTGGAATCGTGGCGACTTACAAAGCCGTTGATACATGCGCTGCTGAATTCGAGGCTTATACGCCATATTTTTACAGCACGTACGAATCCGAAGACGAGACTCCGCCGATCGTCGATGGCACACAGCGAATCATGATTTTGGGAGGCGGTCCGAACCGCATTGGACAGGGTATCGAGTTCGATTACTGCTGCTGCCATGCCAGTTTTGCTTTGCGCGAATTGGGCATCCAGTCCGTAATGGTCAACAGCAATCCTGAGACGGTCAGTACGGATTACGATACCAGCGATTTGCTGTTCTTCGAACCGCTAACCACTGAAGACGTGCTGAATATCTGCGATCGCATCAAACCCAATGGCGTGATCGTTCAGTTCGGTGGACAGACTCCACTGAACCTGTCGCGCGCCCTCAGCTCGGCTGGAGTGCCGATTATCGGAACGACAGTAGACACAATTGAAGCTGCTGAAGATCGCGAGAAGTTTCAGAAGTTGTTGAATGAACTTGGGCTCAGGCAACCGGCAAATGCCATCGCGCGCACGATGGCACAAGCTCGCGCTGAAGCTCAAAAAGTCGGCTTCCCATCGTTGGTGCGTCCCAGTTTCGTTCTGGGCGGCCGCGCGATGGAGATCTGTTACGACCACGTCCAATTCGAACGTTATGTTGCAGAAGCGTTCGTTGTGGCTCAAGGCCAACCTGTGCTGATCGATCGATTTCTGGAAGACGCGACCGAAGTAGACGTCGATGCCGTCTGCGACGGCGACGATGTGATGGTCAT
>SXGS01784601.1_pt1 | contig 15226 bp, 10 predicted proteins | sample 3174681 | NCBI WGS metagenome assembly SXGS01 (sample SAMN11356861, study PRJNA531348) | freshwater metagenome | isolation source: freshwater sample F1-80 | place: China: Fuxian Lake, Yuxi | collected 2017-12-25 | reverse complement strand
GCGATCCCGTCGTGGAAGATCTTTCCGGCGCTGCTCGCGGGAAATGGCGTGGTCATCAAGCCGTCGGAGCTTGCACCCGCATGTTGCGACGCGTTCGTCGAGGCATGCGTCGCGGCGGGCGTGCCCGCCGACCTCGTCAACGTCGTGCACGGATTCGGCGATGTCGGCGCGGCGATCACCACGCACCCAGGCGTGCGCGCCATTTCGTTCACGGGTTCTGTCTCGACTGGTCGTCGCGTCGCCGCCGCGGCAATGGAAGTCGGCCCCAAGCTCGTGAGCCTCGAACTCGGAGGCAAGAACGCCGCGATCGTGATGGACGACGCGGACCTCGACCTCGTCGTCGAGGGCGCGCTCTTCGGTGCCTTCGGCACCTCAGGCCAACGTTGCACGAGCACGTCGCGCCTCGTCGTGCATCGTGCCGTCGCCGACGAACTCGTCGAACGCATCACGGCCCGCGCGACTGCATTGCGGGTCGGCGATCCGATGGATGCCACGACCGACGTCGGCCCGGTGATCACCGCAGAGTCAGCCGCGCGCATTCACGGCATGGTCGAACGCGCAATCGATGAGGGCAACACACTCGTCATGGGCGGCCACGCGGTCGAGCCCAGCGAGTGCGAAGGCGGCAGTTTCTATACGCCAACGCTGCTGCGGGGCGCGCACCGCGACAGCTACATCGCCCGCAACGAGGTGTTCGGTCCCGTACTGGCAGTACTGGAAGTCGAGAGTTTCGACGACGCCATCGAGACGGTGAACGATTGCGAATACGGGCTGAGTTCTGCGATCTACACCCACGATGTCAACCTCGCGATGCAGGCCGTACATCGACTCGACACCGGCATCGTCTACGTCAACGCCCCGACGATCGGCGCCGAGATCCACCTCCCGTTCGGCGGTAACAAGCACACCGGCAACGGCTATCGCGAGGCCGGAACCCGTGGACTCGAACAGTTCAGCGAAACAAAGTCCGTCTACATCGACTACAGCGGCCGGCTCCAAAAGGCCCAGATCGACAACCGCGAGGCCCTGTCGTGAGGCACGCCCGCCGAACTCGCGCGAGTGCCGTTTGTCCGACAACCGGTTCCGGCGCACGTTCGGTCGCGAGGATGCCATGAACGGCGCGGAAGCGATCGCGGCGACGCTGCGTGAGGCTGAGGTCGACATCGCGTTCGGGTTGCCGGGCGTCCACAACATGGCCCTCTGGCCCGCATTCGAAGCCGCGGGCATCCGCATCGTCGGGAGTCGCCACGAACAGGGTTGCGCGTACGCTGCCGATGGCTACGCGCGCGCCACCGGCAAACTCGGCGTCGCGCTGGTCACGACGGGACCGGGCGCCGCGAACACGCTCGGCGCAGTCGGCGAAGCGTGGGCGAGCAAGAGTCCGGTGCTCGTCATTGCGACGGATATCCCGAGCACCCAGCGCGTCGAGGGCATCTACAAAGGCGTGCTCCACGAATGCACCGACCAGGCGGGGATGTTCGCGCCCGTCACGAAGGTGCAAACACGCGATCTCGTCGAGGCCATTCGATCGACGCAACGACAGATTCGGGGTCCCGCGTACTTCGAGATCCCGACTGACCTCCTGCGGGCCGACACCGAGCCGACGACCCTCGGCGATCTCGACGAGCGGTCTGGGTTCGCTCCGATGGCCGAGCCGTATCCGATCGGTGATCGGCCGATCATCTGGGTCGGTGGGGGCGCAAAGCACGACTCGGACGCCGTCGACGCGATCGCCCGTCATCTCGGAGCGCCGGTCCTGACCACCTACTCGGCGCGTGGAGTACTTCCGGCGGGGCATCCGAACCTCGTTCCGGCACCGCCCCACGAGCCGCAAGTCATCGAACTCATCCGGAGCGCCGACTCGACCATCGTGTTGGGCTCCGACCTCGATGCGATGAACACGATGGCCTGGAAACTCCCGCTGCCTGCGCCGCGCTGCGCCGTGAACATCGACCCATCCGATGCAACCAAAAATTACGCGATGGATTTCGTCACTGCGAAACCAACGGCCACCGCAGCACGCGAACTCGTGTCGCAGGGTCGCCCACGGCAGCAGTGGTTCGGCGACCTGGCCACACTGGGCAAGGAAGTTCGCGACGAACTCCGCTCGGATCCCGCGACGACCGAGAGTATCGACTTCCTCGAACGCACCGAACGCGCGCTCCACGCCCACGCCGACCCGTTCGTGTTCGCCGACATGTGCGTTGCCGGTTACTGGCTCGCCGGGCACCTCGCCGTGCACCGGGCGCACGGTCTGCACTACCCCATGGGCTGGGGCACGCTGGGTTGGGCGTTCCCGGCCAGCGTGGGCGCCGCCGCCGCTGGCGAGCCCAGCGTCGCGTTCATGGGCGACGGCGGGATGCTCTTCGCCATCGGCGAACTCGCAACCGTTGCGCAGGAGCGACTCGCGCTCACCGTCGTCGTCGTCGACGACGGCGGCTACGGCATGCTTCGACATCCTCATGACCGTGCGCCGGGCTGCGAGCTCTCCGCTGTCGACTTCGTCGCCGTCGCCCAAGGTTTTGGTGTCGACGCCGAGGCAGTGGATGGGGTCGGCGCCGACTACGAAGCCGCGCTCGGCCGCGCCCTGGCTGCGGGCGCTCCCCGACTGCTGCATGTGCACGCCCGTTTGTTCCCACCCCGAACGACCAGCCCGCGCTGGCCGATGAAGTAACCAGAGGTTCGATCATGGCCTTCCGCGTCACCTACGCAACGCTCAGCGCCGACAACGACGAACTGCACGCGGCTTTCGATCGCGGCATCGAGGTTGCGCGCACCATGCTGGGTCAACGACACGCCAGCATCATCGCCGGGGCCGAGGTCGACCACGGCAACGGGTTCACGACCGTGAGCCCTGCCGATCGCCACGTCGAGGTTGCGACCTTCGCCGCCGCGAAGCCGTCCGACGTCGACACCGCGGTGGCGTCGGCGCGCGCCGCTCGCCGTGCATGGGCCGATCGCTCCTGGCAGGAACGCAGTGATCTCTGTGACCGCGCCGCCGATCTGATCTCGGAACGCCGCAACGAACTGTCCGCACTCCTCACCATCGAAGTCGGTAAGAACCGACTCGAAGCCCTCGGCGATGTCGAAGAGACTGCCGACCTCATCCGCTACTACACCCATCAGCTGCGCGAGCACGCAGGCTTCGAACAACCGATGGGTCGACTGAACCCGGCCGAGAACACCAGCGATGTGCTGCGTCCCTACGGTGTCTGGGCGGTGATCGCGCCGTTCAACTTCCCCGCCGCGCTGTCGGGTGGCCCAATGGGCGCAGCGCTCGCGACCGGGAACACCGTGGTCCTGAAGCCGAGCGAGGTCGGCGGACTGACCAGTTTGCACATGGCGAAGGCGTTCTGGGATGCCGGCGTTCCGAGCGACGTGCTCCATGTCGTGTTCGGCACGGGCGAGATCGTCGGCGACGCGCTCGTGCACCACCCGCACGTCGACGGCATCACCTTCACCGGGAGCTACGACGTCGGCATGGAGATCTACCGCACGTTCGCGGGCGCGTTCCCCAAGCCCGCGATCTGCGAGATGGGCGGCAAGAACCCGGTCATCGTGAGTCGCCATGCCGATCTCGACGTCGCCGCCGAGGGAACCATGCGCTCCGCGTTCGGTCTGACTGGACAGAAATGCTCTGCGGCATCACGCGCGTACGTCGAACGCGATGTGTACGACGCCTTCATCACGGCACTCGTCGCTCGCGCCGAGTCGGTCGCGATCGGCGACCCCCTCGACCGCACAACGTGGATGGGCCCGATCATCGACGCGGCGGCCGTGGAGCGGTACGAACGCGCGGTCCACCACGCGCGCCAGGTCGGTCGTGTGCTCACCGGCGGGCGACGCATCACCGATGGCGATCTGGCCAATGGGAACTACGTCGCGCCCACGGTCGCCGAAATCCCCGAAGACAGCTCGTTGTGGGACGAGGAACTGTTCGCTCCCTTCATCGCCGTCATGCCAGTCGACTCACTCGCCGAAGCAATCGAACGCGCCAACGACACGTCCCTGGGACTCACCGCGGGCTTCTTCTCGACCGAACCGTCGGAAGTCGACGAGTTCCTCCGCGGCATCGAGGCCGGCGTGGTCTACGTGAATCGACGAGCGGGGGCCACGACCGGCGCCTGGCCGGGCGTGCAGCCCTTCGGCGGATGGAAGGGGTCCGGCAGCGGCGGCAAGGCCGGCGGCGGGCCGTATTACGTGCAGCAATACCTGCGCGAACAATCGCGCACGGTCGTGGAATGACCAGGCCACCAGCAGAGAAGAGACCAACACCATGAGCGCCGTCACCCCACTCCCCGAAGGCGACCTGGCCCAACTGCCGACGCCCCACCTCGCGACCGACCTCCCCGGCCCGCGGGCAAAGGCGGCGATTGCGCGCGACGCAATGGTGGCGAGCCCGTCGATGGGTCGCGTCTACCCGCTCGTTCCGAAACGAGCCGCGGGCTGCGTCATCGAAGACGTCGACGGCAACCGGTTCCTCGACGCCAACGCCGGGATCGCCGTCAACAGCACCGGCCATTGCCACCCCGCGGTCGTCGAAGCGATCCGCGAGCAAAGCGCGTCGCTCCTCCACTACTGCTCGAGCGATTGGTACCTGCCGATCTACGCCGAGCTCTGTGAACGTCTGGTCGCCACCGTGCCGGCCGAGATGGGCGCAGCCAAGGTGTTCCTTGCCAACAGCGGCACCGAAGCCGTCGAAGGCGCAATCAAGTTGGCGCGCTACGCAACAAAGCGCCAGAACGTGATCGCGTTTTTCGGTGCGTTTCACGGTCGCTCGCTCGGTGCACTCAGCCTGACGGCGAGCAAGAGCAAATACCGCGGCGGGTTTGGTCCGCTGACGCCGGGCGTGTACCACGCGCCCTACGGCGACGCGGCGTACATCGAACGGCTGTTGTTCGAGCATGTGTGCGCGCCCGGCGACGTCGCCGCGATCATCGCCGAACCGATCCAAGGTGAAGGCGGCTACATCGTTCCACCCGCGGATTTCTGGCCGACGCTGCGGCGCATCTGCGACGACCACGGCATCGTCTTGATCGCCGACGAGATCCAGAGCGGGATGGGTCGCACGGGCACGTTCTGGGCCATCGAACACGAGACGGTCACCCCCGACATCATCCTGGCCGGCAAGGGCATCGCCAGTGGGCTCCCGCTCAGCGCCATCATCGCCCGCGAAGGTCTGATGACGTGGGGACCCGGTCAGCACGGCAGCACCTTCGGCGGGAACCCGGTCGCGTGTGCCGCAGCCCTGGCGACCATCGACCTGCTCGAGGCCGGACTCGTCGACGCGGCCCGAGCGCTCGGTGATCACTTCATCACCGGGCTTCGGGCTCTCGCGGCCCGCCACGCGTCGTTGCTCGATGTGCGGGGACGTGGTCTGATGATCGGACTCGAGTTCGCCGACCACGACACCGCCGAAGCGATCGAACTCGCGTGCTACCGCCGCGGTGTCTTGGTGTTGACCTGTGGGCCCTCGTCGATTCGATTGTGCCCGCCACTCGTCATGAACACCGCCCAGGCGGACATCGTCCTCGCCACCCTCGACGCGGTACTCGGCGAGATGGCCGACTGAGATTCGGAGCACCGTCGACGGCGCAACCCGTCAACCCAAACCCGATCCCATCATCGCCTCGAAGTTGTGTTGGTAGAAGCGGTCGCGGGCGTTGGTGCCGACACCTTCCATCGTGCGCTCGAACCGGCCGACCGGATCCCGCGTTCCTTCTGGATGCGGGTAGTCGGACGAGAACAACAGCACATCGTCTCCACACTGCTCGATCATCCATCCGACCGGCTCATCCGGGAAGGGCGTGAACCACAAGCGCCCGTGCACGAACTCGCTCGGCTTCATCGACAACGACCGCAGGATCGGTTCGGTCTTCGCGAAGCCAAGCGCGAGATCGAGTCGGTACAGCCACGGCACGATCCACAGCGCGCCCTGTTCGATGCTGCCGCCGCGCAGTCGCGGGTAGCGGTCGAACAGGCCGTCGAGGATGAGACACGACAGGAAGTTCTCCGGCGACTGACCGATGACCATGTAGTCCTTCGCCCGGACGTTCTCGCCACCACCGAGGAAGTCGCTCGGTTTGGGCATTCCGTTCTCGTGGTAATTGCGGTGCAAGCCGCGGCCGCCGCCGCCGATGTGCAACACGAACGGTCGATCGGCCTCCTGCAGCCGAGCCCACACTCCGTCGTAGTCGGGATGGGTCGGTGAGAAGTCGCGCCCTGGGGTCGACGGCACCTGGATCGCCGCGACGCCGAGTTCGAGCGCGTATTCCACTTCGTTCGCAGCGAGTTCGGGATCGCGCAACGGAACGAACCCGACCGGCAGCAACCGGCGGTCGTCGGCACAGAAGTCGGTCATCGCGCGATTCAGGGCTCGCGTGCCCCCATAGAGCAACTCCGGGTCGTCGGAGACGAACTGCGTCGCCGCGAAGGTCGCGAACACGAGTTGTGAATCGAAGCCGAGCCGATCGAGCGCGCGACTGCGTTCGGTCTTGTCGGTCGCCCCGAGCGCGGACCATCCCTTGGCGCGCATGACGTCGGCCTCCAACGCAGCGATGCGGGCTTCGTCGGCCGCTCGTTGCGTCGCTTCGTCAACTGCCTCGCGTGCGATGGCGCCCGCTCCACCCAAGTACAGCGGCCGAATCTTGTCGCGTATGCCGGGATCGGCGTAGGGCTCCAACCACCCGTGGGTCTCCATGATGTGGCTGTCGGCGTCGCGCATCACGCGGCCACGGGTGTAGGTCTCGATGAGGGACATGGGGTCATCGTGCCCCATGGGCGTCGCGATGTCGACACCCCGGGATTCGGTGTGGTCGAATCAGCGCATGCCTGCGATCGAACCGGTGCGGATCACGGCAGGTGAGGTCCCGGGCCTCCTGTTCGCGCCGGCCGGTGACGGCCCGCTCCCACTCGTCTTGCTCGGCCATGGGGCCCATCTGGGCAAAGACGACGAACACATGCAAATTCTGTGCCGGTCGTTCGCACGGCAACTTCCAGCCGCGGTGCTCGTGATCGACTGCCCCGACCACGGCGAACGCCGCCCCGTCAACGACGCCGACTACCTCGCAGCTGTTGAACGCAACATGGCTGACGCGGCCGTGCACCACCAGCTCGCCCGGGAATGGACCGACGCCGCGGCCGCAGCACGCGCCACCGATGCGCGCATCGACGACCGCACCGCGTACGTCGGATTTTCGATGGGGTCGATCTTCGGTGCCTCGATCGTGCAAGACCTGCCGTTCGTTGGGCCGGTGGTCCTCGCGCTCGGCGGGTTCGTCGCACCACAACGGCTCCCGGGCACCAACGACCTCATCGAGGCGGGACTGCGATCGCTCGGCGATCGCGAGGTGCTGATGGTCAGCATGACGCACGACGAGTCGTTCCCCTTCACCGAGGCGGTGCGCGCATTCGGACTGATTCCGGGACCGAAGCGCATGTTCGTGTGGGAAGGTGGTCACATCGACATCCCCGGCGAAGCAATCCGCCACGCGGGGCAGTTCCTCCAACGAACGCTGGGACTCCAACCATGACGTGGATCGACGGGAAATCCGTCCTCATCACCGGTGGCAATACGGGAATCGGGAAGGCGACCGCGGTGGCGCTGGCCCAACTCGGCGCCCACGTCACGATCGCGTGCCGCAATGCCGAGCGCGGCGAATCGGCGCGCGCCGACATCGCTCGCATCAGCGGACGCGACGCGGATCTTGTCCGCCTCGATCTCGCATCGTTGGCATCGGTTCGCCAAACCGCAGACGAGCTCGACGCAGCCGATCGTCGATTCGACGTCTTGATCAACAACGCCGGGGTCGCAGTCTTCGGTCGGCGCCGGACGACCGAAGACGGCTTCGAACGACAATTCGGCGTGAACCACCTCGGCCATTTCCTGCTGACGACCTTGCTGATCGACCGCATCTCGTCGCGGGTGATCAACGTGAGCAGCGCGGGCTACGCGCTCGCCAAGGCAGGGCTGCGATGGGACGACCTGCAGTGGGAGCAGGACTACGACGGTTGGTCGGCGTACGGCGCGAGCAAGCTCGCCAATCTCTACTTCACATGGGAGTTGGCCGATCGCCTCGCCGACCGAGGCGTCACCGCGAACGCGTTGCATCCCGGTTTCGTCGACACCGAACTCGGCTTCCGACGTCCCGACGAAGGTGGCAAGCCCCGGCCCCCGCTCTCGGAACTCACCGCGGAAGCGACCACCGCAACTGGATCGACTGGCATCGACCTCAGCGCGCTGGGGACGCCGTTGACCGCCGAGGAGGGTGCCCGCACGAGCGTCATGCTGGCGAGTGACCCGGCCCTGGCATCGGTGAGCTGTGCCTACTTCGACGACCGCCAACAACGTGTCGAAGACCTCGGACCGATCGCCCTCGATCGCGCGGCAAGCGCTCGGCTGTGGGAGATCAGCAACCAGCTGATCGCGTAGATCGACCGGGGGTCAGAACAGCAACGGCAAGTGGTCGGCCTGACGGATCCCGGGCGAATACGAGATCGTCGCGCTCGGATCGATCGAGTAGTCGGGGACCCGACGGTGGAACTCCTCGAGGGCGACCCGAAGTTCCATGCGGGCAAGGTGCGAACCGAGGCAACGGTGCGGACCGCCACCGAACGCGAGGTGACGATTCGCACCGCGTTCGAACGACACGTCGACGGGTTGATCGAACTCGGCGTCGTCGGTGTTGGCCGCGCCCAGCACGAGCACCACGGATTCGCCCGCGCGCATCGATTGTCCGCGCAACTCGACATCTTGCGCCAAGATCCTGGGCACGATCTGCACCGGCGTTTCGGTTCGCAGCAGCTCCTCGACGGCGGCGTCGAGTCGCTCCGGATGCTCGACCACCGCACGGCGCCGATCGGGATGCGTCGCGAGGTACGCAACCATGCAGTCGAGCGTCGCCGTCACCGTGTCGAGTCCGGCAAGCAACTGCAAGTGACAGATCCCGAGTTGTTCGGCTCGCGTGAATGGCCGACCGTTCACCGACCCGTGCGCAATACGGGTCAAGAGGTCGTCGCCAGGATCCGCGATCTTTGCGTCGAGTCCGGATTCGAAGTAGCGGGTGATCGCCGCGCCCGCCGCGTCGCGGGCGGCCTGGACCGCTTCGGGCGAGTCGCCCGCCGGGCGCACCGTGCCGTCGCGCCACTCCATGAATTGGTCGACGTCGCTCATCGGCAGTCCGAGCAGGCGGAGAAACACCGTGCTCGGCAGCGGGGTCGCGAACTCGGTGTGGAAGTCGCAGTGTCCGCGGTCGGCGAATCGATCGACGAGGTCGACCGCGAGTGCGCGCACGTCGGGTTCGAGTTCGGCCATCTTCTTGGGTGAGAACTCGGGATCGAGCACGCGCCGGAAGTGCGCGTGTTCGGGAGGATCCACCTGCAACGGGATGAGGGGATGTTCCTGACCGACCGAGATCGCTTCCGCGCTCGACGAGAAGATCTCCGGGTGTCGCATTGCCCAGATGACGTCCTCGTAACGCGAGATGTACCAGGTTGTTGCGTCGCTGAGCAGACCCGCCGCGGGCGCGACCGGGCACTCGGACCGCAGCCTCGCGTAGAGCGGGTGAGGATCCGCCGCAGCCTCGAGCGTGAAGAGCGCAGCGCCGGGGTCGAACACCTCGGTCATGACGAGCACCTCGATCGTCGCAGTCGAAAACGCCGGTACAGTCGGAGAGCGCCCGACTCCCCGACTGTATCGGCCTCAACCTGGCGGGGCTGACGACCGTCCGGCACTCGGCGTTGCCGAGATCAACTCGCGGTGGCGTGGTGCTGCAGCGTCGACGCAAACCGCTCGAAGTTCCGCACGAAGCGCAACACATCGTCGTCGCAATGCTGCACCGACAACGTCCACTGCTCCATCTTTCCCCATGGCGGCAAGAAGACACCACCATTGTGCTGGAACAGCCAGTTGCCGTGTCCGAAGCGCCCGTCGTAGGCGAGAAAGTCGCGATAGTTCCACAACGGTTCGTCGTGGAAGACGATGCAGCCCTTCGCACCGTGCGCCTGGACGTAGCCCGGGAGTCCGTACCGCTCGAGCACCGAGCGGGCACCGTCGACCATGATCGATCGCAAGCGATCGAAGTGGCGGTACGCGTCGGGGGTGAGGACGTCGAACAACATCGCACGCGACGCCGCGAGCGTGAGGGGATTGCCGTTGAACGTGCCAACTTGCTCGTAGGTCCCGTCGGCAATGCGATCGAACAACTCGTCGACGCCGCCGATCGCTCCGCATGGCAGCCCGCCGCCCATCGCCTTGGCCAAACACACGAGGTCGGGCGTGATGCCGTACAACTCGGTCGCACCGCCGGGCGCCACCGAAAGCCCGGTCTTGACCTCGTCGAACGCGAGGTACGCACCGTGGCGGTGCAGCAAGGCGCGCAGACCGGCCAGGTAGCCCGCGGGGGCCTCGATGATCCCGATGTTCATCATGATCGGTTCGATGATCATGCCTGCGATCTCGCCGGGATATTCCAACAACAACCGCTCGACGGCGTCGAGGTCACCGAACGGCACCACGCTGACGAGTCGAGCAACCTCGAGCGGGATGCCACCGTGCTCGCGTACGGTCAACGGTCGCCACGGTGGGCCGATGTGGCCGGCCTCGGGATACACCGACACCTGGGTGTGGTCGTGGTGGCCGTGATAGCTGCCTTCGACCTTGATGATGCGCGAGCGGCCGGTGACCGCGCGCATCAGGTGGATGGCCTCCATGGTGGCTTCGGTGCCGCTGTTGCAGAACCGCCACTTGGGAAGGCCGAATCGCGACCGTAACGCCGAAGCGACATCGATCAGACCGGCGGTCGGCTGCGCGAAGTGGGTACCGCGACGCACCTGGTTCGAGACGGCATCGACGATTGCGGGATGTCCGTGGCCGCACAACATGGCGCCGAACCCCGCGTGCAGATCGACGTACTCGGTACCGTCGACGTCGACGACGTAGGCACCGTGACCGTGGCTCAACCACACAGCGATGGGTGGGGCGTCTTGCCAATTGCTGGCGACGCCTCCGGGTAAGACGTCGCGGGCCTGCTCGCGCAGGGCCGCGCTCGTGGGAACTCGCTCGACGAGCAGCCGTTCTTGCTGCTCGATCAGCCCATTCAGTGCCGCCCATTCATCAACCGGCGACGGGCTCGTGAGGGCCATGAAGGCCACCTTCTTTCGCATTCGGCCGGGGGCCTTTCCTCCCCGAACCATCCCGCGGTTCCGATACTCACCTGTCAGGCCGTACTCACAACCGGCTGGCGCGTCCGAGAGCCATTGCTCCCCTGGCGAGATGCCGGCGGTCGTGCCCAGTTCGCCCGTGTTCGGTGAACCGAGTCGGTGCGTCGTGTGACTGGCTTGGGCGTCGGCCCCGGTCGAGAATCCGTTCCCGGCCGTGGCGTCGGCTTCGGCGCACTGGTACTGACTGACGGGCCAGCAGAAACCTACTGACTCATCAGTCAGTAAGGGTAGCGGACATCGGGTTCCGTGGCAACGATTCGAACGACCTGCCAGAATGCCGCGATGCGACGCTCTGTCACCAGCCTCCTCCTCCTGGGTACGACGTTCTCCCTCGTGCCCGTCCTCGCGGCAACGTCGGCGCCCACCGCCGGGGCGGCCGCGGACCAGTCACCGGATTTCAACGGCGACGGTTACGCGGACCTCGCGGTCGGTGCGCAATACGAGAACCGCAGTCGCGGCGTCGTGCATGTGCTGTACGGGTCGGCGAGCGGTCCTACCGGAAGCGGCTCCATCGTGTTCGGTGAAGACACCGCCGGCGTGCCGGGTGTCGCATCACCCGGCGACCAGTTCGGGACGATCCTTGCCCACGGCAACGTCAACGGCGACGCTTACGACGACCTCGTCGTCGGCACCCCGAACGACACCGTCAGCGGACGGAGCGCGGCCGGTTCGATCACGCTGTTTCGGGGATCGGCCTCGGGACTTCGCCTCACCGGGAAGCAGTTCACCGACTCGTTCGGGCCCGGCACGGTGCGCCCCAACGAGTTCTTCGGCATCGGCCTGGCACTCGGCGACTACGACGGTGATGGCGACGACGACATCGCGGTCGGGATCCCCCTGGACGATCTCGACTTCGATCGTGACCCGTCCGGCGTTGGGCGCGTGAAGATCCTGCGCTCGACCAACGGTGGCTTCAGCGAGAGCAACGTGTGGGTTGTTGATCGTCGCTCGCTTCCGTCGAGCGTCCGCCAGAACTTCACCGCAGGTTTCGGCGCCGCGCTCGCGACACTGCAAGGGACCGCCGACTTCGATGGGTTGGCAATCGGCATGCCGGAGTACAGCACCACGCGGTACGCCGTCGGCGCCGTCGTGACCTATCGAGGTGGAGCTTCCGCCATGCGGTACTCCGACACGTTCGTCGGTTCGCACGGCACCGAGACGTACTACGGGGAAACCTTGGCCGCAGGGGATCTCACCGGCGACGGCAACGACGATCTCGCCGTCGGGACGAGCCAAGCTGCAAACGGACAAGGTCGGGTCGACGTCATCGCGCTCGCTCGGGACCGCACGAACATCCTGCCGCCGTTCAAGCTGAGTTCGTCGAACGCAGGTCATGATCCGCTTTCGAACGACTTCTTCGGCAGCAGCCTCGCGATCGTTGACAGCGCGCCGACGCCGTACCTCTACGTCGGGGCAACCGGCGACGAAGCGGGTCCACGATTCAACGGCGGGTCGGTCTACGTCTTCGTCGGCGACGGCAACAGTCGACCCGATCCGCACTCGACCCCCCGATTCACCCAGCCGGGCGCAGTGCGCAACGGCCGATTCGGTTGGCAGATCACCACCCTCGACGCGTCGAACGACGGATTCGACGACATCGTCGTGACCTCGGATCACACCGTGAACGGCAAGGCCTTCGCCGGTGCGGTCTGGTACTACGACAGCAACGACGGGTCGCCCGTCACCGCGTCACCGGTCGAGTTCAACCAAGACACGCCTGGCGTGCTCGACCGCGCCGAAGAGAACGACGGCTTCGGTTCGACGCTGCCCTACCTGTGATCTCGACCGGCAGCGAACGAACGCTCAGCTGACGGGAACGGCGTGGCCGGCGAGGTAGCTGCGCGCGACCCACTGCACCCAGTCGCACACGGCGTCTTCGTTCCGCGAGAACGGACCCGGGCGATAGCCGCGTGAGCGCACACCGCGTTGGACGCCCTCGCACGCGGCCCAGTCCTGACGGTTCGTGATATCCCAGAAGTCGACCGCGTAGCTCGGGTCGAATCCGGGACGAGCCACCGCTTCGGGATCGAACAACCACTGACACTCGACCCACGACTCGCCGGGCGCCACCGGCATGATCCGGTGCGTCATCACGTAGTCGGGGTGCAGCGACAACAGCATGTTCGGGAACAAACCGATGTACATCACCTCGCGTCGCAGACGCTCGTCGAGGCCGCGCAACAACACGCCTTTGCTCTCGCCGTCGAGCGACATCGTGGTCGCGTGATCGGCGATCGTCATCGTGCCGCCGGCCCACATCCCGCTTTCATGCAAGTTGTCTCCGGACTCCGGGGGCGACACCGCACAGAGCTCTGGGTGGATCGCGGAACAGTGGTAGCACTCGTGGTAGTTCTCGATTGGCAGCTTCCAGTTCGCGGGGCTCCGGTACTCGTGCGTCGCGCCGACGACGAGTCGTTCGGGTTCGTACGGCGCCGCGATCGCGGTGAACCGACCGAGGTGCTCGTCGAGCGACACGGCATCGCCTGACGCGTTGACGAAGACCCACCCACCCCACTCGCCGACGCGCACCGGTACGAGCCCATGCTGTGCGATGTCGAAGCCATCGGGGGCTTCGTACCGAGGTATGTGCGTGAGGTCACCCGTCAACGAGTACGTCCAGGCGTGATACGGACAGTGGATCGCGTTGCGCTTCGCGGACACGCCACAGGCCAACAACTCGTGCCCGCGATGGCGACACACGTTGAAGAAGCCGCGCAGGGTCCCCGTGTCGTCGCGGACCAACAACACGGGCTCCCCCGCGGCATCGACCGCGTGTCGAGCACCCGGTTCGCGCACCAACGAACTGCGGCCGACGCACACCCACGATCGGGCAAAGAAGTGTTCGCGTTCCCATGCCAACACGTCGTCGGAGAGGTAGGCCTCGCGCGGCAACATCCGACCCGAGGTTCCGGCTTCGAGCACTGCTTCGAGACCGATGCGATCCACTGGTGCCATGGTCATGCGTGGGCCTTTCGCTTCGAGACGGCCCGGCTCATCTGCCGCGACCGAACTTCGACTTCATCATCGACCGTTGACGGTCGCGCAGCACTCGCCGAGTCGCCAGCAGCGCCGGGATCCCGGTGACGCCTCCGCCTCCGTGGGTTGCTGACGAACACTGATACAAACCTTCGATCGGGGTCGTGAAGTCGGCATATCCCGGCGCCGGCCGCATGTGGAAGAGCTGGTCCGTGCTCAGCTCGCCATGAAAGATGTTGCCGCCGATCAAACCGTACTCGGACTGCATCTCGTGGGGTCCGATGACCTGACGGTGCAAGATCGACTGCTTGAAGTTCGGAGCAAGCTCGGTGAATCCGTCGACGACACGGTCGGCGAACGCCGACAGCTCAGCGCTGTCGGGCTCGTCGGCCCAGGTGTGCGGCACCCACTGGCAGTACATCGACATCACGTGGCAACCTTCGGGCGCGATCGTGCGGTCGAGCGTCGACGGGATGACACAGTCGGCGAAGGGCTTGGCCGATGCTCGCCCCTCGCGCGCATCGACGAATGCTCGCTCGAGGTATTCGATCGAGTGGCACAGCTCGATGGCCCCCGTGTGGCGCGGCTGTTGCTCGGTTCCCGGATCGGCAATGAAGTCGGGCAACTCGCTCAGGGCGACGTTCACCTTCACAACACCGCTGCGCGACCGCCACGCTTCGAGGTCGCGCACGAAATCGTCGGGGAGCTCATTGCGGTCGAGTTGGCGAAGAAAGGTGATCTGCGGGTGGGTTGCGGCCATCACCGTCGACGCCCGAAGTTCTTCGCCGCCGCGCAGCACGACACCGGTCACTCGACCGTTGCGAGTCGTGATGCGATCGACCGCCGCGTTGGTACGAATCTCGCAACCGAAGCTGCGCGCCGCACTCGCACACGCGGCGCTGACCGCGCCCATCCCGCCGACCGGAAAGCCCCACGAACCCATCTGGCCATCGCCGATGTCACCGATGGTGTGGTGCATCATCACGTATGCAGTACCCGGTTCGTCCGGTCCGGCCCACGTGCCGATGAT
>SXGS01714188.1_pt1 | contig 15226 bp, 14 predicted proteins | sample 3174681 | NCBI WGS metagenome assembly SXGS01 (sample SAMN11356861, study PRJNA531348) | freshwater metagenome | isolation source: freshwater sample F1-80 | place: China: Fuxian Lake, Yuxi | collected 2017-12-25 | reverse complement strand
CCCATCGCCACGACCTTCTGGCCATGGGAGGAGGTGTCCGGTCACTGGTCGCAGTTGATGCTTCGCTCGTGGATTGTTGAGAACGGCGAGCGCCGTCTGTATCAGGAAGGATCCGTGACGAGCATGCTCGACCCACTGGACCTGATCTCCCGGTGGCATGACGGCAACGGCGAATTGGCCGATCACTGCCTGATGTTCTGCGGCACCCTGCCGGCAATTGGCGGCATCCGGAAGTCACCCGTATTCGAGATCGAACTCAATGACCCCAAGCTTGAGCGTTCGATCCGGCATCACTACGCGATCGACACGCTTCCGGTTTACGGTTGAAAGTGGGCGACCGTCGCCCGCGGTCGGAGAACGTCGCCGATATGAGCAACCTCCTCAGCGAGCAGGCTGAATCTGAGGCAAGCGCGGAAACTCGGGCCACCTACACGGAGTTTCGTCGGCTTACTTGAGATTGCGTGCGACATGCCGAGCCCATCGGGCGATCGATCTGTTCACCGAACGTCTGCCCGAGTTGATCGCAATCGGGGCGCAGCTTTCCTCAGCCCCCGCACCGCTGACCGCTGGAACCACGCTAATTCGACAGCGCCGCGCTCGCGACGGCCCACACGCGGGCAAGATCAGAAAGAGAATTGAGTTACCTGCGGAGTCGACTCTCCGCCCGTCACGAGGGCTTCCATACCAGGAGTCGTTTCTCGATCAGCGTGACACACCAGTCAAGCAGCAATGCAAAAACAGTGAGCACGATGATTCCTGCAAATACCGCACTCACGTCGAAAACCGCTTCGGCCTGGAGAATGAGGTATCCAACGCCGCGCGCCGATCCCAGGTACTCGCCAATGACTGCGCCGACAAAGGCCATACCCACCGAGGTGTGCAGGCTGGAAAACACCCAACTGGTGGCAGACGGCAGATAAACCGTGCGCAGCAGTTGTCGAGAATTCGCACCCAGCATGCGCGCGCTTGCGAGAATGTTTGGACTGACCTCCCGCACGCCCTGAAAGACATTGAAAAAGACGATACAGAACACCAGGGTGACACCCAGCATCACCTTGGACCAAATGCCTAGCCCGAACCACACCACGAAGATCGGACCAAGAATCACCCGGGGCATGGCATTCAGGGCCTTGATGTAGGGATCGAGAAGCAGCGCAGCGGCGTTACTCAGCCCGAGCCACAGCCCCACCGCCACACCCAGGGCCAATCCAACGAAAAATGCGAGCAGCGTTTCGAGCAAGGTGATGCCAAGATGAGGCCAGATTTCGCCGGTCGCGAACCACTCAAACATGGTCGCGAACACCTTGCCCGGTTCACCGAAGAAAAATTTCGGCAGAATTTCCAACTTCACGAGGAAATGCCAGAGCGCAAGCATCACCACCAGAAGCAGTATCTGGTACAGGCGGATTCGGCCCATCACTGAACGCGAGATAGCAGGCTTATTCATACGCTCAGGGCGCCGTGCGGTTATACGAGTAAGCCTTCAAGACCTCGTCACGCATCGTGTTCCAAATTTTTTGGTGAAGCTCGAGAAAGCGCTGTGTGAGGCGAATTTCGGAAACGTCGCGTGGACGCGGAAGGTCAATGACAAAGTCGCTGAGCGGGTGCGTGGCAGGACCAGCAGACAGAACAACCACCCGGTCCGACAGGGAAATCGCCTCCTCGAGATCATGAGTGATGAACACCACTGATTTGCGATTTGCCGACCACAACTCCAGAAGCTCGTTTTCCATCAGTTGCCGCGTCTGGATATCGAGCGCACTAAAGGGTTCGTCCATCAGCAGGATCTTGGGATCGAGAATAAGCGTCTGGGCCAGCGCAGTGCGCTTTCGCATGCCGCCTGATAGCTGATGCGGATAGCGATGACCGTGCCCGCCAAGACCCACGCGCTCAAGCCAGTCAGTCGCCCGCCGCTTAGACTCGTCTTCAGGTACCTTGTGATATTCGAGCCCGGCCATCACATTGCCAAGTGCGGTTCGCCACGGCATCAGCGCATCCGCCTGAAACATGTAGCCTGCTCGTGCGTTCAGACCGACCAACGGCGATCCGAAGATTTCTACATGACCAGCGGTGGGCGCCAGCAAGCCCGCAGCAACATTCAGTAGGGTCGATTTTCCGCAGCCGGTGGGCCCCACGACTGACACGAACTCGCCATCAGCCACCCTGAGCGAGGTATTGGCGACTGCGGTGTAATTTCCAAATGTGCAGGTGATGTCATGGAGCACGAGTGCCGGTACGGCGGAAACGGGTTGCTCGCTCATTTGGTGGCGCGGAATTTCTCAAGCGCCCGCATGACAAACCGGTTGTCATAGGTTTTTGTAAGATCAATTTTTGCGCCTTTAACTTCCTTGTCGTAGGAGAGCAGACCCTCAAGAACGGTACGCGCGGCGTCTGGCGACAGCACCCCATCTGAGGAAAATCCGTGAAGATTCATGCGAATCGTATCGAGGTAGAGCTCTTTGCGCGCGCGCCAGTACTCTTCTGGCACAGCAGCGAGAATTTCCTCGGGCTTCACGGTTTTCATCCAAAGAAGCGCCCGCACTGTCCCATTGACAATCGCCTGAATGACCGCCGGATTTTTGTCGATGTAATCACCGTGAGCGTATGTGCTCAGAAACGCAAAATCTGACTTGAAGAACTGGCGTGTTGCATCGAGCGCCCGCAGGTCGAGAATCAGTTGGACATCACCTGCCGTTGACAGTTCCGTGATCACCGGGTCGTAATTTACAATGGCCTGCAACTCACCACCCGTGCGAATCGCTGCAACAGCGCCCGCTGTATTCCCAACCCCCAGCACCGAAACGTCGTTAGGCTGCAGACCGTTCTGCACCAGGAACTGGTTGAGCAGCAGATGGGTTGCCGAGCCTGGCGCTGACACCCCGATCCGCGCACCCTTCAGGTCTTTCGGTCCCTTGTACTTTGAAGCGAACTGCCGTGTGATCGCGATGGCGATACCCGGAGCGCTGCTGTGCAGCACCACGGACCGGATATCCATCCCCTTCGCCTGCATCCTGATGGTGTGCTCATAGACACCGATTGTCATGTCGACATTGCGTCCGATTAACGCCTGCAGCCCCTTCGCTCCAGAACCAAAGTCGGTCACCTCGAGATCGAGTCCCTCTTCTCGAATGAATCCTTTGGAACGCGCCACGTTCATGGCGAGCAGCACAACCTGGGAAGAAGAGCCACCCACCGCGAGCGACGCTTTCATTCTGGCCTGCGCAACCGATTCACCGGATATCGTCAACACGGCCAATGCGACTGCGGTACTGATGATGATTCCTTTAATGCTCATGACGTTATCCCGTAGAGTCAGTCTGTTGACGAGCCTGCCCCCGGCAGAGCGTCAGGGGCAGGAACGGCGCGGATACCGGCACCATTTCATCTTCGGCTGATTATCAATCGCTGTCCTGCCAGGAATTCAATTCGTGAAACGCCACCGACGCCATATTCAGCGCGCCAGGATCAAAATAGCCCTCACCGTCGAAAACTTTGACAGATCTGCGGAGGAGACCACATGAGCAAACTTCCGTGGCGCCACTTCAGCGCGCTAGCCCTCACCGCTGTGTTGACCAGCGGGGCTTTGGCCCAGGGTACCTTCCCCACCAAGACCGTCACGATCACCGTACCCGTTGGCACAGGGGGTGGCACTGATCTCGTTGCAAGGCGGCTCGCGAAGGCCTTGTCCGAGCAGTGGAGCCAGCCGGTCGTCGTTGAGAATAAGCCCGGTGCATCAGGCATCATCGGCGCAAATGTGGTGATCAGAAGCGCCCCTGATGGTCACAACCTCCTCCTTGTCTGGGACGGCCCGATCGTTGCTACGCCCGTGCTGTTCAAGCGCGCCGACTACGAGCCGCTCAAACAGCTTACGCCGCTCACGCAGGTCACGACGCAAGGGTATGCGGTGATGATTCATCCGTCTGTTCCGGCCAAGAACGTGAGTGAACTGATCGCGCACATCAAGAAGAAAAACGCGGACAAGGAGACATTCGGATTCTCGACCTCCTCGGTAGGTGCTGCAGACCATCTCAGTGGTGAACTGTTTCGCGCGATGGCCGGAGTCGACATCGTTACCGTGAACCACGCCGGCACCGGACCCGCCATCATTAACGTCCTTGGTGGTCATGTTCCATACGGTCACTTTTCGTTCACTGCAGCGCTGCCACACATCAAGAGCGACGCGCTACGCGTGCTCGCGATCACCTCCGACAAGCGCTCTGCGCTGCTGCCAGAGGTTCCCACAGTGGGCGAGTCGTTACCCGGCTACCACTACCAATCGTGGATAGGTGTGTTTGGACCTACCGGAATGCCAGAGAGCCTGCGTGATCGCATCAGCCGGGACATTCGCAATGCGGTCAACTCTCCAGAGGTGACGAGCACTCTGACCAATAACGGCTTGTTGCCAACCGTATCCGATCCCACGACATTCTCGGAGTTCATTCGCCAGGACGCGATACGGACAGCCGAAACGATCAAGCGCGCCAACCTGAAAATCGAGCAATAGTCCTCGCGCCGCATTAAGTTCCAATACGCCCAACGTCCTTATTTTTTCGAGGAGCAACACCATGCCCAGCCTCAACACACCAGGCTCCATCCGCACCTGCTCGGCTCGGATGATCCACGCCGTCGAAGTCTACGAGCGTGACGGTGACAGCGACAGACTGCGTCAGGCCCTGCTGGATGCAACACTGCCCGTGGCTCAGCGAGCTGACCTGTACAAATTGGGGGTCAAGCGCCAAGCCAATCATATTGACAACGCCAAGTGGCTTTATTACGACGATCAACTGACGCTTGAGCTCGATGAGTTTCCGAAGGGCAAATTCATCCCGCCGCATGACCACGGCGTTTGGGAAGCGATCGTGCTGTGCAACGGCTCGCTGAAACACACCACCTATGAGCGGGTCGATGACCGAAGCGTGGATGGGCACTCTGAACTCGAGGTGGTGGAGGAGGTCATGATGAAGGTTGGTGACATCGCCATGGTCGTGCCGCCAAGCGATATTCATAGTTTCGAGGCAATGACCGCAGATACTTTCGCCCTGACCATCGTGGGCGGCGAGTACTCTCCGCTGCGGCACTATTACAACCTCCAGAACAACACCTATGCAGTGCGCACGCCTCGAGCCTTGCGAGAGACCGGTGCACTAGCCGGGGCCCCACGGTAAGCCGATACACGCCCGACGAGCCTAACGAGATTTTTCGGGAGCGCCATCTCGCAACAACACGCCAGCCAGCCCTTCTAGTGGGCGGATCACCTCAGTGACATCGGCCTCGCCTCCGAGCTGCTGTTTAGCGAGGCGAAACGCTTCGAGCACCGACCGAATCGATTGAATCGGCATGCTCTGGCTATCGGCCTGCTCCGCGAAGGCTTCCAGATCCTTCACGACAATCGACAGTGAACCGCCGAAATCAAACTGGCCAGTCAACACGTCCCGGGGGATTTTTGAAAGCGTGGCACTGTTCTGGCCACTGCCGTGATTGATGATATCGAGCATCACTCGCGGATCAAGACCGGCGCGAACGCCAACCAGCATCGCCTCTGCCGCAATCACCAAATTGGATAACGAGATCGCATTGTTTACCACCTTCATCACCTGCGCGCTACCGACCTTGGGGCCGAGCCAGACCCGCTTGCTGGCATAGCTGCACATCGCAGGCTCAACCCGCTCGAACCAGGACCGATCGCCCGACACGATTGCCGTCAGGGTTCCCGATTCGGCGCGTGGAACGCCGCCCGTGATCGGGGCGTCAATCGTTGCAATTCCAACGCCGAGGAGGCGCCTCTCGAACTCGAGCAGTAGCGTTTCGCCCAGCGTTCCAAGATTGACATAAAGCCTGACCCGTCGTGCGCCGACGAGACCGGTTACGCCGAGAATTGCCTCGCGATGGGCGCCTTCGCCGGGTAGACACCCGAACACGACCTCGGCCTGCTCACCCACCTCCGCGCAGGAATTCGCGAGTCGCGCGCGCCCGGTGAACGGGCGCATGGCTTGCGACCGAACATCATGAACGACCAGCTCGAAGCCCGCCTCGATCAGCCTCCGTGCGATCGGTGAGCCAATCGCGCCCAGCCCGATGAAGCCGATCACTGAGGAATTCGATGATGGTTTGGAAGCCAGGTTACTTCTCCAATCGCCCGACATCCGCGAACAACCCGACGCTGACGTACCCGCCGGTTGCGGCTGATAAGGTCACTGCGCTGGCCGCGGCAATCCGCCCCCATCTATAAACAGGCTCTGGCCAGTGATATGACCCGCAGCATCCGAGCACAGAAACGAAATGGTCGCAGCCACTTCGGCAATGCCTCCGTGCCGCCCCGCCGGAATACCTTGCGCGCGCGCCGCCAGCCCTGCCTGCAGATCAGTCCAGCCCGCGAGCCGTGTGGGGCTGATGGCTCGCGCAGTGACGATGGATCCCGGACAGACGGCGTTGACCGTGATACCCGCAGCGGCGACTTCAACGGCCAGGGCCTGCGTCAAGCCCAGCACCGCGGCTTTCGATGCGGTGTACGCAACGCGATCTGGGAGCGGATGCCTGATGATTGCCGACGAGACGTTAACGATTCGACCCCAACCCTGTTCCCGCATCGGCGCGACAACGCGACGCGTTATCAGAAACACCCCGCGGACATTGACCGACATCACCCGCTCCCAAGCCTCTAATGACAGGCGGTCAATCGGGACGCGATCATCGCCATGCGGGGCGGCCGCATTATTGACCAACACATCAATCCGCCCATAGCGTTCGAGCACCTCGCTCACCATCGCATCTGCATCGCGCTCAGAGGAAACATCCCCGTAAATCGCGCTCGCGCGACCGTCTGCCGAACCCTGCAGTTCTTCGACCAGAGAGGGCAGCCCCCGCCAGCCTTCCGGGGCGTCAGAGGCCGCATCGTTGTCATTGGCGATCCCCTGCGGCGCCATGTCGGAGACGACCACAGTGAACCCGGCGGCAGACAGCGCGCGAGCCGTGGCGTTGCCGATGCCCTGCGCTTTACCGCAACCGGTGACCAACGCAACGCGAGCGCTGGAGCGCCTCACGCGTTCGGCCCACCAACCAGGCTCGCCTGATACCCGGGTGACGATGGGAGTGCCTCAAGCACACCGTCGACCCACCGGCTGGACTGCGGTGCCAGGGCGCACGGATCCCGGGCGGCATTTCTGGCCTTACGGGGACGGACACGACCACGCAGCCTGACTTGCTTCAAGGCAGTCTCCCTGTACAGTTCATTCGGATCCTATGCCCGGCGAACTGATACCGTCAACGGCTCATTGCGGCTCATTGCGGAAGGAGCACCAGTACCGTTTAGCGCAACGGCGTCGGGTGGATCGCGCTATCCCTGTCATCGCGTCGCGGTCGGCTGGTGGTCTTTGATCATCGTATCGCCACTGCAACTGACGCTCGACCAGCGGCGCGCGACACCAGCAGCGCGCGGCGAGGGTGCAGCCGTCTGGTTCATAAAGCCCACATGAAAACCAGCGCAGCGCGGATTGCAAATCTGGCTTGCTGCGTAAGATGTCGAGATGAATTCAACCACATCTGACGCCAGCAGCTTCGACACCCTCCCGCTATCGCCCGCAGCGAGGGAGAACCTTCGAAGGCTCGGCTACCTCGAGATGACCGCAATCCAGGCAGCGAGTCTGCCCCCGGCGCTGCAAGGTCGAGACGTCATCGCCCAAGCGAAGACCGGGAGCGGCAAGACCGCAGCGTATGCGCTACCCCTGCTCGCCAAGCTGGTGGTGCGCCGCTTCACGGTCCAGGCGCTCGTGCTGTGCCCTACCCGCGAACTGGCCGATCAGGTCACCGCTGAAATCCGACGTCTGGCGCGCGCGGAGGATAACGTCAAGGTCGTCACGCTGGTGGGCGGCGTACCGCTGCGCGCACAGACTGCGAGCCTGGAGCATGGCGCCCATGTCGCGGTCGGAACACCCGGTCGCGTGATCGATCACCTTGAGCGCGGTCATCTCAGCCTTGATGGGCTTGAAACGCTCGTCTTGGATGAAGCAGACCGGATGCTCGACATGGGCTTTGCGGACGACATCGTCAAGATTGCGAAACAGTGCCCGGTTCGGCGGCAGACATTGCTCTTCTCAGCCACCTACCCCGAAAGCATCGCGAAGCTCGCGACACAGTACCTGCGTGAGCCTGTCACGGTGAAAGTCGAAGCGCAGCATGGCAGCAAGCAGATCGAGCAACGCTGGTACGAGGTGCAAGAGGACCAGCGATTGCTGACGGTCGCGTCTTTGCTGGAGCATTTTCGACCGGTCAGCACACTCGCATTCTGCAATACGAAAGCCCGCTGCCGCGAGCTGGTTGAATTGTTGCAAGCGCAGGGCTACAGCGCGCTCGCGCTGCATGGCGATCTGGAGCAGCGCGACCGTGATCAGGTGCTGGTGCGCTTCGTAAACGGAAGCTGCTCGGTATTGGTTGCCACCGACGTTGCAGCACGTGGACTTGACATCGGCGGTCTCGCTGCTGTCGTGAACGTCGATCTCTCAACAGATCCGCACGCCCATCTGCATCGGATCGGTCGCACCGGTCGTGCCGGCCAGACCGGTCTGGTGCTCAGCCTCACTGCGCTGGCAGAAATGGACTCAGCCGTGCAAATCGAGCGGCTGCAAGGTCGATCCTCCGTCTGGCACTCACTCAACGAGCTCATACCGACTCCTGGCGGTCGATTACGACCCGCGATGGCCACCGTCCACATTCAGGCCGGGCGAAAGGAAAAGATCCGTCCGGGCGACGTACTGGGGGCCCTCACTGCCGACTTAGGTTACGCACGCGAACACGTAGGCAAGATCGATATCAATGAATTCGCCACCTATGTAGCCGTCAAGTGGAGCATCGCGAGTGAAGTCGTTGAACGCCTCAATACAGGCCGGATCAAAGGTCGAATAGTGAGGGCACGGTTGCTGGCAGAACAGGGATAACCCGCGGCGCGAAAGAACCCTCGTCGCACATCGCGCGGTGACGAGATCCTGACGCTTCGTTTTACCTCCAGCGGTCAAGTCAGACTCTCAACAACCCCGAAGGCCCATCGCCCGCGTCGACAACACAATTGCCTGGCTCAGGACGGTGCCAGCCGGGGCGCTTGATGGTCTCGATGCCAGGGAAATCACCTTCCCGGTAGGCAAAATCGTGGCTCGCACTATGACGGCCAAGGATGATTTGAAAACCTGTGCGCTACCCAACATGTTTTTCCGCATCACCACCGCGTACAACATCCTGCGCCACAAAGGAATTATCGTCGGCAAGATCGATGTTCTAACGGGGATTGAGTGAGGGTTGACCAAGTAACAGTGGATGATTTGGAAACAATAGCGCAACGGGCGTCGATCCTGATGCCCGTTGAGCGGTCAGGTGGGTTTCCGAGCCGGCAGTCGTCTCGTCCCACGTCTCGCCCGCGGTTTGCTCGGGCGAGTGCTTGTTCCGCTGGCAAGACTCTCAGCCAATGCAGCGTTGACCAGTGCGTCAGCCATCCAGAGCGCGGTTTTCTCGACTGCCCGATCCGATAGCCCCCAGATATCCTTGAGGATCACCCAGGTTTCGATACCGTAAATCACGGTAAGCGCTTGGTGAAGCCGCACATGGTGGGCAGGCGACAATCGAGCGGCCATCGGCGCAATTGCGTCTTCCATGATCCGGACTCGAAAGCCACGCTTGAACGGCTGCTCCTCGAGCAGGCCCGCCCGCTCCTTGGCCCAATGCTCAAGGGAGAGCTGCACTGCAGCCCGCATTTGTGCTTCGTATTCTCGAAACCTTGGAAAGGTATTTTCAAACACATCGCGAACCCGGCTTGGCCCGTCCGGGTGCCGGGACGCGAACTTTCTGACTGGGCCCAACGAAGCATCCATCACAGCAACGATCAGCGCGCCACGCGAGGGGAAATACCGGTAAGCCGTCGCCCGCGACACGCCGCAGCGCTGGGCGACCTCAGCCACGGTCGGGACATGACCAGCCGTCTGGATCAACGCGATCGCCGTCTCGAGCAATAGACGATGTTTCTGAGCTCGGGCCCCCCGCTCGGGTACAGGCGGGCCCTCACTCAGCTTATGGCGCAGACGGGCCATGACAGAAGTGGCCGATTTGCCGCAAGTTGGAATCCCTGGTCGCGAAAATCATCCAAAAAGCCTTGCTGACTGCTTGTTGACAAGTCTATGATCAGGGGCCAAAAATTGAGACGCAAGTCTCATTTTCGGTCGACAAAAGATTCCGCCGCCGTTGCAGGCTCCAAGCGTCTGCACCGAGCAGGCAGAACGCCAAGGAGACCAGCGGGATGTTTCATTTGAAGCGAAAGGGCGCGAGCAGGATGACCTGCAGCACGCGCGCTACGGCAGCCCGGGGTTGCGCGTGAGCCTCATCTTCGTCGACCGCATCGCGATCGAAGACGAGGGCGAAGGCGTTCCCCTGGTTTGCCTTCACGGTCTGGGGGGAAGCGCTGGTGTCTGGACACCGATGCTCGCCCCGCTTTCCGGATATCGGGTGCTCCGCATCGAACTGCCGGGCAGTGCCCGATCCGCGCTCGCCCAAGGCTCACGCAGCATCGCCGGTTTCGTCGACTGCCTTGAGCGGATTTGCGATCGGCTGTCGATTCGTCAGGCTCACTGGATGGGCCACTCTCTGGGTACGATCGTTGCCCAGCATCTCGCGCACGCGCATCCAAACCGGGTAAAAAGCCTTGCCCTTTACGGCCCGCTTGCCGAACCCGCCGAGGCAGCGCGAGCGCCTCTGCGTGCCCGTGCTGCAATGGCGCGAAGCGAGTCTGTTTGCGGCATGTTGAAAATCGCCATTCAGACCGTTTCAGCATCGTTGTCAGCCGAGACTCGCGCCCGGCAACCGCTCGTCGCAGCGCTGGTACGCGAATCTGTGGCGCGGAGCTGCCCACAGGGGTATGCGAGCAGTTGTGAGGCGCTTGCGGAGGCTCAGAGCGCGAGGCTTGAGCACATCTTGGTACCTGTGCTGTTGGTCACTGGCGACGAAGACGCTGTGGCCCCGCCCCAGGCAATGCGCTCGCTCGCTGAGCGGCTGACCGCATCGCCACTGGTGAGGCAACATGTCTTTGGCCGGTGCGGGCATTGGACACCGCTGGAGCGCCCGGCTGAGTGCCTGAGCGAATGGACCCATTTCATTGGCGCCACAAATCGATTGTCTGCTCGCCCCGCCCGCCCCGCCTATGCCATGGGAGTCGCCTGAAAATGGCCGATGTGCTCTTCACCAATGTCCGGATCTTTGACGGGGGCGCCGAGGCGCCGTTCGTGGGTGAAGTGTTGGTGCAGGGAAACCGCATCAGCCGCGTGATACCCGCTCAGCGCGGCGCACGCTCTACGCCCACCGCGGGCGCCCAGGTGATCGACGGCGCCGGCGCATTTCTGATGCCGGGAATGATCGAGGCGCACACGCATTTTTCATGGAATGATCAGCCCAGTCTCGAATCGATTCAGCGCATGCCACCCGAAGAACATATTCTTTGGTGCGCCCAGGTCGCTCGGCGCTATCTCGACATGGGCTGGACCTCCTGTGTCGGCGCGGCTGCCGCCAAGCCCCGGCTCGATGTTGTAACCCGTAATGCGATCAACGACGGCACCATCATCGGCCCACGTTACCTCGCCGCGAGCCAGGAAATCACCGTCCCGGGCGGATTGGGCGACACCACCGCGCCCCATCTGCCGCAGCCAGAATTCGCCTTCGGAGCGGTCGTAAGTGGTGCCGAGGAAATGCGGCGCTGCGTGCGTATGTTCTGCAAATACGGCGTCGACACCCTCAAGATCAATCTTTCAGGTGAATCGATCACCGGCATGCCCTCGGAGATGAGCCAATTCACCGAGGAAGAAATCGCCGTCTGCGTGCAGGAGGCAAAAGCCTGGGGCAAGCGCGTTGCTGCGCATGCGCGCTCCACCTGGTCAATCAAGCAGTGCATCAAGCACGGCATCGAAGTGATTTATCACGCGAGCTTTGCTGACGAGGAGGCTCTTGACCTCCTGGAGGCCCACAAGTTTGATCACTTTGTTGCGCCCGGGTTGGCCTGGCTCATCAACACTTGTCACAACGCGAGTGCCTGGGGCCTCACGCCCGAAGTCACCCGCAAGATGGGCTATCACCGCGAGCTGGATGCGGCCATTGAGAGCATGAAGGCCATGCGCAGGCGCGGCATCCGCATCCTGCCCGGTGGCGACTATGGCTTCGCATGGACACCGCACGGCACCAATGCCAAAGACCTTGAATATTTTGTCAATTACATTGGCATGAGCACGATGGAGGCCCTGCTTTCGGCGACTGCCTGGGGCGGCCCGATGATGCGAATGGGTAAGGAAATTGGCTATATCCGCGAGGGTTGTCTCGCCGACATCCTGCTTATCGACGGCGACCCGCTGAGCGATATCACCGTGCTGCAGGACCCGGAGCGCATCCTCGCCGTAATGAAGGACGGCGAGTTTCACCGCGCCCCGCCTGTTCGCTCGACGCGCACAACGCGTTGGGCGGCCTGAGCCCTCGCGGCAGCCCCTCTTTAGCGGAGATATTCATGACCCGGGCCCCCGCCGAAGTCCTGTTCACAAATATCCGAGTCCTCGACGGCTCTGGACAAAGCGCCTACTCCGGCAGTGTTCGCGTGAGAGGTCAACGGATCACCCAGATCACCCGAAGCGCTGGGGGCGTCAGCGCCGGGGATGCCATGGTGATAGATGGTGCCGGTGCAACGCTGATGCCGGGCATGACCGAAGCCCACACGCATTTTTCGTGGAACGACGCAGCATCGCTTGCTGCGATTCAAACCATGCCGCTTGAGGAACACGTGCTGTGGTCGGCCAAGGTGGCGCACAACTACCTCAAGGCTGGCTTCACCTCTTGCGTGGGCGCGGCCTGTGCCAAACCCCGACTTGATGTGGTCATTCGCAACGCAATCGAGTCTGGGCAAATTCCTGGCCCCCGCTATCTCGCAGCGAGCCAGGAAATCACCGTGCCGGGCGGGCTCGGTGACGAGATGCTTCCCCATCTGCCCTTTCCTGACTTCAGTTTCGGCGTGGTCGTCAACGGCGCCGAGGATCTGCGCCGGGTCACGCGCACCTTCCTTAAATACGGAGTTGACACAATCAAGCTCAATCTCTCAGGCGACAACTTCGTTCCCGGCGCCGATGCCAAAACCACCTGGATGACCGATGCCGAGGTAGCAGCCTGCGCCGAAGAGGTGCGTATGCGCGGCAAACGCATCATTGCCCATGCGCGCTCTTGCGCGAGCGTGAAGCAGGCGCTGCGCCACGGCATCACCATGATCTACCACGCAAGCTACACCGATAACGAAGCGCTCGACCTGCTCGAGGCGGCGAAGGACAGTGTCTTTGTCGTACCCGGGATCGGCATCATCTATGCCCTTCTCAACGAAGCCGAGCCCTGGGGCGTAAGCCGTGAAAAGGCCGTGTCGATGGGCTACGAGGAAGAGTGGGCCGTAGCCTGCGAATCGCTCAAGGCAATGCACCGTCGAGGCGTGCGCGTGCTACCCGGTGGCGACTATGGCTTCGCCTTCAATCCTCATCTGCAGAACGCCCGGGATCTGGAGTTGTTTGTCCGGCATCTCGGCTTTACGCCAATGGAGGCCATCCGTTCGTGCACCCTTTATGGCGGACAGGTCATGCAACGACCCCAAGAACTTGGACTGGTTCGCGAGGGCTTTCTCGCTGACCTGCTCCTCGTCGATGGCGATCCGCTTGCGAACCTATCCATACTGCGCGATCCCAGACGGATACTCGCCGTGATGAAAGACGGTGTGTTTGCGAAGACGCCGCCCGTGGACCAATCCCGTATCTGGGTGAGTGCGGCATGAAGCTAACCGCGCGGCACTTGGCATGGCTGCTGATCGGCGGCCCCCTGCTGGTGTTTTCACTTTGGGCGATCGCCGATAACACCCGGCTCTATTTCGTCACGCTGTTAAACGGTCTCACACTCGCTTCGCTCTATTTCATCGTCGCCTCTGGCTTCACACTGGTTTTTGGTCTGATGCGCAACGTCAATCTTGCCCATGGTTCGCTCTACCTTCTCGGCGGCTATGTTGGATTCATCGTTGCCGAAAAAACCGGCTGGTGGATCCTGGCCGTTGCAACCGGTTTTCTTGCAGCTGCAGTCCTCGGCCTGCTGATGCAGGTGCTGATCCTGCGCCACATGCAGGGCCAGGACATGCGCCAGACTATGGTCACGATCGGGCTCTCCATCGTAATCGCCGACCTGTTGCTATGGGCCTTCACTGCTCAGGTCCATCAGATGGATGCGCCTGAATGGCTCCACGGCCCTATCCGCGGCCTGCCGCTGATCAAGGCCTATTCAGCCTATCGACTGAGTCTGCTCGGATTCGGGATCGCAATCGGCATCTTTCTCTGGTGGCTTCTCACCCGCACCCGGGTGGGCGCAATGATTCGGGCTGGCGTCGATGACCGCAACATGCTCGCCGCCTCGGGTGTCAACGTCAATCTGGTCTTTGCCGTCACTTTCATGCTGGGCGCAGGTCTCGCTGGATTTGGCGGTGTCATCGGTGCAGTCGAGCTGTCGATGGTACCCGGCGAGGACACAAGACTCCTGCTCGCCTCGCTTATCGTGGTGATCGTAGGTGGCATGGGTAGCGTGGTCGGCGCAGCCCTCGGCGCCGTGATTCTAGGTTTGGCCGAGACCTATGGTCTTGCCTATGCACCGACCTATAGCGTCGTATTCACGTTTGTGATCCTCATCCTCGTACTTGCCTTCCGGCCACGGGGTATTCTGGGGCGACCAGCATGATTTCGGGGGCATTGTCATGAGCGCGAGTCGCTGGCGGCGCGCGATGCAAGGTGGCGTTCAGCAACCCTCCCTGCACCTGCCTTCCAGGCCCTGGATGCTCGGGTCACCCGGAGCGCCAAGCAGCGCCGCCGAGATCGATCCCTATGCGGCAAGCGATGCACCGCGCTGGCTAAAATTTTTTTGGCGCCACCTCTGCGCGCGTCACGTCCTGATCTTTCTGTTGCTGCTGGTCTATCCCTTCATCGCAACGCCGTTCTTCACCTATCAGGTCGCAGCACAGTCGCTGATCCTGGGCCTGATCGCGTTATCGCTCACTTTCTTGGGTGGCTACGGCGGCATTGTGTCGCTTGCCCAGATGTCAGTCGCTGGCGTGGCGGGCTATGCGATCGCGATTCTCGGCGAAAGCAGTACACCCATCAGCCTAGGCTGGCCGTGGTGGGTCGCGATCCTGTTCGCGCTGCTGATT
>SXGS01055641.1_pt1 | contig 15228 bp, 12 predicted proteins | sample 3174681 | NCBI WGS metagenome assembly SXGS01 (sample SAMN11356861, study PRJNA531348) | freshwater metagenome | isolation source: freshwater sample F1-80 | place: China: Fuxian Lake, Yuxi | collected 2017-12-25 | reverse complement strand
GTTGCTGCTTCTCGCCAAGCTGGACACCCGTGATATCCGAAATAACCCGGGAGATTTCCCGGATCAAATCGGCTTCCACAGTTGTTTCCGCGATTTTTTTCGCGCCCATTTCAGGTTCCTGTCTTTCCGTTGCCTAGTTCTTTGATCGGAGTCTTCATCACGCAAAGGGCAGGTCTCCCCGCCTCCTGCTAATCGCTTTTTACGCCGCTTGGGCTGGACGTTGTCCGGCAGGTTTTGTCTGCGACAACGCCATCTCAAGAAGATCGTTCAAATCGATAATGAGCGCCGGCTTTCCGTCGCCGAGGATCGCGCTTCCGGCAAGACCCTTCGTTACGCGAATTTCCGCACCGAGTTTTTTAATAACGATTTGCTGCTGACGAAGGATATCGTCAACGAGGACCGCAAACGGCTGACGGCGGCTATTTGCGATGATCGCGATGGAACTCCACGCTTCTTTCTGATTTTTCGTAGCGCTTGGAAGCTTTAAGAGCGAGCCCAAGCGGAAGAGCGGGAGCGTCTGGTCGCGAAGGTTGAGTACTTCGCCTTTGCCGGTCACGAAGCTCACGTCTTCTCGTCTCGGTTGAACAGTCTCGTGAACGTTTGCGATCGGAATCACGTAGCGCTCATCGCCAACTTGCACGACCATGCCATCGATGATCGCAAGAGTGAGCGGAAGCATAATGCGGAAAACCGAACCATTGCCAACTTCACTTTCAAGTTGCACCTGTCCACCCAGGCGTTCCACGTTTGTTTTCACAACATCGAGGCCCACACCGCGGCCCGAGATCTCCGACACTTGATCTTTGGTCGAAAATCCGGGATGGAAAATCAGATTCAGAGCTTCTTGTTCATTGAGAACTGCACCTGCAGGGACGATTCCTTTTTCCGTCGCCTTCTTGATGAGGCGTTGCGGATCGATCCCTTTTCCGTCATCGGTCACTTCGATCACGAGCATGTTGCCTTGGTGGAACGCACGAATTTGAACCCGGCCAGCTTTTGGTTTTCCAACTTGCTCGCGTTCATCCGGCATCTCCAGGCCGTGATCGATGGCGTTCCGTACGATGTGAACGAGCGGATCCGAGACCTGCTCGAGAACGGTTTTATCGACTTCCGTTTGCTCACCGAAAATAGTGAGATCAACTTCTTTATTAAGCGCCTTTGACGTATCGCGAACGATTCGCTGAAGCTTCGCGAAAGTCTGCTTGAGCGGAATCATGCGCAAACTCATCGAAATATCTTGAATCTCTTTTGAGAGTTTACCCAGTTGCCCGACAGTTCGTTGAAGTAGCTGCGAGGGAATCTCGTTCCGGTGCTGATTCAAAACGGTTTGAAGGATCACGAGCTCACCGATGAAATCGCTCAATTTCTCCAGGCGAGAAAGTGATACGCGAATGCTCTCGTCGATTTGCTGCTGCTGACCACCACCGCCCGATTTTTTTCCTCCTCCGGAACCGTGATCACCGTGGGCGTTAGAAGCCTGCGGCGCGGGTTTTGCAGCTTCGTGAGAAGCTGGTGCAACTTCTAAAGCGACGGCCGGAGAAGAAACTTCAGGCGTCGATTCTGCATGAAACTCCGGAGCCGATTCGTGCGTGACTTCTTCGTACGGAGCTTCTTCTTCATGCGAAGACATCGAACCAATTGAGCCGCCTTCGAGCTTCACAACGATCTTTGCGATTAGCTCGGCGGAATCGAATTTAGCATCCATGTCGAGCATCAGCTCATCGACCATGTGTTTCAGATGGTCGTTACAAGCCAAGAGCAAATCGACAGTTTCATCGTCAATCGCCAGCTTGCCTTCTTTGATTTTGAGAAGAAGGTTTTCTAGCTGGTGAGTGAACTCCGCCACTTCGCCGAAACCGACGGCTCGCGAAGTTCCCTTCATGTTGTGAGCGAGGCGGAAAATGTTTTCGATGATTTCGGGGTTATCCCCCGCGTTCTCTAAATCGAGGAAGCATTGCTCAGCCGCTTCAAGCAGCTGGCGGGCTTCGTCGATGAAGCTCATCTTCATTTCCTTATCTAGATCATCCATTCGAACACCTCGTCATGATGTGAAACTTCACATCTCTCTTTCGGCGTTTTGGGCGCAGAGATTTACGTCGAGGACGCGAATTCCTTAACTGATTCGCCGGGATGACGAGTTCCAGACATCTCGGCCAGGTCGCGAACGCGTGATCTTCAGGACGTTGCGCGAGGGAAATTCATCTGAGTCGCTTTGTTTCGGACAAAAGCCGTGTCCACGGATCACCTTCGCGTCTCACTCCGGCGCGGGATTCGGAGTACCTTCTAGACTAAGGCTTGTCTTGGACACCGCCTCATAGTCACACCTTCGCCTTGCCAGAATGAAACAGCTTCGATTGAATTGGAGCGCTATGAAAGTCCCGCAGCCTTTAAAAGCCCCACTTTTGAAACTCATTGATTCCGCCGCAGCGCTCATCCCGCGCACGCGCCCACATGAAGAAAAGCTGCGAAGCTGTCGGCTCATTTCTCATCGAGGCGAGCGCGATGGCGTGAAGGTGAAGGAAAATACGCTTCAAGCCTTCGAGCAGGCGATCCGGGTCGGCGCGTGGGGGATTGAGTTCGATGTCCGGTGGACAAAAGACGATCAGCCGATCGTTTTTCACGACGCAGATGCCGAGAGGGTGTTTAAGCTTCCGTATCGCATTAGTGATCTCACGCTCAAGGAAGTGGAAGAAAAGTTGCCCGAGGTTCCAAGCTTAGAGCGCTTGCTGGAACGAATTCCCGTCTCAACGCATCTGATGATCGAACTCAAAGACGACGGCCGCGATTGGACCAAGCATCGGGAGTCGGTCCTAGCTGCGGCTCTGCGCAGCCGCGCGCCATTGGAAGATTATCACCTGATAAGCCTCAAACCTGAGATTCTTCGTCGCCTCGAGTTTTTGCCGCGAAAAGCTTGCCTGCCGGTAGCCGAAATCAACGTCAACAAACTCAGTGAAATTGCGCTTAAAGAAGGTTTCGGCGGCATCACGGGACAGTATCTCGTTTTGGCCGATGACGTGATTGAACGGCATCATCAGGCCGGTCAACGTGTAGGGACTGGTTTTGCGTCTTCTCGATCCGTTTTATATCGCGAGATTCACCGCGGTCTCGATTGGATTTTTACGAATCACGCGGGAAAGCTGCGCTCGTATTTAGACGAGTCGTCTACCGAGCGCGCAAACTTGAATGATCACTGAACTGACGGACCAGCCGGAATGTAGGGAGCCGCGAGCTCTCGCCATCCGGGGACCTGCACGCTTGCGCTGCTGCCATCGGCAGAGGCTTGGCCATCACTCATCGACATGATTCGGATCCCCGCCCCAGGCGCGCGACCGCCGGCGGGCTCTTGGCGAACCCAAGCAACATGTCCACGCACGATAACGGGATGAGAAGCTTGCGTGTGGGGTCGCTGCGTTTGAAACTCCACCCAATCGCCAGGCGCGATTGACGAAGTAAAAGCCTGACGCAAAACGGGTTGCGATACGAAGACGCCACCGCGACCCCAGGCTTCTTTCGCCAGAGGAATTCGAACCTGTGCGGATTGAACGGATTTTTTCTCCGGAACTTGGGATTCGATGAATTTGAGTCGTTCATCATCACGCTCAATGTGATGACAGAAAACGAGGAGCGAGAGTTGCTGAGGATCGAGCGGCTTCACGACGAGATCGACGGCGCCGTCTTCCATCGCGCAGGAGCGATCTTCGGCGTGGAAGCTTGATTTCAGCAACAGCACTTGTGCATTCGAGACGGCTTTCACTTTGCCGAGCACATCTTTGCAGGCTTGACCGCCATCGAGATCAACCAACACGAAGTGCGGCTGAAACCATTCGACCTCTGACTTCCAATCTCCTCGGAGATCGGCAACGCAAACTTTCAGACGCTGTTTTTCGAGCTCACTCTTCCACACCGTTGCATCATTTACGTTTTCCATCAGACAGAGAAGCTTAGGCGTTTGGCTCATCCACCGCGCCCAAAGCAGATCTTCCGAGATGCGATTGAGCAACATAGCTAAAAGTTGCGACTTCGAGCGTGTCTTGGTTTTTAAGAAGATGCTGTTGACGTGGTTGTTAACAGTGTTCGGGCTCAACGACAGACGATCGGCGATGTCCTTAATGCGAACTACACCTTCGGCCAGCACACCAACAACCTCGGATTCCCGCGGAGTCAGGCGGAAGGATTTGCAGAAACTGTTGATTTCAGTTTCAAGAGCATGCGTTCGAGGTTCGATTTCGCCTTGAGCACCTCGACTCGACGAGTCCGTAGAATTCGCCTTCTGATCAGAATTCATCTTGTGGCCGACCCTGTTTGTATGGGGAAATAACACCAGGACGTCTCTAGCGCTCCGTGGGATGGAAGTGCCACAACTACAGCTTGCCGTTCAGGTTCGGCTCGGGTCGCGAGAGAGCGTGTCTAATTAAACTTAATTGATGTGTTTATGACACGACTCCACCGATTTTGGCCAGTGGTTTTCTCTAAGGGCTCACCGTGACAAAGATGCGAAAGCTCGTTCTGCTCACTGCTCTCTACCTCGCACAAGGTCTACCTTTTGGATTCTTTACGCAGGCGCTTCCCGTCCTGTTGCGCAACTCCGGGCTCAGTCTTCCGGCCATCGGTTTTGCAAATCTACTCACGCTCCCCTGGGCGCTGAAGTTTCTTTGGGCTCCAAGTGTAGATCGCTGGCATCTCGAAGGCGTGGGCTTGCGTCGCTCATGGCTTCTTCCACTCCAAGCCGCGTCAGTCCTTCTCTTTGCGCTGCTCTCGCTCCTTACGCCTCAAGAGAACTTAGAGTTAATTTTGGCAGCTTTTCTCTTAACGAACCTTCTTGCAGCGGCCCAAGATGTGGCGACCGATGGATTGGCCGTCGACTCGCTCACCGCAAACGAAAGAGGTTGGGCGAACGGAATCCAAGTCGCTGGCTACCGGCTCGGAATGATCATCGGCGGTGGTGCTCTCCTCTTCGTTTACGACTACATCAATTGGGGCGGAGTCATGTTGACCATGGCGCTCATTGCTTTCGCGTGCACACTCCCCGTTTGGTTTTTCCGCGAACCTGCGCGACCGCTGCGAGACAAAGCACAATCGGCTCGCGAGGCCCTCAACGAAGTCATGCATTTGATTCGCAAACCCGGCGCTGCTGGTTGGGCGATCGTCCTCCTCGTGTATAAAACGGGACACGCGAGTGCGACGGCCATGCTTCGACCTTGGCTCGTCGATCGAGGCTATTCCATGAGTGACATCGCTTGGATCCTCGGAGGATTCGGATTTGTCGCGGGTCTTGCCGGCGCGCTCACCGGAGGTTTGTTAGCTTCGCGCTTTTCACGCCGAAAGCTTTTGATTCTCTTTGGTATCGTCGAGAGTTTTGCGGTGACGACTTATCTCTGGCCCGTGTGGAGCGAGCATGCGACCTACAAAGTTGCGATCGCAACCTCGTTTGATCACTTCGCAAGCGGGATGGCGACGGCCGTTCTGTTCACGATGATGATGGATGCGTGCTCGAAAGAACGTGCGGCTTCCGATTACACGTTTCAGGCTTGCCTCGTGGTGATCGCCGGCGGCCTTGCAAGTGCTTTCAGCGGCGTTTCTGCCGACAAGCTTGGCTACCAATTGCACTTCTTGATCGCGGCGTTCCTCTCACTTGCCGGAGTTGCTCTAACCGCGATTGTCATCAAGCGTCCCGCTACGGCTGCTTTGCTGGATCCCAAACTCGATTGACTAGATTCAAACAAATCGAAAGACCCGGACGTCGGTCGAGGTTGCTGATGAAAACAACCTTTGGTTACGCAGACCTTTCCAATTCGCGCGGAAATCCCTAACCTTTGAGTATGGATTCGCGAACGTGGTCGGTCGTTGCTAAACTTTATCATCCTCTTTTGCGAGCGCTGCGAACCGTGACGGTGATCTGTTTTCTTTTGGTAAGCCAAGAGAGCTTCGCGCAATCGGAGAACGAAAACGGCCCACCCGATTCGCGAACTTCGTACGAATTCGGAGTTCACTTCGGCACTCTCCTTTCGCAACGGATCGGCGTTACGGAGCCCGTGCCTGGATGGGCGTTGAAAGCGGGAATGCCCACCCTGAGCGGAGTGTTTGAAGCTGGGGTCTATCTGGGAAACGGTAACGGCATCTCGTATCGCTCAGCTTCATTCGACTACCGCCTCCCGTTCGAATTCGATGTGATCACAGGGCACGTGCTCCTCGGCGTTCACGCTGACCAGTACGCCACGGACTTTCCGCGCCCAGCTTCTTCAAAGTTTTCTGGTGGTTGGCACTACGGAGGCGGAGTCTCGCAACATATCGTAGGCCCCGTCTTGCTAAGAGCTGACTTTCGCCATCGCTTCGGACCAGGCATCAGCCTAGAAGCGACGCTTGGACTTTCCATTCGCTTTGCTGCGGGCAATCTTTAGAAGTGACTTCGTCCCGAAACCTTATTCACAGCGCGCGCGGATGGCGCGTTTAGCTTCGTGGACACCTACGGAGAGTGAAAGCGAGAGTGAGTCGTGGTCTCCGCAAGAAAGGGCGGCGGCTCGTTCGATTTCCGAAAGATCGAAATCGCCGATAACACCTTCGGCACAAGCCCGCCGCTCAGAACGCTCGCACGCGCTTTCGACTTTCGCGCGCAGTTCACCATCGTCATCGGTTGGACCACTGTCGTCATCCGAACAGGCGGTCAATAACACGCTCCCCGAGAAGGCTAACGTCAGCGCGAGGACTCTGAGTGGTTTAAAAAGCACATTCATGGGCCGTTCGCTTTCTTTCTTGCTCCTACCTAATCGGAATTTCACTTAGGAGAATTGAGGAGAAGATCCTTACTGTCCCAAATCGAAACGGCCCGGACCTTGACTTCGATCTTGAAAATCGCGAATCCTTTTTAAAGAAGAAATTAATAGATTTTAATCTCGTTTGACGAAGGCGGGCATTGACTGTGCGGAGTAAGGGCGTCGCCCTTTTTTTCGGCGCAACTTTGCCTGGGTTCGGTCGCGAGATTTGAACGATGCGAAGGCGGTTTCCCACGTGATGTTCGAGCGAGCGGTTACGAACGGTATTCAGGTCGAAGTCGAAAGCTTTTTCGTTCCTGAACACAGCGACAAAAAAGGGTCGAACTACTTTTTCAGCTACAAAATCCGCATCCAAAACTCGAGTCACACATCTGTCCAATTGATGAGCCGGCATTGGGTCATCACCGATGGCCGCGGTCGCATCGAGGAAGTAAAAGGACCTGGCGTCATCGGTCAGCAGCCAGAACTCAGCCCTGGCGAAGTTTTTGAATACGAGAGCTTCTGCCCGCTCCCCACGCCAACGGGTACCATGCGTGGAACCTACGAAATGGTTTGTCTCAATAGCGGCGAAAGATTCAACGCGGAGATTCCGCAATTCTTCCTCGTTGAGCCCAACTCCTATCACTGATAAAGACTATCCAGACGAAGTTTAACTTTCGGTCCTCAAGGGGTCTGATCAGCTCATTTTTTCCGCTGATGCCTATTGTTTGAGCCGATAAACCGCTGGAATCCGTTTCGCTTTAACTTTGGGAAAGTTTTTGCGAAACCTGTCATGAGGGAGCCGCCTGCAATGTCGGAAGTCCAAGAGCAGACAGAGACGCCTCTCTCCAGCATCCTGAATGAATGGCCGCACCTTTCTCAAGAAGATCGGTTGCGCCGCTTCCGCGAACTTGATCACGACGATAAAGAAGATCTCTTCCTGTCGATGCCCGCGCGCGAACAAGGCGCGCTCATGGAGGAGTTCTCGCGCGCGGAACGTCGCATCTGGATTCGCTTTCTAGCACCAGATGATGCGTGCGACTTAGTTCAAGAATTACCGGAAAATCTTCGTGCCGAAATTTTAAGCCTCGTTGATGAAACGGCTCGCCGAGAGATCATCGCGCTCCTTTCTTACCGCGAAGACGAAGCCGGTGGACTCATGAGTCCACGCTTCGCTCGCGTTCGGCCCGATATGCTGGTAGCGGAAGCGATTCGCTATGTTCGTCAGCAAGCGCGAGTGGTCGACCCAATTCATTACGTTTACGTTTTGGATAGCCACCAGAAGCTCTTGGGCGTCATTTCGCTGCGCCAACTTTTCGTGAGCCCGGCGGAACGGAAAACTTCGGACGTCATGGAGACCGAGCTGATCACCATCCCCGATGAGATGGATCAAGAATCAGTGAGTCGCCTCTTTACTCAGCATCGTTACGTCGCGCTTCCAGTTGTTGACGCCGAAGGCCGAATGCAAGGTGTGGTTACGCTCGATGACATCTTGGATGTCAGCCAAGAAGAAGCGACCGAAGATATCCAGAAGCTCGGTGGTACCGAGGCTCTAGACGCTCCGTATTCGGAAGTTTCTTTTCTCCAGATGATCAAAAAGCGCGGCGGTTGGCTGATGATTCTCTTCATCGGCGAGATGTTTACCGCAAGCGCCATGCACCAATTTGAAGACGAAATCCAGAGAGCCGTTGTTCTTGCGCTCTTTATTCCGCTGATTATTTCATCAGGAGGAAATTCCGGTTCCCAGGCATCGACGCTGATCATTCGCGCGATCGCTCTTCAAGAAATCAGACTGCGAGATTGGTGGCGCGTTTTCCTGCGCGAAACGGGAACCGGTCTTTGTCTGGGTCTCATGCTCGCAACGATCGGCATGATTCGGATTCTGCTCTGGCCAAATCGTGAGCAGGTTTACACTGAGCACTATTTCCTAGTGAGTGTTGCCGTGGCAGCAAGTCTCGTCGGCGTCGTTTTATTCGGATCCCTTGTTGGATCGATGCTTCCGTTTCTCCTCCGTCGTCTCAAGCTTGACCCGGCAAGTGCCTCGGCGCCAATGGTCGCGACTCTCGTAGACGTGACGGGTCTTGTGATTTACTTCGAATTTGCAAAGATCTTCCTTCGCGGAACCCTACTTTGAACGTCGCTCTAGACTCATTTAAACTTGAGATCAGGGCGGCAGCCTTGTGGTTGCGTCCATCGACCCGAATCTGATTTAGAAGCGTGTGTCATCCCTTGCCATTGGGCCTTTCTCCTCTCGATGATGAAAGCCATTTGAAAGGAGCTCGCCCCATGGCCTTCGAACTACCCGCACTGCCCTACTCGAAAGACGCTCTGATGCCGCACATGTCTCCGGAGACTCTGGAGTTCCACCACGGCAAACATCACAAAGCCTACGTCGACAATTTGAATAAGCTGATTCCCGGAACCGAGTACGAAAAGATGGACCTCGAATCCATCATCAAAAAAAGCTCGGGTCCTGTTTTCAACAACGCGGCCCAAATCTGGAACCACACGTTCTTCTGGAATTGCTTGAAGCCTAAAGGCGGCGGTGAGCCGACGGGTGAATTGGCCGAAGCCATCAAACGCGACTTCGGAAGTTTCGCTCAATTCAAAGAGAAATTCACGGAGACCTCGGTAAAGCACTTCGCATCAGGCTGGGGCTGGCTTGTGAAAAACAAATCCGGCAAGCTCGAAGTCATCAGCACACCCAACGCAGGGACGCCGATGGTTGAAGGCAACACGGCTCTTCTTACCTGCGATGTTTGGGAGCACGCTTATTACATCGATTACCGCAACCGTCGCCCCGACTTTGTTGGCGCGTTCTGGAATCTTGTGAATTGGGATTTCGTTGCGCAAAACTTCAAGAAGTAAATTCGATTTGTTTTCATCGATTCAACCCCGGTCGTCGATGACGGCCGGGGTTTTCTTTTTGATCGAACGGATCGTTTAAGACCTCTAGCGAATGTTTCCGATCTGTCGATTCATTGCCTCGTTTGTGACACAAAAGAAGCGCTCGCTAGATCAACGTTTCGACGCTCTGATAGCCTTTACAGATGCACTTGGCGCCGCTCATCCAAGATCTCGCCGTAATTCTCATCGTTGCGGCGATCGTTGGCAGTCTCTTCCGGCGACTCAGACTTCCGGTCGTTGTTGGCTACCTCCTTGCCGGAGCCTTTCTAGGCCCCAACTCTCTTCTTTCTTCAGCCGTCACGGATCTCCCTAACTTGCGCGTTTGGGCCGAACTCGGCGTTGTCTTTCTTATGTTTCACTTAGGTTTGGAATTTAGCTTCCGCCGACTTCAGAAACTCGGAGCCTCAACATTGGTCGTCGGCTTTTTAGAAGTGAGTCTCATGCTGGGCATCGGCTTTCTTGCGAGCGGGATATTTGGTTTCCATGGAATTGCGCGATGGATGACGGCCGCGATGATCGCGATCTCATCCACGACCATCATCGTGAAGGCGCTCGAAGACGCCGGTTTGAAGAACAAAAGGTTCAGTGAGCGTGTTTTCGGGATTTTGATTGTTGAAGATCTCATCGCGGTCCTTGCGATCGTGGCGTTGAGTTCATCCCTAGAAGCTAGAACCTTCGCGGGCTCCCAGGTTTTCTACTTACTCGGCGAACTCGTGATCGTCATTGGCGGCTGGTACTTGATTGGCGGGATGATCGTCCCGCGCATTTTAAAGCCGGTTGCGAAGATGCAAAACGATGAACTCATGATCGTCACGGCCCTGGGTCTTTGCCTGCTCCTAGCCGTCGTTGCTTCGCGCTTTGACTACTCGCTTGCGCTTGGTGCTTTCATCATGGGCTCGATCATCGCCGAAAGCCAAGAAGCCGCGCGGATTCAGCGTCTGGTACATCCGCTTCGCGATGTGTTTGCGGCGGTGTTCTTTGTGTCCATCGGCATGCTCGCGGACTTCCGAATCTTCACAGAGCATGCGGGCCTTATTCTCTTTGCTTCGTTTCTCATCATCGGCGGAAAGTTCTTTGCCGTTACCTTCAGCTCCTTGATAGCTGGCATCCGATTTCCCTCCGCCGTACGCATGGGACTCTCAATGGGTCAAATCGGAGAATTCTCTTTCATCATTGCGGGCCTCGGACTTGCGCGCGGACAGCTCTCCATCAGCGTCGGTTCGGGCGTCGTGATCGTTGCTCTCATCACATCCTTTACGACGCCGTTTTTCGTAAAACAGTCTGAATCATGGGCACGAATTCTTGAAGGCGCAATAAATCCGAGGTGGTTGAGAAGTTGGGATCATTATGCAGAGAAAGTGAGAACCCTTAAAGATGGTCGCATCTTCCCTCGCTGGCTGATGCCGGGAATCACCCGCCTCCTCCTAAACGCTCTTCTCGTCGGATTGATCACGGGAGCGTTTCGTCGATTTGCATTATCACCCATCGAAATGGTGGTTGGTGACACTTGGCTCGCCAACGCGGCGGGCTTTTTGATCGCGATCGTTTTATCCGCCCCGTTTATCTACGCGATGCTAACGGCATCAGGTTTTAAGTCACTTTCGAAAGTTACCGAACAAAAACCAAGTGAGCCAGCTAGTCACGCAGCTGCGCGAGCGTTTTTCTTTCTGCTCTTTACCATCTTGTGGATCGGGGTCTTGAGCACGCAGTATCTTCCACCCGCTACGAGCGCCTTCGTGACGATTTCGCTCTCGACGCTCCTGCTCGCCATCCTCTTTAAAAAGATGAAAAGTTCTTACGAGTGGCTTGAGCACCGCTACTTATCCGGACTGCGCGCGGAAATAGAAGAGAGCGAAGCATCGAAAACACTTAAAGGCCTTGCGCCTTGGGACGCCCATCTAGTTCGGCTCACGGTTCACGCAAACGCTCCGATCACGGGATTAAGCCTAGCGGCGGCAGGGTTGCGCTACCGCTTCAACCTCATCGTGATCGCGATCGGCCGAGGAGAAAAAGTGATTCCCACACCCGAAGCCTCGGAAATTCTTTTTCCGCACGATGAGCTTCTCGTTCTCGGCTTAGATGAAGATATCGACCGTGGTCGGGACGAGATTGAGCTTCCCGTGCACAAGTTTGCTTCCGATGCTTCCGGGCGCATGCCTTCAAACGCACTCTCTGAGTACGAAATGCGCATTTTGAAAATTGGCAGCGACTCAGGCTTCTGCGGCCGGACCCTAAAAGAATCTCGCTTACGCGAAACGTATGGCAGCCTCGTTGTAGGCATCGAAAAGCAGGGTCGCCGCATCCTAACTCCCAGGCCCGAGACGACTCTCGAAGCGGGTGATCAGATTTGGGTCGTTGGACAACGTGAGCTGATAAACAGCCTTTGACCATGAGCTTTAAAAGATGCCAAAAATGAGGGGTGAACGGATGCTCATCCGTATTTCAGATAAGTGAGGCGACACCATGACCGGAAATACTTTTAAAACTCGCACGAACCTTGATCTTCCGAGCGGCAAGCTTTGTTATCACTCGCTCCCTGCGCTAGCTCGCGCGACGGGAAAAAATGTTCAGCGCCTCCCGCTTAGTTTACGCGTGCTGCTCGAAAACCTGCTCCGACATGAAGACGGCGACATCGTAAAGAAAGAAGACATCGAAGCCCTCCTGAATTGGAATCCGAAATCGACTTCGACTCACGAAATTCAGTTCACCCCGGCACGCGTGCTCCTGCAAGACTTCACGGGCGTGCCGGTCGTGGCCGACTTGGCCGCCATGCGCGCAGCGCTTGAGCGCAAAGGCGCCAAGGCAGATCGAGTCAATCCTCTCCAACCAGTTGATCTCGTCATCGATCATTCGTTTCAAGTCGACGCATTCGGTACACCCGACGCGTTTAAGATCAACGCGCGCTACGAATTTGAACGAAATGGCGAACGCTACGAATTTTTGAAGTGGGGCCAGAAGGCCTTCAACAACTTTCAAGTTGTTCCGCCCGCAACCGGGATTTGTCACCAAGTCAATCTCGAGTACCTTGCACACGTGGCGATGCGTAGAAAGAACGGAGCAGGTGAAGAGTTTGTTTTTCCCGACACACTCGTGGGCACGGACTCGCACACGCCGATGGTTAACGGGTTGAGCGTTCTCGGCTGGGGTGTGGGTGGGATCGAGGCTGAAGCAGCAATGCTTGGTCAACCTTGCTCGATGTTGATTCCTGACGTCGTCGGTTTCGAATTGAGCGGAACGCTTGCCGCAGGCGTGACCGCTACGGACCTTGTTCTCACCATTACCCAGATCCTTCGCAAAAAAGGCGTGGTCGGAAAGTTTGTGGAATTCACCGGTCCTGGGGTATCGGCACTTTCGATCGCGGACCGTGCGACCATTTCAAACATGGCGCCGGAGTATGGTGCAACGGTCGGATTCTGGCCGGTCGATAAAAAAACGATCGACTACCTCAAACTCACTGGACGCGAGGATCGAGCGCAAGTCGCTGAGCAGTACTACAAAGCCCAAGAGATGTGGTACGACGGCACGCAGGCGCGACCCGAGTTTTCTGATTCCGTTTCGCTCGATCTTTCAACGGTTGAGCCGAGTCTCGCAGGACCTGCTAAACCGCACGATCGCTCCTCGCTCTCGCAATCGGGTGCAAGCTTCAGAAAATTCCTTGCGGAACAAGAAGCAGCCCGCGGTCCTGCCAAACCCGCCGAGGCCAATCACCAACTCAGAGACGGTGCGATCGTCATCGCAGCCATTACTAGCTGCACGAACACGTCCAATCCGTACTTGATGCTAGGTGCCGCTTTGCTTGCGCGCAACGCCGCCCAAAAAGGCCTTAAGCCACCAGCTTACGTAAAGACGAGCTTTTCGCCTGGATCCAAAGCCGTTACCGATTACATCACGAGTGCGGGATTGATGCCGTACATGGACCAGATCGGGTTCAACTTAACGGGCTACGGCTGCGCGACTTGCATCGGAAACTCAGGGCCACTCCCCGAACCAATTTCAAACGAAGTAGAAGCACGTGGCCTCACGGTAGCGGCCGCTCTCTCAGGCAATCGTAACTTCGAAGCGCGCATCCATCCCCTTGTGCGCGCCAACTATCTTTGCTCGCCTCCGCTAGTCGTGGCTTTCGCTCTAGCAGGCCGCATCGATATCGATCTCACCAAAGAGCCGATCGCCAATGGAAAAGATGGCAAACCCGTTTACCTTAAAGACATTTGGCCGAACGCGGATGAGCTCGCAAAACTCGCGACCCAACACGTAACGCAACAAGCGTTCGCTTCTAGCTACGCGGGTGTCTTCACGGGTCCCGACGAGTGGCGCAAACTTCCGGTTACGGGTGGTTCAAGCTACGAGTGGAGCGACAACTCAACTTACATCAAGCGCCCCCCGTTTTTAGATGACGAGTTCGTCAACATGACGGGCGAGCGTCGCGACATCAAATCGGCAAAACTTCTTGGCCTCTTCGGTGACTTCATCACGACGGATCACATCTCCCCTGCCGGTTCGATCGGTCTTTCAACGCCCGCGGGCAAGTATTTAGTTTCGCTCGGAGTGAAGAAGGAAGACTTCAACTCCTACGGAGCTCGTCGCGGTAACCACGAGGTCATGATGCGTGGGACGTTTGCTAACGTTCGCCTTCGCAATCTGCTCGTCTCTCGCGAAGGTGGTTTCACTCGTTACTTCAAAACCGGCGAAGAAATGTCGATCTATGACGCCGCAATGAAATACAAGGCTGACAACACGCCCCTCGTGATTTTTGCGGGCCGCGAATACGGCTCCGGTTCATCACGCGATTGGGCGGCAAAGGGAACTCGTCTGCTTGGGGTTCGCGCCGTCGTTGCCGAAAGCTTCGAGCGGATCCACCGCTCAAACCTCGTCGGCATGGGCGTTCTTCCGCTGGAATTCACGGACGGTGTAACACGTGACTCCCTCAATCTAAAAGGTGATGAGACGATCTCAATTGAAAACCTGCAAAGCTTGAAGCCGAAGTCCCGCTTGAAAGTGAAGATCGAGTCATCTGCCGGTGGAACTCGCGAGATCGAAGTTCTCGTCCGTGTCGATACTCCGAACGAGCTTCGGTACTACGACGCGGGCGGAATTCTGCCTTACGTCCTGAAGAGGATTTCTTGATGCGTGTAGTGGGAGAAATTTCTCACCCCGCGTGCAAAATCTCGATCTTCGCTTGGAACCAAAAGTACCTCGTGAAGATCGAGACGGGCCGCTGCGAGCAAACCTTCAAAATCGATCAGCTCGACGTTCAGGGCGATGACGATCTAAGGAAGAGAATTTCCGGTGAATTCATCGATCGCGCAGTTAGGCGCATGGAATCGATGCACGAAGATCTTGGACTTCTTTTCGTCGATTAAGCGACTCCAATAGTTCAGGACGAGACATTGCGATATCTCGTCTCACTTTTTTCACGAGGGGCTTCTTCCCTTAAGCATTTGATAGATTCTTATCCTTTTCCTCGCACCTTGATTCAGAATCCAGACACCTCTCGATGCTAAGCTTTTCGATACGTTTGCCTCAGGCCAACGGGCCGTGGAAGGCTCGCGGGCGCGACGTGGCGATTGAGTGT
>SXGS01110644.1_pt1 | contig 15237 bp, 13 predicted proteins | sample 3174681 | NCBI WGS metagenome assembly SXGS01 (sample SAMN11356861, study PRJNA531348) | freshwater metagenome | isolation source: freshwater sample F1-80 | place: China: Fuxian Lake, Yuxi | collected 2017-12-25 | reverse complement strand
CAGCCAGCTGCACATTACGTGAAGATCGAATGCCTTCACGGAAAGAATCTATGTGTGCATTATCTATCATGCACATACACGATGCAAGATCTTTTTTCAACTTTTGTTCATCGACCAGCCCATCAGCCTCAAAACCCCTGCGCTCAGCCGCCAAGCACATCCCTTCAGGTTTACCAGCCAATTGTTAGCTGCTGACTAGGGCCCCGATACCACCTGCTCCCTCAACCGAGACCGCGCCAAGACAAAGCAGCTCCGGAGACGACATTACTCTTCACCTTTAGGCCAGTGCCGCTGGACTGTCCTAAGTGTCACCCCGAGCCGGCGAGCAACCTCCTCCTTGTGCAGCCCCTCAAGCTGCATCCGCATCACAGTGGCACGAGTGCTGTCCTTTTTCTGCCTCGTTATAGCGCGCACAACGTCATCCTGTGCAACCCCACCAAGGCGACCTGTACCCAACAGCCTTCCAAGCCTTGCAGCACTTACAGCGATCTGCTCATCAACGCTCAGACCAGAACGGCGCGCCTCGACAATTAAAAACACGTCGCTTGGAGCAACGCCGAGCACTTCACAGAGACCAACCAAGGACTCGATCTTTATGACTGCAAGGCCGTTTTCAACCTGACTCAGGTTCGCAACGCTCAGCGCCTCACTGCAATCCGTGAGCGTAAGACCGGCCTGCAACCTAACGTCACGCAGCACCTGCCCCAACACCGCTTCGTACCGCATTTTGTTTGAGCCCAAAAATTGAGCATCAGACCAGCTTTGACGCGACACCTCTTTATCGCCTACGATAAATTAAATGTCGCATGAGCATATCAGCAAATCCCGTCAATAAATTCCATTTGAAATCGTCGCCGCATAGGAGCAGGCGTGATGGCATCAAGCGAAAGCCCTGGCCTACAGGGCCTGAAACCTCAGCTCCAAGCGCAAATGATTCCGATCTTCCTGCCAGACGAAATAGCAACTGAAGAGATATTTGAAGCGGAGAAACACGATGGCTGCCCAGGCAGGACATATAGACTTTGAATTCAAGTCCGAAAGCGCGGGCCTCTGGTGCCTTAACAAAAAAGGTAGCGAGCGCTGGATGAGTATCACTCTTGCGAGCAAGGAAACTGATGGCGTTGTAAATACCATCGCTACTAATGACCCCGAGATCATCAAACGAACGCTAGAAGAACCAGGTGAAGGACTGTACATCCGAAGCTTTCAAGCGGTCGTGAGCTGCGACTTTCCCGACAATAAAGGTATTGCCGTAGCGGATGTCCTAAAGCTCATCGAGGAGCGAACCAAGCGCGGCGAGCTATTTCACCTCGTCCACACAAGGTTTGGTTGCTATCAATTTGGTGGCCCCTCCAAGCTCATGGCCAGCCAGGTACAAATGGGTTCAGATATGGTGCTCTACGCCGCTGAATCTCCATCGCGTCGCTATTACGGAGGCTAATCGATGGAAAAGTTAAACGAAATAACCGCTCTGCTCTTTAGTGCTGGACTGCCGATGTCAGGAGCCAAGGTCAGCCCGGATGAAGCTGTAAGAATCGTCCGTGAACGCTACCCATATGCTGAATACTGCATCGTGTCGAACTGGCGGTGGATTGATTTAGAAGTCACCCCAGTCCAGCTCTCTGAGCTAACCAGAACAAATCGAAAGCCCGCAGTTATCTACGCAGATACCGTGATCTACGATAGCAGTCGTCGATGGGATGTCGGTGACTTCGTGCGCACAAGCTTCCTCCATAAATTCGAAGAAGGCTTCATATTTAAGACGCTAAATTCGATTTACATACTCATTGGCAATGGCGTGAGAAAAAGAGCGACCCTAGAAGCTATTGGGCGTATTTTTTGATGCCAATCACCGAATTATCGCGACGAACTAAGATACGCCTGATAAAAGCGCAGAGCACCCAATTTTCATGGCCTGTAACTGGATACCTAATAGACACATACATCTGCACCAGATCTGGCATAGGTTGCGTTTTTAGCCACCAAGGCTCACGAAAGCGCTTCAGAGAGGGAGCTACAATTCGAACATCAGATGTAATACACCTTTACTGCGAAGGGGGATTCTGGGTACTACACACAACGAGCGGCAGCTTCTACGTTATCGTGACATTTGAGCGGACATATGGCTGGTATTCGCTGATGCAGTTCAAGTCTTCAGGGCAAGCCAAACTTCGCTTACCCCTACGCCTACTGCACTAACCCATCTTCCTGACCAACCTTCGGCTTATGAACAAGGATCACGCACCGGCTTCGAATTCTTCCAGAAGGTACAAAGCCACTGCGCCGGCCAGGTTTACGCACAATCCAGCTTCATATTTTGTCGGAGGGATGGCGTCCGATGCTGCTCCATGTGCATCACCATGCTTGTTTCTCATATCACCTATGCCCCAGATGATCGAACTCAAACCCTCAATAGTTTTTTCAATGGGCTTTCCTTTTACCTCTAACCCAAGAGCATCAATGGCCTTGCTGAAAAGCGCTTTATTACTATCAGTCGGCTTCCCGCCCCGCTGCTCAATGATCCACTTCAGCGTCGACTCAAGCAGGGCTCTTGCAGAAGTAATAGCGCCGCTTGGGTCTGTAATTCGTCGATGGAGAGCTTTGTCCCACTTTTCTCGAATGCTATGGCTTGGAACTCTCTCGAACAGGTCAGCTAGAGACTCATCTAACGGCGTGGGCTGACCTGAGAACTGCTGTAGAAGCTGCTCGCCGCTGTAGGTAAGGCCTCCGTTCACCAAGACAACAGCATAATCTCCATTAACAGATGAGAAGTCTGTTTGAGCAATGATCTTATCTATGTAACCTTGTTTATGCGCATGAACTAACGCTTTTGCAAGACTCTGGAATTTCTTCTTGCCGTCTGATGTTGAATCCTCAGGCTCGAAGGTTATTGTTCCAGAGTTAATTTTTCGAAGCACCTCATGCAACCACACGTCCATAGTAACCGCCCCTAAAACCCACTCTTCCACCAATCATATGTCAACAACCTTCGAAGAAATAACTGGCGCTAAGAAGTGTTAGACGCAGTCAAGCTATTCCCAAACAAGCCTTAATGGCAGCAAAGCAAGAAATTAGATACGCGCCACCTGACACTATGAGTGCCGCCAGAGCCAGCCATGCAGTCAACGGAACCTTATCCCTGACTAGAGAGAAGTTTTTCTGCTCATTGACCCAATCAATCTGGTATTGCCAAAAGAACTTGTAATGCGCATACCAGTCACTGAAAAGAATTTGCTTACTAATAGATGCATTATAGTAGCGCACCTCTAAGCCAGAAAGCTCACCCTGGTATGCAGTAAAGTCCGCATCAGCCGGAAGTGACTGTACCTTTCGATAGAGGTCTCTCAGTCCGTTATATATCTTGGTGAGCTCTATAGCAGACTTTTCATATTCGGACTTTTTGGAGTCATATACAGAGATATAGATGCCAATAATCCCAATCACAGCCATAGTTGCGGATATATTTTTCGCAGAAAGCGAGTCGTATACCAAGGCAAAAATACCTACGGCTGTTCCCAAAAAGCCAATGAAGCCCGGTACTTTCTCCACGATGTCATAGGTGGCCCAGTGCTTTCGACCACCAAAGCCCACGTTGTAGCCTGTCTCAGCAATGTTCTTGAGTAGTGCGGCCTGGCTCATGTGTTCTCACTAATCGGTACTGGAATTGGGCTGCGGGCTACAACCACCCCATCCTTGATGATATAGCACTCGACCATGTGCTCACCTTTGAAGTTCGTGGCCTCCTGGATGGACTCATGCCCTGAATCGCTCACAATGTTGCCGCGAATACAGTCGCGCCTTTCAGCTTCATCCCCGGTATTCAGCACTTTCCACTTCATACTGTAGGGTCTAGGAACACCGTTATGGGTAACCCTGAATTTGAGGGTTTTGCGTGCACGTAACGGTAGGCCAAGCTGAATCAGCTCACTGAGCAGACGCTCCCTGAAACCGTCCTGCTCAACATCGCAATCGACCGACAGAGGGAAGCGAATATCAACAGGATACAGATCCTCGATGAACTGCTCTGTATTCCTGAAGCTGTAGGCAGAACCCAAAGACTCCATGGCGCTGCGCGTGGTTGTACGGGTTGAAGGAAAGCTACGCCCAAAAATCTTCTTCCAGCGGTCGCCCTCATACTCCTCTCCCTGCGCCTCGATGGCTTTAACGCAGAGTTCATAGGCACGCTTAGCAGGCTTTTGGAATTTCTGTTTGACCTTCACATGCTGACGGCTACCTAGGGCTGCGTACCGGTCTTGCTGGGGAAGGTTCTTGGCGTACTCGAAGAAATCCCTAACCATGCAGTCGTATGAGCCGAAGCTTGCATTGGTATAAGCATCAGTCGACGTGAGGAAATTATGCGCCAGGGTATCGATCAGCAGACCGCCGATACCAATGCCATGCTTGTTCTTCCATGCACGAAGCATTTTGCACAGTCGCCGCAGGTTCCCATTTTGGTCATCATCAACCGTCTTGGTAGCCTCGATTTCATCCTTGGGCTTGGTGATTTTCCAAGCGCCACCCTTATAGGTGTCGGGGTATACGAAGCTGCCGTCGCCCTGCCTGAAGACCGGCTGAACCTCGACGTTGAAATTCTGAAACGTGACACATACCACCAGGCGATCCACGGTGATCTTGGTGGTGGGATAGCGCTTTAGAATTGCATCGCGGGTGGCTGACAACAGCGCTGACTGCCCCCCATCCTTGTTGTAGGTCTCCCACGCGCTGTCGGGCATGATGTAGAGCATGTCTAGATCTGAAACGCCTTCGATAGCTGTCCAACGCCCATAAGAGCCAACCTGAAGGTTGTTGCTTGTTGAATCCAAATCCCGGAAATACTTATTCAGTGACCGGGTTATCTCTGCATATCGGTCTTCAATGGTGGCGTCGTTAGTGATGCGCAGATTGCCCAAGAACTCTCTGAAATTCGTTGAAGTCGACATCGTGATCCCTTACGCGTGATATTCCCAAGCAGCCTGCTTTACAGCTTTGCGCATGGTAGCCGAAGGCCATTGCGGGTATCTATCGCTGCGGCAAACACCGCTAAGGCGGCCAGGCCAACCCAGCACTAGATGCAGCTTTGGCATAGCACAGCGCTCGGTAGATACGGAAGGTCAAACAGGTATAGGGAATGGCTAATTGTGCGCAGCTTCAGAAATACACTTTTAGCCGCTGAGTGACGCTGGAGGTGTGCTGCTTCCGGCCAAAAGCAGTCATCCGGCATCTAAAAAGCTGGTGATTCACTTTGCAGAATGGTTTCTACAACCTTTGAAGTTTACGTTGTTGCTTCACCTTGTACATTTCGCGGTCTGCCAGCATGACTGCCTCGTCCGCAGTCATGCTGTCCGGCATCACCGCCACTACACCGACGCTTGCGCCGATGTAGTCGATCTCGCCAAGATCTTGCCCTAACCCATATCGCCCTATTGTCGCGTTGGTCAGGCGACTCTGCATTACCTCGGCGGCACGCTGCATGTCGTTCTCCATGTCCAGGTGTTCGGATGGAGTGCTCATAGCTATTACGATGAACTCATCCCCACCAACACGCCCGATAGTATCGCTAGTCCTGAGGCAATGTTGCAGCTGGGTGGCTACGCCACGCAGAAACTGGTCTCCAGCTTGGTGACCGTAGGTATCGTTGATGAGCTTGAAGCCATCCAGATCGATGACCCCAACTAGCAGGTAAGTGTTCTCTCGCTTGGCCTGGGCGAACAAGCGAACGACATCGTTTAGGATGGCGCGCCTGTTGGACAGGCCGGTCAGGGGGTCTATCAACGCCAGTGTTGCCAACTCGGCGTTGGCGACTTGAAGTCGCTCCACCAGCAGCTCACGTTCAAGGGAGTAGCTCAGCAACCCAGAGAGCAGCATCAGCAGTGGCTCCACGTCTGGAGCGCGGGCCACCTGATCTGAGCTGGCGGCACAGACTGTACCCAGTACCCGTCCATCCAGAGATCTAATAGGGGCACTCACATAGGTCTTGATGCCCAAAGCCGCTGCGGCCTCTGAGTCACCCCAGCATTCAGCAACGTTATCCGAGTACATGCGGTTCTCGTCCAGTGCCCGCTTGCACAGCGTATCTTCCCATGGCACGACCAGCCCTTCAGGGATAACCATGTCACCGACATTGCGGGCGAATTCGACACGCTGGACGCCTGCATCGGTATCAATGGTCGTCAGGTAGGTCGATTCCATACCGGTAACCTTGCTGAGCAGGCTCAGCAAGGGCCGTGTGAGCTGCTCCAGAGTACGGGCTTTGGGGATGGTTTCGGAGAGAATCGAAAGTATCTGATCCATTTCGGCGTGCCGGTAGCAAAGGGGCATATTAATTGTCGATCAATTAGCTGCTTTCGGCCAGATACGAGCATTTTAAGAACGACAGCCCTGTGCAGAATCAAGAAAATCTACTTCAAAGCAAAAGTTCCCCCCTGATGAGCTTCGATTCTGTCTTCGCTTAGCTGCTGACCACATGACGACGGCCAGCTAACACTGCACATCTCTCCCCCGAAACGGCAGGTTGCTAGCTAGACGCACCTTTTTAGGTCATTACGCAAACCTTATGTGTCGTACCGAACAGAGCTTAATTTTTATCGTTACTACAGTGTTCTCAACTTCAGTAAGAGATGTTGGGCATGCTTCGACAAAACCACCTTTTGATAGCCCTTTCAGAGGCTGCTAAAAAGCGCCTGTTCAGTCATATGGAATGGGTGGCATTAAAGCAGGGCGAAATTCTCTACGAGTCCGGCGAGAAAATAAGTCATATCTATTTCCCCGTTGACTCAATCATTTCGCTCGTCCATGTAATCGGGAACGGTGATTCAGCTGAGGTATCGGTGGTTGGCAACGAGGGCTTAGCCGGTATTTCGCTGTTCCTGGGCATCGATAGCACAATCAGCCGTGCGGTCGTAAAAAGTTCTGGTCGTGCCTACCGAATGCCAGGAAAACTACTCCAGGACGAATTCAGCCACCACAGCGAGTTGAAAATACTGATACTGCGCTACATCCAGACATTGATTATCCAGATGTCGCAAACGTCAGTGTGCAATCGGTATCACTCCATCCTCCAACAGCTGTGCCGATGCTTACTGCTATCGCTGGATCGTTTGCCGGGCAATCAATTGACGATGACCCAAAAGCTCATGTCCGACATGCTCGGGGTACGGCGTGAGGGCATTACTGAAGCTGCCGGCATACTGCGGAAGTTGGGCGTGATCGAATACAGCCGCGGTAATATCACGGTGCTTGATCGGCATAAACTCGAACACCTGAGCTGTGAGTGTTATGCCATAGTCCGACAAGAGACGGATCGACTACTGCCTCGGTAAGCGCCATCTTTTAGCTGATCGTTTTCAAGCTTGCGCTCAAGAACTGCTCGAAGAGACCACGCGATTTCTCCCCTGTTTCTTGGCTTTATAGAGTGCTGCATCGGATGCTATGAGCGCGCTTTCGATGCTATCGCTCCCCTCAGGCATGTATGCAACCCCGATAGAAATGGTTACAACCTCACCAGACGGGCTCGGCTGACTGGCCATGCTGAGTCGAAGGCGTTCAGCAATCTTTTGGGAGGCATCTATCCCAAGCCCAGGAAGTAGCACGATAAACTCCTCCCCGCCTGCGCGGCACAGGATGTCATCTGCTCTAAAGCATTCGCGCATATGCTCTGCAAGGTGCTTGAGGACTTGGTCTCCAATATCGTGCCCATATCGGTCATTCACGTCTTTGAAGTGATCAATGTCCAGAGAGATCACAGATAACCCTTGGCCTTTGGGAAGCAACCTATCCAGGGCAAAACGCAAGCCACGACGATTACTCAAACCGGTAAGTGGATCCGTGATGCTGTCCTGGCTCAGTTTGCCAAGGCGCGCATGAAGCAGGGTCAGCCCTTTAATGATGGTGAACTTGAGTTGATCAGCTTCGAAATACCAGGTGCTGATCTTACGGAACCGCTCCAACGCTTCAGGCTCTTCCCACGTTTTTACATTGTCGGCAAGCCTTCTGAGGGGATGCGCTATCCACCGTGATAGCCACCAGATGCCCAGCAACGTGAGTATGGACAAGGGCACAGTCTGAATCAGTGTATCGAGCATCAGGTCGTTCAAGACAGAGAGTGTCGATCCCGTCGGAGTTTGTGCCACTAGCCCCCAGCCCGTCGATTTCATCGGGGCGAAGCCGGTCAGCATATCCACGCCTTTCAGGTTGATAAGTCGTAAAGCACCGTGTTTGCCATCGATTACCTGCTTGACGGCCGCGTTGGCTGAAACCTCTTCACCGATGCGCGACGATTCTGGGTGGTAGATCAGCCGCCCATTCCGGTCTACTACGTACGTGTAAGAGCCGTCATTACGGTAATTCTCATCCAAGATTGCATTGAGGATGTTCTTTTCCTGTAGATAGATCGATGCACTTACGTAGCCAAGATACCGGTCGTTGGAATCAATGATCGGATGTGACATCACCACCAGTAAGCGCTCCGTGCTCCCTATGTATGGATCAGTAATAACCGGGGTACGTTTGCCGAGAATAGCGAGGGCACCTTCTGATTGAAGGCGAGTACCAACCAATCCAAACCTATTCGGCGAAGTAGCCAACGCCTGACCGTCACCCCCGACAATAAAAACGGAGTTGAAGTCATTTGACTGCAATCTGAGGCGATCTGCTTCTTGCTGTAAGTGCTCTGTCTTATGCAGGTGACCAGCAAGCTGTTGGGCACTAAACGCCAGATGAATCTGTGACGAGCGAATGAAGTGATCGGTATTGAGAGCCTGCTTGACCGCATACACACGATTGGCCTCAAGGGCCTGGCTCATGAGCAGATCGCGCTGTGTGAGGTAGCTTGCGAACAGCCCATTGATGAAGGTCACTACACCTGTCGCGAGTGCTAACAGCAGTATCAGTCGGCGTAGATCAATTTTTGGCATGATGGAATCTTGAACCAAGGCACTGCAAGTTAAGCCTATATGCCAATGCCTTAGGGCAGCCGGACTGACACAAGATGGCGAAATGCCATTTATAATCCTAATTGTAGCCTAGTCGTCAGGCGCATTTGAGCATCGCGTGCAGTGAAATTTAGGCAGTCGAGTCACTTACGGTAGTGAGCATCGCAAGGCCGGGCTCCATCAAGGTTCAGGCAGCTTAGGGGTGAAAGCTGTCCTTGAATAATGACCGTTCTTTGCCGGAATTCGCCAGTAGCATCGGGCTGGAGTCGGCCAGGAGCGGTCACTCGCCTGGGCTGTTTCCGCCGCAGAGCAGAGCGTCCTGTTGCTGAAGGATATGCGTGGATGGATCTGTACTTACAACCAGCAACTTCAGCGGCACTCACCCTCAATCCAGCAAGCGAGGGAAGAGACACCCTCCCTCGCTTAACCATTTAGCCTACTTCGCAGATGGGAGGCTTAAGCTGGTCTTCAAACGTCTTTTCCGTGGTTTTCTTTCTTCCAGAAATTTCTTTGGCAAATGCTCTGAGGCTCGCAATGTCTTGCAGCAGTTCGGTTGGAGCTGGACGATTTTCTGACAGCGCCTTGGACTTGTCATGGCCAAACATCCAATTGCTGGTTTTGGTCATGTTCTGCGTGATGGTATTAGCATCAGTCGGCAGAATCGAGAGCTGGCCAAGGCGGAGAGTTTGAACGCTGTTGCGGCCTCGTGTGACGATTTGACAGAGAAGGTCTTGCTCCACCAAAGCCTCCCATGCCTCGCGCAACAGACAATATATTAAAGCCGCCTTTTGGTTGTAGCTGTCCACATCGCTTTCATACAGCGGTTTGATGGCATGGACGTCTTCGTCAAGGTTCTGTGCGCGCTGTGCGGTAGTCATGCCACGCCAAGGAGCCTTGGTATAACAGAAGCCGGAGTCTTTCCCGTTCCTTCTGATTGTGAAGACGGAGCGAGCAGGGCCTTGTCCCTGCTCCAAGGCAATATCTTCGCACTTGCCTTCGATTTCCATTATGAGTGAAAGGTCGTGTGTGAAAATAATTACCTGCCGCTTTAAAGCCTCAATCGCCAGACGCTGGGCGATTTTTTCCCGGTAAACATGATCTAGAGAACTTACAGGGTCGTCTAAAATAATCGCCTCGCCGTTCTTAAATGTTTCTATCTCAGCCAAGAAGGCTGCAATTGAAATAACCTTTTGCTCGCCCTCACTAAGAATTTTTCCGGGACGCTTTGTAGCAATGGTAAAACTATGGGAGGTATCAATGTCCTTTACTACGGCTGAGATTTTTACGTCTAAAGTCACGCCCATAAATTCCATTTCGTGCCTAAAGTTTTGAACAAACTCGGGCGTCACTAGCTTGGAGATAAATGACTTGGCTTTGGTGGAGAACTTTTGCTTGGTATTGCGAAGTGCGCCAATGGCGTCAGAAACGCGCTTGTTAAACATGAGGTTCTTGTGATGCTGGGTGATCTGGTCTCTAGCCTCGTAGAGCCTATGCTGTACCGCAAGCTCTGTTTGTCGACGGAGGTTTAGCTTGTGTTTTTCTTCAGAGTTGGTTGCTTGAAGCTCGGCAGCTTTCTGAGTCAGAGAGCTAATTAGGTCGGCAGATATTTGAGCGGTGTTAATATCCCCCAATGGAAAAGAGGATGTGCCATTATTATTAAAATATTCTTTGCGCTCCTTTACTATCTTGAACGCAGCAGCTAAACCGTGGTCTTTCCCTATTAATTCCATCAAATCATTGCAAAGTGGCTCATAAGTCTCGACATCCGGCACGATTAGGTTCTGAATGACTAGCCTCGCTTCGTCTAGTACTTTTAATGCTTGGTCGTGCTGTGTCTTACTTTTATCTTTGATGTAGGCATCGAATCGAGCCATTCGGCTCTTGGCGTCATCCGACAAAGGCTGCATGCAAAGAACGCATTTTGAGCCGTCATCGACTTTAGGATAGTCCTCGCCTATATAGGCATACTGCTCAGAGAAAGATTTCGCCGCATTGAATAGTAGTTTCCAAGCCTCAGTATGGGTGCCCGCCAGGGGCTCTTCAGTATCGAAGCTTTTAACAGAAAGCTCATAGGCAATTTTTGTTGTATTGGCTACCGACTCCAATTTTTTGACATGCTCGGCTTTATTGCTAGGCAAAACAGAAAGACAGTTGGTGAGTTTTGCAATGGCTCGCGGAACTCTATTTTCGACAACTTCTTTTAATTTCTCGATTCTTTTAATTGTCGTACCATTTTGGTACTCCTGAATGGATGTATTCAGCGCGTCCAGCTCGGACTTGCTTTCTTCTGTCCATATCAGCTTGGCATCTATAGCTGCCGAGGTGGTATTTTCATCGATATTGGCAAGCCATTGATTTAGATTTGGAGTTTTCTCGATCTCTTGGATGATAGGTAGTTTGCTGTTTCGCGTTTTCTTAGAGGCTGCCTCCCGGATCGCTTCTGCAATGGACGAGACGCTATCAAAAATTTCGACGCCTTTAGGTTTATAAGTTACTTGATTGTTCTTCTCTAGCAAGACCTTGCCGCAGTCGGAGTCGTACACGTTGATGCCGGCGAGGTCGGCGAGGGTCTTTCCAGGGCTCCACTTCCATTGCTGCTTTTCACCATTTTTTATGAAAGTTATTATGGCTGATTGTGGGCCGCTGCCTTGTTTGTAAACATTGGGAAGTATTTCTGGCTCTGTGTGCTTGGCAAAGCAGGCGTTTTTTAAAACTCTCGTATAGCCTGATTTTCCTGAGCCGTTTTCACCATATATCAATGTTATCCCTTTGTGGCTGAATGGAAGATTGGATTCGCTAGATATGGCATTGATGTTTTGAACTTCGTGGATGTTGCAGAGTCTCACGGGATCACTCGCGAGGATCTCGCCTATTATTTCAGAGTTTATCGTCGGAGCGCTGCAATTCTTCTTTTCATTGTCTTCGGTAATGCCGTAGGTAACGAGTACGTTATCAATTATTTCTTTTAGGTCTTGTGAGGGCAAAGTTTTATTGAGAAGTAACCGTCTGACGATATCCGCCTCCCAATCAGACAGTTCACTTGCTGCCCACTCAACTATTTCCTTGACCGAGTTCATATCGCAAATGCTCCTTGCCATTGTCAATGTGCCATCTTTTGTACGCTCAGTCCGGGCACCTGTCTATGATCTGCGTAGCCACACACGCAGGCCGGATCCGTCAAGGCAACACTGAACTCACTAACCGAATCACTTTCTTGACGCATGCCAGACAGGTGTCGGCGACGCTCAGTAACTGAACGCGTCTGTGGCGAAACATAAGGGTCAGCAATCGGAGACAAACCACGAGATTGATGCTGTCGAGCGCATCCTTGGAGCAACTCTACCTATCGTGACTGACCGCTCCTGGCCGACTCCGGCCCGATGCCACTGGCTCGAACCGGCCAAAAGCTGTCACTCACCAAGGGTAGCGGACGCCATTTAGCGGACATTCACCCCTTAGGAAAGACCTTCTTCTAATAGCGCGGGGTGATTTTCAATCAAATCACTCCGAATATCGCAAAGTCTTATTGCGTGAACTCTAGCCTCTAATCCATCGCGTAGCGTTAAGGCCATGCACTTGCGTGCCATAAGCCAAAAAGTCTTTTCAGCAGCAGGGGTATCAGCAGAAATCAATGTAATGTTGTCAAATAATTTTATAAAGCAATCAGCCATTTTGACGATAAAGTCAACGCCGTGCTGAGTCCGCCGATTCCTAACCAGAAAATCCACATCCGTAATGAAATGGTTAATGTGGTTTTTGTTGGATGCTGATTGACTTATGTTAATTACCTTTTGTACGTTTATTAAAATCGTAGAGAGATCATTATCTAGCCCCAAGAGCGGGGTCATTCTCACGAAGTCCTCGATGTCATATCGTTTCAGATTCAAATCTTCTGGAATAATTCTAGTTATACTATGGCCATCCCATCCGCCATCGACAGTGGTTACTCTGCTCTTGGCCCACCCATGTAACCGATCATACCATTTTGGATCTTTCGCGTAGGCTGCTCGCTGCGAAGACCAAAGCATAAAATCTACGACTTGCGACCCTGGATTACTTTTATCGGAGATTTCGAATCTTACATCCGGGTAATACTTGACAACAAATGGAGCTAAAAAGCAATTTTGACTCAATCCTTTCCAAAGGTCTGGCCACCACATCTCCAGTAGTGCCTGCACACTAAGTCCATTCCTACCCTCAAAAATAAACGTTAGCTCTCGCGCTTTTGAAAATAAGCCTACTACAGCAAGTTTTGATGCAAGATCGTATACTTCATCAATGTCAGAAAAATTATGCTTTTTTGCATGAAAAATATGTGACTTGAAATTCCCAACGACGTGCTTGTTTATAGCACTACAAAGATGCGAATGCGCATTTTTGCTGTCATCTGCGGCGTGAAAGTATCCTCTTTCAAGCGTTCTATCATCCATAGTTTTTTGAGGCATCAGGAAGCGATCCGTATCGATCCGAAGATTTTCTAATGCCTCATCGATAACGTCTTGACCGATCCGTTCCTCAGTTATGAGGCTGGCATAACCACTGAATGCGCCTTCACCGAACTCAGTCTCATCAAGGTATACGAACATCTCGCACTTCCCTTGCTAACGTAAAAATAGGTTTGCACGCAGCATACGCGTGATGAGGGATCAGTCAAACTGGAGCAACCTAATGACCACTTTTGGCCTGATTCCGCCTGCCCCAAGGGCCAAAGACGAAAATTTCGAAAGCTCGATTTTGAGGTTTTAAGGCCTCTTCGAAACCAGAGACGATTCACGCACGGCTTGTTCGTACTCCTCGTGCACGCACTGGTTCAGACTGATGTTGAGCTTCATTAACACTTAGGCTGGTTTAAGAAGCACATTATTATTTGTGGTTAATGTTGCCCCCTTTGTACGATTGCACCGCCAGCATAGAGCTTGCAAGTTGCCCTCTGTTGTAGTTCCGCCCTTGGAGATTGGAATGACATGATCTATTTCAATTAACAAGTTCTTTTCATTGAGCGCAGATGCTCCGCATATTTGACAAGTGTAATTATCTCTTTGCTTTATTTTCTCTCGAAGCTGTGGGGTCATCAATGCTCTCTGGCCTTTGGTGCTATTTCTAAATCGCACGATATCACCAAGATACTTAATGAATTTCTCAAGATTTTCCATATCCAGTACAACTGATACTTCATAAGAGCTATTGCCGCCAGAGGAAACGTACTGGAATTTGTAGGCTTGGAAATTTATATCGACCAGGCTGACAGGCTCAAAGCCGAGCTCCTTAGCTAACCGTTGTTTGTTTAGGATGTAGAACATTGATGGCATCGGGTCTGTCAGGCTCAGCATGAGCCTGTCGCGCTCCTGCTCCAGCAGGGCCTTCCCTTGGTACGCTGCAAGGTAGTTGTTTAACGCTGCCTCAAGGTGTGAGAGCGTATTTTCGTTGGCTCTAATGTCAAAGTATTTGCAGAGATATTTGAACGGCTGGTCATTAGCAGCTTTACACACGCTGGCGGAGCAATGATGTACCTTGGTATCTTTTGTGGATTTGGCCCACTCCAATCGCTTGAATAGGTATTTGCTTGTATCGTGAAGGCTGCCATGGCCGTAGTCATATGAATTAATGTCAAGCTGTGTGCTTTTCAAATTTTCGATGTGGCGATTTAGGTCGTTGCAGTCTTCCGCGTGTTCCTTTATGCCGTTTTTTAACGCCAAAAATTGCTCATTGTGGAAATACCAAAAGGCGTAGGCCTCATAACCAATAATAAGGACTGACACTAAATAAAGTGCTACTTTTATTTCGGTAGATAGAAATGAAAATGTGGCACTCATGTCGCTAACGACAAGGAAAATAATAAAAACGAGTGTAAACCTTAACATCAAATATCTTCCTTAATCTTATCCTGTTAAGGATTGCAAGGGGTGTTGGGGGTAGTGCTGTTGGCTGACTCGCATAACCGCTGTGTATTAAGTTGTGGGGGAGTCCCCCCTTAGTGCGGGTTGTGCTCGTTGAAGTATTACATCTCCAACCGCAATCAGACATTGTTTGGATTGCTATGACGGGGCGCCATCACCTCTTTGCTTGAGTTTCAGGCAGATGTTTTCCTCTCCCGCCTCAACTGACAGTTCATCACCCAGACTCCATCCGAGCTGCTCAAGTAGCTCGGATGGAAGCTCAACAATAACGTCTCCGCTGCCATCCCCAGGGTCTTGGCATACAACTCGCCAGCTCTCAGATGTAGTAGTCATAGATTCGCCCTCACGCTGTAGGCACAGTATGGCAGCTTCACCTCGGGCAGATCCGCTTCGTACGGTGGGGCAGCATT
>SXGS01212628.1_pt1 | contig 15238 bp, 13 predicted proteins | sample 3174681 | NCBI WGS metagenome assembly SXGS01 (sample SAMN11356861, study PRJNA531348) | freshwater metagenome | isolation source: freshwater sample F1-80 | place: China: Fuxian Lake, Yuxi | collected 2017-12-25 | reverse complement strand
GCTCGACACCGAGGTTTACTCCAACACCGGCGGGCAATGCTCCAAGTCCACGCCCCGTGGCGCGGTCGCGAAATACGCCTCGGGTGGCAAGCCGGCGGCGAAGAAGGACCTCGGCCTCATCGCCATGACCTACGGAAACATCTACGTGGCCAGCGTGGCGATGGGGGCAAAGGACGAGCACACGCTCAAGGCGTTTCTCGAGGCCGAGGCGTACGACGGGCCGGCGTTGATCATCGCCTACAGCCATTGCATCGCGCACGGCATCAACATGACCACCGGCCTGCAGAACCAGAAGGCGGCGGTGAATTCTGGTCAATGGCTGCTCTACCGGTTCAACCCCGAGCGCAAGACAAAGGGCGAGAATCCGCTCCAGCTCGATTCGCAGAACCCGCGCATGAAAGTTCAGGATTACATGAATCTCGAGAACCGCTTCCGCATGTTGAGCAAGAGCCATCCCGATCACGCGCACAAGTTTTTCAAGCAAGCGCAGTCGGACGCCGACGCCCGCTGGCAATACTTCCAGCGGCTGGCGGCCTCGGCATCGGCTGGCGCGGATGCCGCTGAAACAACCACCACGAATGCCTGAAGTGCGATGATCGCAAACAGAGGAACTTTAACATGAATCTCTCCACCAATTATCTGGGCCTGAAACTACGGACGCCGCTGGTGCCCAGCGCCTCGCCGTTGTCCGAGGATCTCGATAACCTCAAGCGCATGGAGGACGCGGGCGCGCCCGCCGTCGTGCTCTACTCGCTCTTCGAGGAGCAGATTCGCTACGAGCGCTACGAGCTGCACTGGTCATTGAGCCAGGGCACCGAAAGCTATCCCGAATCGCTCAACTACTTTCCCGAGCCGGCCAATCTCCTCATCGGGCCGGAGGGTTACTTGAAGCATATCCAACGGGCCAAGCAGGCGGTGGCCATCCCGGTCATCGCCAGCTTGAACGGCTGCACGCCCGGCGGCTGGACGGATTTCGCGAAACAGATCGAGCAGGCCGGCGCCGATGCGCTCGAGCTGAACATCTACAGCATTCAGACCGATCCCCGCCGAACAGGCGAAGAGGTGGAACAGGAATATCTCCAGATCGTGCAGGAGGTCCGGGCGGTGGTGAAACTTCCTCTGGCAGTCAAGGTCAGCCCCTACTTCACCAATTTCGCCAACATGGCCCTGCGATTCGCCGAGAAAGGGGCCAACGGGCTGGCGCTCTTCAACCGCTTTTACCAGCCCGACATTGAACTGGAGGCGCTGGAAGTCGCGCCGCACGTCATGTACTCCACGCCGATGGCGATGCGGCTGCCGCTGCGTTGGATCGCGATTCTACATGAGAAGGTGGAGACCAGCCTTGCGGCGACCAGCGGCGTGCATCGTGGCACGGACGCGATCAAGCTGATCATGGCCGGCGCGGACGTCACCATGCTCTGCTCGGCGCTGATGCGGCACGGCATCGAGCAGATCCGCACCATTGAACGGGAGATGGTGGCGTGGATGGATGAGCACGAATACACCTCCGTGGCACAAATGAAAGGCAGCCTGAGCCAGCGCAACTGCGCCGACCCGGCGGCCTTCGAGCGTGCGCAATACCTGCGCGCCGTCGGCGTCCATGTCGTGCCTCCAGCGGGTGGTTGAAGTTGAGGGGGATTTCCGGCGTGTTGCGAACGCACAACTTGCGGACCACTCGGGGCGAGGAGCCGCTTCACATATACATGCCGCCGTTCACCGCCAGCACTTGCCCGGTGATGAAGCTGGCGCGCGGGCTGGCCAGGAAGACGATGGCATCGGCAATCTCCTCAGGCTTTCCGAGCCGGCCCATCGGCGTCATCGCTCTCACTTGGTCCAACGCGGCGGCAGGAACATTCTTCAGCATGTCGGTCTCGATGAATCCGGGCGCGACGGCATTGACGGTCACGCCCTTCTTCGCCACTTCGCGCGCGATGCTCATGGTGAAAGCAATGGCGGCGCCTTTGGTGGCCGCGTAATTCGCCTGCCCGAAGTTACCCGTCTGCCCGATGATCGAGGAGACGTTTATGATGCGCCCCCAGCCTGTCTCAAGCATTTTGGGCAGCACTGCTTGCGTGACATGGAACAAACCGTCCAGGTTCACGCGCATTACCTCGTCCCACATCTGGTGCGTCATCTTGAGGAACGATCGGTCGCGCGTGATGCCGGCGTTGTTCACGAGCACAGAGATGGGGCCGAAGTTCTGTTGAGCCTGCGCGGCCATGGCCTGGACTTCCTCGGCGGAAGCCACGTTGGCTTGATAGCCCTGGGCGCGAACACCCTTGTCCCGAAGCAGTTTCTCGACTTCCAGCGCCTGCTCCTTTGATTGTGCGTAACTGAAAAGGACGTCCGCACCAGCGTCCGCCAGCGCCATTGCCGTCGCACGTCCGATGCCGCGCGTCGCGCCCGTTACCAGGCAGACCTTTCCTTGCAGCTCTTTCTGTATAGTCATGCGTTGAACCAAAGTTCTGGTCGCAGTGTGGAGGTGGACCGGGCTTTCTTACCACCCATCGCTTGTCCAAAATGCAATCCTTCTTGGCGGGCTTGGGACCTGTCACTTTGCGCAACTCAGTTGTCGTGCCAGCCATTGTCGGCTGGCCACGGGGCATTTACGCGCTCGGATGCCATCCGGCGTCCGCCCAGAGCGAACCGCTCACCGCGGCGTTCTGGATCATGAAGCAGATCGCGTCCGCGATCTCCTCCGGCTTGATGAGCCGGCGGAGCTGTGTTTGGGGAATGATTCGCTCGCGAATAAAATCATCGCCCAGGGCGCGGACCATCGGCGTGTCCGTGTAACCCGGGTGGATAATCCCGCAGCGCACACCGTGATAGACCGCTTCCATCATCAACGTGGCCGTCGCCCCTTCCAGGCCGGCCTTGGTTGCGGCATAAGCGATCTGACCTTTGTTGCCTAAAGAGGACACCGAGCCGATGAAGATCACAGCACCCTGCAGGGGCTCGGTTGGCTCCCATCGTTTCAATCCCCGGCGACGGCGTTCCTCGGCCACTCCAGCCAGCATATCGAGAGCCCAATAAACCGGAGCGACCAGGTTTACCTCCAGCACCTGTCGGAATCGCTCGATAGGGTAAACAACCAACTTGTTCGTCTCCTTGTCCACCTTCACCGCCAGACCATCTCGCGTAATGCCGGCCGCCGAGACACAAATGTTCACCATCCCGTGCTGCTCATGAAGTTCGTCGTAAACCTTGCAACGAAACACCGGATCGGTGACATCGCCGCTGTAACCGCTGGCTACTCGGTTCCCTGTCTGCTGATTCACGGCATCCGCCACCTCGGAGACGGATGCGCTGTGATCCACCAGGGCGATCGCCTTCGCCCCTCGCCTCGCCAATTCCTCCGACAAAGACCGGCCGATGCCGCTGGCTGCTCCGGTCACCACCGCGACTGCGCCTTTGATAATCATAAAAAAGCTCCCTTCTTTCGAATGTTGCGAATTCAACGATTGCCTGCTGCCTGCGCCAGTTTGCCGCAGGTTTTTACGCGCGTCAATTTGAATTGTGCGTATGCACAAGTCTCCAGTGCGCCCACAAGCCGTTGGTGAACTCGGCTGGCAGCCTGGAGCACGGCTGTGTGCGAAGAACCAGCCGCAGCAGGTTTGGCGTGACTGCGAGCTCACGACCTTGCTGCGACTGGCTTTCAGCACAGTCGCGCTCCACCGGTGTGTGAATGCACCGCAACAATCTGTTTATAGTTTGTATCGGCCATTTCTCCGCATATCAGGTACAAACTTCGTATTCACCATGATTTGGATGCTTGCCTTGTGCCATCGCACTAGTACTGTTCCATTCAATGAGCACACCTTCTGAATCAACCGTCAAGCGACTCGATATCCGGAAGTACCCCAACCGCCGCTACTACGACGCCACACACAGCCGGCATCTGACACTCGATGAGATTCGCACGCTCATTCGCGACGGATTTGATATCAAGGTGACGGACTCCAAGAGCGGTGCGGACATCACGGCACAGGTTCTGACGCAGATCATCCTGGAGCTGGAAACTCCCAAGATAGACAGCTTCCCGGTTGCCCTGCTGTTGCGAATGATCCGTTCGAATGATCAGGTTGTGCGCGACTTCGTGGAAACCTACTTTAATCAGGCATTCAAAGCGTATTCGGAATACCAGAAGCAGATGGAGGAACGCCTGCGGCAGATGCAAGGTGCCACTGGAATGTTTGCCCCGTTTGGATCCTGGGCTCAGATGCCAACGTCTCCGTTCGGGCCTCCTTTCGGTTCAAAACCTGCGGAACCGGAAGTAAGGGAAAAGACTCAACCCACTCCCAGCCCAGCTCCGCCCGAGGAATCGAAGGACCTTCGCAATACAGTGGAGGAATTGCAGCGGCAACTGGAGGCAATGCAAGAGGAGATGAAGGCAAAGAAGGTGAAACGCCGCGCTCGTTGAGCTTTGTCACAACACAGGAATTGTGCGGATGCACAAGTTTATCTTGACGATTGTCCGGGACAGGCGTTAATTGGTGTCAAGATTCGAGAACGGGTCGAAGCAGCCCGGTCCCGGGTTGGAACAGAAAGCACCAAACATGAAACAAGTGGGGGACAAGCATTCCTAAGGTGGCTCAAGGCGCGGCATAAAGTAGAAGATGGCGGTTTGTCTCGGCACTTATTAACAGCGAAAAGGAATAACTTATGACAACTGAAGACAAGACCAAACCCGGTATCGATCTGTTTGATCAGGCCATGAAAAGTTATGAGCAGGCCCTGAAGACCGGGGTCAAGATGCAGGAGGAGTCCGCAAGATTCTTCAGCAGCATGGTCAATCAGACCACCTCGCCGCAGGACTGGCAGAAAAAGATGAAGGCCATGACGGATGAATTCATTCCGCAAACGCAGAAGTCCGTGGATGAAGGGCTGAAGTTCATCGAGCAGACCAGCCGGACCAGCGTCGAGCTGCTTAAGAAAGCTGTTGCGACCGGTCAACCGACCTCCGTGCAGGATGCCCAGGCGAAGTTCCTTGGCTTGTGGGAGGCCTCATTGAACGCCATGCGTGATACTGCGGTGTCGGTCACACAGGCAAACAACAAGGCGATTGAGTCGTGGGTCGCATACGCGCGGAAGAACGGTGAGCCAACGCCAGCAGGTGCCAAGGCGTGATGCATCGGAAGTGATATACAGCCCAGGCCGGAAAGGATTGGAACATGATAAAAGACGTCTTTCTCGCGGGCGCCACCCGCACCGCCATAGGTGCGTTTTGTGGCATGTTTGAACAGACCCCGGCACCTGTCTTGGGTGGTGTGGTTGTCAAGGCCTCCCTCCAGCGTGCCGGGATTCAGGGAGACCGCGTTGACGAGGTCATCTTCGGCAATGTTGTCGGCGCGGGCCTTGGTCAAAACGTCGCCAGACAAGTGGGCATTCGAGCCGGCCTCAGCCCGTCCGTTGGCGCAACTACCGTGAACAAAGTCTGCGGCTCCGGCCTGAAATCAGTGATGCTTGCAGCCCAGGCGATTCAATGTGGGGATGCTCAGGTGGTGGTGGCTGGAGGTGTGGAAAACATGTCGCGCACGCCCTACCTCCTGGAAAAGGCGCGAAACGGCTACCGCATGGGGAATGGCGAAATCACCGACTCATTGATTCGCGACGGCCTTTGGGATGTTTACAACAATATGCACATGGGCACGTGCGGTGATCGTTGCGCGGAGAAGTATGGCCTCACCAGGGAACAGCAGGACGAGTTTGCTGTCACCAGCTTCCAACGCGCGATCGAGGCGGCGTCCAGGGGCATTTTTTCCCAGGAAATTGCCCCCGTGGAGGTGAAGGCCGGCAAGGGGACCGCGATCATCTCCGAGGATGAGAACCTGAAAAAATTCAACGAGGAAAAGCTGCGAAAGCTGCGGCCTGCGTTCGGGGAGAAGGGAACGGTCACCGCGGGCAATGCTTCTAGCATCAACGACGGAGCCGCAGCCGTGATCGCCCTGTCCGCCGACAAGGTGAAAGAGCTGGGTGTGAAGCCGCAGGCGAGAATTCTCGGTTACGCGACCTACGGGCGGGAGCCGGAGTGGTTCACGCTGGCCCCGATTGGCGCCATTGCACAATTGCTCAAACAATTGTCCCTCCAGGTCGGCGACGTGGGGCTGTTCGAGATTAACGAGGCCTTCTCCGTGGTGCCCATGGCCGCAATGAAGGATCTCGGCATTCCGCATGAGAAATGCAATGTGCATGGCGGCGCTGTCGCGCTGGGGCATCCCATTGGAGCCAGTGGCACCCGTACTCTGGTCACCCTGCTCAATGCGATGAGGCAGCGCGGCGTCAGAATTGGCATCGACTCCCTTTGCATCGGCGGTGGCGAGGCAGTGGCGGTGGCTGTTGAATTGTGCTGATGGACAATTGACGGACCTTTTCGTTGCATCTCCATGGGGGACACCTCCGAAAGGGAAAGCGACGGGCAAAAACGGTGTGGTGGCCGAAGCGAAATAGGGCAAAGAAAGGCACCCATGAACGACGAACAAGAAAGTGCGAATCACACGGCCGAGCAATTGGCTGCATTCCAGAAGATCTGGGGCGAAACTTTCAACAAGATGATGCAGGCGGGTTTCACGTTTTCGCCAGAGTCGGCCCCGCCCGAATTCTTGCGCCAGATGCGAAGCGGCATCTTCCAGGCCCTCGGGCAGTCCTGGGAACAATTCCTTCGCTCGCCGCAGTTCATGGAAGGAATGAAGCAGTGCATGGACAACGCGATCGCCTTCCGGAAGATGAGCGGCGACTTCTTCACCAAGGTGCGGCATGAAACACAATCCACTTCGCGTGAGGACATCGATGCGGTGATGCTGGCTGTGCGCCACATGGAGACCCGTGTCCTGGATCGCGTTGAGGAACTCGCGGCTCAGATTGAGGAAGTCAACAAGCGGCTGAACGCCTCCGGGCAGAACACTGGCCGCCCGTCACAGCCAGGAACCAAGCCCAAAGGCCGGACACGAAGAAACCCGCGCAAGAAATAGCGAAAGGATTCAACCATGAGCACTGCCAACGACATCGGAAATCCATGGGCCAGGTGGCAGGAATCGTTCTTAACCGAAAGCGCGGCAAACGCCCGCCGTCTGGCGCAACTGCCGTCCCTATACCAACGGGCGCAGCGGGTGAAAAAGGGCGCGACACCCTCGGAAGTCGTTTACGAGGAAGATCGGTTGAAAGTGCTGCACTATCCGGGGAAGGAACCCGCACGTTACGCGACGCCATTGATTTTTGTGTTCGCGCTGGTGAACCGGCCTTACATCCTAGATTTGAAGATGGGCCGAAGCGTGGTCAGTCACTTTGTGGATCGCGGCTTCGACACCTATCTCATCGACTGGGGTTCGCCGACCTACGCGGACCGCCACCTGACCATAGACGACCACGTGAACGGTTACCTCTCGAACGTCGTCGATTTTGTGCGCGAGCGCGCCGGCACACCAAACGCGAGCCTGCTCGGATACTGCATGGGAGGAACCATGAGCACCATGTTCACTGCCCTGCATCAGGAACGGGTGAAGAACCTCATCCTGCTCGCGGCAGGCATCGACTTTTCGACTCGCGAAGGGTTGCTCAACTTATGGGCGCAGCAGGAGTATTTCGACGTGGACAAGTTCGTCGATGCTTTCGGCAATTGTCCCGCCGAATTTCTCCAGGCGTCGTTCCTGATGCTCAAGCCCGTGCAGAATTTGATCGAAAAGCCGATCAACTTTTTCGAGAAGGCGGACGACCCTGAGGCGATTGATGACTTCCTGACGATGGAGACATGGCTGAACGACAACATCCCCGTGGCGGGTGAAGTTTACCGTGAGTTCGTGAAGTTCCTCTACCAGCAGAATCTGCTCGTCCAAAACAAGATGCCGGTGGGCAAGCACACGGTGGATCTGCGCAAGATCACCTGCCCTGTATTGAACATCATGGCGAAAAACGATGACCTCGTGCCGTGCGCGCAAAGCATGCCGTTCAATGATCTGGTCAGCTCGAAAGATCGCAAATCGCTCGTCATTCCCGCAGGCCACATCGGGCTGGCAATCGGAGGCAAGGCGCAGCGCGAGGTCTGGCCGCATACTTGCGACTGGCTGTCAGAGCGAAGTTGACGGTCCGTCCGCGGACGACACACGGCTGTTTCATGTGGATTCGCAGTTGGATTATCCGACTGTAGCCATGCTTCGTCAGGCCTGTTCGTCCGTCTGTGGTTCCCACCAAGCCAGGTCCGACGATCTGTGATTCGGCCTGCTGAAAGACTTGATCTGCGTCAATCAACGAACAACCGCTTCACGGTCAAATCGAAGAGCAGCTTTGTGACATTTCATGCGCGCAGGTTGATGGCGCAATCTGTCCGGCGGGAAGATCCATGCGGCGAGAGCATCAACAGCGACAGAAGCCAGGTGAGCGCTGGAAATGGACGGCAGCGTTGGTTTTTGCATTCGCACCCGGCCTGTTTGCGTCGCACGTTGAGCCATTGCCACCGTTGGAACGAGCCAGTTGGATTTGGGCGGCGGAATCCAACACGGTCTGCGAACTCCGCAAAGTCTTTACCCTCGACACCTCGCCCACCAACGCGAGCGTCCTCATCACCGCGGACAACGGCTACGAACTGCGCGTGAATGGCGCGCTGGTCGGGAGCGACACGGGCGCGGCCTCGGAGGTGTGGCAATCGGTCGAGCGATACGACATCACGTCCCGGCTCGTGAAGGGCCGGAACATCCTCGGCATTCATGGCATCGATTTGGGCGGCGTGCGGGGCGTCATCGCGGCCGTGCGAATCGAGGTCAAAGGTCGGCCACCGTTGGAGCTGGTCACGGATGAAACCTGGCGCGTATCGCGGGAGGGTCAGGCGGTCGATTACTCGCATCCGGAATTTGTCGAAGGGCCGGAGTGGGGCGACGCGAAAATGCTGGGGCCGATGGGCCTGGCGCCATGGGGACGCGTGGCGTGGTCCGAGGCTGGCGAGCGGGCGCGGGCGAAGGCTCTGTCGGCTTCGCGGCTCGATCTCGCGCAGCCGGATAAGGATTTCGATTGGCCCGAGGCCGTGGCGTTTCTCGGCGAGGATTGCAGCGTGTATGTGCCGCTTCGCGCCGACGCCTGGGGCGTGGCCTTTCGTGTCGGCGACTGGTCGCGGGCTTACACGGAGTTTGACTTGCCGTGTCCGTCCAAGATTGGGAGAAAGCTTTACACGCTCACATGGCAAGCCGCTGTACCCAAGAGGAACGGCCGCCGTCACCCCGACCCTCACCCCCCGGAGAGGGAGAAACGCTCGCCGCGCGCGAGCAGGACGAACACTCCAAATGTATCGACGCGCTCTTCCGTGAATCAGCAAGAGACGGCGATAGCATGGCGCGCGGCCAATTCCACCGCGAGCTCCGCCACACTCTCCCTCGCCCAGGGGGAGAGGGCCGGGGTGAGGGCGAGTCAAACTTCCGACTCTCACAGCCATAACGTTCCGCACCTCCGCCTCCTCCTCGACGCCGGCAGTGGGGTGCTCGGCTCGCCGAGCGCGGCCTTCGATGGACGCTCGCTGCTCGTCGCCGCCGCGCTGGGTGGCGAGAAGTTCTTCCACCTTTACCGCGTGCCACTCGACGGCACGCCACCGCAGCGTCTCACCGACGGCCCGTTCCACGACATCGACCCCGCCGAACTGCCGGATGGCCGGATTGTTTTCACGTCCACGCGCATCGGCACCTTCGAGGAATATCATCAGCCGCCATCCCGCGCGCTCTTTCGGATGAACGCCGACGGCAGCGACATTCATCTCATCACGGCCACGCCGATCTTCGACAACGAGCCCAAGGTGATGGCCAACGGCCGCATCGCCTTCATCCGCACCGACAATTTCTTCGACCGCGGCAAGGTCGAGACGCACCTGCACAGCGTCCGGCCCGACGGCACGGATGGTCTCGCCGAGTTCGCCGCGAACGTCGGCCCCGACTACGGCGTGCGCCTGCGCGCCTTTGGCTTCGGCAGCCCCGCGCCGTTGCCGGACGGGCGCCTGGCCTACATTTCCAGCCACGGCAATTTCATCGGCGCCTCCGGCAGTCCGCAGCGCGAACAGCATCGACTGCCCGGCCAACTCGGCGACCTCGCGCCGCTCCCCGACGGACGGCTCCTCTGCACCGTGCTGCGCCCGGACGGGAAGCGGATGACTTCGGACGCGCTCGGCGTCATCGACCCGCGCGACAATCTGGTGGTGTCGCTCTTCGAGTCCAAGACGGGCAGCATACACTCTCCGGTTTTCCTGGGCGCGCGCGCTCGTCCACCGGTGATTCCCGATTACGTGGATCGCGCCCGCGCCGACAAACCTGGCGCCACGGGTTTTCTGTTTTGCCAGGACGCCCGCTTCACCACCAAGAGCAAGGCGGGCTGGGAACGCGTCCGGGCCATTCGCGTGCTCGGCGCGGTGCCGCTGACCACGCGCTCCTCGCACTCGCACATCGTTCACGTGGGCCACGAGACTGTCGAACTCGGCACGGTGCCGCTGGCGCCGGACGGCTCGTTCAGCGTCGAAGTGCCGGCCGACATGCCGCTGGCGCTCCAGGCCGTGGATGCCGAGGGCCGCTCCGAGTTGAACGAGATGTCGTGGCTCTATGTGCGCCCCGGCGAACGCCGCTCGTGCATCGGCTGCCATCAACCGCGCGAAGCTGCGCCTTCGTTTGCGGGCCGCACGGCGGATGCTCTCCGCGCGCCACCGGTGAAACTGCTCGGCCAGGGCGACCCGCACCGATCCCGTGGCAACAACCCCGGCGTCACCGGCATGATGGATTTGCAGTTCGAGCGCTTCCGCGAATGTGCCTCGCTCAATCGCAACACGCTCCGCGACCCGCCGAATGCCTCGCGCCGCGACGAACTCGCCGCGCTCGTCCGGCAATTACGGGGCGCCGACGAGGGGCAAAAGATTTCCGCCGCACAACGGCTCGCCCTGCTTCGCGAACATGAGGCCGCTCCCGCGCTGGCCGGGGCCTTGAAGGAACCGGGCCGCGAGACACGCCTCGCCGCCGCGCTCGCACTGGCGGCCTGCGGCACGCGCGACTCGGTGGAGCCGCTGCTCGCGGCGCTCGACGACAAAGACCCGGTCGTCGCCCAGGCGGCTAATGTCGCCTTGGAAAACCTCACCGCCCACGCGGAGCCGTCCGGCGCTGCCGCGAAGTGGAAGAGTTGGCTGGCGTCGAATTCGTGCGATGCCATCGAGGCGGAGTTGGTTGCATCACTGCAACACTCGGCGAAGCGGGAAGACATGAGTGAATTGGCTCGCCCTCGGCCACATCGTCGCAGACCCCGCTCGCGCCGCGCTCCGGGATTTCGTCCGCGCCGAGGCTGCACGGAATCCCTACCCGCCGTTCGTGAACGACAATCGCACGGACAACTTCACCTTTGCCGCCGCCTCACCGCTGAACCCGCGCACGCTCCAGGAAGCGGTCCGCGCGCTCGGCCAACTGCGCGACACCAACGCCCTCCTGTTGCTGCGCGAGTTGCTGTCGAAGAACCTCGAGCCGCGCACCGGCAATCTCTTTCTCGCGGAGGCGGTCATCGAATCGCTCGGGCGCATCGGTTCGCCGGACGCAGAGACCACGCTCATCGACACCTTCGCGGCGCTCAAGGATTACTGGCACTACGTCGGCTGGTACAGCGACCACCCCGCGCTCTACGCCTGCCATTCCTCGCCGATCCATGCGCGCATCATCGCGGCGCTCGACGCGATAGGCTCGACGCGCGCCGGAACGATCGTTCCACAACTCATCCGCTCGGTGCCCACGGATCCCGACCGCGGTTTGTTCCTGCAGAATGATGATTACGAAACGCTCGTTGGCCGGCTCCTCCGCCGCAGCGGACGCGGCAACGAAGTCGTCGAAACCTGCCTTGCTCTGCTTGCTGACCCGCTCGCCAAACCGGCTCAAGACATCAAGCTCGCCCTCTCCACCACGCATCCCGCATGGGGTGGGCATCCCGGACCGGAGAATCGCAGCGCGCAAATTCTTTCGCTGGCTTGCCGCGACACCGCCGCCGAGCCGCGCGTGCGCGCCGCTTTCGCCCGCTTCCGCGCGATGCCCGAGGAACCCATCAGCCGCACGCTGGGCAACCCGACCTGGACGCCCATCCGGCACTGGACCTTGTTCTACCTCGCCCGCGCGCTCGGCAATCTCCACGACCGCACCTCCGTGGACACTCTTGTTGCCGTCCTGTCCGACGACTTGAACGAGGCCCGGCACGGCCGGCCCGACCCGTCGCAGCCGGAGATTCACTTGCTGCACCTAGACTACACGCCGTGCTGGCGGGCCGCCGCGGCCTGGGCCTTGGGAGAGATTGGCGACCGTCGCGCGCGAGCGGCGTTGCTCGGCGCAGTGCGCAACCTCGACAACGCCACCGATGTCCGCCACGCGGCGGCGACGGCGTTGGGGAAAGTCGCTGTTGAGTCAGACTTGTCGGAGTTGAGCAAGCTCGCTGCGGATTACCCGGAGGTCTCCGTGCGGAAGGTGTTGCAGTCGGCGTGCGCGCGGATCGGCGGCACGAAAGACGGCGAAGCGACCGTCAGCATCACTAGCGTGAATGAAGAAGTGAGAACCGCAGCGAGGTGATTTATGAAAAGAAATGCGATACAGCGAGGCGAGGGTGCGGTGAAATCGAACGAACGATTCGTGCGGCCGGTCCGACGGTGTTGTCTGGCAGCCGTCCTCCCATCGCTGCTACTCGCGGCGTGGACGGCCAGTGCCTCCGCGCCCGCTGAAACAGCCCGCCCCGCCCCCGCCCAGAAGAACTCCTTCCTCGCGCCCAGCGCCGTCGTCGCTTCGGCGGATGGCGGCAAACTTTACGTGGCGTGCGAGGCCACGGCGGAGGTGCTGGTCTTTGACTCGGCCGCGAAGAAAGTCAGCGTGCGCATCCCGGTGGCTCCATCGCCATCCGGGCTCGCGCTTTCGGCGGACGGTGCGCGGCTTTACGTCACCTGCGCCGGGCCGGCCAGCACGGTGTGCCTCGTGGACACGGCGAAGGGCAAGGTCACAGACCGGTTCTCGGCGGGCTACCAGGCTCAATCGCCGGTGCTGAGTCCCGACGGTCACACGCTTTACGTCTGCAACCGCTTCAACAACGACGTGAGTGTGTTCGACCTCGCGACGAAGAAGGAAGTCCGGCGCATCGCTGTGCCGCGCGAGCCGTTCTCCGCCGCGCTCTCGCCGGATGGAAAGCGACTGCTCGTGGTGAACCACATCCATGCGGGCCGGTCGGATGTCGATGTTGTCGCGTCGAGTGTCAGCGTCATTGACCTGGCTTCGGGAACGGTGCTCAAGGAAATCCAACTGCCGAACGGAAGCACGTTGCTGCGCGACATCCGCGTCTCGCCGGACGGACGCCACGCCGTCGTGGCGCACATCCTCGCGCGCTTTCACCTGCCCACGACGCAGATCGAGCGCGGTTGGATCAACAGCAATGCCGGGAGCATCATCGACCTCGCGGAGATGAAGCTGCTCAACACCGTCCTGTTCGACAACATCGACTCCGGCGCCGCGACTCCGTGGGCCGTGGCATGGAGCCGCGACGGCAAGCAGCTTCTTATCACGCACGCCGGCACGCACGAGTTGAGCGTGGTCGATTTCCCGGCGCTGCTGGCGAAGCTGGCCAAGGTTCCCGCCGCGCTCGAGGCCGGCAAGCCGGTGGATTACACCGCCGCCTCGCGCACGGCCGCCGATGTGCCGAATGATCTGTCGTTCCTCGTTGGCGTGAGACAGCGCGTCAAGCTCTCGGGCAAAGGCCCGCGCTCGCTCGCCGTCGCCGGCAGCCGCACGTGGGTGGCGAATTATTTCTCCGACACGCTCAATGAAGTGGACCTGGGAGCGCCGGCATCATTGCCGGCGGGTTTCTCTCCTGGCGAGGCGCCGGCAAGGATGCCAGCGCTCCCAGCACTGCGCGTCGAGTGTGTCCCGCTGGGAGCCGCGCCGCAGATGACAACCACCCGGATTGGCGAGAGCCATTTCAACGACGCGACGCTCTGCTTCCAAGGCTGGCAGGCCTGTTCGAGCTGCCACTCGCACGACGCACGCGTGGACGGTCTGAACTGGGACAATCTCAACGACGGCATTGGCAACCCGAAGAACGCGAAGAGCCTGCTGCTTTCGTTTTCGACGCCGCCCTCGATGTGGCTCGGCGTGCGCTCGAACGCCCATGCCTCCGTGCGCGCCGGTATTCGCAACAGCCTCTTCACCGTGCAGCCGCCCGAGGTGGCCGAGTCGGTCGACGATTACTTCAAGTCGCTCAAGCCCATGCCCAGCCCGCGCCTGGTGAAGGGCAAACTTTCGCCAGCCGCCGAGCGCGGGAAGAAGCTGTTCACCAGCGAAGCCGTGGGCTGCACCGACTGCCACAAGGGCGCGCACTACACCGACCTGAAATTCCATGCCGTGGGCACCGTCGGGAAGTTCGACCAGCCCGCCGATCGCTTCGACACGCCGTCCCTGATCGAGGTCTGGCGCAGCGGCCCCTACCTGCACGACGGTCGGGCCGCGACCATTCGCGACGTCCTGACCTCCTTCAATCGGGACGACAAGCACGGGACCACGTCTCACCTCAAGCCGGAGCAACTCGAGGAACTGGCGGAATTCGTCCTGTCGCTGTAAAAGGGGCGGATGAAGTTGTTACCAGGATGTCTTTGGGACCCTTCACCACAAACTGATAGGAATTTGCTTTCTGGACGCTGCGCGGTTCAGCAGCGGTCCGGGAGAAAGCCCAGCGTGGAGAGTATTACAGCTCGGTGGCCATGGGCTACCGGAAGACCCAGGATGGGAAATTGGAAAAGGAGCCGGATTCACGGGTGCAGCGAGCACTGGAGTTTGTTTTCGAGAAGTTCCCCCAGTTTGGCAGCGCGCGTCAACTCCTGCGTTGGCTCCGTCAGGAGGGAGTGAAGATTCCGCGCAAAGAATCGGCGGGCGACGATCGTCCGATCCTTTGGGATTTGCCGACGCAGTCGGCCATCACGTCGCTGCTGCGAAATCCGGTCTATGCCGGCGCCTACGCTTACGGGCGCTCGAAGTGCCGGACGGTGTTGGAAGAGGGACGCAAACGGATCGTCATGCAGCACTTTTGAGATTCTAAAGATTGGGCCATACTGATCCGCGAACACCACTCCGGTTACATCAGTTGGGAACAGTATGAGCGCAACACGGCGATGCTGGAGCAAAACGTCAACATGAAAGGCCGCATGGGCGAAGGCGGCGTGCGCGGTGGGGCATCGGTTTTTGCGGGTATCCTGCGCTGTGGCGCGTGCGGACGGAAGGTGCTG
>SXGS01756707.1_pt1 | contig 15239 bp, 11 predicted proteins | sample 3174681 | NCBI WGS metagenome assembly SXGS01 (sample SAMN11356861, study PRJNA531348) | freshwater metagenome | isolation source: freshwater sample F1-80 | place: China: Fuxian Lake, Yuxi | collected 2017-12-25 | reverse complement strand
CGCCTCGACGAAGTGTTTAGAACAATTACTTTGCCCGAGACCGGGCAGGAGGGACGGAAATGAATTCTGTAAGTGTTATTAAGACCATTACCAAGCGTGAGCTATCAGGTTATTTTGCTTCACCTGTAGCTTATGTGTTTATCGTTATTTTTCTGCTGCTCGCCGGATTTTTTACGTTCATGGCGGGCGGGTTCTTTGAGCGAAATGAAGCGAGCCTTATGTCGTTCTTCCTGTGGCATCCTTGGCTTTACCTCTTTCTTGTCCCTGCAGTGGGGATGAGGCTGTGGTCCGAAGAACGGCGTTTGGGGACGATGGAACTATTGCTCACCATGCCCATCACTCCTTGGCAGGCGATTGTGGGCAAGTTTCTTGCATCATGGCTTTTCTTGGCATTAGCACTCGCCCTAACCTTCCCGGTTTGGTTGACGGTGAGTTACCTTGGATCACCCGATCACGGCGTAGTTTTCACGAGCTACTTAGGAAGCCTCTTGTTGGCTGGAGCTTATCTTGCCATTAGCTGCATGACCTCTGCCATGACAAGGAACCAAGTGGTCAGCTTCATTCTCTCGGTTGTGGTGGCGCTATTCTTGATCCTAGCGGGTTGGCCGCCAGTGACGAAATTGCTGGATCAAATCTCTGAGAACCCCCGATTGGTGGAGACTGTGGCAGCATTCAGCGTCATGACGCATTTTGAGGGATTCCAAAAAGGTTCACTCGATCTTCGGGACATCGTTTTCTTTGCAGCGATCATCGGATTCTCGCTGTTCACCACCAGTATTATCATCCGCTCCCACAGGGCAGGCTGACCAAACTTTTTCAATCAATCCATTTGCAAACTTGGCCATGAGTGCGAGTAACAAAACTATAGGAAACTGGCTTTTCTCAGTCGCCGGTGTGGGAATCATGTTGGTGATTTGTATCGCCATCTACATCGTTTCCCATGTGGCAGCCATTAGGGTCGATATGACCGAGGAAAAACTTTACACCTTGTCCCCAGGAACCAAGGCGATCCTCCGCAAGTTGGATACTCCCGTACAAATTAGGTTCTACAGTTCGCAAGGCAAAGACATGCCTGTCGAACTCAAGACTTATGCTCAGCGTGTTGAAGATTTGCTCACGGAATTCAAAAAAATTGCTGGAAGCAATCTCGAGATCAAGAAATACGACCCCCAACCCGATTCTGATGCTGAAGAGCAAGCGATGAAAGATGGCGTAGAGGGTCAAGCGATGGGGATGGGATTTGGGGATAAACTTTATCTCGGTTTAGCGATCAGCATGCTGGAAGCGAATACAACCCTGCCCTTCATGAGTCCACAGCGGGAACGTTTGTTGGAGTATGACTTAGCACGGGCAATTTCTGCAGTCACCAATCCAGAAAAAACGGTTATCGGCGTCATGAGCGGTCTGCCTGTATTCGGGGAAATGAATCCGAACCCCATGGCAGCACGCATGGGTGGAGGTCGGCAGGATCCTTGGATTTTCGTCAACGAGCTGCGTAAAGATTACACTGTCAAGGAGGTGCAGTTGACTTCTGAGACCATCGATGCAGACATTAAAGTTTTGGTGGTGGTTCACCCCAAAGGAATCACCGAAAAGGTTCAGTTTGGCATCGATCAGTTTTTGATGCGGGGTGGAAAACTCATCGCATTTCTAGATCCAATGTCCATTGTGGATAGTCGGAATAGTCCCCAGCAGAACCCTATGCAGGCCGCCATGCAGGGCGGGTCGAGCTTGGATAAATTAATCAAGGGTTGGGGGTTGGAGTTTGATTCGGCCAAAGTCCTAGCGGACAAGATCTACGAGACCCGAATCAACCGAGGTCAGCGGCCCGAAGCCGCTCCAGCAGTTCTCACCCTTTCAGCGCAAGCAGTGAACACCAACGACGTCGCAACAAGCCAGATTGACTCGTTACTGTTACCATTCGCAGGCGTCTTTTCCGGAACCCTCAAGGATGGTTTAAAAGAAACAGTCCTGCTGCAAAGCTCCCCTCAATCGCAATCCATTGAGAAATTCATGGCTGAGTATTCTGGCGAACAGGTCTCCAAGGATTTCGTTGCTTCAGGTAAGGCTCAAAAGCTTGCCATCCGAATTTCCGGAACATTTAAAACCGCCTTTCCCGATGGGCAACCGAAAGATCCAGCAGCGAAAGAGGGAGAGACTCCCCAAACTCCAGCGATCAAAGAATCCACCAAAGAAACCAGCGTGGTTCTAGTCGGTGATTCCGACCTCTTATTCGAACAATTTGCCGGTCAGGTACAAGATTTCATGGGGCAGAAAATGTTTTTCCCACGCAACGGCAACCTGAATCTTTTACAAAACTTTGTAGATCTGATGGCGGGGGATCAGAACCTGATTGGCATTCGAAGCCGAGCGACCATGACTCGCCCATTCACCCGCGTGCGAGAAATGCAAGCTGCAGCGGAAGACCGTTACCGAACCAAAATCAAAGACCTCGAAAAGAGTTTGGCTGACACTCAAACCCGCTTGGGCGAATTGCAACGAACCAAGGAAGGCGGAGGTGCACAGCAACGATTTATCCTTTCACCTGAGCAACAAGCCGAAATCATCAGCTTTCAAAAGAAACAGGTGGCCGCCAAACGGGAACTTCGTGTGGAACGGAAAAACCTTCGTCAAGACATTGACTCGTTGGAGAACCGCTTGAAATGGTGGAACATTCTAGGTGTGCCCTTTCTTGTGACTGCCACCGGGTTAAGCCTCGCTTTTCTCAAACGTAAAACCACCGCCGCCAAATGAATCGGAAACAGTTTCAGATCTTAGTTGCCCTAGGGGTAGTGTTGGGAGGTGCTGGCCTCTTCGTCTTGCGTTCCCAACGCGATTCTTACCGAGTTTCGGATGCCACAACAGCCCAGAAGGTGTTGCCTAATTTTCCCCTAAACGAAATCGAACGAGTAAGAATCAAACAATCTTCAGGGGAAGTTCACCTGAAGAAAACTGACGAACTCTGGCGCGTGGAAGAACGATCTGGTTATGCCGCCAATTTTTCTGAAGTCTCAGATTTGCTACGGAAAGTCTGGGAACTCAAACCTGTTCGAGAGGAGAAAGTAGGGGAATCCCAACTTGGACGTCTCCAATTGCTGCCTCCGGATAAAGGAACAAATTCCGCAACATTGGTCGAGTTTCAAGATAAAGCCGGCAAAGTTCTCCAAACAGTGTTCCTAGGAAAAAACTATACACGAAATTCGGGTGATTCGTCTCCGATGGGTGGCGGAAATGCCGTGGGTCGCTATCTCTTAATTCCTGAGCCGAAACCTGCCAAAGTGTTCCTTGTTGGTGAGACGTTTTCGAATCTCGAAACTAAGCCTGAGACGTGGCTCAACAAAGACTTCATCAAGATCGAGAAAATTAAATCAGTCTCTGTCACCTCGACGAACGGTGCTTCATGGACGCTGATGAGGGATAAAGAGGGAGGCGAACTTAAACTCGCGGACGCCAAGGAATCCGAAGTTTTGGATCAGGCCAAAGCGGGTGGCGCAGGAAATGTGTTGGGATTTCCAAGTTTCAATGACGTGTCCCCTGCAGATGCCAAACCTGAGGAAACGGGCCTTAACCACCCGACCATCGCGAAAATATCGACCTTCGAGAATTTTGTCTACACGGTCAAAATTGGTCACAGCTCCGGTGGGGAGGATCTCTCACTTAGCCTTGCTTTGGAAGCCACTCTCCCAAAGGAACGAGTTCCCGCTCCGGATGAAAAGCCCGAAGATAAGGAGAAGCTAGACAAAGAATTTAAGGATGGTTTGGCGAAGCTCGAGACAAAACTCAAGACTGAGAAATCGCTGGAGAAGTGGGTATTCCACGTTCCCAAATATGTTGTGGATCCATTGCTCAAAGAACGAAAAGACTTCTTTGCGGATAAAAAGGATCCAAATCAACCTGCCGCTCCAATCGGTTTGCCGGGTGCTCCAAGTCTGCCACAAGGTTTCCCCGGAATCGACGACATCAAGTAACGCTCGACGGCGCGGTTAGGTCTCGAATGATTTTCCGCAGCCGCACGATTGGCGTGCCTTGGGATTGGAAATCTTGAACCCGCCAGCGGTGAGCGAGTCACTAAAATCCACTACCGTTCCGCGAAGGTAGTCGGCACTGATTGGATCAACGAAAACGGGGACTCCTAAAAAAATAGAACAGATATCACTTTCCCGCTTTTCATCGAAGACCATTCCATACTGCATTCCTGAGCACCCGCCGGGTTCTACGAACACCCGGAACCCTTTCTTATCACTATCCGCCTCCTTAGCTAACAATGTTTTTGCTTCGGTGGCGGCTGAAGCGGTGAGTGTCACCACTGTATCGGTTGTTGCAACGGAATCCATCATCGCTGAACCTAACGGGGTCACCAGATCCTGTCAAATACCACAGAGTTCCGGTCGGTGGTATCCGGGAATGCTTGATCTCTGTTAGTGGTAATCTCTAAGATGTCCCTATGCTCAACCAACTATCGACTCGGCGCGAAGTGGTAAAATCGTTGCTTTGGGGGAGTGCTCTTTCTGTGGTTGGCCAGAAGGTGATGAGTCAAGCAATCGTCGGCCAGATTCATGCTGCTGGGCCGGTTTCCATCGGATCTCTGAAGCTCAAAATCTCCGATTTTCCGGTGCTCGCTGCCGCCAATGGTTCCCTCCGTTTGGGGAGCAGCGGCATTGGTTCCGACAAATCTCCTCTAGGGATCTACCCCCCATTGATCATCAACCGAGGAACATCGAGTAGTTTCTATGCTCTCGATGCTCGCTGTCCCCATGCGGGGTGCGTGGTTGGAACTTATAAAACCTCTGCAAGTTGCATGACCTGCCCGTGCCACAGCTCCAAATTTAAGCTGGATGGAGGTTTTCTGAACGGACCCGCGAATATCTCCCTGATTAGGTATCCCGTCTCGGAACCCCAACCTGGATTTATCTCGATCGAAATTGAGGAGATGACGGTCCATGTGACGGTCAAACCATTATCCGGGAATCCTCGGCATCCATTCAAGCTAACGTTTCTTGCTTTTGAGCATATTACTTACGAGGTCCGTTTCAGGGGATTCAATAGTGTAACATCGCGAGTGTTACCGTTTTCCCTCACAGCGGATTCCACTGCTCAACAATTGTCACTCCTATTGACCACCACTCCAGACGACGATACGTCCCTTTATATCGATCCTCCCACGGAAAACGGCATGATTCAGGTCGCGATCCAGATGCGCACTGTCTGATACAGTCCTTCAAAACTTAAGTCCCGCTAGATGGACCCAAGTTCTTGCCAGAGCAACGCTCCCATCTTCATCCCTTTAGCGAAACAATCTAGATCGAATTTTTCGTTGGGTGAATGGGCGTTGTCATCCGGCAGCGCAAGCCCGAGCAGGAGCGTGTCCACCCCTAGGATTCTCTTGAAGTCATTCACAATTGGAATCGATCCTCCTTCGCGTAGAAGAACGGGCTCATGGCCGAAGGCAATCCTCAACGCGCGCAACGCAGCTTTTGCCTGATTGCTATCAGGAGAAACCAAGTAAGGTTCGCCGCCATGCGCCGGAGTGATCTGAAGTTTGACGGTCGCGGGACAAATGTCGCTTAAATGTTTGAGTATCCTTTTCCGGACTACTTCAGGTTTCTGATCGGGAACCAATCGACAGGTGACTTTCGCACTGGCCCAGCTCGGTATGATGGTCTTGCTCCCCGCACCTTGGTAACCACTCGTCAAACCGTTGATTTCTAACGTTGGACGCGTTCCTCGTTGTTCCAATGCAGTGAATCCCTTTTCACCCATCAACTTCGGAACACCTAAAAACTTGGCTTCCTTTTTCGCGTCAAAGGGAAGTCGAGCCAACCCTCGGCGTTCCGTCGGTGTCAGATCGACCACCTCATCGTAGAATCCCGGAATGGTGATGTGTCCCACATCATCGCGAAGCTGAGCGAGGAGTTGGCAAAGCACCATCGCAGGATTATCCACCGAACCTCCGAACAAACCTGAATGCAAATCACGATTTGGCCCCAAGACTTTGAGTTCGAAAGCTACAATTCCTCGTAGAGCGCAAGTCAATGCGGGTTGTTTCAGGCTCGGGATTCCGGTATCGGAAATAACCACCCCATCACATTTTAATTCCTTCTTTTTCGCCTTCAAAAACGCTGCGAGATGGTTCGATCCAATTTCCTCTTCCCCTTCGATGAGGAACGTCAGGTCGCACGGCAACTCAGTGCCTGTCTTGAGATAGGCTTCTACCGCGTTGAGATGAGCCACGTGTTGGCCTTTGTTATCGCTTGCACCTCGGCCGAAAAGCGATCGACCTCGTTGGGTAGGTTCGAACGGCGGAGTTTTCCAAAGCTCGAATGGTTCAGGCGGCTGGACATCGTAATGCCCATAGACGAGATAGTGCGGTCGACCTTTCCCAGCTTTCCGAGGGGTTCTCGCCACCATGATCGGATTACCCGGAGTGACATGAAGATCAGCCTCCAACCCGATCCCTCGGGCATGATCTCGGATCCATTCCGCTGCCCGCTGCATGTCTGACGCATGGCTCGGTTGAGCCGAAACGCTCGGGATACTTACATAATCGCAGAGATCCCTGATGAATCGGGTGTTCTGCGCTTTTAGGTAATCAAAGACTGATCTCATAAATCAATACGAGGTTTTTCACGAATCCTAATCGTCATCATCATCCACTTCGTGAACGGCCCACGCAGGATACTTGGCTTTTGATCCTTTCTGTGCATGCCAGAGAATTCGGTTCAAAAGATCCTCGGGACACCGATCAATCTCCCGGAAATTGAGCTTCGCAGAGGCTTCTGCATACCGACGCTGTAAGGAATCATGGAGTGTGTGCGCGGGTGGGTTAACCTCATCGAGTGAAATGTTGTTGGTCACCGTATTGAATGGCGCAAAATTTGGCTTGTCGGTAAAACATTCCCTCATCGGCCTAGCACCCGCATCCATCTGGTTCATTGGCGGCAAACCGAGCATCAATTCCATCGTTCGCAGGAGACTGGGTTGGGCGTAGTTGACACTCACGACAGCTCCACGCTTCGTATAAGGACTCGCAACGTAAGCCGTGGTTCGATAACCCGTCACATGATCCCAACCGTCTTGAGGATCATCCTCGATCGCAAAAACACATGAGTCCTTCCAAAAAATACTCTTACTCAAGGCTTCTACAATTTGACCCATCGCCAGATCATTATCCGCTACATAAGCTCCCGGAGTCGGCTTGCCTGCACTCGTCCCGGAGGTGTGATCATTGGGAAGGCAGATGATGATTAAATTGGGCATCTCCCCTTTTTTCTCGAACTCCTTAAGATCCTCGATAAAACGTGCAGCACGAATCACATCCGGCACATCCATATCCCAACCGACCGTGTTCGTCGCGAGCACTCCTCGAATGGATTCAATGGACGGACGCGAACTAACTCTAGTCAGTCCGGTTTTCTGTTTGAAATCGCGGTAGTAATCGGCGAATTGTGGGGATCCCACTCGGTTCGTGTCGGTCCATCCACAGGTGCTCGTAGCAAACTCGCCATAGATGCGAAGCGTTTTGTTATGGGCCAGCACGTTATCCCAAATAAATCCAGAGGGTGCATAGGCTAGCGCATCCACATCAGCGTCCTCCATTCCGTCCGGGTAACTCCTTGGAAAACCTGCAAACGATTTTTCCATCACATCTGTCGCAAAAGCCGTCGTCGCCCATTGATGGCCATCCGCGCTCAAAATCCCTGAGCAATAGGTGTTATCCAACAAGACAAATTCCCGCACAAGCTTATGTTGGTTGGGGGTGAATTTCTCTCCAAACGCGCACAGTTCCGCGTTGCCATTGCCTTGAGGGAGATCCCCGAAAACCTGATCGTAAGTTCGGTTTTCCTTGATGATATACACCACATGATTGATCAGTGATGGTTCTCCCACCCGTTCTGGCACTGCGACCGCTGCGATTCCCGGTCTCGGAGGTAGTTGCGATGCCTCGACAACAGCTCGTCGATAGTTGTGGTGAACCAGCTTTGTATAATTCTTCAGTTGAGCCGGCACAGGTTTTTTGAGAAGTGAAACCGTCCCAAAATACTGGTGTGTTTGGAACTTCGCAGGCTCCCCAGATTTCGGCCGTCGTCCGGACCCCCAACCCTTGATGTTCGCGACATAAAGGGAGTCGCGTGACTGATCAAATACAATGGCTCCGGGATACCAGCCGGTGGGGATCAGCCCAGTTAATTTAGACCGCCCGGGTCGGAAAAGGACTGAGCCGATGGCATTCTGAGTCCCGTTGCAGACATAAAGTTCACGGCCACTACTGTCGAAAACGAGAGCATTAGGACTGGCACCAAAGGGGTCACCTTCGGCCCATTTCATCGAAATTGTTTCGATGACCCGATCTGTTTTGGTGTCAATCACACTGAGGTTGTCACTGTTCGCATTTGCAACAACCACATGTTTTCCACTAGGAGCCACCGCCAATGCTGAAGCATGCAATCCGACCATGACCTCTCCAGTGACTAGGCCTTTGCTTAGGTCGATAACACTCACCGAACCTTCGTTCGCAATGTGTCGCACTGGATCCACTCGCACCCGAGCACCGATTCCAATAGGTCCTGTCAACACTCCTGCTTCAACGCGTCGCCCACCCCAATTGCTCACATACGCTTTAGTCCCTACCAAAACCACGTCGTAAGGTGCATTCCCCACTTCAAATTCCCGAAGGATCTTTCCGGAGGGAATTTCGATCTCCAACAGTTGGTTCGACAAATTGAGCACCACGTAAAGCCTCTGGCCGTCAGGGGAAATGATTAAGCCCGATGGAATATTCTTCTTGCGCATTAATGCAGGGACTCCAGGCAAAGCAATGGTGTGCGATGGTGTCACACGTTGATCCGAACCTACCGAAAACACCTTGATGCTTCCGTTGACGTTCGCCAGATAGAGGGACTTTCCGTCCGGAGCAAAAACCAATCCCGTGTAGCTCACTTGCCCTTCCGTGTCCGGCTTCAAGAGGTGCGAGGAAACTGCTGGATCTGCTGTCGTGATTCCCTCCGGTGGAAGGGCCACACGCTGACGAATTTCCCCGCTTTCCGGATCGATAATGACGACCTCGGAGGTTTTCCCGGTCACAGCAACCGAACGGCCATCGGGACTAAGAGCAATCGCTTGGGGTCGGAGTCCCGGCAACTCCACTTGTCGTCCTGCTGGTGTTACAATTTGGTTTACCGGCAATACCACCCCATTGGTTCCCAACGGATTCACGGGATCAGTCGCGGACCACCGAGGGAGAGATAAATCTGGGGTCGGTGAGCAACCCATTAACGCACACACCATCAAGCCGAGCTTCGAGTGTTTCAGGAAAACTGGAATGTTCATAAGGTTGCGATTCAACAGTGATTAGGTCACAGCAAAACAATTGTGCTACCCCTTGTCAATGGAAGATGTTTTCAGCATCGTTCAGGCACAAATTCAGGGATTACTGGCACCGCTAGGGAACCTGTGAATCGTCCCATAGACTTGTCCGACGCTCGCGGTTCCAGTGGCAGCATTCAGACTATATTTCAGTTCCCACTGCATCACCGTCCGTATATTTGGAATCTCGACAAACACACTTCGACCGTCGGGCAGTAATTTGGCGGTCTTGATATCCAGCGTATCGCGGCCCTCCTTCTCGGGATTGGTCACCGAGTAGTCAGCTGATCCGTATTCTTTTGTGTAACGATAATTCCAGTGCGAATACGCGAAGCTACCTGCATCCTCGGCTGTCGTGCGATCCAATGGACCGCTGAACTTGATCTGAAGTCCATTTGTTTTTGCGTGGACTTCAATAGGCAGTAGCGTCTGCTTACCTGTGTATCGAACACGCTGCAGCGAGCCATCCCGTGCCGCACTGCTTTGCCAACCCGTCGATCCTGCCACATACATCTGTCCATCCTTTGGGTTGAACGTCGCCCGCATCGCTCCAGAGAGGAATCGTCCGGGAATCTGGGTAATCGCACCCTGTGCAACACCGTCCACCACCTCGCGCATGACTAGAAACTGGGAACATCGCCCGAAAGAAAAATGGAGCATTTGGTTTTGTAACGGCCCCCATTTGTCGCTGGTGACCCAAACTTGGCTGCCGCTCGAATTGTCCACGCGATGCGGGATCCAGCAAAGCGGAAGGTCATACCCGAGTGATCTTCCGGGTGCTGGTTTCGGCCCTCCAAAGCCGTACCATCCTCCCACTTTTGCTTCGGCAAGGAGGCTCGATGGTGTCCATGTCCCCTGTTGTGGAGCGACGGTGATGATTTTTCCGTCCGGACTTACCCCCATTCCATTCGGATTCCTCCAACCCGTCGCGAGAGTTTCCTTTGATCGCCCATCTGCTGAAACGCGATGAACCCCGTCTGGATCCACATAATACAGATTCCCCGCATCGTCTTTCTCCAAACTTGTTACATAATCGTGCCCCCCAGTCGATGTGTGGATGCCGTTGAAATAATTTTCGTAAAAGTCAGCCTCTCCATCGCCATTTTGATCATGCAACCTTGTGATCTGATCTCGACCCAGAACAAAAATCTCACCATCTCGAACCGTCAAACCGAGGGGTTGAAAAAGTCCGGTTGCAAATCGTTTCCAAACCAATCTTTCGAGAGCTTCATCGATTCCAGACACAAGCCAGACATCTCCGTGAATCGTGGACACCACCGCGCGCCCATCTGGTAAAAATCCTACGCCCGAAGTGAACATCAAAGCCTTCCAAGGATTCTCATAGGGCACCGTGAGTGTGTCGATCACGTATGCCTCAGAAGCCAGACTTCGTTGTCCACGTGTCGTGATCGCAGGCCAATGAACTACTCCGGGTTTCTTGAGGGCGTCCAATCCCTCAGGCACTTTGCTGGCTTGCAACCATGAGTAAAACAGCGGCAGATCTGATTCAACGAAAGTTCCCCAACAAATCTTTAATGAACTCCCAGCCGATCGGGGCCCCAGTTGTAATTTTACCAACTCATTCTCGAAAACCCAAGTTGCCTCACTATTTCCCATCGTCGCCGCGACCATCACAAGGCCATCCTTCCGCAACATAGAGAAACTGATCCCTTCCCTGTTCTCCGACGAAAATTTGCGTCCACCGCTCCCCCACAAGGTCATAGCTAACGGTTTTGGATGGGCAGAAAACTCCATCGTCCGGACAAAAACTTCCCTCTCCCCCGCCCGTCCATGCCAAGGGGACTCAGAAACTTGAACCTCATCCACAGTATAATCGAGAACCACTCTGTCTCCGTGGGTTCTTAACCCACCCCACCGAACCGGAAGCTCTCCCCAACTTGGAGCGGGTTGTGAAATAAATGCCACTTCCCCATCGGGAAGTGGTGAATCAATCAGCCCGTAACGGCCCGGTCTAAACTTGAGAAACCCTCCCGTCCAACCACCACGCAGTGTCGCCGTTTCGGTATCATAAACGACTGTAGCTTTCTCCCCAACACGCACCGATAGGCCTTTTGCAATTACCCCATTGGACAACGGGAGAACTGAGCTATGAAACCTCCCCAAATCAGTTTGATTCCAACGCCCATCGACCCAGTCCGACTCCTTCTGTGTGTCAGGAACCTTCCCAGTCGGCGTAGATTGAGCCCGGGCTACTGGAGCCAAGGTCACCAAAAACAGAATCGACAACCCAATGACGACATTCCCTCCGAATTTTAGTGGATTCATGAAAAATCAAACAAATGGCATCTCGAAACGCTGCGAAGCGCGTGTTTATTAAGTTCGGATTCCTCTAGTCTGTGTTGGGGTAGGACCCAAGAACTTTGAGGAAATTACATTCCTTGGTAATTTCTTCCACCGCCTTCGCAAGTTTCTTTCCGAGAATATGCCCATCGCAATCGACAAAGAAAAAATACTCCCATGCTTTACGCTTGTTGGGGCGAGATTCGATTTTTGTCATATTCAATCGGTAACGACGAAACGGTGCCAACGCTCGATGCAACGCCCCTACTTCATGATTGATACTCAGCATCAGACTAGTCCGATCCTGAGTTGTAGGTGGAGCACATTGGCGTCCCAGAACGAGAAACCTAGTGGCATTGTTGGGATTATCTTGGATCTCCTGTTCGAGAATTCTCAGTCGATAACGCTCTGCCGCGAGTGCGCTTGCGATGGCGGCAGACTTAGGTGTCGCTGCTGCCAATTCAGCAGCCCGAGTGGTTGAAGACGCTTCAATAATCTCCACCTCGGGCAGATTCGCCTGCAACCAGTGCCTACACTGGCCCAAGGGTTGAGGATGCGTAAAAAGTTTTCGAATCTCTGACAACTCTTCTTTGCCAATCAAACATTGTTGGATCGACAGGACGATTTGCGCCACGATCTTCAAATCGCTGTCCACAAACATATCAAGTGTGTGGGTAACAACCCCTTCGGTGCTGTTTTCCACAGGCACAACCCCGTAATCAGCACGACCACAGGCAACCTCATTAAAAACTTCCGCAATTGTTTTGTGTGCCGAGTAGCTCAGGCTGGATCCAAATTTGTGGATCGCTGCTTGATGAGTAAATGTGGCTTCCGGCCCGAGATACGCGATGGTCATCGTTTTCTCCAATGACAAAGCACTCGACATAATCTCTCGATAAATCGCACGGAGCGAATCATCGGTAATCGGACCTTGATTCAACTTGCAAATCCGACGAAGGACCGCGAGTTCGCGATGCGGAGCATAAATCTCCTCCCCAGCCTTCAGCTTAATCGCTCCGATCTCGAGAACATGCTCTGTCCGTTTGTTCAGGAGTTTCACAATCTCCTGATCAAGCGCGTCTATTGCTTTGCGATGTTCCAAAAGGCTCATGCTTTAGGTTCTTCCTCACAAGATTGTTCTGCAGGTAAATCCGTCGTTTCCTTCTCAGTTTCAACCACCACCTCGGCGTTCGCTACTTCTCCAGTGCCTACCGCGTCGGCAGTAACTAAGGTTTTTGGTTTGGTCACTGGGATTCGGCGCAACTCGTCGGCTGAAGGTAAATCCTCCAGATTCTTGAGACCAAAATACTCAAGAAAATCGACAGTGGTTCGATAGGTCATCGGACGCCCAATTACTTCGGCACGACCTGCATTTTCGATCAATCCACGATCCAACATCGTTTGCATCACTCCATCAACAGCCACCCCACGGATTTGTTCGATCTCCGCTCGGGTAACGGGTTGTCGATAAGCAATGATTGCCAATGTTTCCAGACCAGCTTGAGAAAGTCTCGGCGGTCGGATTTTTTCTCCAAATAGAGTTTTCAGCCAAGGAGCATGCTCCGGTTGGTTCACGAACTGCCACGCGCCAGCCACACAAGCTAACCGAAAGCTTCGCCCCAAAAGGCTGTGTTCAGTCTCCAATTCCGCCAACACTTGTTGCAACTCCTCATCCTTAGTTTTCTTTAAACTGTTGATGAAAATATCGTCTGATTTATCAGCCGTCACAGAAAGCACTTCACGCAGTTCCCTCACCGTCAGCGGTTTCTGTGACGAGAACAAGATAGACTCGATAATCGATTTCAATTCCATGGCATTCAGAGAGGGAAAAGTGGTGGTTGCACGATCGGAATCGCGGTCCCAATGTCCGACGGTGGTGTCGGTTCTTCGATCTTAGTGGTCGCGAAATCTTCTCGGGGTGCTTCCGTAATCTCGATTTCGCTGAAAGGTTCCGATTGAGTCACACGAATCTGTTTGAGCCTCATCAATTCAAGCAATGCGAGGAACGTCACAACGACCTCCACCCGACTCGTGGTTTGACCAAACAGCTCCGAGAATTGCAGCACCGCTTTTGTTTTTAGAACCAAAACAATGTTCTCGATTTTCTCGCTCACCGTCCATCGATCCGCGAAAACGTCCCGAGATTCCTCACGCTGATGATAACGCTTTAAAATCGAACTCACCGCACCGATGATTTCGAAGATTGAAAGATTCGGATGCCGAGGACTCTCCTCCCTTTCGAACTCAGGCTTGCCTGGAACCCGTGCAAAAATATCTTCCTGTAACGCCTCCTTCACCTGAAGTTGGCCAGCGGCGTCCTTGAATTTTTTATATTCCACCAACTGGCGAATCAAATCCCAGCGTGGATCATCTTCATCATCCTCATCCTCAACAAGTGCCTGCTTGTCCACAGGTAGCAACTCCCGGCTCTTGATGTACATCAGGGTGGATGCCATCACGAGGAATTCTCCAGCAATATCCAAATCAAGCGAACGCATTTGCTCGATGAAATCGATAAATTGCGTTGCGATTCGGGTCAGATTCACCTCGTAAATATCCACCTCCTCCTTTTTCACTAGATAAAGAAGCAGATCGAGCGGACCTTCAAAAATCTCAAGTTGAACTGTGTTTTCCGGCATGAGGCAACGTCAGTTTCGGGGTTCCTGACGATGCGCAGATGCTAAGAACGGTCCTTACCTTTGGCAACGCAATACCTTCATCACACTGTCCAAAACGCAACAAGGCAAACGGCGCGAACCTTGCGGGTTCGCGCCGTTGCTTTCGGATTGTATTGGTGAACTGAATCCAACCGATTAGACCGTCGGAACAGTCGCAATGGTCTGGAGAATTCGACCAGCGATCTTGTAGGGATCCCCAGCAGAATTTGGTCGGCGATCTTCCAAGTAACCTTTGTAGCCCGCGTTCACAAAACTGTGCGGCACACGCACCGAGGCACCTCGGTTTGCAATCCCGTAATTAAATTTATCAATCGACTGGGTTTCGTGCAGACCAGTCAAACGCAGATGATTATCGGGGCCGTAAACCGCAATGTGCTCGTTCTTGTAGAGATCGAACGCAGCCATCAATTTTTCAAAGTAAGCTTTGCCACCGACCTCACGCATGTGCGTTGTCGAGAAATTAGCGTGCATACCCGATCCGTTCCAATCGACATCAACTCCCAATGGCTTGCAGTGCCACACGACTTGCACTTGATAACTCTCGGTGAGCCTCATCAAGAGGTAGCGAGCCATCCAGACCTGATCCGCAGCAGTTTTGGATCCTTTGCCGAAGATTTGGAACTCCCACTGACCCTTGGCAACTTCAGCGTTGATCCCTTCATGGTTGATCCCCGCTTCAAGACACAACTCCAAGTGCGTATCCACAATCTCGCGAGCCATCTCCCCCACGTTTTCATAACCCACACCCGTGTAATACTTGCCTTGGGGAGCCGGAAAACCGCCGCTCGGAAATCCTAGCGGAACTCCATCCTTATAAAGAAAATATTCCTGTTCAAAACCAAACCATGTGCCGGGATCATCCATGATCGTCGCACGGCCGTTGGTCGGATGCGGAGT
>SXGS01695599.1_pt1 | contig 15239 bp, 12 predicted proteins | sample 3174681 | NCBI WGS metagenome assembly SXGS01 (sample SAMN11356861, study PRJNA531348) | freshwater metagenome | isolation source: freshwater sample F1-80 | place: China: Fuxian Lake, Yuxi | collected 2017-12-25 | reverse complement strand
TTCGAAGGCTGCACCGGGTTGACAAATGTGACCATTGGAAACAGCGTCACCTCCATCGGATCAGGGGCCTTCTCAGGCTGCTCTGGGTTAACGAGCATTACGATCCCCAACAGCGTCACCTCGATCGAAGGCTATGCATTCTACGGCTGCACCGGACTGACAAATGTGACCATTGGAAACAGCGTCACCTCCATCGGCTACTCTGCGTTCGAAGGCTGCGTGGAATTGACCAACATCAACATCCCCAACAGCGTCATCTCGATCGAAGGCTATGCATTCTTTGGCTGCACCGGTTTAACGAGCATTACGATCCCCAACAGCGTCAAAACCATCGGCTCCTACGCGTTCAGAGGCTGCACCGGTTTGACAAATATGACCATCGGCAACAGCGTCACCTCCATCGGCTCCTTCGCGTTCTACGGCTGCACCGGTTTGACAAATGTGACCATTGGAAACAGCGTCACCTCCATCGGCTCCTCCGCGTTCGAAGGCTGCACCGGGTTGACCAACGTGACAATCCCCGACAATGTCAATCCAGACGCCCAGACATCCATCGGCGACAGCGCGTTTAGTTACTGCACCGGATTGACGAGAGTAACATTCAGCAGCACCATCACAACAATCGGCAAAAATGCCTTCGTGAGCTGCCCGAACCTGAGGAGACTCTACTTCAGAGGCGATGCGCCCCGAGTCCCTACAACAGCATCCATCACAGATTCCTACATCACGGTTTACTACGATCCAGCCACCGCGGGTTGGGGAAGTACCTTCTCGGGCCATCCCGCGATCCCCTACATCCCTCAAACCGCCCCAAACCTAGCACCTGTTGCCAACGCCACATTCACCGTCGGCCTGCCCTTCACTTATACCATCTCAGCCAACGGTTCTCCTACCCTCTTCACCGCCACGGGCGTTCCGATCGGCCTCACGCTAGACCCACTTACCGGCGTCATCTCCGGCATCCCCCTCGCAGAAGGCACCTACACCGTCACTCTCTCCGCCAGCAACGCAGTCGGCATGGGAACACAAACGCTCACCTTAACCGTCCTCCCTCCTGCCCCGGTGCTTGCAGTTTACGCGGTTGCCACAGTAGGCCTGTCCTTTAGGTATAACATCATCGCCTACAATACCCCCACACTCTTCGGTGCCACCGGCCTTCCATCCGGACTCGCCCTCGACCCCCTTACCGGCGTCATCACCGGCACTCCCGTCGCCGAAGGCACCCACATCATTACCCTCTCCGCCAGCAACGCCTCCGGCACAGACCGGCTCCCCCTCCTTCTGACCATCAACCCCCCTTCCAAAATCAATTTCGACCCCGTCAGAGATCAGGTCGTCCTGACCCTCCAAGCCGCAGGGAACAAAGAACAAGTCGTCGAATACTCGGATGATCTCAAACAATGGACTCCCTTGGGTAAAAAACTAGCCGGCACCAAAGACCTCTCCCAACTCGACCCCGACGCATCCAATCGCCCCTACCGATTCTACCGCGTCATCCCGCATTAACCCCGCCACCCCTCGCGGGGTGGGGAATTTTCACGTCGTTGAACCGGTGGTGTCGCTCCGCTCAACCACCGGCTACAGGCCACCACCCCGCTGGGGTGGAGCAGGCAGACGGCTAACGTAACGATGAGCGAAAACGCCGGTACAATTGCGATCCAATGCCGAAGGCACCCAACCTCGGATGCACCGCTTGAGTTGATGCCGGAGGCACCCGAGCTTGCCCCCACCCTTCGAGTTTGATGCCGGAGGCATCTGAGCATGTAGCCGGTGGTTGAGCGGAGCGACACCACCGGATCTTGCGCCCCAATTCCCCGCACCCCGGCGGGGTGCCAGCACTCCCAACCAAGTCCTATTTGATCAACAATCAACCCGCCCCCATTGCATCGCAGGGCTGCCACCGTCACGACCCGTCCCTTTTGTCCCTTAGGTCCTTTTAGTCCTTCAACCAAGTCAAAAACGGTTCCGGCGCGAGCATGATCAACCCACCACACACGATCAACACCCCCACGAACACCCCAAAATATTTCGCCACCCATCGCCACCTCCGCACCAACAGACACACCACAATCGCCGCAGGAACCACGCAAAAACTCACAAACACCAGAATTGCGGAATAATTCCACATCACCGACGAGTGCGTGATCAGTGCCTGTGGAAACCCTCGCTCCCCGATGCTTGTGGGCCAAGCTCCGAGACTCAACCGCATATGGATTGCCAGCGAATAAACCATTCCCAACAACCCAACCCCCGGCAAAGCAGCAATCACCAATCCCCAACGCGACAATTTCATGGCGTCACCTCACCCTACCCAACCCGTCGCAAACCACGACACCAAAAAATGGGGATGCAATTCCCGCCTATCTACGGTATATGAATAACTTGAAGCATCCCGCGTCAGGGATTCTTGAATCGATTGAACACTAGAATCATTACAAAAAGAGGTCTCACCCCTTGGATCACTTCCACTGTCGCAGTCCTCGGGTTGCTCGGATCCTTGCTCCTTTCCGGGTGCAGTCGCGACGAAGTTTCCACCTATCGTGCTGCCAAGGATCCCGTGAAAACCGCCCCCGCCCAAGCTCACGGTCCTCACGACGGCCACGACCACGCCGCCACACCCTCACCCCAGAGTTGGAAAATTCCCTCCGGTTGGCAAACCACGACCCCCGGCCCCATGGTTCTTGCCAGTTACAACACCAGCACCAAGGAAGGTGCCCCCACCGTCACCGTGAGCATGTTCCCCGGCGATGTCGGCGGCGTCCTTGCCAACGTCAACCGATGGCGCGGCCAACTCGGCCAAGCCCCGACCACCGAAGCCGACCTTCCCAAAATCATCCAACCCATCGAACTCCCTCACGCCCAAGGCACCCTCGTTGATTTCGTTGGCACCAACCCCAAAACCAGTCAACCCGCCCGCATGATCGGCGTCATCGTCCCGCGCGACGGGAACTCTTGGTTCTACAAAATGATGGGCGACCCTGAAACACTCACCACCGAGAAACCTCGCTTCATCGAATTCATCGGACACGCCCATTGAACCCCCGCTCCAGCCCTTTCAACCCAAGGCTCCACCCATGAGGTCAATCCTACTTTTCTTTAGCTCCCTCCGCCTCACCGTTGTCTCCCTTGCCCTCGCCATGGGTCTGGTCTTCATCGGCACTTTGGCACAAGTCAAAATCGGCCTCTACCAAGCCCAAGAACAATACTTTCAAAGCCTATTCCTCTACTGGAGCCCCACCAGCGGTGACCTGCGAATCCCGGTTTATCCCGGTGGCTATCTCCTCGGTGCCATCCTCCTCATCAACCTCATCACCGCTCACACCGTCCGCTTTAAGTTCACCCGCAAAAAACTCGGCATCTTCGTCATCCACTCCGGCCTCATCCTCCTCTTCATCGGCCAATTCGCCACCGAAACACTCTCCATCGAAAGCTACATGGCCATCGAAGAAGGAGGCTCCAAAAACTATTCCGAAAACGCTCGCAAAAGCGAACTAGCCGTCATCGATATCACCGATCCCGCTCACGATGCCGTCGTCGCCATTCCAGAATCAATCCTCGCCCGGCAACCCGATCTCTCCCACGCAGAACTTCCCTTCACCCTCAAATTCCACGCCTACAACGTCAACTCACAGCCCTCCGCAAACGACGGAAAACTCACCTTCTCCTCGGTTCCCTACGCCACCAAAATGAACGACCGCAACATCCCCTCTGTGCGCGTCGAAATCATCGCCAAAGAGGGCAGCAAAGGAATATTCGAAATCTCCAACTGGTTAACCGAAGAAAACCTCACCGCCAACGTCCGCTCGAACTTCGGCGAAAAAGTGTCCCCTGCCGCTTACCTCCCCCCCAACTTCCAAGTCAACGGCCATACCTACCAACTCACCCTCCGCCCCACTCGCTACTACAAACCCTACACCATGGAACTCCTCGCCTTTTCCCACGATCGCTACGCGGGCACCGACACCGCCAAGAATTTCTCCAGCCGAATCCGCCTCACCCACCCCAAAACCGGCGAAGATCGCGAAGTCAATATCTTCATGAACAACCCCCTCCGATACCAAGGCGAGACCTACTACCAAGGCGGTTTCTTCCCCGGCGATGACGGTACCATCCTCCAAGTCGTCCGCAACCCCGGTTGGCTGACGCCCTACATCTCTTGCATCCTCGTTTCCGCCGGGCTCCTCATCCAATTCCTGAGCCACCTCATCCCCTTCCTTAAAAAGCAGAAACCCGCCACCCCATGAACAATCCTCCCACCAAGCTCTCACGCTGGATTCCTTGGGGCGTCACCCTGATCCTTGCCATTTGGATCCTCGCCTCCCTTCGCACCCCTCGCGAATTCTCCGAGTTTCATATCCGCGAATTCTCACAACTCCCTGTCCTCCTCAACGGACGCATCCAACCCTTGGATTCCGTCGCTCGCAACTCCCTCCTCCTCATCCGTTCCAAACAAAGCGTCGCCTTAGAAGGCAACAAAACGTTGGCCGCCACCCCATGGCTCCTCGAAGTCATGGCCAAACCCAACGACGCCGATCAACGCAAAATCTTCCGCATCGATAACATCGAACTCAAAGGCCTTCTCAAACTTGGCGAAGACGACAAACATTTCTCCTTCAACGACATCAAAGGCACTTGGGAAGAAATCGAAAAACAAGCCCGACGCATCGAAAAAATCGAAGCCCAACTCCGCACGCCCTACGAAAAAGGCGTCGCCAAACTCAACTTCTCCATTGGCCTTTATTTCCGACTCAAAAACTCACTCCGCCCTGAAACCTCCTCCGATTTCACCCGCGAACTCGAACTCTTCCAAGCCCAGATCAAACCCGGCCTCATCGCCCTACAAAAAAGCCAAGCCAAAGAAGAATACAACGAAGATGACCTCCAAAAAGTCATCCAATTCTTCCGCCGTTACGAAACCCTTTCCAAAACCGGCTACCCCCTCGTCGTCCCCCCTTCAGAAGGTAACCATTCCCGCGACGATTGGCGCACCGTCGGTGCCAGCCTCATGGAATCCATGCGAGCCGACAAAATTCATCCCGCCGTCAATTACTACGCTGCCCTCCTCTCAGCCTACGACAAAAACGATCCCACGACCTTTAACCAAACCCTTGCCTCCTACCAATCGTGGCTTTACTACAACAAATTCACTTCAGAAATCACCAAAGGCTCACGCGAATCCCTCTTCAACCGTTACCAGCCCTTCATCAAGAGCATCACCCTCTACCTCGTCGCTTTCCTTCTCGCCTGTGCCTCATGGTTTGGCCTCACCCCTTGCCTCAACCGCGCTGCCTTCAACATCCTCGGCCTCGCGTGCTTGGTTCATACCTCGGGCCTCATCTTCCGCATGATCCTTGAAGGTCGTCCCCCCGTCACCAACCTCTATTCCTCCGCCATCTTTGTTGGCTGGGGCTCCGTCATCCTCGGCATCTTCCTAGAACGACTCTACAAAGACGGCATCGGCATCGTCGTCGCCGGTTTCGTGGGCTTCATCACCCTCGTCATCGCCCACAACCTCTCCCTCGATGGCGACACCATGCAAATGCTCGTCGCCGTTCTCGACACCAACTTCTGGCTCGCCACACACGTCGTCGTCGTCACCCTCGGCTACGCCGCCACCTTCCTCGCAGGATTCCTCGCCATCGTCTATGTCCTTCGCGGCGTATTCTCGCGTGGCCTCAATCCCGCTACCGCCAAATCGTTGAACCGGATGGTCTATGGCATCATCTGTTTCGCCACCCTTTTCAGCTTCGTCGGCACCGTCCTCGGGGGCATCTGGGCCGATCAATCTTGGGGCCGATTCTGGGGATGGGATCCTAAAGAAAACGGCGCCATCATGATCGTCATCTGGAACGCCGCCATCCTTCACGCTCGTTGGGGTGGTATCATCAAAGAACGCGGCCTGATGGGGATGGCCATTTTCGGCAACATCGTCACCAGCTTCTCATGGTTCGGCGTCAACATGCTCGGAGTCGGCCTGCACAACTACGGCTTCATGGATCAAGCCTTCAAATGGCTCATGATCTTCGATGGATCCCAAATCCTCATCCTCCTCATCTCACTTGTCCCCTTGCGCCACTGGAAAAGCTTCCGCACATCCGACACCGCAAAATCCTCCCCAGTATAAAACCAAACGAGGATACCAAGAGTTATTGGTATCCTCGCGTGTATCGATCCGGTTGCTCAGTTTACTCCGCGACCCAAGTTGTATTGCAACGTCCGCACCGCATAATGCAGCGACTGCACCTCTGCATCACTCAGCGACTGGCCGATGCTATAAAAACTGATCCGCCCTCCAAGCCAACCTCCGGCAATCCCGGCTGAATTGAACCCATGGGTGTAGATCGGTTGCGATGTTTTCGTCACGCTTGTCGCACTCGTATTGGCATCCACCAACCCTCCGTTGCGAAACAACCGCAACGACGTGCCGGAAACCCGAACGCCCGTGTAAAACCCTTTCAACAAACCAAACGGTTGCGCCGTCCCGATCGTTTGACCGTAACGAAAATCCGCGCTTGTCGCCGGATTGAGTGAGCCAAGCCAGAATTGATCCAGAGCCGCCAAAACACCCAGCATCGCACGGTTGCCCGAGGACCCGACATCGTCGTTCAAATAGCAACTCAGATGCCCCGCATCCGGCAGGTTCGTTCCCGCAAACCCCGTATTGAGATGCTTCGTTGCGCCGTCTCCGGTCAGACCTCCGAACGACCCAGTTTCCGCGTAATCCGCTGCCACGAAATTGACATTGCTCAATGACGTCGGAGCACCCGGGCCTGCCACGAGTTTCACCAACGCCGCGTTCAGGTTTGCACCCGCGAACACGCCAACCTCCAAAAGCTTCGTCCAAATCACCGCGTTCTTGCAGTCCTGAACGAATTTCTCCACTGAATCCAGTGAGTTCGCCGAGATGGTTCCGCCATTGGCGATGACACGGCTCCGATAAAGAGTCGTCTCCGGATTGTAGAGTTTCACCGGAATTCTCTGTAAATGATGAAGTAATTGCATAGAAAAAAGAAAAAACGGAGCCGTAACCGGGCGTGCAGAAGTTCTCCACGTCCGGTTACGACTTCGGGGTTAACTGATGGTGAGTTTGCGCAGACCCACCGTGGAAGTGACCACACAGTTGCTGTAATGCTCCACCGTGAGGTCGATCATCTTGGCACTGACCGCTTGTTCGTAGATGCGGTATTTCCCACCGCCCTCGACTGCACTCCAAAAGCGTTTGCCATGGCTCGGATCATCCGGTCCAAGCCCATCCTCGGCGAAGAACTCCAATACGATATCTGGGCACACTTTCGACTTTCCTGACGCTGTGCTTTGGTAGCGTTCGCGAGAGATTCGCACTCCATCCACACCAAGGAACCCTGACAACTCCCGAGGGGTTAATCCTGCCGAGGCATAGCCTCCCGAACTGGCCTGAGCCCGATGCGCGATCAACCGTTTGTTCCACGCCACATCGCCGTAAAGCAAACGGTTGGGTCGGACGCCCGAATCATCCACCGCAGCGATGAGATCCGTGAGGACATCCTGATCCGGATCCTTCCCCGCACTGGTATCCCATGTCTTAGCGGTGTTGGTCGCCGCACCCGAGAACGCCGTGATTGCTCGGCGCAGTTCACTCCTCAACAGTCGTTGCAAGAGTCTTGAGGTAAAGACTTCGCGCCAATTGGGCATTCCATCGACTTGATCCAGATCCACTCGGATCGTCAGACCTTTGTTGTAGGTCTTGTCCAATTGGGTGGTTCCTTTGTATTCGACCCGCTTGAAATCCGCTCCCATTGCCCGCTGGTCGTCGGTCTCCGAGTAAAAGGCTTCGGCATTATCCGCCTTCTTGAACTCGAACCGGCGACCGGCTTGCACGGGTGGAAAGAGGAAATCGAGGGTCTCCTCCACTTGGTTTGGATCGCGCCAACCGACGGCATAGGCCGTCAGCGGCTCGGAGTAAAAAGCCGTGTTAAAACGCGACTCGTTTGCTAGGGCCACCTGACCCGGCGTCAATCGCCCATTATCAGGAGCTAACCGTTCTTCGGGACGAAACGCCGCGAAGAGTTCAGGTGAAGTATAGACCGGGAGGGACAGTTGTTTTTCAGTGATCATATAGTTTTCTTTCGATTCAAGGGTTGAGGTTAAATAACACGGAGGAAGTAGAAGGGATCGACCTCGATCACATCACCAGCTGCAACCGCCGTATCCAAGGCGCGACCGACGACATGATGCGTTCCCGCACCACTCCCCAAGGTCGCGATGCGACCAGAGGCGGCTGGTTCCAGCAGCGACCCTTGCGCGACTGCAGCAGAAGCCACCATGCGCACCGTTGTCCGGGATGAGCCGAGTAGGGATACATTCACAAGGTCGCCAATCGCGGCAGCCTCGTCCGTGATCACGCCAACGGGTGTGTCTGCGGCAGCGCAAACGTTGATCCGATCCGACGCGCTCCCGATTTTTGCCAACAGGTAACGCTCCGTAATGACGGCATCCGAAGCTTTTGTGATATTCCCATCGTGGGTGCCTTCCGCGATATTCGCGAGGCGCACACGGCGAGGGTGTTTCCTCTCCGCGAGCCATCGCCGACGGAGTCTGAGGAGGAGGGCTTTGAAGGCCCGTTTTAATCCATTGGATTTCATGTTTTTTCTTTCTCTTTGTTTTTGGGGACACACCTCGGGTCATCCAAGGTGAAAAGGGTTCATGTTCACGGCGTGGGTTGTGATCGCATGAGATCGAATAATCGGGGTTGTTCGTTTTTCACACTTTCCCAAGCCTCGTCGTAGGTGCGGCCATCCGTCATTTTCGCCATCACGGCCTCTCGGACGGTTTGCATGCGGTGAGTTGGATTCGAGGGGCTGTGGCGACGTATCGCGAGGTGTCGAGTTTTGGATGTAGCCGCCACAGGGATCGCAGAACGGATCGGCAGGACTTGCTGATTGGCGAGGGCGGGTTCGATGTGACGATTCCGGAATTCAGCCTCCTGCGCAGGGGTGATCTGGCCATTCTGGATGGCGGTTTCAACAAGGAGTTCGAGGACGCCCGTGGTCGGACTTTTTGTCTCGTTGGCGAGCGGCAGCACCGGAAGGTTTGGCTGGTTGGTCAGCCCTGCGGAAAGCAGACGGGTCGGACGGAATACGGGTTGGCCTTCACGGACGCCGATCGACTCCGCTTCCCAGTAAGGGGAATGGAATTTGTAATAGCCGCCTTCGATCAGTGCCCGACCTTCTGAGGTCCATTTCACCTTGCCATAAAGCCCATCGCTCCGCGCTTCCACATCGAGAATCCACCCGAGTGCCTTGGTTTCAGTTGGACTCGGAGTAGCGTCAGGATGGCCCAAATAAAATGGCAACCCACCAAATCGACGACCCAATTTCGCCCAAAACGATTTGAACTGTTGGACCATGGTGTTCACCGATGCTGCATCGACCCGCTGCCATCCTTGCGCATGAGGGAATTCGCCGAGGGGCGTGAGCTGGATCCATTCCCCTGCGATTGCTTTGAATGGGGTCACGCAGGCAGCCGGGAGTTGGATGCGGGAGTTTGCCAGTGATCTGCTGTGAGGGGTCGAAGTGAGGCGATCCTCCGCGCTTTTGGCGTGACGACGTCCGTAACGTTCGAGCAAGTCAGCGACGCCCAAAGGCGCACCTTGTTCGAGCAAGAATGCATCGATTTTGAGGTCAAATTCGGTGCATTCCTTGGCGACTCCGAGGAGTTTGATTCGTGCTAAGGGTCGAACCGATTCTCCGAAGACTAGGCGAATGACCTGGGCATCGAGGGTGCGGTTGAGTGTTTCGGTGATGAGGGCAGCGTCATCTTCTTCCAAAAGGCAGGATTCGCGTTCTTGGAGGCTGACGCCGTAGCCGTGTTCTCGGCTGATGGTGCTCAGGTCAGTCCCGCGCCAGAGTGCGGCGATGAATCGATCCATGCGCTCAACCAAGGCGGGGAACGGGATTTCTCCTCCGACGGCAAAATCCACGAGGCGGATGTCTTCGGTGGCATTGGTGACGATGGCGGAGCCGTTGAGAAGTTCGGAGACGGCCTCGACCATCGCGGTCCATTCCTCGGAATCGCGCGCGGCGGTGGTGACGCCACGAACGCCCGGTGTGCCGTTGCGTTCGCAATAAAGGAGCCAATCGTTCAGAGCGAGATGTTTGGACATCCACGCAAGGGAGGTGGCTACCATCAAACCCTCCCCGACGGTGATCATCCACCCGTTATCAGCCAGAGGCACGCCTTGGGTGGCGTTGTCGGTTTCCAAGAAACGGAGTCGGCCCGTGGTGTTTTCAAAGAACTCCAAGGGCACATGGCGACACTCAGCCGTCACCCAGCGAGGCGAGGTGTCGGTGCGGGAGCTGCGTTGTGAGCGATGGGCCCCGGCTTCGGGTTGCCACAGGATTTCATGCACGGCATAGCGTTGGCCGATGGAGGTCATCATTTGGCGGATTAACAAATTAAAACCGCCTCGCTCATTTTCGTTGAGGGCATCGGCCACGGTGAGGTTGGCGTAGAAATAATTGAGGGCGTCGATATGGCTCTGACTCTGTGCGGTTTCGGCTGGGGTTAGACCGGGGAGAGGGAGGATGGCGTAATCGTGGCGGGCGACGGATTTGATGCGTTTGCTGACCACGGTGCGGATGAGGTCATCGCGTTGTTCGATAGCACCCCAAGTCAACACGGCCTCGCGGAGGTAACCTGCGCTAAAGGCATCGAGTTGGCTGGTGAGGATTTCGGGGGTGAGTTGCCGGAGTGGCTGGACGCGCCAACGGGTGGATCGGCGGATGCGTTCTGGGGAGAGGTGTGATTTTGTATTCATAGGTATAGAGGGTTTTGAGGGTTTAACGAGGGGCACAGGGGCGATGGAGTCGGCGTTTTTTGGGAATGAAACAGACGCCTCCGGTGTGGGTTCGGCAGGCGTGTTCTGCAGCGCGGACGGCGAGGGCGAGGGCGGTGCAGCGGTCGCTATGTCCTGCTGTGGTGCGAGGGGCGCGGTAGGCGACTTCTCCTGAGGGTAGGAGGACGCGCTGCATGGAGTGGAGGTCTTCGCGGACCTCGGTGTCGAAGGGGAGTCGGAGGCGATGGAGTTCGAGAACGAGTCGGAGTTTGCTAAAGATCTCGTTCTTCAATGGGGTGGTGAATTGGCAGAGTTCGATTTTTCCAATTCGCGCCGGATCGTGTGGGTGGCTCTCGCCAAATTCGCGGGCGAGGAAATCTCCGAGGCCAAGGCCGGGGCCGGTGGCATCAAAACAAACGCGGCTGGCTGTAGAGAGACGGGAACGGAGGATTTCGAGTTGATCGGGGGTGGGAATAGAATCGAGGACGAGGACTTCGCGGGTCCAGAGGACATCGCCGACGAGTTCGAGCATCCAGCAGACGGTGCGATCATGTTTTCGTCCGAAGTCGATTCCGGCGAACCATTGGGTGTGTGCGGGAGGTTGAGAGAAGTCGGAATAGGTGGTGGCGTTGTGATCTTCGTTTTTGAGGATGAGGTCGTAGGGCAGGAGGACGCTCGCGGTATCGAGGAAATTGCACTCGTATTCTTGTTGCCATGCTTCGGGATCGTTGAGGCCGGAGCTTAATTCCTCGAGATCGATTGGGAGTCCATCCCGAACGGCGTCGTGGATGGTGACGCGATGAGTGGAGTAATCGGAGGTGTGCCAGAGTTTGGCAAAGAGGTTGTCGCGTCCGTTGGGGGTGCTGATGATGCGGAGTTTTTTGCGACCGCCGCGAAGGGGGTTGCTGATGCTGGGATAGATCGCGCGCCAGATGGCCTCGGGGTCGTCGTGGAAGGCGAATTCGGTGAGGACAAGGTTCGCGGAGAAACCACGAATGGTTTGGGGGCGTGCGGGGAGTGCGATGAGGCGTGAGCCGTTGGCCCAACGGATTTCCCCGGCTTTGAGGAGTGCTCCGGGATGAGGGCGGCGGATTTCTTGTTCGTCGATTTCGTTGTTGAGTTGTTCGGTCCACTCGACGGCTTTCTGGAGGGTCTCGAGGGATTGGCGTTCGCTGGCGGCGAGGATGACCCATGTGGTTTTGGGACGGAGGAGCATGTCGAAGATGGCTTCGGCGCTGGAGGTGTAGTCTTTGCCGGTTTGGCGTGCCCAGAGGCCGATTTTGAATCGGGATTCGTCTTGGAGCCAGCGGGTTTGGTAGGGATAAAATGCGGGGGAAAGCCGCTGGATATCCTCGAGTGTGGGGAGTGGAGGAGGGGTTTTCATCGGAGAGCTCCTGAGGTGCGAAGGAGATCGATGATTTTCCATGGCATTTCTTCGTTGATCGCGTCGATGCGACGATGGATTTCTTGGGCGCGTTGTTCGCCAGCGCGGAGGATTTCGTCGCGATCGTGGCGGACTTGGGTGCCGAGGGCTTCGAGGTCTTTGCGGATGTGGTTGGTTTCGTCGGTGGTGGTAAAACGGTTGCGGAGGGTGATTTCGCGGCGTTGGGGGTCGTTCCGGAGGAGTTTGGTGGCGGTGAGTAGGTTCACGGTGAGGCTGGCGAGGAATCCGGTGATGAGGAGGAAATCGGAGAGGGATTTGGGTTCGAATGGGGTGTTCATGGGATGTGAGAGGATTAGGGTTTGCGGGTTCGCACGAGGGCTTTGTGGGAGGCATCCATTTGGCGGCTGAGGGCGGTGTGGAGGGATTCGATGAGCTCGGTGCGGGAGTGGCCGGGGTGTCGGCTGGTGTCAGGGCCGCTGGAGGGCGGAGGGTTGGCAACAGTCGGCACCCCGGATTGGGGAAGGGTTTGATTTTTCCATTTTTCTAGGCCATGGACGACGGTGTCGAAGGCACGGATGCTGACGACGCCGAGGAAGCCGGCGAGGCGTGGAAGGCTGTTTACGAGGAGGCCGAGGAGACGTCCGAAGAGAGGGAGGGCTATCGGGAAGAATACGAGGACGGCTATGAGGATTGTGACGGGCAAGGTCAACCAAGCGATGGCTTTGGTCCAGAAATGAATACGGCGTTGTTGAGTGGCGTCGGTTTGGAGTCCCAACTCGACGAGGTGGTTTTCGGTGGTGCGCTGGGTTTTGAGGGTTTGGTCTTGTTGGGCGAATCTTCGGACGACTTGTGCTTCGGCGCGGGAGGTAGTTTCCGGGGTGTGGTTGTTGGTGGAGGTGGGGAGCAAGGCCGGCATATCGAAGGGTTGGAGGGGCAATCCTTCGATGTGCTGGTCTTGTTTGGCGAAGCGGAGGGCGGTGACGGTGTAGGGATCGCGTTGTGGGGTGGGTTGAAGTTGGAGGGTATCGACGACGGCTGTGGTGAGGGCTTTGGATTCTTCTTGGAGGGTTTTGGTGGCGGTCGCTCTGCGGGAGGCGAAGCGGGAGCAACCGGAACTTTGGAGGACAGCGCAAATGAGTGCGAAATGGGCTAGGGTGTGGTTGGAAGGAAGAATAGATGGCATGGATTCTGCTAGGTAACGCTTGAAACTGCTTGTAATGTTTACGAGATTTTTCATAATCGGCTTAGAGTTGCATAAAGTTAATTTTCACTGTCATGCAAAATAACACATTTAATGTAGACTCGTCAACAGAAAAAGAGACATTTGTTGTATTCGAGCCTGATCGACTTCGGAAATTACGTAAACAATTGAGGTTTACGCAGTTAGAGCTCGCTACAATGTTGGGGATTCATCGGACTTATTTAGTTTTGATCGAAAAAGGGAAGAAAATTCCATCACAAAGACTACAAAGAACGATTGATGAGTTTACTTATAAAGTAGACACAGAGCGCAATCAGAGGGTGCCGTTCGTCTTTGAAACGCCAGCGAATGCACGCGGAGTGGTCAAATTTGACGCCGGAGCGAGGCAGGTGCCTGTGGTGAGTTGGGCGAGGGCGGGGAGTGCGCGGGATTACGAGGATTTGTGCGGGCAGATTGATGAGAGGGTGGAGACGAATTGTAAGGATGAGAATTCGTTTGGGATAATCCTTGAGGGGGACAGTATGGAGGCGAAGTTTTTTGCGGGGGATCGGGTGGTGTTTGCGCCGAATTTGGAGCCACGGAATGGGGATGCGGTGGTGGCGAAGTTGGTGGATGGGCGGGTGATGTTTAAGTGGTTTTATCGGACGGGGCCTGAGGGGTTGCGGGTGAAGTTGGTGAGTGAGAATTCGAGTTATGCGCCGATTGAGTTGGATCGGAGTGAGTTGTTGTTCGTGTATCCGGCGTGGGAGGTGAAACGGTTGTTGCGGCGGGGGTGAGGTTGGTGGGGGGTGAAGGACAAAAAGGACGTAAGGGACCTAAAAAAGTGGTGGCTTTGTCCGGGATCGGGTTTACGGCTGGATGACGCGGCCAAGGGATTTGATCAGTGTGGTTATTGTTTGGTTTAAAAGGCTTTCTATCGGGAGGGGGTTTTTTTGGCGGGTTGGTTGTTGATCGGATACGAGGTGGTTGGGATGGGCTGGCACCCCTGCCGGGGTGCGGGGAATTGGGGCAAGATCCGGTGGTGTCGCTCCGCTCAACCACCGGCTACAAGCTCAGATGCCTCCAGCATCAACCGACCGGTAAATACAAGCTCAGATGCCTCCGGATCAACTCAAACACCAGTGGAAACAAGATTGGATGCCGCCGGCATTAAACCAACCGGTGGATGCGAGGTTGGGTGCTTCGGACATTGGATCGATTTTGGACCGGCGTTCTTGCTCTTTACGTAGGCCGACTGCCCGCTCCACCCCAGAGGGGTGGTGGCCTGTAGCCGGTGGTTGAGCGGAGCGACACCACCGGTGCAACGACGGGAGGATTCCACACCCCGAAGGTGGTGGCGGATTAATCAAAGCATCGTTCGTGGTTGGCAATGCGACCCCGTAAGCGACTCAATAAAGCAGGAAGTCTTGGGTAGAGAACGGGTTTACGGTTGGGTAACGCGGTAGAATCGGAAGGGGCGGTTGGGTGATTCGGGATCGAGTTGGGAGAGGTCTTGGGTGCCGACCAGTTTGTTCGGAAGAGGAATCCACTGTTTAAGATCGTCGGTGTATTCCACTGAATGTGCCGAATCACCACCAGCTTTTACGGAGAGAACTATTTGGTTACGCGCCAAGTCGTGAAGGGTCTGCAATACTGGGCCGGGATCGAAAAAGGCGGTCGGCCGGCCGTAGAATGTGGTGTCCCAGCCAGTTTTGCCTTGAATGTAGTAAACAGTGACATTCTGGCTGCCCGAAAAGAGAGAGAGACTACCCCACCAATCTCGTTCGACTGTGGGTGCATCTCCATTGAAGTAAACGCTTTCCAAACGAGGACATTGATTGAACGCCCCAGAACCGACTGAT